>FSTV01000276.1_pt1 | contig 7725 bp, 4 predicted proteins | sample 1636931 | NCBI WGS metagenome assembly FSTV01 (sample SAMEA3914816, study PRJEB12502) | metagenome | biome: forest; material: soil | place: USA | collected 2011-09-16 | depth 0.3 m | reverse complement strand
CCCGCAATCACTGGGCCGCGTACTGACACGCGCGGCGGATCTGCTGGAAGCACACGGAGCCGAAGTCGACAAAAGCGACGAACTACGACGCCTGGCTGGTGAATTCAGCGAGCTGGATGAGGCAGACGCTAGCCGACCCGAGGCCATGGAGAGCTACCAACGGAGAGCGCGCTCGTTACAACACCGTTTGCGCGAGTTCGTGTCGTTCTTCGGGCTACCGCTGGCGCTGTCACGCGCGCTCGCGACGCTGTCCGGTATCCCCGGCAAGCCGGAGAGCTTCGACTTCCTGGACGACTTGCTGCGCGCCCAGCACTATCGCGTGAGTGCTTGGCGCCTAGCGCTGGAAGCCGTGAACTACCGGCGCTTCTTCGACGTGACCGAGCTGGCCTCGCTGCGCGTGGAGCTGCCCGCGGTATTCGATGCCAGTCACCGCACGCTGCTGTCCCTGGTAGAAACGCAGAAAATCAGCGGCATTCGCCTGGATCACGTGGACGGCCTGTTCGACCCCATTGGTTACTCCCGGCAGCTCGTCGAGCGCCTGCAGCAGGCCCTGCCCGGCTCGGACCCGAGCAAGCTGCCCATGTACGTGGTCGCGGAAAAAATCCTGGCACCCGGTGAAGTGCTGCCCGCTGGCCTCCGCGTACACGGGACTACCGGCTATGAGTTTGCGCGCATCGCCACCGGTGTGCTGGTCGACCAACGCTCGGAATCGAATCTGTCCAATACGTACCGACAGTTCACCGGTGATCTTGCGAATTTCTCCGAGCACCTGCTCAGCGCCAAACGCGCAGTGCTCACGTCTTTGTTCGCCAGCGACGCGGCCATACTTTCGCGCGCGCTGGAGCGCTTGGCAGAGGGTGACCGCCGCTGGCGTGATTTGACCTGGCAAAGCTTGCACGACGCCCTGATTGAAGTGATGGCGGCGTTCGGAGCCTATCGCAGCTACGTGCGCCCTGACGGCACTCGTACCCCAGAAGATGAAGCATTGATCAACCGCGCGGTCGCTGCCGCCATTCGTCGCAACCCAACGGCGGGACGCGGCGCCTATCAGTTCCTTCGCTCGTTACTGCTTCTCGAAAGCGACCTGCCAGGCGCGCGGGAGTTCACGATGCGCTTCCAACAAGCCACGGGCCCGTGCACCGCGAAGGCGCTGGAGGACACCGCGTTCTACCGGTACCCGCGCAATTTGGCTGAAAATGACGTGGGCTCCCAGCCAGATGGCATTGGTCTAGAGCTGGGCGAGTTTCACGCTCAGAACGCGCTGCAGCAAAGCGAGCACCCCTTCTCGCTCAGCGCGACCTCGACCCACGACACCAAGCGCGGAGAAGACGCGCGAGCGCGGCTGAGCATGCTCTCGGAGCTACCCAACACCTGGCGACGCGCCGTGCACGACCTCGCGCGCAACGCCGCCAAGCACCGGACTGCTTACGAAGGCAGCGAAGCGCCGGCGCGGCGCGACGAATACCTGTTCTATCAAACGCTCGTCGGCGTCGCGCCATTTGCCGCCAATGCGCGCTTCTTTCCCGAATCTATCGAGCGCCTCCAGGCGTACATGGTGAAGGCCTGCCGCGAGGCCAAGACCCACACTTCCTGGCTGCACCCGGACGAGGGCTATGAGGCCGCACTACAAACCTTCGTCGCGGGAGTGCTCTCGGATGCGGCGTTCTGCGCGCGCATATTGCGCTTCTGCCAGCGCATCGACAGCTACGGAGCGTGCAAGGCGCTCTCGCAGGCCACGCTGAAGTTGTGCGCGCCCGGTATTCCTGACACCTACCAGGGCTCGGAGGTATGGCATCAAGTGCTGGTCGACCCAGACAATCGACGCCCCGTCGACTATGCAGCGTTGAACGCACAGTTGACGGCTCTCGATGAAGGTCGATCACAACGAGGCGCGCTCTTGCCGGACCTGCTCGAGCACTACGCAGACGGCCGTATCAAACTGTTCGTGGTCAGCGAGCTGCTCCGCTTGCGGCGCGCCGAGCCAGAGCTGTTTCGTGCCGGCTACAGCGCGCTGGACGCCGGCCCATATGCCGTCGCGTTCGGCCGCGGCAACGTGCACAGCGACTTGATTTGCGCCGTGACACGCTTTCCGTTTCGCGTCACGCGCGGGCGCACGCCCTGGCCGCTCGGCGCGTGCTGGCAGGATCAGAGCTTGGAGGGCTTCGGCATTCGCGGCACCTATCAGAACGTGCTCAGCGGTGAAGCGCTGCACATCGGCGATTCGCTCGCGTTGAGCACGCTGTTTGCGCACTTCCCGGTTGCAGTACTGAAGCGCAGCGCTAACCCGTAACGCCCGCCAACCGCGCCAGCCCAGCCAACGGAACCGCGACCCACGTGGGACGATTGTTGAGCTCGTAGCTCACTTCATAAAGCACTTTTTCGAGCTCGTAGAATTCCAGTAGCATGCGGGCCGAAGCGGGCGTTTTCGGGCAGTAGGCTTCGCCGGCAATGCCGGCCAGGTACGTGCGCACGAAGCTCACGCAGACCCAGGCGCGAAATGCTTCCGCCCAGGGCGCCAAGCGTGCGCGATCTTCCGGACGCACGCGCTCGGAACGGAGCGCGCTCTCCGCAGCGTACGCGAACGAGCGCAGCATGCCAGCGACGTCGCGCAGCGGACTGCGCTTGTACCGGCGCTCCGACAACGGGCGCCCGGGCTCGCCCTCGAAGTCGATGATCACGAAGTCATCACCCGTAAACAGCACTTGCCCTAAATGATAGTCCCCGTGGCAGCGAATGCGCGTCACGTCGGCTTTGGCGAGCGTGATTTGCCGCAATTTGTCGTCGAGTAGGGCCTGTTTGCCGAGCACGCGCGCCGCCAGCTCACGCGCATCTTCCGGCAAGCTGCGCTGATTTTGGCGCAGGTTGCTGAAGCCGCGGGCCAGCTCCGTATGAGCGCTTTGAAATAGCGAGTGCTGGTGACCCGTGGTGAAAGGCTCTTGGCCGAAGCCAGGCTGGGCTGTGGAGCGGCCGAGGGCGCGATGCAATTCCACCGTGCGCTCCGCCAGCAAATGCGCCAGCGTGAAGTACGGGCTGGCCAGCCGCATCAAATCTTCCGGCAGCGGTTCGGTGCACTCCGCGGGGTGCGCGTTGGGCAACGCGACCACCTCGAGCGCGGCCTCACTGGTCAGCACTCGCTCGAAGAACGTGAACAGCGCAGCCAGCGTGACCGACCACGCACTGCCGCGATTGTCTACATATTCGCTGAGCACGGCGAGCGTGCGCGTGCCCGCATGCGAACGCAGCGCGAGCGAACCAAGCGGCCGAGGCACCTTCGGGCGGGGTTCGGCCTCGGCCAGAAATTGACCCACCTCCAGCTCCATATTGCTACCCGGCTCCAACTTGCGCAGTAACTTGAGCAGCCATTTACCGCCGAAGGAAATCGCCGAATTGCTCTGATCGAGCGGTAGAAAGCGTGGTTCGAGCGCGCTCGCCTCGGGCACCGGCTGCGCCGCGGCGAACAGCTCAGGTTGTACAGAACCAGCTTCGCTCGGCAGCGCTTGATTGCCTCTGAACAGACGCAACACGGACTCGGCGAAAGCCCGCGAAGCACTGGCATCCAAGAGCACCCCGTGCGAGCTCTGCCCCTCCAGCGGAGCCGTCACCTCCAGGTCAGCGATCAGGGAGGCGCGGGTTTCGACACTGGCTTGATGGTGCGCGGCGGGTACGAAGCGAAGTGGCATCACGTACGTTTCACGTGTGCCGTCCTCTAGCTCGACGGCCAGGAGCACCAAGCAATGGTCGCTGCTGGCCCCCTCCCCGAACAGGCAAATGTCGGCGACCTCCGCGCTCTTGATGAGCAGCGATTTGCTGCGATACCAGCGCTGCTCTCGCGCGTAGCGGCCGAGCCGCTCAGCCAGGGCGCTGCGTGCCGGCTCCGCGGCGAAATTCTGCCAAGAACCGGCGATAGACAGCGCGCCCAGCTCCGCACTGGCGCGTGTGCCTTGGTTCGACTCGAGCGCAAACCAATACACCTGATGCCCACCCAGGGTGAGCGGGTACGGGCGGTCGGCGATCTCCGGGAAGCGGCTATGACCGAACAACTCACGCGGGAAGCTGCCCAGGTGCTCGGCCAAATCCAGATCCGTGTACTGCGCATTGCGCGACAGATTGGCGACCACCAAAATGCGTTCGTGCTCGTCCTCGCGCAGGAATGCCAGCACCTTGGGATTGCTCGGGCTCAAGAAACGCAATTTGCCGCGGCTGAGCACGCGGTGCCGCTTGCGCATCGCGATCAACTGCTTCATCGACCACAAGAGTGAAGCTGGGTTCTCTTGCTGCGCGGCCACGTTCACGGCCTCGTAGTGGAATTCCGGCTCGACAATCACGGGCAGATACAGTTTTTGTGGGCTGGCTCTGGAGAAGCCCGCGTTGCGATCCGAATCCCACTGCATGGGCGTGCGCACGCCGTCTCGGTCGCCGAGGTAAATGTTGTCCCCCATGCCGATTTCGTCGCCGTAGTATAGCACCGGCGTGCCTGGCAACGCGAACAGCAGCGCGTTCAAGAGCTCCACACGGCGGCGCTCACGCAAGAGCGGGAATAGCCGGCGCCGAATCCCTAGATTGATGCGCGCACGGTCCTCCGTCGCGTACACGCGGTACATCAAGTCACGGTCTTCGTCCGTCACCATCTCGAGCGTTAGCTCGTCATGATTGCGCAAGAACGTGGCCCACTGGCACGAGTCCGGAATCGCCGGGGTTTGCGTCAGGATGTCCACGATCGGAAACGCATCCTCACTGTGCAGCGCCATGAACAGGCGCGGCATCAGCGGGAAGTGAAAGTTCATGTGACATTCGTCGCCGTTGCCGAAGTAGGATGCCGCGTCGATTGGCCATTGGTTGGCCTCTGCGAGCAGCATGCGGTTCTTGAACTTCTGATCCACGCGCGCTCGCAACTTGCGCAAGAAGGCGTGCGTTTCCGGCAAGTTTTCGCAGTTGGTGCCCTCTCGCTCGTATAGGTAGGGCACGGCGTCGAGCCGCACGCCATCTACCCCGAGCTCGAGCCAGTAGTCCAAGACCTGAAAAATGGCCTCGTGCACTTCTGGATTGTCGAAGTTCAGATCCGGTTGGTGACTGTAGAAACGATGCCAGTAATAAGCCTTGGCGACCGGATCCCAAGTCCAATTGGAGACTTCGAAGTCTTGAAAAATGACACGCGCGTCCGAGTATCCATCCGCGCGGTCGCTCCAAACGTACAGCTCACGCGCTGGCGAGCCGGGCGGGCTCGTGCGCGCCCGTTGGAACCATGCGTGGTCGCTGGAAGTGTGGTTGATCACCAGCTCCGTGATCACGCGCATGCCGCGCGCGTGAGCCGCTTCGAGCACACGCTTGAAGTCTTCGAGCGTGCCGTAGCTCGGGTTGACGCCCAGGTAGTCGGAAATGTCGTAGCCGCCGTCGCGCAGCGGAGACGGATAAAACGGGAGCAACCAAAGCGCGGTGACACCCAAGTCCGCCAGGTAATCTAGCTTCTGTAGCAAGCCGCCGAAGTCCCCGATGCCGTCGCCGTTGGAGTCCGCGAACGCGCGCACGTGCAGCTCGTAAATCAGCGCGTCTTTGTACCACTCCGGGTCATCGATCAGCCGCGGCTCCGCCAGCGCTGATCGCGGACGTTTCTGGCTGCGCTCGCCCGAAGCGGACATGAATTATTTAAGGCAGAAGGAAGCTCAGAATGCAAACCAATGGGGCAACGAGCTGGAGTCGCGAGCCGATGGGCGTAGCGAGCGGCGCGAGTTGTCCGTGCTACGGAATGGAGTCGCGCGTCGACTCACGTGCGATGGTCAGGTGACTGTTCAGCGTTCGCACACCAGGCACCGCACGCGCCCTGGCTTCGAGCTCCGTTTTCTCGAACGAGCGCCGCACGGTGCCGTACAACGTGACGTCGCCGGCATGCACGTCGATGCGCAGGTCGGCCGCGTCGATGTGTGCACGGCCGAGCGCCTTTTGCAGCGCACGACTCAGTGCAACGTCATTCGGATCGGCGGGGAGCTCATGATCGGGCTCGGATTGCCCGAGGGCCACTTGGTGGCTGTAATCCTCACCGAAGCCGCCAACGGCTGACTCGGTGTAACCGAAAACACCGTGCTCTCGACGGCTCGGTTCGAGTGGCGTGCCGTCAGGCTCTCGTTTGCCGTACATACCTCAGGGTATAGCAAGCGCAATGCCAAGCGAGCGCCTCGCACCTGCCCTCGAACGTTCGCGCGTCTGTTGCGTTGCTGGCGCGTCAAACGCGCTGAAATTCGCGGCCGTCGCTGTCTCGCTGTGGCAATTCGTCACGGCACATGGCGCCCAGGATGGTGCATGCGAAATCCAGTCGCGCGCGGCCCTGGCACCAGGTATGCACTCTTCGCGGTCGCCCGGTCGCGCCCAGTCGCCCAACGCAGGAGCACACCATGAACGAGCTCGATGAACGCATGTCGTCCCGCCGCAACTCCGCGTCCAAAGACACTGGCACCGCGGAAACAGACGAGAACTACGATTTGGTCAGCGTGCTGTATCACTGCCTGAAAGCCGCGGACGCGTGCACGCAATACGTGGCTGACGCTGAGGACGCGGGAGATGACGAGCTCGTGGAGTTCTTCGAAGGCGCTCGCCAAGCGCAAAATCGGCTGGCTCGTGAGGCCCGTGTGTTGCTCGCCGAACGCATGAGCGAAGCCGGCGGCGCGAGCGACGAGGACGCCTAGTACCACTCGGCCCGTCTTGGCGGTTTTCGCCAGGGCTTGGGCACGCGCTTTGCTCTTGTTCGGGCCTCATGGCTGACACGAAGCCTTCAGTCCAGAATCAGGCACCATCCGGGATCGAGCCGGGTTTCAGCTCCCGCACGCACGGCCTCAACCCGGTCAGCCACGACGCCGTGCTGCAGATCCGGATCCTCGAACGCCTGGCGAGCGATCCGCGCGTGGACGCTTCACTGGTGAACGTCGTCGTGCGCAACCGCAGCGCGACCCTGTTCGGCTCCGCCGTGGACGAAGCGCAACGCAGCTTGATGCACGCCCTCGCTGCCGAAGTGAGCGGCATCATCGAAGTGACGAATCGTTTGAAAGTGTCACCGCCGGCGCAGTGAGGCGCAGGAGAAGCCATGCATTACACTCGTGCAATTCTGATGGACATCGACGGAACGCTATTGGACAGCGCAGAAGCACAAGCCCAAAGCTGGCTACGCGTGTTGCAAGATTTCGGGTACGACGTTCAGTATCGGCAGGTGCGGGCGCGCATCGGCATGGGGCAAGACAGAATGCTGCGCGAGCTGTGCGGTGTATCCGAAGCATCGGCGCGCGCGCGGCGCATGCTGCTCGCGCGGGAGTGGCTGTTGCGCTCGTACTACTTGCCGCAACTCGCGCTTTTCCCGCAAGTTCGCCCGTTCTTGGCGCACCTGCAACGCGCCGGGGTGAAGCTTGCAGTGGTCAGCACCGCGCCGCGCTCGGAGGCGTTCGCCTTGCTCGGGCGCGGACAGCTGCTCACTGAATTCGACCACGTGGTGTGCAAGGAAGACGTCGTCCAGAGTAAGCCCGCGGCTGACGGCGTGCTGCATGCTCTCGAACGCATGCGCGTGCGGGCGGATCATGCCTTCATGCTCGCTTCCTCTCCTTATGATTTGGCGGCCGCGCACGCTGCGCAAGTGCCTAGCATTGCACTCAAGAGCGCCGGCTGGCCCGACTCCACGCTGCTCGACGCAGTTGGCGTGTACCGGGACATCGAGGACTTGCTCAGTCAGTTTCAATACTCCGCGTT
>FSTV01000799.1_pt1 | contig 7795 bp, 8 predicted proteins | sample 1636931 | NCBI WGS metagenome assembly FSTV01 (sample SAMEA3914816, study PRJEB12502) | metagenome | biome: forest; material: soil | place: USA | collected 2011-09-16 | depth 0.3 m | reverse complement strand
GAGCTGCCCGCCGAACACCTCGCCCAGGCAGCCGCCGAGCCGTCCCCGCAGTGGACTGCGCGTCCGGAGGCGCCAGCGGTCGCGTCTGCGCCCGTTGCGTCGGGCTCGCCGTCCGTCACCAGCACCACGCGCGCCGCTGGCGGCGTGGCGGTGGTCGAGCTGTTCACGTCCGAGGGCTGCTCGAGTTGCCCGCCCGCGGACAAGGTGTTGGCCAGGTTGACTGCGCACGCCAAAGCCGCGTCCTTGCCGGTGTACACGCTGTCCTTTCATGTCGATTACTGGAACTACCTAGGCTGGCGCGATCGCTTCAGCAGCTCGAGCTACTCCGAGCGCCAACACGGCTATTCCGGGATCTCGAACAGCGGCACCTACACGCCGCAGGTCGTCGTCAACGGGGCGGCTGAGTGCGTCGGCTCGGACTCGTCACGCATCGACCACTTGATCGACTCCGCGCTGGATCGTGGGCAGCGGACGCAGATTGCGCTCGACGCGCATCGCAGCACGCAGGGCATCGAAGTCGACTATCGCGTCAGCGGTGACACACAGGGCCGTGTCTTGAATCTGGCGTTGCTCGAACCGCGTGCCGAGAGTCAGGTCGAACACGGTGAAAATGCCGGTGAGCGGCTGGCTCACGTGAACGTGGTGCGCGTCTTCACGAGTCGCGCACTCAGTGACGGCAAGGCCGGCCACTGGACGCTGCCCACCGGGCCGGATTTCGCCACTCGTCGCGTGGGTGTGGTCGCTTTCGCCGAAGACGCCTCGCAACGTGACATTTCTGGCGCGACCGCACTCGAATTGCTTTGACCCGCCCGCGCCCGCCCGCGGCGGCCTACTGGAAAGCTGTAGCCGTGCGGCATTTAGCGGAGTGAATCCTGGATGAAGCATTCGGCCCGCGTGCTGGTGCGCGCGTCGAGTTGAAGATCCGCGTCACATCCCCTAGCGTGATTCGCATGCGTGCCGCCTTTCTCCTCGTGCCGTTGCTGTTCGTTGCCTGCGGGAATGAGGAGGAAATAAAAAAGAAAGTCGCTGCCGTGCAGCAAGCGGCGGATGACCAAGCCTCCAAGGCCAAGCAAGCCGCGCAGCAGAAGCTCGACGACCTCCAGGGGAAGCTCGACCAGCTCACCAAGGACGCGGCCGACGCGAAGACCAAACTGGACGAGTGCATGAGCAAGGCGCAGGCCAGCGCCGACGAGCAAGGCAAGAGCGCCGAAGCCGCGTTGGCTGCCGCACGCAGCGCCTTCAAGGCAGAGAGCAAGCTCGAGCTCGCGGACGCGAACAAGGCGCTGAACGAGCTCGGCCCCAAATCAGCCAAGGCGACCGCGAAGGCCAAGGCCGCTTTCCAAGCCGCGCTGAAGCCGGTCGCCGCGCAGCAGAAGGCCATCGCGGCCGATCTCGCCGCGTGGGATACGGCGACGCTCGACACGTTCAAGACCGTGAAGGCCAAGTTCGAGCACGACCTTGCTGTGCTCAAGGGCACCACGCGAGTCGCGAAATCCAAACTACCGCCCTGATACTACTTGATCCGTTTTTGGCACGATCAGATCACGATCGTCGAAAGTGGGCACGAGCCACGAGAAACCGGCGAAGCCCCTAGGGAACACCCGAAGCGGTGGACCGGCGCAGTCTAGGAGGTCACTCAGTTTCTTCGCCCGTGCTGCCCGCGAACGGCGCGGGCGCGACGCGTAGCGACTTGAAGCGGGCGATCTGCACTTGGCCGGCGGGGGCACCGCGTGCTTTTTTCACGTCGCTCGCGCGGCACACGTGCACTTCCACCTTGGCGGCGTTGCGGGCTTTCGAATACCAAGCCGCGAGCTCTGCCGCGCAGCGCGTCACGGCTTCGGGCACCGCGCCGCGTTCCGGATTACGGATCACGACGTGGCTTCCCGGTGTACCGCCCGCCACGTGTAGCCACAAGTCGTGCGGCTCCGCGACGTTGAACGTCAGATGGTCGTTGTCGGTCGCTTGTTTGCCGACCAAAATCTCGAAGCCTTCGAGTGTGAAGCTTCGGTAGGGGCGTCCCTTGCTGCTCATCGCGCTCAAGTCTCGACTTGTTTGAAGCGCAGCGCGGACCAGTCCTCATCCAAAGCCACGAGCGACACGCCGTCGAAGCCGTGCTGCTCCAGCAGCGCGTGCAGGCTGTCTCGATTGAGGTCGGCCTGATACTTCTTCGACGAGCCTTTGGGGTAGGCGATCCAGAATACCGAGCGTTGGTCGGCCAATGCCTTCTTGGCGACCTTGGCGTGCGCCACGGCCTCTGCTCGTGACTTCGCGAACCCGAGCACGAACCCGTACCTGCCCTTCGCAGCGACGTGCACCGGCACTTCGAGGGCCGCCTTCGTTTCCTTGAACTCAGCAGGCGCCGCGAGCACGAGCACCGGCGACTGCCCCTTGAACTGCAGCTTCTTCAGGATTGGATTCATCGCGGCTAGGCCGCGATAATATCAATGACTGACTGCGTCCAGGAACGTGGCCCTACCGCCTTTGCGGAGGACGCAGGCGACGCATTTGAAGTAAGCCCGAACCCCGAACAGCCGCATGATGAGCGGCGCGTGGGTGACCAAGTGACGGGTAGTGATGACGCCGCGCATAGGGTTTTTTTCGGAGACACGGCCTCTTAAGCATATCTCGGGCCACTGCACTTTCAGCTACTTACATAGTTACCAAGGTCATTGCGTTGCAAAACTGCAATCCGACCGTTCGAACCTGAACGACCTTGAAGCCAGTGTGGGAGGACGGCCAACTTATGGCAGCGAATAGTCGCCGCAATTGGGGCTCTCGCAACGGATGACTAGGGATGGTTGTCGGGATCCGCAACGGTGTCGTCAGGCGGTCCGGCATTTTCGGCGGAGTGCGCGGGCTTGCCGGGGGCAAGGCTCGGCCCATCTGCAGCCGGGCTTGGCGCTGCTCCAGACATCGAAGGCGAAAGTGTCGTGCCTGCACTGGGCATGCCCACGAGGCGGCCGCTGCCCACGATGCGGTCGAACTCGTCTTCTAGAACGCTGAGCGTGAGGGGGGCGGAGTTGTCGCCATGATAGTGGCGCACGTGTTTGACCGTGGTCCCGCGATGGTACGAAACCAGCGCCCAGTCGTCATCGGTATTCTCGACGCGGTCGTAGTCATGCAGTTGCATGAATTTCGCATGGTCGAAGGCGGTTTGCAGCTCAGTGAGCTGCACGCTGCTGAGCTTGTACTCCTTCTTGCCCAGCGTTTTCACCCAGCGCGTGCCGACGTACACGACGCTGCCGTCGTTGCTCACGGTCAGCCGGTACACGGGGCATTCACCGTAGCAGCCCGTACGCTCCATGGTTGCGACCGCTGTTGCGCCAGGCGCGACATCCGGCTCGTGCGGCTGGTCCGGGGAGGTGGTGTCGGTCTGCTTGGGCGCCTTTTTTCGGCACGCGCCGGTGCTGACCAAAGCCAACCCAATGACTGCTGGTACGAACCAGCTGCGATTCCGAGAGGCCTTGTGCATGCTGGTTTCTGGATTCCTGCGTTGCGCGCGCGGAGACTAGAGCAGTTTGTAAACGAGGCTGAGCGCGGTGATGACGTCGGTCTTTTCCACGCCTGGGAGCGGGTTGTGATCGTAGCGCACGGACACGGTCGTCGCGATCGAAAAGCCCGAACCAACGGTCGAGTTCACCGACCCGTCCCAATTCAGCCGATAGTTCTCGGTTTTTGGCAGGCCCTGCAGGTACTCCAGCCCCGTCGCGAACGTCACTGCCTTGCTCAGGTTGTTCGTGTAGCCCGCGAAGGCGCGCGCGCTGTGGCGCGTTTGATGTTTGTCGAGGACGGTGCCGCTGGCGGCCGAGCTCGCGATCACGTCGTCACTGCGGACGTCGTACTGATAGTCGTAGCCCAGCTCGCTCCACAGCTGCTGATCGGCCTGGTCGATGAAGTAGTACTCGATGCCCGGGTCCAAGTTCAGGCGCACGTCCAGGCCCTGAAAGCGATCGTGGCGCAGCGATGCGCCGCCGAACAGGGCGAACGAGCCGGCCAAGAAGCGATCGTAACGGACCTTGCCCTGGAAGTTCTCGACCGTGGTTTTGATGCCTTCGCCCTTCGTCGCGGCGGAGCGGGCGTAGTTTGCGGCGACAGCAGCGCTGACCTGATCAGAAGCGCGGCGCAGCCGGAACTTGCCGGAGGTCGTGGCAGCGAGGGAGCGACTGTTGCCTGCGGACGACAGGCCACCGGCCGCGAGCTGCAGCTCGGTCGCGTCCTTGGCTTCCGCTGCGGGTTTCTCACCCTTCTCGAAGCCGGAGGTGGCCACGTCCGTGTTGCCACTCGACGCCTGGCTGGATTTGACCAGGCTGTCAGGCAACGGCGCCGAATCTGCGTGGCCGGGCCGACTCAGCAAGAGGCCGGCACCCAGGATGGACAACGCCGCGTAGCGCCAGTTCATGGCCCGCCGGATAGACCCGTACCCGATTTCAGTCAACCCGAGCGCGCCTGGAATACCGAGTTAGACAGCCGGCCACTCGGCATGAGGCGGCACATTTCTTCACCGGAGCGCCGGCCGAGGTGTACAGCAGCGGAGTGCTGACATCGCGAGTTTCGTGGTTTGGGTGCGCGCCGGTCTTGACGGCGTTGCTGCCGATGATCAGCGGCTGCCACCACGAGCCGAGTGGAGCGCAGCTCAATTGGTCGAGCGACGCACAGAGCGTTTCGGCGCCCGCGCCCTCCGCAACTGGTTCCGGAGCAGCCCCCGCAGTCACCGGCAGCGGTGCCCGTCCAACGGTCGATGCTGGGTCTGCAACCGCCGACGCAGCGAGGCCGGCGAGTGGCGGCGCCGTCGACGCGGGCGTTGGTTCCGCTCCGCCAGCATCACCCGTCGTGAGCAACGCTGATGCCGCGTCCGCGTTGCTCGACGCGCAAGGCAAGCCGCTGCCGCAAACGGAGCAGCGCCCGACGCTGACCTCGCCCGTATTCCAGGAACGCGTCGCCGCCGTGGCCCAGGCCATCACCAGCGGCAACGCGGAGCCTGCATCCGTCGCCTTCTTTCCGCTCGTCGCTTATCAACAGGTGAAGGACGTCGCGAAGCCGGAGCGTGACTATCGGTTTCGGCTGCTCGCGAACTTCAAGCGCGACGTGCTCGAGTACCACCACGCGTTGGGATCCGCGGCGGCGGAAGCCAAGTTCAGCGGCGTAACCGTCTCCGAAAGGGACGCCAAGTGGATGGCGCCCGGATCGGAAGGCAACAAGCTCGGCTACTTCCGTGTGCTCCGTTCACATTTGCACTTCACGCTGCCCACGGGCCGGACGCGTGACTTCGAGCTGACCTCGCTGATCTCCTGGCGCGGGGAGTGGTACGTGGTCCACCTGCACGGCTTTAAATGACGGGAAGCGGGAACGCGACCGTGCACGACCGCCGTCTACGGCCGCCGCGCACGTGACCGAGAAACATTTGGCAAAAAACGCCAAATCACCAGCCCTGAGCCCCCAAAATGGTTACCCGCGTGGACGTTTTCGCCCAGTGCGGCGTGCCGCCCGTAGCGTTTCGCCGCGCGCGCAGACGGAATGGAAACGCGCCTGCTTTCCGCGTCGTCCGGCGACCCTTGCTATCGGATCGAGCTGTGACTAAATTTGACCTTAGCGTTGCGGGCGAAGACGCCGTATCCTAGGAGCACTGTGTCGACGCGAACGGGCCACGCTGGCCGTCGCCAGACGCCTATTGCAGTCTAACCCTCTCGGTGCCAAGAATCTTCAGTCGCTCGCACTCCGTGGGGGAGTTGTGCAAGAGCGCGTTCAACTAACCATGTCTAGCGAACAGACGATCAACACAATTGCGAGGGCGCTCGGGGAGACCGACGAGGGCCCGGTCGCGCAAATCAAAGCCGTCATGGACAACCTTGGCGAGCAAGCGTGCGTGACTCTGCTGGCCGAGACGGAGAAGATAGAGAAGGCCGGTGGCCTGATGCGCGGTGACGGCAGCGGTCGCCGTAGCCCTGGTGGCGTGTTCTTCTTCCTAGCGCGACAGCGCTTGCCGCGTGACGTGCGCGCTGCGATCTTCAACGACAAAAAGCCGCGTGACCCGCGCGCTCCCGGCAGCTCGCCCCCTGGCGAGGTCAAAGCCGTGAAGCCGGGCACGCCTGCCGCTGTGGCCGCTGCGGCCCCCGCTGCGCTACCGCGTCGTCGCGTGTTTGAAGTCGTGCCCGCCTCCAAGCCGGCGCCCAGCACTAGCGCTCCGCGTTCGGAGCCTCGCGGTGAGTGGCCTCCGGCCCCGCCTGAAGGAGCCTTCATTCCGCCGGAGCTTCCGGCCGCGGTCGTCCGCGCCAAAGCCAAGCAGAGCGCACAAGCCGCCCTGGTCGGGCTGAACCCAACGGACCAATACCTGATGTTGGTCGAGCTGCTGGCTGATCTTCACGCTCAATACGGCGGCGAGGCTCCGCGTAGCAGCGCGGTGGAAGTGCCGCGTTCCGAGCGCAAGCCCACCAGCCTTTCCCAGCCGCCGCCCGCAGCGTTGGGCCGCGTCGCTGAACCACAAGAACAAGAAGAAGTGGAAGAGCCGAAGCCGCGCGCATCGCGGGCCAAAGCAGCCCGGCCGAAAGCCACCGCGGCCAAGTCTCGCTCGCGCGCCTGAAGCGGTCTGTTGGTGTAGGTCACGCGGGTCGCCCGCGTTTCAGGCCCTTTGCGCTGTCGGCGGAACGGTTTCGGGCTTGGCCGGCCGCGGGCCCAGGCGATTTTGCGCAACTGCGCACGCTCGCGCCCCGACTCGACGTCGTGCTGCGGTTCACGAATGCCTCGCGATGTAGGCGCAGGTCATATACGCTCCCCACTCTGCTGAGAGGGCGTGCGCCGTGACCGATAAGCGCGAAAGAATCATCACGGATCCGGGCCTCGGCCCGCTCGATCCTCCTGGGCCATCTACGTTGCGTTCGCTCGAAGCCGCGGAAGCAGCGGCTGCCCTCAGCCCGAACGCTCCCGTGTATTACGAGCCGTCGCCGCTGGTTGCCGTCTCAGACCACAAGACGCTCGAGGTGCAGACGGTGAAGCTCTCGGACGACATCGATCCGCGCAAGCTGCAGACGGAGCTGCGCTTGGACCGCGTGCCGTCGTTCGTGCCTCCGTCAGACTCGTTCTGGCCGCCCGAAACGGCGCTGAGTAGCAGTCAGCCGCCGTCCGGGCCCGCTCGCCGCTGGCGTACGCCCGTGGTGTTGATCTCGCTGTTGTGCGCGCTCTTGCTGTTGGTCGGGGCGCGCGCCGCGACCCGCCGTTCGGCGGCGGTTGCTGCGCGCGAGAGCGGCATCGTACAAACGGTCAGCGGTGCTGGGCTCACGCCAGTGGTTGCCAGCGCACGACCGGTTGCCGTGGCTCCCGTTGCGGCGCCTGCGGTTCCCGTGGCGAGCGCCGTTGCGGCGCCTGCGGCCGAAATCGCGACTGCCGTCGCCAGCGAACCTGCGCCAGCTGCCGTGCACGTCACGCACGTCGCGCCCGCGGCGCAACACGTCGTAAAACCCACCCCGCCGCTCAGCGCGCCGCTCGCCGCGCCCGGCGCCAACAAACCCAAACGCGCGATCTATTGACGGATGATGGCTTCGAGACGAATCGAGATGGGGTCCCGGGTACTCGGGCGCGGGTTGACCTGCGCTTTCCTGCTGGCAGCCGCGTGCTTCGCCGGCAACGCGCGCGCTGACGCCAACGCAGACAGCGACCGCGCCAACTTGCTGTTCAAGAAGGGCAAAATCGCCTTCAACGACGGCAAATACACGGACGCGCTGCGCATTTACAATGAAGCCTGGCACCTCAAGCAAAGCCCAGATATCGCGGCGAATCTGGCGCAAACCGAGGCTGAGCTGGG
>FSTV01000587.1_pt1 | contig 7865 bp, 5 predicted proteins | sample 1636931 | NCBI WGS metagenome assembly FSTV01 (sample SAMEA3914816, study PRJEB12502) | metagenome | biome: forest; material: soil | place: USA | collected 2011-09-16 | depth 0.3 m | reverse complement strand
GCGCCGCCGGCATCCAAGAGGCGGTCGTCATCACGGGCTTCCAGGGTGAGCTGGTCCGCGCCGCTCTTTCGGCTGAAGTCGGCCTCGGCTTGAAGTTGACGTTCGTGGACAATCCGCACTTCGACAAGAAGAACGGTGTCAGTCTGCTCAGCGCGGCCGCGTATGTGGATCGTGAGTGCGTGCTCACGATGTCGGATCACTTGTATTCGCCGGAGCTCGTGCGGCGTCTGCTGGCTGCGGACGTGCCGGAAGGTTCCTGCGCCCTGGCCGTGGACTACGACATCGAGCGTTGCTTTGATTTGGACGACGCCACCAAAGTTGGCGTCGAGCACGGCAAGATCAAGCGCATCGGTAAGGAGCTGGAGAGCTACGATGCGCTGGATACCGGCGTGTTCCGCATCGGTCCCGCGCTCATTGCCGAGCTCGCAGCGGTCGAGGCCAGCACGGGTGACTGCTCGCTCAGTGATGGCGTGCAAGCGCTCAGCCGTCGTGGCCGTTTCTTGGCCACGAACGTGGGTGACGTACGCTGGGTGGACGTGGACACGCCGCAAGCCATGGCCTGCGCGGAAGCCATGCTGCGCGTGTTCGGCGACACCTTGGGTGATGAGCCCGGCAGCGGTCAGCCGCCGATCATCGATCCCGAAACCATCGAATTTTACGCGCCGAGCTGGGTGCGTGCGGCCAAGCCGTACAATGAAGATCACTTCGCCGTCGCGGACGGGCAAACGGATCTGCTGCGCATGATGTCCAACGAGAGCCCGTACACGCCGAGCCCGCGCGTGATCAACGCGATCATCGAAGCGGCCACGCGCGGCAATTACTACCCGGGTGGCGCACCCGCGTTGAAGTCCAAGCTCGCGTGCCGCGACAGCCAAGCGGAAGGCAGCGTCATTCTGGGCGCCGGCTCGACTGAGCTGATCGACTTGGTGATTCGCACCTTCGTCGGTCCGGGTGAGGAAGTGCTGCTGAGCGTGCCCACGTTCAGCATGTACGAAGCGCGCACGCGCACGGTGGGCGGCATTCCGGTGCTCGTGCCCATGACGGAAACGCACGATCACGACCTGAACGGGCTGATCCGCGGCGTGACCGAGCGTACCAAGGTGATCTTCCTGTGCACGCCCAATAACCCCACGGGCGGTCGCATCACCGAAGCGGAGCTGCGCCGCTTGCTGCGCCTCGGCCTGCCCACGGTAATCGACGAGGCGTATCACGAGTTTAGTGAAGGGGAGTCGTTCTCGCGCCTGCTCGAAGAGTTCCCGAACGCCATCGTGCTGCGCACGTTCTCCAAGGCTTACGGCCTAGCCGGTATTCGCCTGGGCTACGCGCTCGCGCACCCGGCGGTGGTGCGGCTGTTGTCGCGCGTTAAGGTGCCCTGGAACATTCCGGCTATCACGCTCGCAGCAGCCAGCGCGGCCTTGGATGACGCGGCGGAGTTCGACGCGCGTATGTCTGAGCTGCGCGTGGCTCGCGAAGAGCTAACGCAAAAGCTCGGGCTCATCCACGGCCTGCTGCCCGTCCCGAGCGAAGGCAACTTCGTCTTGATTGACGTGTCGGCGACCGGTCAGAGCGCAGAACGCATCGTCGAATCGATGCTCAAAGACGGCGTGCTGATTCGCTCGCTCTCCGTGCACCACGCCAAGCGCAGCTACGTGCGCGTCACCGTCGGCACGCGCGAACAGAACACGCGCTGCCTCACCGCCTTCGAGCGCGTGCTCGGCGGCCGCTCACGCCGCGAAGCCCCGCGTCCATACTTGACGATCTCTGGGTCGAGCGACGCGGAATAATCCGAGTGAATTCCGGGCGGCGCTATCCACGAACGCCCGGAACTAAAACGAGCTTGAAGTCTTGGAAGTTCAACATCGGCGGGGCCGACCCCGGACGATGAAATGCGGCTCGGGCCCCTCATGCAGTACCAACCAGGCCTCGGCGCTATGGGAGCATTTCTTAGTAGACCAGATCACGATCTGCGAATGAGACTGGGCCTACGCGAGCCGGCGAAACCGGCGGACTACCGTTTCAACCGTCCGCCAGCGTCGCTTTCCCGTGTGCGCAGGTTGCACGCTCTCGTGGGACTTCAACCGCTCGCCACCGTGAGCGCGTGGCTACCGGAGGCGTAGCTACGTACCCCGAATGACTGAACGCTTTTGGGACGCGTACTTCCGGAGTCTGAAGCCGCTCGAGGTCGAGGAGCCGATTGACGTTTGGGTCCATCGGCCGCCGGCCTATGTGCTCGCGCGCATTTTGATGCCCACGCCGGTGTCGCCGAACGCGGTGACCGTGGGATCGATCTTGCTCGGGTTGGCGGCGGGCGGGTGCATCTTCGCCAGTTTCCCGCGGCACTTGCCCATAGCGGGCGTGCTGATCTTCAGCTCGGCGGTGTGGGATTGCGCGGATGGGCAGCTCGCGCGGCTGCGCAAGAGCTCCTCGGCCTTTGGGCGCATGTTGGATGGCGTGGCTGATTTGGTTGTCTCGACGGTCGTCGTCGGTGGCGGCGCGTGGCTCGTGTTGCGCAAGTACCACGATCCCGCATGGCTGTTCGCGGTGGCCGGCGTGCTCACCGTGACCACGATCCTCACCGGTTCGTTTCACACCACGATGTACGACCAGTTCAAGAACGTGTTCCTGCGCATGACTCATCCGAGCTACCGCGAAGGTGAGGATCTGGAAGTCGCAGAGGGCCGCTTCCACGCGCAGCGCGCGCAGATGTCCGTGCCCTTGCGCTTGGCTTGGGGCATCTACTTTTTCTACATGCGCAGCCAGAAGAACTACGCGGACAAGTTCGACCCGTACGCGAAGCGCTTGCTGGTGGAGTTCCCAGACTTCAGCGAGCGCAATGCGACCATCTATCGCAAGCACGCGGGCGCCGTGATGCGCGTGTGGCGCAACTACTTCGGCTTTGGATCGCTCGTGTTCGGGCTCGCGGTCTCGATTGGCCTGGATGTGACCGAGTATTACTTGCTGTTTCGCTTGCTGCTCTTGAATGCCGTATTCTACGGCTACTTGCGGCCTCAGCAGCGCGCAGCGTCGGAGCGCACGCTGGCGGAGATAGCGGCGATGGCGACCCCGGTGTGAGGGGTGCTAAGGTTGGCGTGCGTGCGACCCCAGACCTTCGCGCTGATCGGTTTGCTTGCCTTGGCGCTCACGGCAAGTGTGCCGGCTGGCGCAGTGCTCTGGCCTAGCGCGGTGCTGCGGGTCGAGCGCGATCTGCATAGCTCGGACGTGGAGGTGCGGCGGCGCGCCGCGCAGTCGCTGCGCGAATTGCCGCCCAGTAGTGGTACACGCTTGGCGAGTGCCGCGCTGGACGACGCCGACGTGGATGTGCGTTTGGCCGCGCTGGATGCGTGCCTGAGCTTGAGCGTCGCGGGTCTCGGTGATCGGCTCGTGCCGTGGCTGACTGACGGCGAGCGCCGGCTGCGCTTGGCCGCGGCCGAGGCGCTCAGTGACAGCCCCAGCCTGCGCGCCGTGCCGTCGCTGGGTCGCGCGCTGGGCGATGCGGATCCAGGCGTGCGCAGCGCAGCCGCCATCGCGCTCGGCAAATCCGGCGCACCGGAGGCGGCTTTAGCGCTGCTCGGGCATTTGGATGACGCAGCCCCTGAAGTGCGCCGTGACGTCGCCCTCGGGCTCGGTGACCTCGGTGACGCGCGCGCGGTAGTGCCGCTGATCGGCAAGATCCAAGACGCGCGCCCGATGGTGCGTGAGGGGGTCGCCGAGGCCCTCGCGCAGCTGGCGGACGCACGCGCCGTGAGCGCGCTCGTGCTCTCCCTGCACGATGCCGATGACGGCGTGCGCATCGCCGCGCTGGGCGCACTGTCCCGCATCGCGGATCCGAGCGCCGTGCCGAGCATCGCGACACTCCTGCAAAGTGGCTCGGATGCCGTGCACTCCATGGCACTGGATACACTGTCACACATTCATAGCCCAGTTGCGACCAAGCTCCTGATTGGAGAGTTATCCAGTGAACGCCCCGGCAATGCACGCACAGAAGCGGTGAGCGCACTCGGGCGCTCGGGTGCGTTCGCTGTGCCCGCCCTGAGCGCTTGCCTGAACACGGAATCGGATGCGGATCGCTTGGGCGGTTGCGCGCTAGCCGTGGGCAAAACGCACAGCGCCGAAGGCGCCACGGCGATTCAAGCCGCGCTGCGCCGCGGCGCTTTGCCAGCGCTGCCAGCGCTGCTCGCGCTCTCGGAGCTGCGCGTTCCGGACTCGCTGTCCACGGTGTTGGAGTATGTTTCGGATCCGGACGTGCTGGTGCGGCGTGCTGCGCGCCTGGCCGCCAAAGCGCTGCTCGATCCGCGGCATCCGGATGGCCGCGCGATCGAGCCCATCGAACACGCGTTGGCCAAAGCCCATGGGGATCGCGCGGAGCAGAACGAGCTCTTGGATTTGCTCGGTCAGACCGGTTCGCCGCGCGCGGCGCTCAGCTTGCTACCCTTCGCGAGCAGCGGAGACGACGTGTTGGTCCGTACGCACGCGCTCTCTGCGCTGGGCTTTCTGGGCGAGGCAGGGCAAGTCCCGCTGCTGTTGTACGCGCTGGACGACGAGGACTCGGGCAGCGTGCGGCTCGCCGCTGCGCTCGCGCTCGGGCGCTTGTCTTTGGGCGCGCAAACCGTGCCGCTCTTGGATCGTTTGGCACACGCCAGCGAGGCCGATCGACCGTTCCTGGCGCTCGCGCTGAGCGGCAGCATGGCGCTCGCACAGGGTCCGGAGGTGGTGAAACGCCTGGAAAACATGCTGCAACGCGCGCAAGGCGCGGATCGAGACGCGCTTCTCGAGCTGCTCGGGCGGGTGCCCACGGCTGAGGCGACTGAGCACTTGGCGCGCGTCGTCGCGAGCTCGGCATCCGCGGCAGACCGCGCGAAGTTCGCGGAGGCGTTGGCGGCGCACGCGAGCGAACGCGCGCGGCTCGTGCCACTGCTGCGTGATTCGAATGCCGCGGTGCGTGCCAACGCCGCGTGGGCGCTCGCTGAAGTGGGCTCCAGCACGGACCGCCCCGCGCTGGAGGCCGCGCTGCGCGATGCTGACGCGAACGTCGCGGGCAATGCCCTGCAAGCGCTCTCGCGCCTGGCCGCGCGCGAGCACGGGCAGATCGCCGAGCTGGCCTGCGCCCGCCTTGCCGATGGCCACTCCGGGCCAATGCAGCGTGCCGTGGCGTTGCGCGCGCTGCGCTTCAACGGCGAACGCTGCGCCCACGGCGAGGAGATCGCCGCATTGAGCCGGGATCGCGTGGATTTCGTGCGTCAATCTGCGGCCGCGTTAGTGCGTGATGTGCCGCGCGGCCCTCAAGATGATGTGGCGCTCGCGCGCGCCCGCGATCGCGACCCCAGCGGCGCAGTCGCCGCCGAGTGCGACGCGCCGCGTGCTGCTAGCGCGGGCCCCAAAGGCACGGACGCGACGTTCGTGGTCGTGATTCCGCCTGGCGATGATTTGCCGCGCCCCACGCAACCGTTCGCCTTGCTGCGCGCGGATGGCTTGGTCCGGCTCGGGCTCTCCGATCGCCGCGGGCAGCTACTCGAGGTGCTTGCTCCCCATGGCCCCTTGTCGCTGCTCGAACCCGCGGCGGATTTCGAGTAGGCAGTCGAGTCACGTGTCCGGCGCGGTCATTGTCATCGAGGTATCGGCGCCCAGCGTCTCGGACGACGCGTTGGCCGTTTTGGTATCGTCGTGCACGCGCGCCGCGCGTGACGCGGAGTGCGTCTTGGCCAAAAATGCCGGTGATGAGCAACCGGACGCGGTCGCGATCGTCTCGCCGCAAGGCGAGGACAAGATGCGCGTGGAGGTCGGCCTGCACCAAGGCGATCACGACTCCTGGCGCACCAAGGATTTCGCATTCTTGGCCGCCGACGCGCCCATGGACCGCTGGAAAGCGATCGGCTTTGCGATCGGCACGCTCGCCGAAAGCAATGCCGCGCCAGCCGCGCCGAGCGCAGCGGCGAGCACCGACAAACCGCCCTCGACCCCAAGCGTTTTGGTCAGTGTTGCAGCAGCGCCGCCCCCAACCCCCAACCCAAAACAACCGTCCGGCACGCCCATCTTCGTGGGCGCGGCGGCGCTGTTCGGACCCGGTTTGGATCAAGGTCCCTGGCGCTTGGGGGCGGCCTTGTATGCAGACTTCGCGCTGCGCCGCGTGCCGATGTTCTTCACCTTTGGCGGTAGTGCGGCTACGCGCGTGACGAGCGACGCCACGGGCACGGCCGCCCGCTGGTACGACGTTTCCGCGGGAGCCGGTGTTCGTCTCGTGGGCACACTCGAAAGCAGTGGCTTGGACTTGCGGGGGCGCGCGCTGGCCGAGCACTTCGACGTCAGCGTCAACGCGGTTGACGGCCGTTCGGCGGAGCGCGGTCGCTGGGTTTTCGGCTTCGAGGGTGAGCTCGGTGGGCACGTGCAAATCGTGCCGGATCTGTTCCTCACGGCGGGCGTGTTGGCCGCGGGCTTGTCGAGTACTACGGATGTGCGCGCCTTCGGCGGCCCCGTTGGCAGCTCGAGCAGCTTTCGCTACCTGGGCTCGTTCGGCATTCGCGTGCGCTTGCGCTGAACGCTCAGTGCGGCTTGCTTTGACAGCGCAAGCCGACGCAATACGGCCTGTCGTCGGGGCACTGGATCTCGATAGTGCTCGCGGCTGCATCGTTGCTGTGATCGCATTCCACGCAGCTGCCGACAGCGCAGTAAGTGGGGTGGCCGTTGAACGGGCGGCAGTTGGAATCCTTGATGCAGGTGACGCACACGCCGAATTGCGGATCGCACACCGGATGACTGTGGTCGTCTACGCACTGAGCCGCGGTGATGCAGACATGCGCGCAACGCAGCGTGAACGGGTAGCAAATTTCGTCCGGAGCGCAGTCGTTCGCGTGCTGACATTGCACGCAGCGGCCCGCGGAGGTGCTGCAGTACGGCGAGTCACTGTTTCCCGCGCAATCCTTGGGCGAGCTGCAGTGCTCACAAAACGACACAGTGGGAGGGCAGACTACGCCGCTAGAGGCGCAGGGCTCGCCGGCTAAACACCCGGCGGGATTACCACCTGCGCTGCCCGTGCTGCCTGCGCGCCCGCCGAACACGCCAGCTCTGCCAGCCCCTGCATCCGGCTCGTTTCCGTTGCCGCCACCACCGAATGTGTCTGGCTCGCCCGCGGCGCCAGCGCCCAGGACCAGCCCACTGCCAGCGTTCCCCGCATTTCCTGCGGTATTTAGCAGGTCGAAGGTTTCACGGCCGCAGCCGGGGCCTACCGTCAGCGCACAAAACACCGCCGCAAGCGCAATGCTGCGCAGCCTGGCGCCAGCCGAACGGGCAGGTCCTCCGGTCATCGCACCTCAACGTACCATGTTTTGTACGGTATTCTAGGCACTCCGCCTGCTCTTCGCAGGGTCAGGTACTATCTATACCAAGGTGTCTGGTAGCTCCCGAATTCGGCCCGAGTCGAAGTTGCGCGTCGTCGCAGCTCCCGGCGACCGTGCGCCGTCCAATGCCGAACGTGGCGCGCAGCGCCAGCCCACGGACGAGGAGCTGATTGATGCCGTGCAACGCGGCGATCACCAAGTTGCCTCCGTGATCTACGAGCGCTTGGTCGGCGTGGTGGATCACACGCTGTACCGCGTGTTCGGGCGCCGCGAGGCGGACCACGATGATTTGGTGCAGGCCGCGTTCGAGCAAATCGTCGTTACCTTGTCGCGCCGGTCTTACGCCCGCGCCTGTAGCTTGCGTACGTGGGCGTCCAGTATCGCCAGTCACGTCGGCTTCAATGCGCTGCGTTCGCGGCGCCGCGAGCGTCGTGTTTTGGATCGTGAGGTCGGTGTGGATGCCGAGCCGGCGCGCTCCACAATCGACGTGGAGGGTGAGGCCACCGCACGCGCCGAGCTGGAGCGGCTCAGATT
>FSTV01000728.1_pt1 | contig 8001 bp, 9 predicted proteins | sample 1636931 | NCBI WGS metagenome assembly FSTV01 (sample SAMEA3914816, study PRJEB12502) | metagenome | biome: forest; material: soil | place: USA | collected 2011-09-16 | depth 0.3 m | reverse complement strand
CGCTGTCGATCGCCTCAGCGAGGTGCTGATTGTAGCGACGAGTCGCGGTGTAGCTGCCTTCGCCTTCGAGCTCGGACTTTTTGGATTCGTCTTTTTTCATGAGTGTGCCTCTCGTTGCGATTGTTCGAGACCTGACGTTCGAGACAGAGCTGGAGAGCACGTTGCGTGCCGAGGCCGCGTTGGTACGGGCTGTGCCTACATCAGCGCAACGTCACGCAAAGGAGACGAGAATCATGATGGATGTTGCAGGAACGGAGAAAGCACTGAGTAACCTCGCCGCGTTGTGCCGAGGTGAACTAGCGGCGGTCGAGACATACAACACCGCGCTGTCATCTGCGTCCCTCGGACACTTTCGCTCCCAGCTCATTCAATGCCAGCGCTCGCATCAGAATCGGGTACATTTGTTGGGCTGGCGGATTCACCTGCTCGGCGGTACCCCGCCGGAGTCGTCGGGAGCGTGGGGTGTGTTCGCCAAAGCAGTCGAAGGCGCGGCCACCGTGATTGGCGAGAAAGCTGCCATTTCGGCGCTCGAAGAAGGTGAAGATCACGGCCTGAACGAATACCGGTCACGGCTCAACGAGCTCGACGCGGATACCCAGGACTTCATCCAAGCGCGCGTGCTGCCGGCGCAGACGGAAACTCACGGCATCGCGCGGGCACTGAAGCTCAGTGCGTCGCAACCGCCCGCCAAGGCTTGAAGAGCGTTCGACACAAACGCTAAGACGCCGAGGTACGGTCCGTCGCTACGGGGACCGTACCTCGGCGTCTTTTAGTTCACGCCGAGTAACTTCACTCTGCAGCTTGTGGCTGTGGCTGAGTGGCATCATTCATGGCCGCGGTGAGCAGGCGCTGCGTGATGCGGCCGGCAAGAATGCCGAGCGCGGACAGTGCGGCGCTCCGCGCAGCTTCAGCCAAGAACGAGCGCTCACGAGCCAGGAGCGAATGCACACGCCGACCCGAGCTTGCGCGACCCGCATATACCGCAGCACCGACGAGTGCGATGCCCACGGCTCCCAGCCCGAGCAACACGGGCGCCTTGTGAATTGCGGTTTCTGTCTTCTGGATCATCTGATCACCCATTTTCCTTAGCTGGCGAATGTCACGAATCAACTGCGCCCGTGCTTGTTCCGCGCGGAGAGTGTCTGTTGCCGTGTCTAGGTCGTTCACTTGACTGTCTCCATGACCTGCTTGGCGTCCAGGGCGAGCCGAGCCGTTGTCTTGGGCAGCTTTCCTTGCTTCAAGGCGCGCACGCCGATCACGAACAAGGCGGTGCTCACGGCTGTGAACACCAAAACGACCCCAAGCGCCGCGACCCCGACACCGAGCGCCAACACCGCGAGGAAGCCGAGGGTGGTGAGTGCGGCTTGCGCGAACAACGCGCCGCAAGCGATCCAAATCAACGAATCGAAGGTGCTCGTTACTTCGCTGGTCAACTCGCGTTTCGCGAGCGACAACTCCGCTTGAACCAACGTTTTCGCTTGGTGCAAAGCGTCTTCGACGAGGTCGCCCAGATTGGGGCCGGCCGGTTCGGGTTTGCGCTGGGTCGATTCGAACATCGATCGAGAGCTCTGCAGCCGTCGTGCCAGCTAGATTTTTCGGCACCTTACGCGCGGTGCTGGGGAATTCAGTCTCTTTTTGTAGCTCCCTCAGTGCGCCTCGTGGCGCGGCGCCTCACGGCGAGGCGAGATGTCTCGGGTGATCCGAAAAGTGTCGCGCTTTCAGCAGTTGCGAGGGTTGGCACTGCACTTGCTGTACTGAGGGCGAACGAGCACGAACGAGCGAGCGCGAGCGCTACCCGAACACGCGCTTCGCCACGTTCGCGCAGACCAACCCGGCAATGAAAAGGAAGGACAGCACCATGGACTTCAGCAAGACAGCTCAGGAATTGGGCTCCGCGATCGGTGTTACCGACCTGCTCGAAGCAGCCTCAGCGCTCAGCCTCGAGGATGTGCTCGGGGTGATCGGTCTGGAGCGTAGGCCGAGTGCCGTGGGGCGCATCCTGCCCGCGATCGGCTTAGTCGCCGTCAGCGCCGCCGTGGGTGCTGGCATCGCGCTGCTGCTCGCCCCGACCTCGGGCACGCGGTTGCGCGCCAAACTCTCCGACGGTCTCGACGACGCCAAGCACCGCTTGAGCGACCGCATCAGTCACCTCGAAACTGGCCCCACTACTACCAAGAGCTCGCGGCACGCGGTGTCCTGATTCGGATTTCCCGCAGTGCGCGACCCAAAAGAAAGATCGAACCATGCCCGAGCAATCAACTGACACCATGGATATCCTGGCCCTGCACGAGCGCGCGGGCGCACGCAAACGCCACGAGCGCATCGGCAGCGTGGCGGCGGGACTCATCTTGGGCGGCGCAGCAGCATTCAGCGGGCGGTCCCTCACACGCACTCTGTTGGCAGCTGCCGGCGCGCTCTTGCTCGCCAAGGGCGCAAGCGGCCTGAGTCTCCGTCAAATGGCCGCCTTCGTGAAGAATGCGTTCACGGACCGCAAGGATTTGGAGCGGCGCTTCAACGATGGCGAGCATGACATCGTCGACGCGGCGTCCTTCGATTCCTTCCCTGCCAGCGACCCGCCCAGTTACTCACCTGGGGTCGGCTGAGCGCCGCCGGCGTCATCGCATCCCCAATGGCTGGCAACGAAGCCGGGAAGGGCGCGCACGCACTGATCGTGTTGGCCGCTGCCGCGATTGTGGCTGGGGCGATCAAGCTGTCTGCGGCGTTCATCGCGCCCTTGCTGGTAGCCGCCTGCATTGCGGTTGCGGTGCAGCCCATCTTTCGCTGGGTGCACAGCTCCCGCATTCCGGATTTCGGAGCCATCGTCATCTCGCTGTTGGTGGTGATTGGCTTGCTGGCCGGAGTGGGTGCGTTGCTGGTGGTTGCCCTCGCCAACGTGAGCGGCTCGGCGGCGCAATACGTGACCTCCCTGCACCAGGTGCAACTTCAGGCCACGCTGTGGCTGGAAGCGCACCATCAGCACGCCCTCGCACAATCCATCTACGGATCGCACCTAGACGCGCTAACCCAACAAGCCACCACCTACGTGGTCATGGGCGTGCCCACGGTGCTCTCCACGATGCTGACGGTATTGTTGCTGATCGTGTTCATGCTGCTGGAGGTCACGACCATGCCGAAGCGGGTGCATGCCGCGCTCGGTTGGTCGCCCGCCACGTTTCGTGACTTCTCTCGGACGATGTCCGAAATTCAGCGCTATTTGAGCGTCAAAACGGCGACCAGCGCCGCAACTGGCCTGTGTTGCGGCCTGTGGTGCGCAGCGCTGGGCGTGCCAAACCCCGCACTCTGGGGCTTGGTCACGTTTGCGCTTCACTACATTCCCACGGTCGGCAGCCTAGTAGCCGCGATGCCGCCCGTGTTCATCGCACTGACGCTGTTTGGATTTGGACGCGCGTGCGCCGTAGCTGCCGGTTTGGCCGTCATCAGCACCGTGATCGGCAACTTGATCGAACCCAACGCACTCGGGCGGTCGCTCAGTGTCTCGCCGCTAATCGTGCTGGTGTCGATGTTTGCCTGGGGTTGGCTACTCGGGCCGATCGGCGCTTTGCTCTCCGTTCCCCTGACTTTGATCGCGAAAATCGTGCTCTGGAATACTAGCGACTTGCACTGGGTTGCCGTGTTGCTCGGGCCGACACCACGCGTCACAGCTCGTACGTCTGACCCTTCGGAGTCGCCAGCACGCGATTCGCTATTGCCACAACCGCGCGGGTCAGCCTGCATCACTCCGCCGCCCTCCAGGGGCAATGTGTCACAGGCAAAGCATTCGGACGCTTAGGCGAGCACTAGAAATATCCCAGGGATCCGCGGGGGCCACCTTCCTACCCGGCTGTGGCACGAACCGTGCTCACAGCAGCCCGAAAGCTCAGCCATGTCACGACGCGCACGCCTCACAGTTCTGGAACTTGGTGCCTCTCTTACCGCCTGGGCCTCGTGCCGGGGGCTGGGAATGGATGACTGGATCGTCGTCGCTCAGCAACGCGACGAGCCGGCGCCTGAGTTCACCGAGCGCGTGCGTCAGCGTGCACGCCGCCTGACCAAGGAAGACGCGCGTATCGAGTCCGTGGACGTGTACACGGCGTCGCGCGCAGATGAGCAAGACTCGTCCGCTCGTCGCGCCGTGATCGAGGCGCTAGGTGGTCAGTTGACACAAGGCGGTCGGCTGACGCTCTGGTCAGCCAGTGAAGACTCGCAAACCGACGCGGAATTGGCTGCCATTCTGGCGCAATTCGGACCCGCGCTCGCACAACGTCAAATCGCGATGAATCATCAGAATTGCGAAATCGAGCCGCGCTCGGGTGTTCGACACGTTGCCCCGGTCCGCCCCGTGGCGGATTCGGATCATGACTTCGCCTGCGACGACTTCGGCTGATCCGCAGAATCCCCGAGTAATACACAGGCTGGGGATTACCTGGGGTATCGACTCACCAGGTTGCAATTCGGATCCGGCGCTGTGTCGGACGTGTGTCAGTCTCGTCAGTCGCTCGTGCAAAGGCCGACTTTTATGTCGGGTCGATTGCAAGAACAAGGCGCATGACGCGCAACCCACGCCTCAGCGTGTCACTCAGCGGAGTGACTGTCAGCGGCCCGTTGCCGCTCGAAAGCGGCGCTGAGCTTGGCGCGCAACGCAGAGGCCCGCCCAGGCAGCTGCATCAGATCCTCTCGCGTGGGGACGCGAATCTTGCCGTCGCGGACACCGGCGCCGAGCACGGCAGCGCAGCCGCCAATCACGATCACGCTCATCACTACCCCAAGCCAACGTCGCCGAGGGCGCGTCGAAACGTCGGTCTGGAACTCGATTGGGCGCGTTCGGACGCTCGTATTCGGAGCAAAACTCAGTGGCAGCTCGCCCGTGCTGATGAAAGACTCGAGCGCCGCCGCGAGCGCCGCGACTGACGGAAACCGTCGCTCACGGTTCTTCTCCAGACAACGGAGCACGATGAACTCGAGCACGGGCGGGACGTCATCCCGAAAGTCGGAAATGGGCGGCACTGACTCACTCAGCACCGAAGCGCAAACTTGCGCCAGCGTCGGCCCGTTGAAGGGCAGCGCGCCGGTGAGCAGCTCGTACATGACCACTCCCAGCGACCACACGTCCGTGCGCGGGTCGACCTCGGATGGGGTCGTGATCTGCTCCGGCGACATGTACTGCGGAGACCCGACGCTCTCGGTCGGGTTGGTCATGCTGCGCATGTGACTGGTGAGCTGCTTGGACACCCCGAAGTCGACGATCTTGAGCAGCGTCGAGCCATCTGGCTCGGTCGCGCAGAACAAGTTCTCCGGCTTGAGGTCGCGATGAATGATGCCCTTCTCGTGGGCTTCGATCAGCCCCACGCAGACCTGCTGCATCACTGAGCACAGCGCCGCGGGCGTGAGCGGCCCAGAATCACGCAGCGTGGCGTACAAATCCCGACCGGACAGCAATTCCATCACGATGTACGGCTCGCCGCTATCGAGCGTGCCGCAATCGAAGACTTGGGCGACGTGACTCCGGAGTTGGGCTGCGAGCCGAGCCTCGCGCAGCAACCGCTCCGAAAGCTGCGGTTCGGATGCCAAGCTGCGACGCATCAACTTCACCGCGACCTCGCGCGTGAGCACGGTATCCATGCACGCGTACAGCACCCCCATGCCACCTTCGCCGATTTTGCGCAGCACGCGATAGCGATCCGCGATGCGCGAACCCGGGGCCAGGATTTCGTCGCCGAAAGCATCACGGCGAACCGCCTCGCGCGACACGGGCTCGCCTTCCGAAAACGGAATATCGAGCCCCGAAGCATGCGAGGCGGAGGCCATCACGAGAGCGCCCCGTTGCTTGGATGCTCCGCATCTGGCACCGCGTCATCTGACGCGTAGCGCTCGAGTTTGCGGTGCAGCGTGCGACGGTCCAAGCCCAGCGCATGCGCGGCACGCGACTTGTTGCCCTCCAAGAGCTTCACGACGCGCACGATGTAGCGACGCTCCAACTCGTCGAGCGGGACGATCTCGCCCGGTTCGTCGGCGGGGAGCATCAGTTTGCCGGTGCGCTGAGCGCGCAAACGGGGCGGCAAGTCATCGATGCCGAGGTGGCTGAACCGAGCCAGCGCGACCGCGTGCTCCATACAATTCTCGAGCTCACGCACGTTGCCCGGCCAATCATAAGCCAGTAGCCGCTCGGCCACGACGGAGGGCAAATACATTTCACCCTTGTGGCTGCGCTCTGCGGAGCGGCGCAGGAAGAAGCTGGCTAGCTTCAGCACGTCACCGGTTCGTTCGCGTAGCGGCGGCACGTCGATTTGCACCACGTTGATCCGGTTCAATAGATCCTCACGGAAACGGCGCGCGCTCACCTCTTCATTCAGATCGCGATGCGTCGCGGCGACGACGCGGGTTTTGAAGGGCACTTCCTCGTTGGAGCCCACGGGGCGCACGGTGCGCTCCTCCAAAGCACGCAGCAGCTTGGATTGCATCTCGAGCGGCATGTCCCCAATCTCGTCCAGGAACAGCGTGCCGCCGGACGCGCGCACGAACAGACCGTCTTTGGCTGACTTGGCGTCGGTGAAGGCCGACTTGGCGTGGCCGAACAGCTCGCTCTCCAGCAGGCCCGCGGGCAGCGCCGCGCAGTTGATGGCGACGAAAGGGCCCTCAGGATGCGGGCCAGCCGCATGCAGGGCTTGCGCCACACGCTCTTTGCCGGTGCCCGTTTCGCCTTGAATGAGTACCGAGGCATCGCTCGCGGCCACGCGGCGAATCGTGTCGTACACGCGGCGCATGGCGATGCTGTCGCCAATCAGCTGTTTGTCACCGGACATGTCTTTGTCCGAGCGCAGCTTCTTTACCTCGTGCTGCAAACGTTGGTGCTGAGCCGCTCGAGCCACGCACAGGCCGAGTAGCTTCTCGTCCACTGGTTTGGCGAGAAAGTCGTATGCTCCGGCGCGCAGCGCGTTCACCGCGAACTCCATATTTGCGTGACCGGTCACGGCAATGATCGGCGCCTCGCAACCCTGGCGGGTCAGCCGACCACACAGCTCGAAGCCGTCCATCGGTGACATGCTGAGATCGGTGACGATCACCGAAAAGCGCTCGCGACTGGCATGGTCGAGCGCTTCTTCTGCCGAGGTGGTCGCAGTGACGGTCCAGCCCAAGCGAACGAGCATCGCTCGTAGCAGCTCACAATGGTCTTGGTCGTCATCGACCAGCAGAATCGAATTTCTCATGGTTAAACCCTGTTGGTTTCGCGGGTGACAGGCGCCCAGCAAGCACTGGCCGACTGGCTGCAAAGCTCATGCCGAGATATGGGGCTCATTTGCCGGTCTTTTTTGCCGGGTACGGGCGCCGTTGCTCACAGACGGAAGCTGCAAAATGTCACACCATTCGATGCCACGGGGCGGAGCGCCGCGGCTTGCCGGCGCCTTCCTCTAGCAACAGCTAGAAACACGTGCGGCACTGTGCGCGGCACTCGAAGAGGGTCTCCTGGAGGCGCTGGCGCGATGTGGCTGATTGTCACACGCCCCACAAACGTGTCACGCTCACCGCATGAATTCAGCCAAAAACGCGCCCCCAGAAGTGTGCACACTCGTCCAAAAAGCGTGCGCGCGCTCGCTGTGGCACGTCGGCACGTCACTTGCTTGAGGGGTCGGCACAGCGATGAGCTGCCACAGCTTCGCCGCTCTCCTGAGCTGAATCCCAAAGCCTTTCTACCCCAAGTAGGTCACATGAGTAACGGTCGCAAAATCCTAGTCGTAGACGATGACGAGGCCACCTGTGACTTGCTTCAGATGATGCTGAAGCGTCAAGACTACGAAGCCGTCACCGAGACGTCGGCGCGCAACGCGCTGAATCGCATCGCGAACGAGGACTTCACCGCTGTCCTCACGGATCTGGACATGGCGGAGTTGGGCGGCATCGAGCTGTGCCAACGCATCGCTGGCGTGCGCGCTGACATTCCGGTGATCGTGGTCACGGGCATGGGCAGCCTGGAGAATGCCATCGCTGCGATGCGCGCGGGCGCCT
>FSTV01000755.1_pt1 | contig 8008 bp, 6 predicted proteins | sample 1636931 | NCBI WGS metagenome assembly FSTV01 (sample SAMEA3914816, study PRJEB12502) | metagenome | biome: forest; material: soil | place: USA | collected 2011-09-16 | depth 0.3 m | reverse complement strand
CCGTTCGCGTTGCGGTCATTCACGGCGGCGCGCACGACGAAGCCGCGCGCCGACTACGTGCAGAGGTTTCTGCGGCGGGGCTGGACGCGTTTGACGTCCCCGTGACTGCGTCTGAGCCGCGAAGTACGGCCAAAATTACGTTCGAGTCGCGAGCCGTATCCGCGTTGCGCATCGAGCCCGATGGGGACGTCGAGATCGTCGTCATCGATTCGCAGACGGGTCGGGTGCTCGATCGCACACTCTTGCCTGCGCAAGACTCGGTCGCCGAGCTAGAGCTGACGGCAGTCGAGGATCTGCGAGCCAAGCTCGTCGAGCTATCGATCGCCTTGCCTCCCGGTCCCGCGGAAGCTCCCGCGAGCACGGAGGCCCCCGCAGCGACTCACTCGAAGCCGCCACCGGCGCCAACGAATCCGAAGTCGGTTGCCAAGCTTCCGGGACCGGCCCAGCCAAGCCGAGAGCGCAGCGAAGGTCCGCGTCGGCGTGACGCAAACGGAGTCTGGCTTCAGGCCGCGGCAGGCGGCGGGCTCAGCAACGGAGGGCTCAGTGCCAACGCAGTCACGCGGTTCGGCCTGCGCGTGGAACCCTGGCAGCGCTGGTCGGTGTCACTGCTCACGCTGCTGCCCATCTCTTCGCAGAAAGTCGCGACTGCGTCGGGTCAAGCGACGGTAAACGCCTTCGTGTTCGGCGCGGCGCTGGGGTTTACGCCCGTGCGTTTTCGAACCGTGGAGCTCGAGCTGGCTCTGGGCGGCGGCGCGGCACTTGCCGAAATGCGGGGCTTCCCCAGCAGCGCGTTGGACGAGGGGCGTGCGCAATCGGTTTGGTCCGGGGTTGCTCTGGCTGACACATCGTTTGCTTGGCACGTGGCGCGCTGGCTGCGCATCCGAATGGCGGTCCTTGCGGGGACGGCAGCGCCGCGCCCTGTCGTCCGCTTCGAAGGAGCGTCCGTGGGCACCTGGGGCCGTCCGTTTGCCAGCGGCACACTCGGATTCGAGCTCGAGCCGTTCAGTGCGACGCAAGGGGCGCCAGGCTTGTGAACCGCGCGTTGCTCGTTGGGTTATCGGCCATTGCTGCACTTCTTGGCTGCGGGGACGTCGCGCGCGACGTGATCGTACGCGCGGCCGGGGCGGGTGCCGGCGGTGGCGGAACGGGCGGCGCTGCGGGCCTCAATGTCGGCGGAGCGATGGCGTGTTCTGGTTCTGCCGGCTGCGGCGGGCAAATCATGATTCCCGGTCATGCGTGCACGAGCGCCAGTGATTGCAACGCCGCGACGCCGTTCTGCGAGCTCAAATCAGGCACCTGCGTGGAATGTCTGACGAGCAGCAACTGCGGCGATAACAGTCCGTTTTGTCACCCCGCGCGCCACGCGTGCGTGGCCTGTCTGAGCGACGTCGACTGCCCAGGCGCGGAACACTGCGTGGCCTCGGTCGAACGCTGCGCGGTGTCTTGTGCGAATGCCCAAGCCTGCCCCTTGGAAGCCTCAATCTGCGACGCGTCGCTGCAAATCTGCGTCACGTGTCGCACGAACGCGGATTGCGCGGATCCAGAAGAGCCCGATTGCCTCAACGGCGAATGCACGGACTGCGCGAGCGGCAATTGCCAGTAAACTGAGCGACGCGCGAGGAGTCGCGCGGCCTTGGTCGAATCCTGAGCCGCGCCAAGGCCGGCGGGACACTTACCTGTGTCACGTAGGCGCAACCTATGTATTCGCACGGGTCTCTCTTTACCCAAGGGGTTTTGCTGCTTGCGTTGTCGCAGTGCGGTGTTTCCACTCAATGTTCGAGCTATTTGCAAACCTCCGTGGCGGAGATGCGACAAGCAACAGGGTCAGGTTGCTTCGAGCTCGAACGTGTGGTCGTCACCGCTCGCACGCCGAGCACGAGCACTCCGCGCGTGTACGTTCAAGACCAGCGTGGTGGGCCTTACAGCGCAATCCGAGCGAAGTGCGACGGGAGTCCCACGCACGCTTGCCCCGAACAGACGGCACGGCGCGTAGAAGCGCTAATCGACGGCTCGGAAGTAACGATTCGCGGCTACTACTTGCAGGGCTCGCTGAGCGGTTTCGAAGAGATCTACCTCGACGACGTGCAAGACGAGCAGACCTTGGCCGCGGTGCCTGCGCCAGCCAAGGTGAGCTTGGTCGAGCTGAGCCGCGACGCACGCGCGCGTTCACAGTGGTTCCAAATCGTCGAAGCGGAGATCTCTGCGCAGGACCCGCTCGTGATGTACGACTTCTCCCCGGCCGAGTTCGCGCGCGGCGCAGCTTGTCCGTCTTGGAGCGGTTTTGCGCTGATCCCAGCATCACTCGCCCCTCCCGACATCGTAAATGGCTGCTCCGGCAGCGGCAACCCGCTTGGTGTTGCGAAACCCGATGGTCGCGAGCTGCTGATTGGACGGGAGTTTTACAAAGAGTTCTTTGCAAGCACGGACTGTGCGTGCGCGGCTGCGAGCAAGCAACACCTGCTGAGTACGTCGAGCGCAGTCGTCGGTTCCGTGTTGGGCGTTCTGACACCGGAGATCAAAGCCGGCGCGTCCTCGGTCTATCAAGTCTTTCATCCGCTATCGAAGGCCAATTTCCCGATCGCCGGGGGCTGAGCGCTTCGTCCGATACGAGCACTAGCGCGCTCGCTGTTTGCCGTTTCTAAACATCAAAGAGGTGACACGTGTCGATTCAACACTCTTCCTTGTTTTCTTTTCCCTCGCTTGTCAGCATCGCGCTCACCGCAAGCGGCGGGTTGGTGCTCTCCGCGTGCGGCGGCGCGTCCAGTGGCATCAGTGAATCAGGCAACGCTGGCGCGTCGTCCGCGGGGGCGAGCGGTTCGGCAGGCAACGGCGTCATTGCTGGAGGCGGTTCTAGCGGAGCTACTAGCAATCTCGGCGGCTCCGGAGGCGCGGGCGGCGCGCCCAATAGCGGTAGTTGCAATCAGCCGACCATCACCACTGCAACGCCGTGCAACGGCCAATATCCAGCAACCTCAATCGTGGCGCTGAGGAAGGCGAAGGCGGCTGGTTGCTTCGAGCTGTCGCACGTTGGGCTCGTGGCTCGTACGGACAGTCCCTCAGAACCGCGCATGTACGTGCAGGATGCGGGCGGGAACGACACCAGTGCTATCCTTGCCAAGTGCACGGCAACGGCGACACATGCCTGCGCGCCGGCGGTCAAAGCGAAGATCCCGCTGCTTTTCGATACCCCAACCGATGGCGCACAGCTCTCCATTCGCGGCTATTACCAGGTTGGCGCAGTCACGGGGTTCGAAGAATTCTACGTCGAAGACATCATCGATGAGTGCAAGACCGTGCCGCGCCCTGCACCGATCAGCCTCACCGTGGCGGATCTGACGCGAGACGCACGCACGCCGGCCAAATGGTTTCGCCGTGCAATGGTGAACATCCCGGCACAGGACCCACTCGTGGTGTATGATTTTTCGCCGCCCGAGATGCTGCTTGGTCTGCCGCAGTGTCCAGATTACGCCGGCTTCGCTATGATTTCACGCTCGGCTGGTAGCGCGGTACCAGCGGCCTGCGCCGGCAACATGAATCCGCCCTCGGTGGCCGCCGCCGACCCAATGGAAATCTTGGTCGGTCGCCAATTCTTCAACCAATTCTTGTTCGGCGCCGACTGCGCTTGCGCGGGCACGACCAACCTGAAGATCGTCAAGCCCACCGGTGCCGTCGTTGGCTCGGTGCTCGGCTACCTGATTCTGGAACAGAAAAAGGCGTCGACGACAGCGTATCAGGTGTTCGAGCCCGCGGCTGACCAGGCGTTTCCGATTAAGTAGCGCGCGGCCGATGCTCACCGGTTTGGGAATCAATCGCGTTCGCTTGGGGTACGTTGCGACGGTCTTGCTCGTCGCTTGCTCGAACGGCTCCGCTTCGTCCACGGGCGCGGTTGGGTCGAACCTAGCTCCGGGGCTTGCAGACTGCTCGGCGCCGAGCGCGCTCCAAGCGCAGACAGTGGCGGATTTCGTGACTGGAATACAGCACGCCTATTCCTACACGGCGCTCACGCTCGCCGGAATGAACGCCGTGATTGAGGCCGTGCACGCCCTCGACTCGTCGGATCTGAATCTTGCGGCGGAGGCGGCGCCGCGCGCCGGATACCGGTTGGCTCCGCTGCTCGCCAGCGGCGTATGTTACTGGGTTCTAGTGCCACCCGGATATCCGGGTGCGGTCGAGCAAGCCGTCGTCGTCTACGCGCCTGCGTGGCAGCGCAACTTAGTGATTGAAGCGCCGCACGCGCACGAGGACCACAACTCCGACGCCGAGTCCGCGCTCGTCTTCCAGAGCGTCGCGGCCAAGGCGTTGGTGGTCTCCGGATCTCATCGCTGCGTACAGGGCGTTGCCAGCTCGGGCTGTCGCCCCAGCGCGGAGTGCAGCCACCGCGACCCGACGACCGGCACGACCCCCGCTATCCCGCCTGCCGAGAGCGATCCGGCGCATTCCATTCACAACGCGCTCAACGCGGTGCACTTGGCATTTCGCACGACGGACGCAATCGAGCTTCAGCTTCACACGAACGCTCACCCCGAGATCAACGGCGATTCCCTGGTCTCCAACGGTACGCGCTACGCGATTGCCGGGACCGCAGCTGACGCCCTGTATGCGGCGTTGCAGAGCCCCGAGGTAAATATTCTGTCCTGCAACGACCTGTCCTCGCCGCCAGCCAAGACTGCGTTCTGCGGTGAGATCAACACCCAGGGGCTTGCGAGCAACGGAGCCGCTGACACTTGCCTGGGTCGGCCCACGTCCAATGGAGACGCAAGGCTGCACCGTTTCGTGCACCTCGAACAATCGAACTATCGCATGTGCCGTGCTGCCGACGTCGGGGCGAATCCGCTGTGTCTTGGTTCTTTCGAGGAGTGGGCAAACAGGCTCGCCGCCGCGGTGCGAGTCGCGATCCCTGCCTCGCGCTAAGCCATGCCAATCTTCCCCGAATCTGGCTTCGACCAAAGCGCCATCACGCCGGTGTTTCTGGGCGTGCTAGTGAGCTGGTTCTTCACCGAGACGTTCGGGTGGGTGTTCGTTGGCTTGGTCGTGCCCGGCTATCTCGCGACGCTTTTTGTGCTGGATCCGCGCTCGGCCGCGATCGACGTTGCGGAGGCGGTACTCACGTACGCGGTGGCTCGAGTCTTGTGCGAACACCTGTCGCGGACCGGCCTCACTTCGCGAATGTTCGGTCGTGAGCGCTTCCTCCTGATACTCGTAGTGAGCGTTCTCGTGCGTCTCGCGGTCGAGGGTGGGGTCATGCGTTGGGCCCTGCCACATGCCAAGTGGGCCTATTCAATCGGGCTGGTCGTCGTGCCTTTGGCGGCCAACGCGTGTTGGAAGACTGGCTTGGTGCGCGGTGCAGTGGAGAGTGCGGTCCCGACTTTCGCCGTCTACGCGCTACTCCGCTGGCTACTCTTGCCGCATACCAATCTGTCCCTCGCCGGCTTTCATTTATCGATAGAAAATGTCGCGAGCAGCTTCCTGCGCAGTCCGCGGGCCTATGTGCTGCTACTCACGGGCGCGCTGTTGGCGGCGGTCGCGAACGTTCGCTATGGCTGGGACTACGGCGGAATTTTGCTACCAGCGCTGATCGCGTTGGTGGTCGGAACACCAACCAAGCTCGCCGCGACCTTCCTCGAGGCCGCCGTGCTCGTCGGCATCGTCGCTCTGCTCGTGCGCTTCACGAGGGTCGGTCGCTGGAACATCGAAGGTCCCCGTCGCCCTGTCTTGTTCTTGAGCGTCGATTATCTACTTCGCTTTGCTCTCGCCGCACTCGCTGGGCGTCACCTGCCGGGCACGGAGATCGTCGAGCTCACGGGGCTTGGTTACCTGCTTCCGTCACTGTTGGCGGTCAAGGTATCGCAGAAGGCCGTTGCCGCTCTGGTCTTCTTGCCCACGATGACGGTGAGCGTGGTGGCATTTGCGGCTTCGTCCGCGCTCGCGGCGGTCGTGACGAGCTTTGGGGGCGCGGCGCTAGCTAGCGGACCAGCGGTCACGCGGCGCGTGGGAACCGCGCCGGCTGCTCCGGGTGCGGCGGCACTCTGGGTATCGGCCTTGTCTCGACCCGCTTCGGAGCACGCTACGCCCACTGACGTTGGGGAGCTGAGCACCCTTGCGCGAGCCGTCATTGCCGTGGCCCGAGCGCAGCGGCAGGAGATAGCGGGCCGTGAGGTGCAGCGGTTGTCCGACGGGGTCGTGCTCATCCGCGAACGGTTCGCCGATTTGGATCACCGACGCGGTTCCGCGGCGGTGCTGATCTCCTCCCGTTCTCCTGTCGAACCAAAGTTGGTTGGCGTCGTGCCGTCGCCGCTTGCGGCCCCACAGGCTGCAGCGCTCGCGGGATATTGGCTCGAGCAACGCGGGCTGGACGCATTGGTGATTGCGGGCGCCGAGGAGCGGCGATCGGGCGAGGGAGGGGCAAATGAGGCCCTTGCGCTTGCTCGGGAGCTCGCTGATTCTGACGCGCGACGCGGACTAGTCATTGCGATTCGCGGCAACACCGAGCACTGCCGGGTGCGAACGTGGCCACGGGCCCAGTCGCATGACGCTGCCCACGCGTTTCTCGAGCAACACGCCAGCGCATTGCCAGACTGCGAGCTTTCTGAGGGGCGACTGCGCGGCGGCGAGGACATCGCGCTCGAGGTCCCAGCCGTTGCAGCCGATCGCTGGCTTTTGGCGCCGCTGATTGCTCCGCAGATGACGACGAATAGCTCGCTCGCGTTCGTCGCGAGCGACGTTCGTCTCACGGACGCCAAACCTTCTTTAGAAGAACTTCTCGTCTTGAGGCGGCTGGTCCTGGAGCCGCTGCTCGTCAATGTCGCTGAACCGCCGATCTCGCTCGCCGTGAGCCGAGCTGCGGCCGATGGTTTGGGATATCAGCTGTTCGGCCCGACCCCGCTGCCAGACGGCAGCGAGGGGATGCTCTTGCTTCCTGGCGTGAACGGAGCGCCGCTTGCGCTGGTAGCCCGGCGGGGTGGCGTTCGCGGGCCGGTTCTCGAGTTGCCGCACGCAGGCAGCGCGCCGTTGCGCGCCGTCGCGCTGCGTCTATTCAAACCCTTGAGAGCAGACGCACTGATCATGGGTTTGGAGGCGGGTGAGGGCGCGCTCGACAACGAAGCCTTTGCCGAGGCGCACGCTGCCGCGGTCTGGCCCCATGCGGATCGGACCTCGTCCCTGATTTCACTCCGAGAGGGACCCGATGTCGATGCTCCAGGGTTGGGGCTTGCAGCATGGGGCGGCGAGGGCGCACGTCAGCTGTCGGGGCTCGTTGTTGCCGCGCTTGCCACATTGCAGCTGTCGACTCGGGCCGAGCCGATGGATCACGATACTCGCGAGCAAGCCGGGCGCAGCGTGTTCGGCGACACGCCCGTGGTATCGATTACGGTCGGTCGCAACACACTCCGCAGCACGGGGCTGTCCGCGGACGCGGATCCCCTGAGGGTGTTCGGATCGCTACCGGTGACTGATACGGACCTGGGCGCCGCGATCGGGGCGCTGGCGCAGAGCCTGCCCGCGAGCGCGCCTGACGCGCCTGAATCCGTGCTCGATATCGCTGGCGCTGCCGCGACCGAGCACAGCGTCGTGGCAGCTCGGTCCCTCGAGTCTTTGATTCAGCGCAGCGCTTGCCGGGCGAGTGTGGTGCGTGCCGACTCCGGCATCTTCCTTTCGTTGGCGGCGCGACATGAACACATGCTGTTGGTCGCCGCCTTCCCGCTGCTGTTCATTGCTGCACCGCCGCACATCGACCATTTCGTCGCGCCGACGCTCGCCGCGTGCTCAGCCAAGCTGGCCAGCGGTGGAATCTGTCGTGTGGAGGTGCAGCCGTGAAACGCTCTGCGCGATACGCTTTCGTCTTGATGACAACCTGCGCGGTCGTGCTTGCGCTGATCGCGTTTGGCTGCGCGCGGGCGTTGGCGCGTCGCGAGCGAGTGATGCGCGACGACGCGGATCACGTCAGTCCCCGGGTCGACCGGCACACGTAACGATTCGCCGGGCAACAATAGATAGGTAACGAGTCGCACGG
>FSTV01000722.1_pt1 | contig 8321 bp, 7 predicted proteins | sample 1636931 | NCBI WGS metagenome assembly FSTV01 (sample SAMEA3914816, study PRJEB12502) | metagenome | biome: forest; material: soil | place: USA | collected 2011-09-16 | depth 0.3 m | reverse complement strand
GGCCAAGAATCTGTCGCGCACGCTGGGTGAGCTGCGCGAAGAGCGTGATCGCCTGGGCGGCATCTTGGCTAGCATGCAAGAGGGCGTGTTGCTCTTGGATCGCTCCGGACACATTTACGTGCTCAACCCCTCGCTGCGCGAGATGCTCTTGGTCGGTCCGGATTCGGTGGGCAAGACCGTGCTGGAGGTCGTGCGCCACGCGGAGCTGAAAGAGCTCTTGGATTTGGGGCGTCGTTCCTTCGAGCCCGTCACGCGCGAGATCGACTTTGGTTCGCTGCAGCCGCGGCGCCTGCTGGTGCGCGCGGCGCAACTTGCGGGCGACAAGGGCGGCCTTTTGGCCGTGTTCGTGGACGTGACGGAGGTGCGTCGCCTGGAATCGCTGCGCCGGGAATTCGTCGCCAACGTCTCGCATGAGTTGCGCACGCCGGTTACCGCGGTGCGTTCGGCCGCCGAAACGTTGCAAAACGCCGCTTCTGACGACCCGACCGCGACGCGCGCGTTCTTGGGTATCATCGAGCGCAACGCCGAGCGCCTGCATGATCTGGTGGAAGACTTGCTGGATCTGTCGCGCATCGAGTCGCGCGGCCTGAAGCTGAACATGGAGCCGCTCGTGATCGATGCGGTGTACGATCAAGTCCTGAGCTTGTTCAGCGAGCGCGCCGCCAAGCGCGGTACCACGCTCGAAAATGAGGCTCCGGAAGACGCCCCGCGCGTGATTGCCGACCGCCGCGCGCTGGAGCACGTGCTCACGAACTTGGTGGACAACGCAGTCAAGTATTGCCCCGCCGGCACGACGATTCGCCTGAGCGCGGTCATGCGCGGTCAAACGGTGGAGTTGCTCGTCGAGGACAACGGCCCCGGTATCGAAGCGCGCCACCTGCCGCGTTTGTTCGAGCGCTTCTATCGCGTGGACGCGGGGCGCTCGCGCGACATCGGCGGCACCGGCCTCGGTTTGTCGATCGTGAAGCACATGGTGGAAGCCATGGGCGGCACGGTGAACGTCGAGAGTACGCCGGGCGTAGGCACGGTGTTCGGCGTCGCGTTGAAGAGCGATCAGCCGCAAGAAAAACGCGCCGTCGCTTAGTCACGCAGCACGCTTTTCAACAAAAAAACGCGCCTTCGAGGCACTGAACACCGGGCTCGTTCCAGCTCCAGAAATCGCTATTTCTATGCTGGGAATGAACCGGGCCGAACATCCGAGTGTCCGTTTCGTAACGATTTGATGGCAGCGCGCTTCGCGCCTGACGGAGCGCTCTAGATCGCGTACCACGCCTGCAACATCGAGCTACGAGGAAGGCCCCATACATGATCTCGGGTACACACACGGGGGCGGCGATCGCCCTGTTCATCGGTCTGGTTTTTTCGGCTCTGGGTTGCGACAAGAAGGAGGCCGCTCCGGCTGCCGACGCGACTGCATCAGCGACTGCCGCAGCCGCGCCCGCAGCGGGCCCCGTCACCCTGCAGGGTTCTGGTGCCAGCTTCCCGGCGCCGCTGTACTCGCGTTGGTTCCGTGAGTTCGGCGACAAGAACAAAGACGTGCGCGTCAACTACCAGTCGACCGGCAGTGGCGCTGGCATCAAGGCCTTCACCGAAGGCCAAACTGATTTCGGCGCGAGCGACGCGGCGATGAGCGACGACGAGATCAAGGCCGCCAAGGACAACGTGATCTTGCTGCCCATGACCGCGGGCAATATCGTGCTCGCGTACAACCTGGAAGGCGTGACCGAGCTCAAGCTCAGTCGTGAAGCCTACGCGGGCATCTTCTTGGGCGAGATCAAGAAGTGGGACGACCCGAAAATCGTGAAGACCAACCCGGGCGTGAAGCTGCCCAAGCTGGACATCTCCGTCGTGCACCGTTCAGACGGCAGTGGCACCACCTTCGTGTTCACCCAGCACTTGGCTGCGATCAGCGAGAAGTGGAAAGCCAAGCCTGGCGTTGGCAAATCCGTGGACTGGCCCGTCGGTGTCGGCGGCGCCAAGAACGACGGCGTTGCCGCGCAAATTCACCAGACCCCGGGCGCGATTGGCTACATCGAGTTCGCGTTCGCCGCGAGCACGAAGCAGCCGTCGGCCTCGCTCGAGAACAAGGCCGGCAAATTCATCGCGCCTTCGCTGAAGAGCTCGGCCACTGCGCTCGCCGCGGTGGAGCTGCCCGCTGACATGCGCGCTTGGGTGACCGACCCCGCGGGTGACGAGTCTTACCCGATCGTCACGTACACCTGGATCCTGGCGCACAAGAAGTACGACGACAAGGCCAAGGCGGCCGCGTTGAAGAGCGTGCTCAAGTGGAGCCTGACCGATGGCCAGAAGCTGTCCGAGGGCTTGTTCTACGTACCGCTCCCGGACGCAGTAGCGGCCAACGTGCTCAAGGCCGTCGACACGATCGAGTGAGGTGAATGCTCGGGCGACGTCGGACGCTCTTCGGATACCAAAAAAGATCAGAGGCTAAGCATGGCGACCCCCAAGACCGTAACGACTGCACAACCGGATCTTTCCGAAGCATTTCGTTCGCCCGTGTCTCGGCCTCCGACGACTTGGCAGAAGGGCTTCGACGTCGCGTTCAAGAACGTCGCCTACGCGTTTGGCGTGGGCGTCGTGCTCTTGCTCGCCGGTGTCGTGTTCGAGGTGATGCGTCACGCGAAGACGGCCATTGCCGACTACGGTTTCGGGTTCCTTACCAGCTCTGTGTGGGACGCAAACAGCGGTCACTTCGGCATTTTGGCTGAAATCGCGGGCACGCTGTACACGTCGTTCTTGGCGCTCGGCATCGGCGGCTTTTTGGGTGTCACCGTGGCATTGGTCTTGAGCCAAGGCTTCGTGCCGCGTCGCGTGGAGCTGATCATGAAGAACGTGATCGAGCTGCTCGCGGCGATTCCCAGCGTTGTTTACGGCTTGTGGGGCATCTTCGTGCTCATTCCTGCGGTGCGCGGCCCGTCCGGTTGGCTCAACGAGCACTTCAGTTCGATTCCGTTTTTCTCGACGCGCTTGAGCGGCCCTGGAGTTTTCCCGGCATCCCTCGTGCTGTCGATCATGATTTTGCCTACCGTTACCGCCATCTCGCGCGAGGCGATGGCGGCGGTGCCCAAGCGTTTGGCGGCAGCCGCTTACGGCTTGGGTGCCACGCGCTGGGAAGTGATCTTTCGCGTCACTCTGCCCACGGCAATCGGCGGTATTTTCGGGGCGCTGGTGTTGGGTCTCGGGCGCGCGCTCGGTGAAACCATGGCCCTGGCGATGCTCGTCGGCAACGCGAACGTCTTCGGATGGTCCTTGTTTTCGCCCGGCAATACGCTGGCCGCATTGCTCGCCAATCACTTCCCCGAAGCGGGCAAGGTGGAAGTCGGCGCGCTGATGTACGCCGCGTTCGTGCTGATGCTGATCACGCTGGCCGTGAACGCGATTGGCTCGTTCATCATGCTGCGCACGACTCGTGAATTGAAAGGCCTCGGCTGATGGCTAACGCAACCATGAGTCCCAATCTTTCTGCGCCGCCTGCCAGCGGCCGCGCGTCATTCCGGCGTTCGATGTCGGACCGGCGCACGCTGGGCAACAGCGCGCTCACCGCTTTGGCTGTGCTGCTCAGCCTAATCGCGATGTTTCCGCTGTTTTCCGTACTGTACATGCTGCTGGTGAAAGGCGGCGTGCTGCTCAGCCCGAGCTTGTTCAGTGAGCTCACGCCGGGCGCGGGCATGGACGGCGGCGGCATCGGCAACGCGGTCCTGGGTACGTTCGTGGTCGTCACGATGGCGACTGTTATGGCCCTGCCGCTCGGCTTCTTGGGCGCCGTGTACCTGGCCGAGTACGGCGGTGAGACCAAGCTTGCCACCTTGGTTCGCTTCACGGCCAAGGTGCTCACGGGCTTGCCGTCGATTCTCGCGGGCGTGTTCGCGTACGCGATGGTGGTGGTGACCACTGGCTCGTTCAGCGCATTCGCCGGTGCGTGCGCGATGGCCATCTTGATGGTGCCGACGGTGATGCTGACGAGTGAGTCCGCGCTGCGCGGTGTGCCTTCCAAGATGAAGATGGCCGCCTTCGGCATGGGCGCCACGCGCGCGCAAGTCGTGCTGCACATCGTGGTTCCCACGGCAATTCCCGGTATTTTGACGGGCGTGATGTTGGCCCTGGCGCGTGCCATGGGTGAAACCGCACCGCTGCTCTTCACGGCTTTGTTCAGTGACTACTGGTTCGAGGGCAAGCTGCTCCAGCCCGTCGCCTCTTTGTCGGTGCTCATTTACAACTTTGCGGGTAGCCCGTTCGAGCACCAAGTGGCGCTCGCTTGGGCCGCCTCGCTCGTGCTCGTCAGCATCGTGCTGGTCCTGAACGTCGTTGCGCAAGTTGCCACGCGCCGGCCTCAGGAACAGTGAGCGGATCGCTAGTCTCAACTTCGAGGATCAACCCATGACCCCAGAATTAGCTCCGAACATGTCGAACGCAGACAGCGGCACCGGTCTCATCAGCGATACCCGTGAGCTCAAGCCCTCGGCTGGTGAGGCGCCGGTGGTGATGGACTGCCGCATCAAGACCTTGCACTACGGCAACTTCCTGGCCGTGCGCGACACGGACATTCCCATCGTTTCCAACGAAATTACCGCGTTCATCGGCCCTTCAGGCTGCGGCAAGAGCACCGTGCTGCGCAGCTTGAATCGCATGAATGACTTCGTGAACGGCTTCCGCTTCACAGGCTCCGTGCACTACCGCGGCCAAGACATCTACGCGCCGGACATCGACCCCGTCGCCGTGCGCCGCTCGATCGGCATGGTGTTTCAGCAGCCGAACCCGTTCGCGATGAGTATTTTCAAGAACGTGGCCTTCGGCCTGAAGCTGAACGGCTTCAAGGGCGACCACGCTGAGCGCGTCGAGAACGCGCTGCGCGGCGCCGCACTGTGGGATGAAGTGAAGGACAAGCTGAACCAAAGCGGGCTCTCCTTGTCGGGTGGTCAGCAGCAACGCCTGTGCATCGCCCGCGCTATCGCGGTCGAGCCCGAGCTGCTGTTGATGGATGAGCCGTGCTCCGCGCTGGACCCAATCGCCACGCGCCGCGTGGAAGATCTGATGCTCGAGCTCAAGGAGAAGTACACGATTGCGATCGTAACGCACAACTTGCAGCAGGCGCAGCGCGTTGCGGACCGCACGGCGTTCCTGTTCGTGGATACCAGCGCGGGTGGCCGCACCGGTTACCTGATCGAATACCGCCCCTCGGCGGAGCTGTTCGAGGACCCGCGCGAGGAGCGTACGAAGGCGTATATTCGCGGCGAATTCAGCTGATCGACCGCGGACGAAGCGCGAATTAGCCGCGCTTCTGCGTCGCTAGTTGGACGCGATCTGCTTGATCAGGATGTTGTCGAAGCGCGCGTGAAACGAGCCTGCTTGGTACTGCTTGGCGATGGTGAGCTTCACCTTTGCAGAGTGAGTTCCTGGCGTGGTTTTCAGGCCCGCGCCGAGCGTGAGCCAGGTGCCGGCCGCGCCGGCCAGCGGTTGCGGCGTGCTGAAGCCGGGGGTTGTGGTGCCCATGCAGCCCGCCGCGTCGAAGAAATCCACATCCACTGACGCCAGGCCGTCACTGCCTTGATCGGCATCGACGAAGGCATTGGCGAAGGCGGCCACGATGTTACCGCCCGTGACGGACAAGCATTGGCTGGCCACGACGGACGTCGAACCCGCAGCGTCGACCGCGCCGGAAGCCGTGGACAGCAGCGCTGAGCCCGAGCCGGACTTGGCCAAGGCGTCACGCGGGTCCCAGGTCAGTGAGGCGCCGGTCTCCGCGCTCCACTTGCTCACGTTGCTGTCGAAGTCAGGATTCGCCACCAGGCTTTGCATGCAATCCGGAGTCTTGTCTTGGTCTAGATCGGCGCAGTCACCGCTGGTTGAAATGGGCACTTGAGTTGGTTCATCCGGGGCGCCCGCAGTGCCGCCATTTGCCGGTAAATCAGCTGGATTCGCGCCCGCCGCGCCCGCTTCTTCCGAGCCGGAGCCGGCGTTCGCGCTGGGCCTTCCGGCGCCGCTCGAATCGAACTCTGCATGCAACGTGCGATCATCAACGGTGCACGCAACGAGTGCGGCACCGATGAGCGAACAAGCGACGAGCAGCGAAGTACGGATCACGCCGCCTAGCGCTTACTAAAACGACCGGCCGATGTCCAGTCTTCAGGACTCAGGAAAATCGGATACAGGGCGAGCATTCCGAAGGGGAAGATACCGAGCTGCATGGTGAGGGCGATGCCGAGATGGAGTGCTGCTCCGAGCGCCAACCAAACCCAACGCACGCGCCAGCCGCGCCAAAGCCAAAGCAACATCAGCGGCGCGCTGCCTTCGAACAGCATGGTTGCGGCGGTGCCGAGCTGAGTCAGGCGATACGCGCTGCGAAACGTGCCCGGCGCGAAGCGCGCAAAATGCGGATCGCCGAGTACGTTGCTGACCGCGGAAAAGCCGCCCCACGGATACCAAGCGGCGTCGCTGCGGTTGTGGGCGGCCGAGAAATACATCCATAAAAGCTGCAAAATGAGCAAATAGCGCGGCCACGCCGGCACACGCTCGGACAGTGGCCAAGCTCGCTTGCGAGCAAGCCAAGCATCCACGGAAAAGCACGCGTGCGCGCCGGACAGAGCCAGGATGGGCACGACGATGCGCAGCAATTGATCGATGGCATCCGTGTCCGGCTCGAAGCGGCCGAGCTGAATCAGGATCACGCTGAGCAGCAACCCCGCAACGCGATACAGCGCGCCGAACAGGAACAGCACGCTGCACAGCACGGCCAGCCACCACAGAGCGTCTGCCGTTTGCGGCGTCGCGCCGAACCAACGCGCGAGAAATGGCTCCGGCGCCAGCAGCGCGCCCCAGGCGATTCCGGTGGGCGGCGCGGACCACGCCGTTTCGACGGCGTGCGCGTATTTGGCCTGCAGTAAATCTGCCAGCACCACCAGCGCCACGAGCATGCGCGTGATGGCCAGTGACGTCGGCGCTTCACGGCGATCCCAGAAGGCCACCCAACGCGCGATCATTGCAGCACCTCACGCCCATGCTCGAGTGGGAAAGCGTAGTCACCGAGCCAAGTGATGCCCTCGCCGCGGTCCAGAATACGAACGCGCTCCATGCGCGTGCGCACGCGATCGAAGCGGCTGCCTTGACCCAAGATGGTGCGCGCGATCCAAAGCGAAAACGGCGCGTAGCTGGCTTTGATGCCGCGGCGATTCGGATTCCAACCGTTGCGGACGCGCCGGTACTCGAGCTCGCGGCTCATGAATGCGTGCTCCGGATCTTGCGCGCGATACAACAATTGCCAGTGTTCGCGGAGGGCGTCCCGCGCTTCCACCCGCAGCCGGTAACGAATGCCGCCGGTCGTGGAAAATAGCGTCCAGCGCTGATTGATTTGGCAAGTATCCGAGATAAATCGAAACGGAGTCAGGAGCGCCGTTTGAACGCGGGGTAGCGCTTCGGCAACGCCGCGCAAAGCAGCCGGAAAGTGCGCGCTGGCCGAGGCGTTTGGCGCAGGAAAGCCGCTGATTAGGCCAAGCGTGATGGCCATTGTGATGAGCAGCGCGCGGGCTCGCGGCCAGCACGACGGTGGTATAGAGGAGAGTCTGGAACGGATGAGCGAACCGCCCACCGGCCGTGTCATTCTTCGAAGCGTACTACAGTCCCCGCTGTTCATCGTGAGAGGTCGTTCGTTGCGTACCAAAAGTTCCTGGCTTGCAGGTCTGTCGATTGCTTCCTGTCTTGGACTCGTGTTCGGCGCGCCGCTGGCGCACGCGCAAGATGTGCCTACGCCGGAAGCGCCCCCCGCTGACGCGCCTCCCGCTGACGCCGTGACGGCGCCCAGTACGACCTCTCCACCGCCGGACGCGCCGAGCGTTCCGCCTAGCACTCCGCCCGCCCCCAGCGCGCCGCCGGACGCTGCCGCTCCTACACCCAGCGCGGCTCCAGATGGCAGCGCGGCGCAAACAGGCAGCGCCGCGTTTGCGCCGTTACCCGGCGCTCCGCCAGAGCCGGCAGTATCGAAGCGTCCGCGCAAAGCGCGCCCCGCTCCGCTCCTCGAGTCCGCTCCGCCGCTCGCGGACACAGAGGCGGCAGCGCCCACCGCAGCGCCCGCGCATCATCGCAGCACCCCGAGTAGTCCCGAAGCGGCACCCGAGCCGGAGAAGAGCGACGACGAAGGTGTCTTCGGGCCGTTCAGGATCGGCTTCCTCATTGGCACCGGGTTGCCGGATCTTCTGAATTTGGGCGGCCAAATCAAGCTCACCCGCTACTTCGGCGCTGGCGTGAACGTCGGCATCATCCCCACGGTGAAGCTCTCTTTTTACGGTGAAGCGAAGCTCGCGTACCAAGAG
>FSTV01000457.1_pt1 | contig 8336 bp, 3 predicted proteins | sample 1636931 | NCBI WGS metagenome assembly FSTV01 (sample SAMEA3914816, study PRJEB12502) | metagenome | biome: forest; material: soil | place: USA | collected 2011-09-16 | depth 0.3 m | reverse complement strand
GGGTATGTACCCAGGCGATCCCGGGCCGCTCGGCAACGAGTGCGCAGGCGTGATCTCCGCCGTTGGTTCCGGCGTCACGGAGCTCGTGGTCGGTGACGAAGTGGTCGCCATGGTCGACCAAAGCTTTGCCACGTTCGTGCTCGCGCCCGCGATTTTGACCGTGAAAAAGCCGCGGAACCTCACGTTCGCCGAGGCCGCGACGATCCCCGTCACCTTCCTCACAGCCGAGTACGCGCTGTTCACGCAATCGCGTATGAAGAAGGGTGACCGCGTGCTCGTGCATGCCGCAACCGGCGGCGTGGGCATGGCTGCGATGCAGCTGGCGCGGCGTGTCGGCGCAGAAATTTTCGCGACCGCGGGCAGCCCTACCAAGCGCGCGCTGGCGCTCTCGCTGGGTGCGGATCATCTCTCTGATTCCCGCTCGCTCTCCTTCGTGGACGACTTCCGCAACGCCACGCACGGTGAGGGCGTGGACATCGTGCTCAACTCGCTCGCGGGTGACTTCATCCCGGCTAGCCTCGGCTTGCTGCGCGCCGGTGGCCGCTTCGTCGAAATCGGCAAAACCGGCATCTGGGACGCCGCCGCGGTGGCCAAGGCTTACCCAGGCCTCGAGTATTACCCGTTGTATCTCGGCGAAGTCACCCAAGCCGAGCCCGCGGCAATGCACGACATGCTGCAACGCTTGATGAACGACTTCGAGAGCGGCGTGCTCGAGCCGCTGCCGCAAACGCTGTATCCCATCGAGCGCGCGGAAGATGCTTTCCGCTTCATGGGCCAAGGCAAGCACACCGGCAAGATCGTGCTCACGCAGCGCGCCACGCCGGAAGTGCGCGCAGATGCTACGTACCTGATTACTGGCGGCTTGGGCGGTCTCGGCTTGGCGTGTGCGCGCGGCCTCGCTGAGCGCGGCGCGCGGCATGTGGTGCTGCTCGGTCGTCGCGCGCCAACGCCCGAGGCAGAGCAGGCGATCGACGCGCTCACCACGCAAGGTGTGACCGTCACGGTCGTCCAAGGTGACGTGAGCCTCGAGGCCGACGTCGCTGCATTGCTGCAGCAGATTAGCAGCACGTTGCCACCGTTACGCGGCGTGCTGCACGCCGCCGGCAGCGTCGACGACGGTCTGCTCGTCGAGCAGGATTTGCCGCGTTTCGAGCGCCTAATGGCGCCCAAAGTGTCCGGCACCTGGCACCTGCACACGCTCACCCGCGCGTGCCCGCTGGATTTCTTCGTCATGTTCTCGTCCGGCGCCGCGTTGCTCGGCTCGGCCGGCCAAAGTAACTACGCCGCCGCCAACTCCTTCATGGACAGTCTGGCCTACGTGCGCGAAGCCGAAGGGCGCCACGCGCTCAGCATCAATTGGGGCAGCTGGTCGGAGGTCGGCATGGCCGCCGCAGTCAGCGAGCAGCACCGTCGCCGCTGGGCCGAGCAGGGCCTGCGCATGATCCAACCCGTCGACGGCGTGCGCATGTTGCACGACGCGCTGCGCGGCACGCACTCTCCACAAATTGCGATTCTCCCGCTCGACCGCGCGCGTTTGCCGCGCACGCTGAGCCCGTTCTTCCAACGCTTGCTCGAAACCGAAAAGACCGCCGTGCGCGTGCGCGAAGCGGCGCCGGTCGATCTCGCACCCCGTATCCTAGCCGCTGCTCCCACAGAGCGCGCGCCGCTGATCGTCGCATTCCTGTGCGACCAACTGGTCCGCGTCTTGGCTGTGGATCGCGCGACGCAGTTCCGCACCGACCAATCCGTGATGGAGCTCGGGCTCGACTCCTTGATGGCCATGGAGCTGCGCAACCGCGTGCAAGGCGCGGTCAAAGTCCGCCTTTCCGTCGCAGATCTGCTGGCCGGACAGACCATCGATCAGCTCACGGTGAAGATCTTGGAGGGCATGGCCATCAGCAGCGCGCCCGTGAGCGGCGCCGCCGTGGCCGAGCCCGCCGCCGGCTGGGAAGAAGGCTCGCTGTGATGCGTAAGGTGACGGGTGGCTGAACGAAGCGGGCGGCGGGGCGTCATCGCACTACTCATGGCCAGCGCCGCGTGCGCTGGCTGTCACGGCGAGCGGCCGGACGTACTCGCGCAGCCCGCGGACGCTGGTGTGCCCGGCTTGTTGGGCTCGAAGAGCGCACGCGTCGACGCGCGCTCGAACGTGGACGCCTCCGCACCGAGCGATGCGGCCGCGCCGGTTGTCGCGGAGCCTAGCGCCGAGCCCCCCGTGGCCCCCCGCACCCCAGCGGAGGGTATCGGTGTCGCGTCGCTCGCTGCAGCCGTCAGCGCGAACAACGCTTTTGCGGTCGCGTTGTTCGCGCAAGTGCGCCCGGGCAGCGCCAACCAAAACCTACTCACGTCCCCGATCAGCGCCGAGCTCGCAGTGTCGATGGCGTACGTCGGCGCAACCGGCGAAACGCGCACGGAAATGGCTAACGCGCTGCATTTCGGGGCAACGCCTGCGCAGACCATCTTCGATGGCCAGAACGCGCTCAGCCAAGCGCTGCAGGGCCGCGCTGCCTCCGCGTTCGCCTTGGCCGCCAACAGTTACCGCGGGTCTGCCCCTCCCGCTGTCGCGAGCGACTACGAGCTGCAAGTCGTGAATTCGATCTGGGGCCAAGAGGGCTACCCGTGGCAAGCACCGTTCCTGCACACGCTCGCCACGGTCTACGGCGTGAGCGTGTACCAGCGTGACTTTCGGACTCAATCGGAGCCAGCGCGCCAAGCCATCAACGCCTGGGTCAGCAAACAGACCAGCGACAAGATCAATGATTTGCTGCCACCCGGCGCGACCTCGGAGCAGACGCGCATGGTCTTGGTCAATGCGTTACACCTGAAACTGCCCTGGGAAACCCCGTTTCGCAAAGAAGTCACTCGCCCGGCGCCCTTCACTCGCGCCGACAAGACCCAGGTCACGACGCCGTTCATGAACGACGTCGACCAGTATGCATACGTGGATGACGGCGCCGCGCAGATCATCTCGCTGCCACTGTTCGGCAAGGAGCTGGCGCTGATCGTGGCGTTGCCGCACGCCGGCTCGTCGCTCGAAGCGTACGAGCGTTCAGTGCGTGCCGGCTCTGCTGCGCTGGCGCAGCCGAAGAAGGCCGCGCTGGTCAAGCTGTCGCTGCCGAAGAGCGCGTTCACTAGCCCGACGTTCTCGCTCAGCACCGCCCTAAAAGCTCTCGGCATGAAGCAAGCGTTCGACGATCAGCGCGCGCACTTCGAAGGCATGTGCGCGCACACTCCCGAGCAAAAACCACTATTCGTGTCCGATGTGCTGCAAAAAACCATGCTCGATGTGCAAGAAAACGGCGTCGAGGCGGCCGCTGCGACCGCCGTGGTGATGACCGTCGCCCTGTCCGCCGTGACCATCGTCGGCCCGAAGCCAGTACCCATCCCCATGATCGTGAATCGCCCGTACCTGGTCGCCGTGATGGACGTGCCCACGGGCGCCATCCTCATGCTCGGTCACATCAGCGATCCAAGCCAAGCCCACGGCAATTGAGCCGCATCGGGCGCGGTCGATAAAATACCAATTGCCGAAGCACGCGCTCGGTCACATGACGCCCGGATGAACGCAGACGAGCTCCGCGCCCTCCAAGCCCCGATCAAAGACCGCTTTCGCGAAGATCCCGCGGCCGGCATCGTGACCCTCACGTCCACTGGCAATATCGGTGATGAACAGATCGTATGCCGGGTCGAGACGGGTCGGGCGATCGTTGAAGCGGGTCTGCACCCCGCAACCGGCGGAACCGGCCTCAGCGCGTGCTCAGGCAACATGTTGTTGGACGCGCTGGTCGCCTGTGCCGGCGTCACGCTGGCCGCCGTGGCCACCGCGCTTGGCATCACGCTCCGTTCCGGCAAAGTGAGCGCCGAGGGTGATTTGGATTTCCGCGGCACACTCGGCGTCGCCAAGGACGCGCCCGTGGGCTTCAAGAGCATCCGCCTGCGCTTCGATCTCGACGCGGACGCGAATGAAGCGCTACTCGCCAAGCTCATTCAGCTCACCGAGCGCTACTGCGTCGTGTACCAAACGCTACGCAACACGCCGGAGCTGTCGGTCAGCCATCACCTGGCTGCCGTCTAAATTTCGGGCACCTTTCGACTTGGATGGGCATTCCGTGGGCTACACGTGGAGTGTGAGCGACCCATCTGTCGTAACGCTCAGTCAAACGACGGGACCGAACGTCGTCGCCACCTGCGTGAAGGCCAGGCCAGGGAGTTTCACTGGTCATGAGCGTCAGCAATGGTGAGTGCACCAAACAGCTCACCACGACTATCGCCTGCTACGAAACCAACCCTGAGTTAGCCCCAGGTCGCTAACACGTCCGGCGAAACGAGTCGGCCATCGGCCTCCAGTGGGCGGTGCTGGTGATGTCGGCCAAGTCGCTCTAACCACAACGCGTGGTACGCGCCGTCAGACAACGTCTGCATTTCGAGCGCATCCGGTTGCTGCTCAGCGCCGACTTCTAGGTACACGTCCAGGTTCTTGAGGTTCGGCCGCGGCAGCGCACCGCTCTCGTGAGCGCGCCACATCTCTGCGTACAAACCCTCCAAGTGACGCACCAACGAAGGCATGTCGAACAGCGTGCAGGTGTTACGGTTCGCGCGAAGCCGGGCGCGTAGTGGCTCCAGCGCGGCGCGATCATTGCCGTAGCGAACGGCGGCTTCCACGAAACTTTCCGCGCTCTCACAGACCAGTTCCGGGAGCCCGGCACAGCGCACCAAGCTGCCGCACACGCGCGAAGCAAACGAGCGTCCGCTGTACGTGAGCACCGGCACCCCCGTCCACAGCGCATCCGACGCCGTCGTGTGCGCGCCGTACGGCGTCGTATCCAGGAAAATGTCGGCCAGCGAGTAGCGCGCCAAGTGGAACGCGTTGGCCAGCTTCTGCGCATACACGATGCGCTCCTTCGCGATCCCGCGCTGCGCCGCGTAGCCGCGCAGTCGCTCGTTCGTGGCTTCGTTGCTGCCCAAGAGCCAGAGCACGCTACCCGGCACACGCGCCAAAATCGCCAGCCAGCGATCGAACGTGAACGGGTGGATCTTGTGCAGACCGTTGAAGCAGCAGAACACCGTGGCGTCTTCCGGTAGTCCTACTTCTTTGCGCGTGGGCGCGTGCGGAGCCAGCGTGCGCGTCCGTAAACTCGGCTGATAGCAGGGCAAACGCAGCACTTTTTCCGAGTAATACTGCTCGTATGCAGGCGGCACGATGAACTCATCCGCGATCAGATAGTGGTGGTACGGGCTGCCCATCGTGCCGGGGAAGCCGAGCCAATTCACAATCACCGGCGCCGGGCGCTGTGCTACCAACTTGAGCCGCGCCTCGCGCGTGTAGCCGTTCAAGTCGACCAAAATCTGCACGCCGTCTTGGGCGATTTGGCGCGCGGCAGTCGCGTCGTCCACGTTCGTGATGGACGCGAAGTGATCGGCGGTCGACTTGAAGTGCTGATGCAGCGGGTCCTTCGACTCCGGACCGCAATAGTACGCAAACGTCTCCACCTGTTCACGCGAGTGCAGCGCGAACACTTCGGTCATCAGGTAACCGACCGCGTGCTCGCGCAGATCCGAAGACAGATAGCCAATGCGCAAGCGTGAGCTCTGCGTCACGGGCGCGCGTGGCGCGGGTTTTTCGGTGGGATCGTCGACGTCTTCCCGATTGTAGTGTTGGGCCAGCGCCAATTGCAGCACTGGGTCGTCGGTCAACGCGGCGATGGACAGCGGCGACAAGCCCTCGACCAACGTGCGCAGCTCGACGCGCTCCGAAGGCAGCAGGGCCGGCCACTCGCACTGTCGTTGGCGCAGCGCGATCAAGTGCTGCACGGCCTCACGCTGAGTCGAGTCCAGCTCCAAGCTGCTGCGCAGCATTTGCTCCGCGGCCTCGTCTTGATCCGCAGCCTCTAGAGCCCGCGCGCTTTGATTGAGCGTCGTGGTTTTGTGCGTGATCGCGCTGCCCGTCACCGCGCTCATGCGATTGAGCGCCGCTGACCACTGCGTCAGCGCCAGCCCAACACTGCCCAGCCGCTCGTGAATCCGACCCAGATTGATGTACGCCGGAATGAACTCGCCATTGAGCGCGATTGCCCGCTCCAAGCAGGTGCGCGCCGCGTCCAACTGCTCGGCATCGGAGAGCGCGACCGCGTAATTGAACAACACCGCGTACAGTAGCGGGTGAGTCTCGTTGTGCTCGACCCACGCGGCGTACAGCGTACTGACCGCCTGCGCTTGCCCGCTCTGCTTCAGCAGCTCGACAGCGCGAATCAGATCCGGAACGCTCAGCTCCTGCGCGCTCGGACGGGTCGCTGCGTTCGTTGAGTCTTGAGTCATGACAACGCGCTCCGGCTGGAGAGAGGTAGGTTACTACCTATACCAGCGCGTCGATCAACGCCTGAAGCTGCGCTTGAGTCATCGACTGCAGCTGCTCGTTGGTCAGCGCGCCAAGTTGCGTGCCGCTCAGCGCTTCGATATCGGTCGTCGTCAGCATGCCGATGGTCGTGGTCGTGAGGTAGGAGATGGTGGTCGTCGAAATCTCGATCAACTGCGTGGGTGCCAGCGAGGCGATCTGGTCCGCGGTGAACGTGCCGAACTGCATGGCGGTCAGCGAGCCGACCTGCTCGGCCGTGAGCGCCGCCAACTGCGCGGTCGACAAGCCTTGCATCTCGCTCGCGGTCAGGCTCGAGATCTGGGTGGGGCTCATCGCGGAGACCTGCGTGGTCGATAGCGCGGCCAATTGCGTGAGGCTCAGCGAGCGGATTTGCAGCCGTTGCAAGCCATACAGCTGCTCCGGCGTCAGCGCGCCGATCTGCGTCGTCGAGAGGTAGCCGATTTGCGTATTGGTCAGCGCCGACATCTCGTATGGCGTTAGCCCAGCGAACTGAGTCGAAGTCAGCTCGGCGATCTGCGCGGACGTGAGCCCAGGGATGCCGCTGGCTGAGAACGCGCTAATTTGATTCGGGCCCAGCGCGGCGACCTGGCTCGGCGTCAGCGCGGCGACCTGCGTCGCCGTGAGCCCACTCAGCTCGACCGCCGACAAGAGCTGGATCTGCGAAGTGGTCAGGCTCGAGACCTGCCCAGCAGACAGCCCGGTGATGCCCGTCGCGGAGAGACTTTGGAACTGCGCGCTGGTCAGCGCCGCGAATTCAGTGCTGGTCAGGCCGGAGATGGCGGTGCCGGAGAGCGCGCCAATCTGCGCCAAAGACAGCGCGGTGAGTTGCGTGGTGCTGAGTGCTGCCGCCTGGCTCGAGCCGATGCCCGTGATGCCGGTCGTGGACAGCGCCGTGATCTGCGTGGGCGAGAGCTGCGACAGCTGCGTCGTGGACAGCGCCGCCACTTGCGCTGACGTTAGGCCGCTGAGCTCGGCCGCGGTCAGCACGCCAAGCTGCGTCGCGTTCAGGCTAGACACCGCGCTCGTGCTCAGCGCGCCCACGCCAGTCGCGGACAAGCTGCTCAGCTGCGTCGAGGACAGCGCCGCCAGCAACGTCGAAGTCAAGCCGGACAACGTCGTGGTCGACAGCGCGGCGAGTTGGCCATTGGTCAACGCCGCGAGCTGTGGGCTGGACAGCGAATCGGCCTGAGCGGCGCTCAGCCCGGAGATCCCGGTGCTGGAAAGCGCCGCAATTTGGCCCGTGGAAAGCGCTGCGAGCTGCGCCAACGTCAGCGCGTTCACGTCGGTCGAGCTCAGGCCGGCAACCTGGCTGGTGGTCAGCGCCGAAAGCAGCGTCGTGCTCAGCGCGGCCGTCTGTGTCGAGCTGAGCGAGCCGAGCTGCGCGCCCGTCAGAGATGCCAGCTGCTCGGCGTTGAGCGCCGCGAATTCGGCCGGCGTGAGCCCGGTCATGCCCGTCGCAGACAGCGCCGAGACTTGCGTGGTGCTGAGCGCGTTCACTTGGCCGGTACTGAGCACCGCCACCTGCGTCGAATCCAGGCCGGCGATCTGAGTGCGGCTGAGCACGCCGAGTTGCGTGGTCGACAGCGCGCCCAATTGCGGCGCGGTGAGCGCGCCAATGCCCGTCGCGCTCAGCCCGGCGAGCTGCGTGCCGGAGAGCTGCGCGATGCGCGTCGTGGGCAGGCCCTGGATCTGCGTGGTGGTCAGCGCGTTCAGCTCTGCGGGCGTAAACGCCGCAAATTGCGTGCTGCTGAGCGCGCCGAATTGGCCCGCGCTCAGCCCCGTGATGCCCGTCGCCGAGAGGGCCGCGAGCTGCGTGGTGGTCAGCGCGTTCAGCTGCCCCGCAGATAGCGTCGCCACCGCGCTCGAAGTCAGACCCGAGATGCCACTCGTGGACAGAGCGCCCAGTTGCGCCGTGGTCAACGTGGAAGCTTGCGCCGTGGTGAGCGCCGCGAGCTGACTGCTGCCC
>FSTV01000445.1_pt1 | contig 8498 bp, 6 predicted proteins | sample 1636931 | NCBI WGS metagenome assembly FSTV01 (sample SAMEA3914816, study PRJEB12502) | metagenome | biome: forest; material: soil | place: USA | collected 2011-09-16 | depth 0.3 m | reverse complement strand
CGGTTACTGGCCTTGGTCACGATGCCATCAGTCCTTTGAACTTGGGCAGCAGTGCTTCCGCACCGATGCGCTTCAGGTATTCCGGGTCGGGCTCCGTGCCCTGCACGAGGCACGCGGCCAACCACACGATTTGTGGCAGTCCGAGTCGGTCATGCGCGTTGCGCTGCGGCGAGTGGTGGTTCGCGACTGCTTCCACGATGGGGAACGGCAACCCCCATAGTCCAAGCAGAAATGCGCCTAATTCAGCGTGCGTTACCGTTTCCGTTGCTGGGGGGGTGCTCCTGTCCGTGGGCTCCGGCTCTACTTCAGGCGCAGCCGTCTGAATCAGTTCACCCACGTCACACACGAGGCCAGCCATGAACGCGGCATCCGCGTCCGCGATGCCTTGAGCCATACGACCGGCGAGTTGCCCGATGGCGAGCGAGCGTTTCTGCAAGGCATCCAAAGATGCGCCGGAATGCTGATTCTGTTTGCCCACCGCATCGAACGCGCCAATCGCCAACGCCAAGTTGCGAATCGTCTTCATGCCCAAGCGCACGACCGCGGTGCGCACGTCGCTCACGGTCGACCCGGAGGAAGAGAAGAACGACGAGTTCACGACCTGCAGCACTTTGCTGCTCATGGCCGGGTCTTGGCGCACGATGGCTGCGACCGTATCCGCGGATGCCGCCTCATCGTCCAGTGCGCGCGACAACTCGGTAAATAGCCGCGGCGTCGAAGGCAGACGATCGATACGACCCACCACCGCCTGTAAACGCTCTTCGCTCAGCCAACTGCGCAGCTCGCGGGTGCGCTCGATGACTTGCTGCAAGGTGTCGGAACTACACGGCTTTGCTAGGAATTGGTGAGCAACGCGCACGACCCGAAAGGCGGCCGCTTCGTCGGTTTGCCCGGACAGCACGATGCGCGCAACGTGCGGGTATTTCTCACACACTTGCGTGAGCAGCGCGGCTCCATCCATGCCCGGCATGCGCATGTCGGACACGATCACGTCGAAGCGCGCTTGCTCCAGCTCCAAGAGCGCCGCCGGACCGCCCTCCGCAAAGCGCACGTCCCAATCCACATCCAACTGGAACAACGTGCGCTCGATGGCTTCGAGCACGCGCGGTTCGTCGTCAACGAAGAGCACGCGCATGTCAGCCGCCCTCCGGCGATGAATTCGGGGCCGGAGCAACGAGCGGTAAACCAATGATGAACGTAGTCCCGCGGCCCAATTCGGTTTCGAACGAGATCGACCCCTGGTGCTTGTCGACAATCACTGAATAGGCAATCGCCAAGCCCTGACCGGTACCCTTGCCCACGGCTTTGGTGGTGAAGAACGGCTCGAACACTTTGGCTCGCGCCTGCTCCGGAATGCCGGCGCCAGTATCAGAAACGCGGATCTCCAGGTGCTCTCCGCGCAGCCGCCCGGAAATGGCAATCTTCCCCTTGCCCTCGGCTCCGCCCGCGGTGACATCACCAATCGCGTGCGCGGCATTGACGATGAGATTCAAAATCACCTGATTGAACTCGTTCCGCAGCACTGGGACCAAGGGCAAATCGGCTGGCATATCGAGCTCTACCTCCGCCACGTATTTCCACTCGTTGCGCGCCACGGCGATCGTGGTTTCGATGGCCTCGCGCAGATTCACAGGCTTTTTCTCGGCACCGCTCGGGTGTGAGAACTCCTTCATGGCCTGCACGATCGAAGCAATGCGCCCGAGGCCCTCTTGTGACTGCTCGAGCGCACGGGGGAGCTGCTTGAACAGGTAGCTGATCTTGGCCTTGGCGACGGCCGCGTCCGCGGCCTGCAGCAGCTCGGGGTTCACGCTGCCTTCCTTGGCTGCTTGGACCACAGCGAGCGTCGCCTGCAGTGCCTCGATCAAGCCCGTGACGCCGCGCCGCGCGAACGCCGTGTTGTCGGACACATACTGAGTCGGGGTGTTGACCTCGTGCGCGATGCCGGCCGCCAACTGCCCAATTGCTTCCAGCTTCTGGGCCTGGATGAGCTTGGCTTGGGTGCCACGCAATTGCGTGAGCGCCTGCGTGAGCTGGGCTTTTTGCGCGTTGATCTCTGCGGTGCGCTTGGCCACCATCTTCTCGAGCGAGATATTCTGCTCGAGCACCCAGAACGCTGAGTGGCCTTCGGTGGAGCTTTCTTCTACGCGTTGAATCAAGACGCGAATGGTCTTCTCTTTGGCGCGTAGTTTACGCTCCAGCGCGCCCACCTTGAGCGTCAGCTCTTGCAGCGAGAGCTCGCCGAGCGCTTCCAGATCGCTCATTCGGCGCCCAACGCCACGGCGCTCAGGGTTTGGTTGACGTAAATGGCATTGTATTGCTCGCCATAGGTGTTGAAGCCAACCACTTGGTTGCTCGCCATCAGATCCCCGACGGCACCGGCGTTGCCTAGGTGCTCGAATTCCAAGCGGCGCAGGACGCAGTCGCAGCCGAGGACGACCTCCGGCACTCCGATCTTCTCGTGCACCTCGTCGAAGCCACGCTGCAGCGCCGCGAGTGGGTCGCCCGGCTCGCCAATGGTCAGCACCAAGCCCTCCTCGAGCGCGCAGAAGAGGACCAAACTGTGGTCCGGATTGACTCGGCGCACCGAGCGCACGTAGTGCTCGCTGCCGCTGCGCAGCATCAGCGGATTCTTGGAGAACAGCAGCGAGTCGAGCTCCTCGATCTCCACTCCTAATGCCTGTGCGTAAGCCTCGGCTGCCGGCTCGCCGTTGAACTCGACCACGACTCGCTGCTCGGGGTCGGCCAACGTCACGACCAGCTTGTGTCGGCCCGGCGTGACGTGCTGGACCTTGAACGTGGTGAAGGGAAGGGTGGTCTCGAACAGCGTGAACAGCGCGGCATCGCGCAGGAATCTGCCCTCGTGGTAAACGTAGGTGCCCTGAAAGGCCAGGTCATCCCCGGCCGACCCACCGATCAGCGGAATCGTGCCCAGCGATTGGTACAAGGAGGCAGCAAGTCGCTCTTCGGTGCGCGACAGGCCGTCGGTGAGCACCAAACCAAATGCGCGCTCGGAGCCCCGCTCCAGTAGGCCGGACATAGCGCTGAATGCCGCTTCGGAAGCGCGCGCCTGGCACTCGGTCAGCGGAGCGATCAGGTACGGAGTCACCCGAAGCTCGCTACTGGTGAGGCTGACTGCCGTGATGCCGCCCTTCTGGAACCCGGACTGCCCGAGCTGTCCCGCGGTGGTACACGCGACCACGGGGGTGGAGAACGTGGCAGCCAGCCTTCGGCCCAACTGCTCGAGGTCATACTTGGGCGAACAAAACAGGATATTTGCGCTCGCGTTGCGCGGGTCTAGCCGTTCGCACAGCTCCGCCAGCGCGCGGTCTACGTCGAGCTCCTGGGTGTGTGCCTGGCGCACCTCGAGTCGCTTGTTAGTTCCCACGTTTCTCAAAACGGCACGCCGCACGAATTACTTAGCGAGCACAGACTTGGAATCAGGTGTTGCATCTTTGCGCGCTGCGTCGAGGCGGCGTCGAGATCGACGTGTCGGATTTCGCCAGTCGTGCCGAGTCAGACTGACATTAATGCTAGGGCGGCCGCTGCGCGAGGGATGCTAACCTAGACAAGATGGGCGCCCCTGCCGAACCGGCCGGCGATGACGGATTCGCACTCTTATTGGTGGACGATGACGAGCGAGTACTCACCGTCTTGCAACGCGCGCTGGACATAAACGGCGCGAAAGTCAGTGTGGTCAGCAGCGGCGCGAATGCACTCGCGCTGCTGGCGACGCAATCGTTCGACGCGATCGTGAGCGATATCCAAATGCCGGGCATGAACGGGCTCAAGCTCTTGCACGCGGTGCGTGAGCATGATTTGGACTTGCCCGTCATCTTGATGACCGGCAATCCGGATCTCAAGACAGCCACGGCGGCGGTCGAGTACGGGGCATTCCAATACCTGATCAAGCCAGTCGCGGTGGACCGTCTCAGGGCGGTCGTCGAGCGCGCGGTCAACGTCGGCCGCATCGCGCGGCTGAAGCGCGAGTGCGCGGAAGAGTTCGGCAGCGGCTCGTTCTACGTTGGCGACCGCGCGGGTATCGAGCTGAAGCTGAACCGCGCGCTGTCGTCGCTGTGGATGGCGTATCAGCCCATCGTCAAAGCATCAGACAGCGGCATTTTTGCGTACGAGGCGTTGCTACGCTGCGAAGAGCCGCTGCTGCTGACCCCGGCGGCGATCCTGAAAGCTGCGGAGAAAGTGCGGCGCGTCCATGACGTGGGCCGTGCCGTTCGGGGTGTGGTGGCGGCCGACGCAGAGGGAGCGCCGGACGGCGCGCTCACGTTCGTGAACTTGCACACCGAGGATCTGATGGATCCGGCGCTGTATTTGCCCAGCGCGCCGCTCAGTCGCGTGGCGTCGCGCGTCGTGCTGGAGCTGACGGATCGCGCTTCCCTGGAGGACGTCAGCGACGTCGTCGCGCGCATCGAGCGCTTGCGCATGCTCGGCTTCCGTTTCGCCATCGACGACCTCGGCGCCAGCCAAGCCGATCCAAATACCTTTACGCAACTCGAACCAGAGTTCGTGAAGCTGGATATCTCGGTCATCCGCGGTGTGGATCGCGATCCGGCGAAACAAAAGATCGTGCAATCCATGGTCCGCGCTTGCCACAACATGGGCAAAGTGATCATCGCCGAGGGCGTGGAGAGCGCGGGCGAACGCGATACGTTGCTGGCTGCCGGCTGTGACTTGCTCCAGGGCTACTTCTTCGGCCGCCCGGACCCGCGCCAAGCGCAGCCAGCGAAGCACGCCGCGGGCGCCGCGTAACTCAGATACGAGCCGCCGCCGGCACCCGTGACCCGGCGACCGCGAATCCCCGGGGCGATTTCCGTCGTGCTCGTTCGACTACACGTGTGCCCGTGTGGTTGTTGGGCGCGGAGCTCACCATTCGACAGTTTGTTTAAGCCCGAGCGATGCGCGAAATCATCGGCTAGAGTTGTGGGTTTGGCGCTGCCTGGTGCGGCGTGGTACGTCGATTTCTATTAACCCTTTTGGGTGATGTAATCATGACACCCAGCGTGAACACATTCCCGTCATCTCAGCGTTTTCGGGTGGGAGTGCTCTTAGAGAGAGGTGAGACATGTTATGGTCACGTGTGGTTGGGGAGAACCGATGCAAACTCAAGTAGCTCGCGATACCATCTTGGTAGTAGATGACGAACCTCAAGTCCTAGTCGCACTCGAGGATCTGCTGTCGGATGAGTTCCTCGTGCTCAAGTCTGAGTCCGCGGAGCGCGCGCTGCACTTGGTGGAACGGGACCCGAACATTGCCGTCGTCATCTCCGACCAGCGCATGCCGAGCATGCACGGGGATGAGCTGTTCAAGCACATGCGCACCCGGTACAGCGCCGAACGCATTCTGGCCACCGGCTACGCCGACCTGAACGCGGTGATTCGCGCGGTGAATGACGGGCAGATCTTCGCGTACGTCACCAAGCCGTGGGATCCGGAGGATTTGCGCGCGAAAATTCAACGCGCCGCGGACCATTTTCGGCTCGCCCGTGAGCTCGCGCAAGAGCGGCAGTTGCTGGAAGATCTGATGAACAGCGTGCCAGACGCCATCTACTTCAAGGGTACGGATCTCAGATTCCAGCGTGTGAATACGGAGTTCTTGTCGCTGTTCGGCACCGTCATGCCCGCGCCCGTGGTGGGCCGTACGCTCTCGGAGCTGTGGCCAAACATGACCGTCGTGGAAGAAGTAGAGGCCCGGGAGCGAGAGGTGCTGCGGGCCAACGAGCCCGCGCGTGACTTCGTCAGCACCTTCATGATCGACGACGAGCAGCACTGGTTTTCGACGACCAAGGCGCCCATTCGCAACCGCGCCGGGCAGCCCGTGGGCTTGGTGGGCATCGCGCGCGACATCACCACTCGCAAGCTGCAGGAAGCCCGTATTTCGAGGCTCACTCGCATGTACGCCGTGCTGAGCGGGGTCAACGCTACCATCCTCCGCGTGCACGAGCGCTCTGCGCTGCTTGCGGACACGTGCAACATCGCGTTGTCGGTGGGGGAGCTCGCGCTCGCCGTCGTCACCGGGTTTGCGGGCGGTGCGCAGGGCAAGCTGGTCGCCGGAGGTGGCGGGTCGCCTGATTTGGTGACTGCAGTCGCTGGTTGGTTGGCGCTCGAGCGTGAGCGAACGGGTAGCCTGGTGCAGCGTGCCATTGCTACCGCTCACCCCGTGGTCGTGGATGACCTACGCCAAGACGAGACCACGGGTGAGTTGCGTGCGGGCTTGCTCGCCGTCGGTCATTTGGCACTGGCTGTGGTGCCGGTGTTCGTCTCGGGGCAGGTGGATTGCGTGTTGGCGCTGTTCTCCGAGCAAGCAGCGTTCTTCGACGACGATCAAATCAAGCTCCTGGCGGAGATTGCGGACAACATCGGCTTTGCCTTGGAACACTCCGCTCAAGCCGAACGCCTGGATTTCTTGGCCTACTATGACGACCTGACGGGTCTGGCCAACCGCCGCCTGCTCACGGACCGCCTCACCCAGCAGGTCGCCGTGTGCACAGAACAACGCCTGAAAGTAGGCGTCGTTCTGATCGATATCGAGCGGTTTCGGCACGTCAACGAGACCCTTGGTAAGCGTTCGGGGGACGCGGTGCTGCTAGAGATTGCTCGGCGCGTCGGCGTGGCGGCGGAGGGCAGGGCGACGATTGCGCGCTTCGCCAGCAACACGTTCGCGGCCATCCTCGGCCCGCTGGAGAACGAGGCGGACGTGGCGCAATGGGTGGAACACGTGCTGCTTGCGCTCGCGCCATCAGTCACCGTTGCGGATACGGAGTTGCGTTTGTCCGCGCGTGTCGGCATCTCTTTGTTCCCTTCTGACGGCCCAGACGCGGACGGGCTGCTCGCCAACGCCGAGGCCGCGTTGTAGAACGCCAAGGCCAGCTCGCGGCGCTACCTGTTTTACACCTCCGCCATGAATGGCCGCGTCGCCGAGCGCTTGAGTCTAGAAACGCGCCTGCGCAAGGCCATCGAGCAGAACGAGTTCTTGCTCCACTACCAACCCAAGGTAGAGCTCAAGACCGGCCGCGTCGTCGGGCTGGAGGCGCTCATCCGCTGGGCCAGCGAGGGCAAGCTGGTGCCGCCCGTACAGTTCATCCCATTGCTCGAAGAAACCGGCCTGATCGTGGAAGTGGGAACGTGGGTGCTGGAGCACGCCGCGTCCCAGTTCGCAGCCTGGAGCGCGCGCGGCCTCACCCCGCCACGCATTGCGGTGAATGTCTCGCCGCTGCAACTCGGACACCCGGACTTCGTGCGCTGCATAGAAGAGGTGTTACGCAAGCAACCGCTGGCCAGCACGGGCTTGGATCTGGAGATCACCGAGAGCGTGTTGATGGAGGACTTGAATGGCAATACTCACAAGCTTCGCCTGGCAAAGGAGGCCGGGCTCGGGGTTGCGATTGACGACTTCGGTACCGGCTATTCATCGCTCGGGTACATCAGCCGCCTGCCCATCGACGCGTTGAAGATCGATCGCTCCTTCGTTTTGCGCATGACGGACGATCCGCAGGAGATGTCGATAGTGACGACGATCATCTCGCTCGCCCACGCGCTCGATCTCAAGGTCATCGCCGAAGGGGTGGAGACCGCGCTGCAAGCTCAGCTCCTCCGCTTGCTCAAGTGTGACCAAATTCAGGGCTATTTGGTGGCAAAACCGCAGCCGGCGGAGGACATCGAAGCGTTGCTGTCGATGACGTTCGACCTCGGACGCCGTATCGCGTGAGGCGCTCTGCATGTTGCAGAATTGTACGGCGTAAAATGCTGACTGACGGTAGCGCTGGCGAAAACCGCCAGTCGCTGCCGAACATGCGCTCTATGCCTCGAGTACTTTCAGGCTATAGGTGTAGATCGCGACAGATATTGCGAGGGAGCTAGCGTGCAAGCGGCAAAAGAACGCGTCCTTCTAGTGGACGATGAGCCACAAATCCTGACGGCACTCGAGGATTTGCTGGGTGATGACTACACGGTATTCAAGAGCGAGAGCCCGGAACGTGCGCTGGATTTGGTGCAGCAAGAGGCCAACATCGCGGTCGTGATCACGGATCAGCGCATGCCGCGCATGAACGGTGATGAGTTCTTACGGAAACTCGGCGACGAGAACCATGCACTCCGCATCATGGTCTCCGGCTACGCGGATTTGCCGGCGGTGCTGCGCGCCGTGAATGAAGGCAAAGTCTATGCGTACGTCACCAAGCCCTGGGACGAGGCGGATCTGCTGCACAAGGTGCAAACCGCCGCCGAGCACTTTCGCCTGACTCAAGAGCTCGAGTACGAGCGCCGCTTGCTGCGCGACTTGATGGAGAACAGCCCTGACGGGATCTACTTCAAAGACGCGGATTTGCGCTTCATGCGCGCCAATGCCTCGTTCGCGCGCACGGTAGGAGCCATGAATCCGCAGGACCTGGTGGGTCGGCGGCTGTCGGAGCTGCTCGGGGCGTCAGAAGAATCGGAAGCCATCGAAGCGGAGGATCGGCGCGTGCTGCGCGAACGCAGCCCGATCTT
>FSTV01000386.1_pt1 | contig 8598 bp, 6 predicted proteins | sample 1636931 | NCBI WGS metagenome assembly FSTV01 (sample SAMEA3914816, study PRJEB12502) | metagenome | biome: forest; material: soil | place: USA | collected 2011-09-16 | depth 0.3 m | reverse complement strand
TGAGCACCAGGGTGCGCTCGAGCTGCGTCAGGTCGATCAAGACGGCGCTTTTGCCGACAGGCGCGCGCGCTAGGAGCTCGGGGACGGCGTCGGGATTGAGAATGGCTTCGTTGGCCGCGGCGATGAAGGCCGCGACTTCGCCATACTCGATGCGCAGATCCCCGTTTACGTCGGCGGCGCCGAGCAAGGCAGAGCTCAACTCATACGTGAAAACGCCGGCCTCGATGCGCGACCATTCGTGCGCTTCTTGGCCTTGCGTCGTGGCCACCAGCACGCCCACGTTGGGAAAACGCATCAGGCTATGCCGCGAAAGCCAGGCGTCTTTGTCGCCCTGCGGCAGGGGAATGCTCCTCGCATCGAGCTCGTGATCGAAGGCGCCACGCGCCCCGACCACCCCGCCTGCGTGGCAGGAGTCGATCAACAGATGGACTTCTGCGCTCTTCAGCGGCTCGAGCACTTCTTCGTAGAGCACGTCGCGCGTGAGCAGGCCGTCCGTCAGCGACAAATAGTATTCGCCTTGCTCGCTGAGCCCGCCGTGCCCGCTGTAGGTGAAAAACACGACTGGCTCCGCGCCGCGCGCCTGGTCTTGGGCGATTTGCACGGCCAACACGCGCACGACTTCGCGCAGGCGCGCAAGCGAGGGCGGCTCGGCTTTTTTGGCCCAACTCGGGTGGCGCCGAGCCGAGCGCGCGTCGAGCACCGTCAACAGCCACGCGCGACCCGGCAAGCGCCCGAACAGCTCCATGTACCGGATCGCGTCATCATCCGCGTAGCGCAGCGGGGCCAACTGTTTTTCGCCAGCGGGCGGCTGATTGTTGCCGATGGCAACGGTGTACGTCAGACGTTCGGCGCGCGCCGAAGCCGCTGCGCACAAGAAGGCGAGCGCGAGTAGAAGCGTGCCGTACTTCACGGCAGCACCTCCAGGTCTTGCACGACCACGCTCACGTCCGCACTACCCCGCAAGTCGTCGCCGAGCGCACGCTTCACGTCCGCGCGCGGCAAAGGACGCGCCGAAAATACTCCGTAGACGCGATACTGCCCGGGCGGCTGCTCGGTTCCGAGCTCCACCGCGCGATCGAGCAACGACGCCGACGCGCGCGGGACCAAGAGGCTCACCCCGCTCGGCTCGGGAAAGTACCAAATCACGACGCCGTCCGAGCGGCGCGCGAACGCCGCGAAGTAACCCCTGCCCTCACTGGCCGTGACTTCGAACGCGAGGCGAGCGCCGGCCCTGCAAGCCTCGGACGGACTACCCACGCAATGGGCCTCGAAGCGCGGCGCTCCGGGCAGAGGCGCGCCGCGTGCAGCAAATTCAGAGCCGGCGGGCCGCAGCCACAACGCGAGGCCGAGTGTCAGCGCGACCAAAGCAGCACACGCGAGCAGCCCAAAAGGCCAACGCGAGCGCAAGGATTCGCGCGGAATTTGCCGACAAATGTGTTCGAATAGGGCTTCTTTCTGGAGCACGGAGGGGCCGTGGCGGCGCGCGAGCAAACGGGCCAGGGGCTCGTCTTTTGGTGGTTGGTGGGAGTTCAAGCGGCTTTCTCGGACCGCACGCTCGACGCGTGCTCAATCAAGCTCAGTACGCGCCTGCGCTGTCCCTTGGTCATTTTTTCTCCCAGCTGAGCCCGGCGCGAGCCAGATGTCGGCGAATCGCGCTGAGGAGCCGGCTCTCCAACGTGCGCACGTGTCGGCGAGTGGTTCCGAGCTGCGCGGCGACTTCCACCTGAGAGAGCTCTTCGATGAAGCGCAGGCGAGCCAGCGCTTGAACTTCGGGAGCAAGGGAATCGAGCGCCGACGCCACTTCTTGCAGTAGGCGCTGCCAGTGCAGATCCGGATCCTCGGCCCGAGCCTCTGGCCAAGCGGCGTTGGTCTCGATCAGCGCGTCGATATCGAGGTCCAACTCCGGCGCGCGATTGCCACAGCTCGGCTCGCGACCGGCCTGCCGCAGTTGGTCGACGCGCAGATTGCGCGCGATTTGGAGCAGGAATGGCCGATAAGGGCGCAGGCCATCGTAGCTCGAGCGAGCGTTGGGCGAGAACGCCTTCACGAACACATCCTGGGTAAAATCCAGGCGATCGGCCTCGCTACCGAGGCTGCTTGCGCGCACCCCTAGGCGCGTCACGAAGCCACACTGGGCCAGTCGATACACGTCTTGAAAGTAGAAGCGATACACATCCGCCAGCGCGTTTCGCTCTCCGCTGCGAAATCGCTCGAGCAGCCCACGGTTCTCGAGGAAGACTGGCACTGTACGGCGCGCTCCACGAGCGCCGCACGAGAGTCTTGCACGCCACGCGTCGCAGCCGAAGTGCAGAGTCCGTTGCGTACAGTAAGATTCGTTTTTGAACTGACACACTGCTGGCGTGCGTGAGCGCCGACAAAAAGAGAGCTCCCTTCCGTTGGGCCTCGAGCCACGCGGAAGGGAGCTCAGTGACGACGGCGCGAGCGCGCCGCTTCAGTCAGCGCAGCTCAGGTTCCGCAGGCGTCAATGCGACGCACGCGGACATTCGCTCTATCCATGATGAGCAAGCCGCCGTTCGCGTCCGTCGACAGGTCCTCAGGCATGTTGAACGACGCCCCCGAGGCCGGACCGTTGTCGCCGCTGAAGCCACCGGCTCCCGTGCCAGCGAGCGCTGAGATGATGCCGCTCGTGAGATCGACTCGGCGGATGCGCTGACTGGCGGAGTCCGACAGCACCAGATTGCCGCGCGAATCGAGCGTGAGCCCTTGCAGGTTGGTGAACGTGGCTGACGTCGCCGCTGCACCGTCACCACTGTTGCCGGGGACCCCGGTGCCAGCCACCGTCGAAGTCACGAAAAACATCCCCGATTGACCTCGGAAAGCCTTGCGAACGCGGAAGTTGTTCGTGTCATTGAAGTAAATGGTCGCAGACGATCCGCCAACGGCGGTCGACGAATCAACCACGATCCCGGCGAGAGTCGACGAGCTGGGGTTGATGCGGCTCGGCGTGTTCGTCGTTGCGTCGGCAAAGCCGGGCGTGCCGATGGCGCCGACGATCGTAGAGATGATGCCGAATGTATTCACCATGCGGATGGCCGCGTTGCCCGAATCCACGATGTAGATGTTACCTAAGGTGTCGAGCGCAAGGCCCGTCGGCTGGTTCAACAGCGCGGCGGTCGCGAGGCCACCGTCACCGCTCGAGCCGGGGATGCCCGTCGGACTGCCAGCGACCGTCGTGATGATTCCGTTCGGCGCCACCTTGCGCACGTTGTTGCCCACCTGATCCAGGATGAACACATTCCCGGCGGCGTCCGCTTTGACCACCCAAGCTTGTCGCAACTGAGCCGAAGTAGCTGGGCCGCCATCACCGGACAGACCGAACGAGCCGGTGCCCGCGAAAGTGCTGATGGTGCCCGCGGAGTTTACCTTCCTCACCCGGCTGTTGAATTGATCAGCAATGTAGAAGTTGCCCGAGGTGTCGGCGCCCGTGCCGAAGCTCTGCGTGAACTGCGCCGAAGTCGCCAACCCGCCGTCACCGCCAAAGCCGGCAGCGCCAGTGCCCGCGACGGTTCGAATCGTGCATGTCGCGTTGACCGATCCGGTGCTCGAGCAGAACACGTTGGCCATGTCCGTCGAGCGCCGCGTGAGCTCTGCGGGCCGGCGTGCCCCCTTATTTGGATCGCCGATGGTCATGAACTGAGAGAGCCTGCCGGTCCCGTCGTCGATCCCCGTGTCGGGGTTGACCGACGAATTGGTGGGGCTGACTTGGTAGAACTGCAGGTCACGCTGCACCTTATTGTTCAAGTGACAACCGTTGCAGGTGAGCAGCCCGAAGTTGTCGACCCGAACCGAGGTGCTCTGGACCTCGCTGCCTAAGAACCAGAAGTCGTTCCCGGTCTCCTGGGCCTTGCCGCCGAGGAAAGGAGCTCCGGCGAAGGACGTGGGCATGGTGACCGAGAAGAAGCTGGTGTCGTTGACGTCGAGGGCTGGCGTCTGGGCCAGAAAATTAGCCAGCGCCGGGGAATTGTTGATCGATCCGTGGTTGGGAGAGTTCTTGGTGGTGGCAGGCGCCATCAGCCCGCTCGAGGTCATGTTGAACTCGCGCATCTCCCACACATTGCCGAGCACGATCTCGTTCGAGCGGATCTGACTGATCGCGCTGCCGTTTGGCTGCGAAGGCAGCGCGCCGCGCGCGGTGATGATATCCGTGATCTCCTGCAGCTTGCTATTGAAGGCGTCAGGAGCGGTCGCCGGATCGATCGCATCGAGCTCGTGCCACTTGGCAGCCCACTTTTGAGCCGTATTCAGGGTGGTGGTGAACGGCAGCTTGTACTCGAAGATCATGGTCATGGAGTTCAGGAACGTCGAGTTCGGCTGCTTCAGGCCGAAGATGAAGCGTCCCTCGCCGGCCGCGGTCGAGGACCGGAGGTCCAGCCGGTTGGCGATACCGATGAGCTGATACGGCGCCTTCGAAAGATCAAACCGCCGGGGATTGGAGCCGACGATCTGGAACTGATCGAGAATCACCTGCTGGACCGACGGACGCGCGGGCACGATTTCACCGTTGATCGTCTGGTTGCTGAGCCAGGACTCGAAGATGCCGCGCACGAACGCATCCGTGTCGGTCGCCGCCGAAGACGGGGCCATGCGCTCGATGAGTGCGCGAAAGCTCCAAGTTCCGTCAGTCGCGTTCGAGCTGCGCGCACTCCCCACCACGTTCGGATGGACGATCTCGATCGAGCGAAGGGGGATGATGTTGACGTTGCAGGTACCGAGCGCTTCCGCCGCAGTGGCGACCGGCTCGACGTCGGACTCGACGCCTTGCGAGCATGCCGTGAGCATCGTCAACAGCGACAGAGCAGCACCCGAAGCTCGCAGGCCAAAGGGGCGCATTTTACGGAAGGTCGAAGGATCTCTGTGAATGGACATGATTGCTTCCTCGGTGACAAATGAGCGTGATCCACCCGATGCGACGAGCACCGATGCACGCCGCCCAGGGCCAGCGGCTCCTGGCCCCCCCTAAGCGATTCGCTCATCCCTACGCTCGGCCGATTTGTCTGGGCCGCGCAACTTTCAACCAAGGCGACGAATTGTCAGCGGCGCCAACCGCATTCGTGAACGCGCGCTATTCGAAGCTGTACACCGTGCCGACCAAGGCACCCTGGGGCTCGACTTCGTAAGGCGCGCCCACGACAAGGGTGGTGCTGGAGAGCGCAATGGCCCGCCCGAACTGGTCGACGCCACCGTGCTGGAAACCGGAACTACGCGCCATGCTGGCCGTGACGCGTCCGCGCATCGACCACTCGCTAGCGCTCGGCGCGAACAGGTAGACACTGCCGTCGAGGGTACTCAACGGCCAATCGCCGACAGCGACGGTTCTTCCGGCAAGCGCCACGCTCGAGCCAAAGCGGTCATCTCGCGCTGGCTTTGCCGACTTGAGGTAGCCGACCTCCTGCCAAGCGCCTGCAGGGCTTTGGAACACGTACGCGGCGCCGCTTGCCGAAACCGCGTTGTCCGCTTGCTTTGCACTGACACCGGACAAGGAGCCAGCCTCTTGCGGTGCACCGACGACTAGCGTGAACCCGTCGAACGCGACGCTCGCGCCGAAGCCGTCGCCGCTGTCCGCGTTGCTAGCCTTGAAATAGGTCTGCTGCGACCAAATGCCGACGCCGTCCGCGAACAAGTACACGGCGCCGCTAGCGGATTCGCCAGGGGAGCCAACGGCGAGGCCGTGCGCGGATAGCGCGACGCTCGCGCCGAAACGGGCATCAGTCTTGGTGTTGCTCGCCTTCAAGTACGCTTCCTGGATCCACGCGTCGCCGTTGCGTCTGAACACGTACACCGCGCCGGCGGACTCTGCGAGGGTATTGGACTCGTCGCCATTGATGCCGGTCGCGTTGCTGCTGTCGTACGGCGCGCCGATCGCGATCAGATCCCCGTACACAGCCACGCTCGCACCGAAGCCAGTGGGATTCGGATTGTCGGAGCTCCCGATCTTGAGATACGCGCTGGGCGTCCAGGCCTGGTCGGCGCGGGTGAACACGTACGCCGCACCCCCGCTTCCGTCATTCTTTCCGGCAAACTGGGCGCTAACCACCAATGTGTCTCCCGAGAGCGCGACAGCTCCGCCGAAATTCGCGTGGGCTGGGGTATCCATGGCACCCGTCAGATGGGCTGCGGGCGTCCACGTGTTCGCCCAGCGTTTAAAAATGTCGACGGACTCGTCACGACCGACCACGAGCGTGTCTTCAGCGATGGCCACAGACCCGCCGAACATCGCGAAGGAGGAGACATCGAACTGCTTGACGAAAGCGGAGCGGGTTAGGTCCAAACTGCGCCGAACGTCGACCGCGTAGGCACTCGAGGTGCCGTTTCGGGTGACGACGAATTCGACCTTGTTGCCCGCTGCATCGAGCTCGACGAGTGCGCTCGAGCTCGCATCCAGCGGCTCGCCGTTGACGGTGATGCTCGACCCGGGCTCGGCAGACGCGCTGAAGCGCACTGATGAATCGAGCAGAGCGAGATCGAGCCGGTAGTCATGCTCCTGCGGGTCGAACCCGGGGATCAGAACGCCGAGCGAAGCACTGAGCGCATTGAGCGTTGGCTCGGCTCGAGCATCACCCGCCGAGCCGCCCTCCGAAACAGCTCCAACCGAGCCCGCCGCCCCTGCCCCACTGCTAGACAGTGGAGCACCAGCGGAGCCGCCCAGATTGCCAATCGCCGCCGGTGCGCCAGCGGCATCCGGCGTGGGCATCGGCGCAGACCCGGAGTTGCCCATTTGGGCACGGCAAATGCGTGCGACGCAGGCATAGCCAGACAGGCAATCACCGGCCGAATCGCAGGCCAACTTCTTGGAAACGTCCAGCGAACAACTCAATCCTGACCAGCCCAGCGCCCAGAGCGCGCACGAAAACCGAGCAACTCTGAGTTGCCCCCAACCCGCGCGATGATGGATGCGGCATCGCATTCGAACCTACCGCCGACCCATACGCTCTCCTCACGCGCGTGGGTCGCAAAATAAACAAGCCGCACGGTTCAAAAACGAATCTTACTCATCGGGTTCCCGCCCACGCTGTTGAGCTCGAATCTGGGGATTCGTCAGGCTAGGCGCCCGCCGCAAGCGCATCTGCGAGGCGGGGGAACTGGGGTTTGAAGCCGAGGTCTTCGCGGATGCGGTGACCGTCAAGGAGGATATCGAACGCGCGCGCGGTTTCGGCGTTCGAGCCGTCCGGCGGAGGCTCCCCTACGGACGCGAACAGCGTGGCGAGATCGGGGGCTTCGTCGTCGACGACGTTGTAGACACGATACGCGGGCGAAGGCGCATCGAGCAAGCGAGCGACGGCTTGCGAGACGTCGACGTGGTGACCGATCGACATGCGCTGGGCAGGCGGGAAGCTGCGCATCATGGGGATTGCCTCTGCGATGTGCGCATCGCCGTCGCCGTACACGAACGGCAGCCGAAGTACGCGCACATCGAAGCCTTCGAGCGCGAGCAGGAAGCGTTCGGCAGCGAGCTTGCTCGCCGGGTATGCCGCGGTCGGCGCGCACGGGTCATCTTCTTGGGCGAGACGACCACCGTTCGGACCGTAGACCAAGCCGGTGCTCGTGAAGATAAAGCGCTTCACGGCGGCGGCACGGGCGGCACGCGCGAGGTTCTGTGTGCCGAGGTCATTGACGGCATGCGCTTGCTCGGCGGTTGCGCCGCGGAAGAAAGCCGCGCAGTGGACCACGGCATCGACGTCGCGCGCCGCGGCCGCGAGCGAATCCACGTTGAGCAAATCGCCCTCGGTGAGCTCGATGCCAGCTCCGCGCAGATCGGCGGCGCGCGCTGGATCGCGCACCAAAGCGCGAACTTGATCGCCGCGCTGGGCAAGTCGTTTGGCGAGTCGGCTTCCGACCTTTCCGGTCGCTCCGGTGACGAGGATTTTCATGGGCGGATCGTAGCCACCGGCGCTCGTTGCAGCTTGGAAAAAACGGACAAGCGTGCCCCCGAAGCTTGCACTGTATTCGCGGGGCACTCAGAATCCTCCCATGCACGCGGGCGCCGTTGACCACAACCGCATTGCGCCAAGAGCGTCGACGGCGTCAGCTGTGGCGGCACTGTTGGTGTATGAGTGCGACACTGACGGTCCTCGCGTCGCGATTCCGCGTCCAGAGATCCAGCTCGTGGTTCGCTTCGGGCCGTCGGCGCGAGGTGGTCTCGACGTGCACGCGTTCGGCGCGCGACAGACGGTGCATCGAAAGCTCATCCGCAGCGGGCAACGGTCGGTGACAGCGCGCCTTCACCTGGGCGCCTCGGCTGCGTTGCTCGGCGTGCCTGGCTGCGCGATGGCCGGGCGCATCATTGCGCTCGAGGATCTCTGGGGCGCCGCCGCGACCCGGGGTCTGTGCGCTCGACTCGCCGACGCGCGCGACACGGTCGGTGCGGCTGAAATCCTGGAGAGCGCGATCGCCGAACGCCTAGCGACCACGGATGGGCGCCACGCCCACGAGCACCTCGCCCTCGCCGCCGCCGCCAGGCTAGTGAGCGCCAACGTGAACGCCGTCGCCGTCGACCTCGGTGTGAGCGAGCGGCACCTCCGTCGCGTGTTTCGTGAAACCGTCGGCATGAGTCCAAAGGCGTTCGCAAAGCTCGCGCGC
>FSTV01000630.1_pt1 | contig 8601 bp, 9 predicted proteins | sample 1636931 | NCBI WGS metagenome assembly FSTV01 (sample SAMEA3914816, study PRJEB12502) | metagenome | biome: forest; material: soil | place: USA | collected 2011-09-16 | depth 0.3 m | reverse complement strand
GTGCTTGCCCTGCTATTCGGCGCAGGCGCAAGCGGGCAGAGCTCGTACCAGAACGACACCTACAGTGACGGTCAGTTGTTCATGAAGAGCCGCGCTGGCGTGGTGCTCAACGCGGGCGGTGTGGCCATTGCGACCGGTGCTAGCAGCGGCGGCGGTGGTGCCGGCGGCGCAAGCGGCGGTGGTGGCAGTGGCAGCGGCGGCAGCACCTCGCCTCCGGCAGATAGCGCGAAGTACAACTTCGAGACCGCAACGCAGGGCTGGTCGGCAACGGGTAGCGTCAGCGCCGTAGCAAGCTCGACGGATCGCGCCGCGGCAGGCACTCACTCACTCAAGGTGAGCTTCGGCAGCTCGGGCAGCGGCTCTGCCAGAGTCGGCACGCCGAGCGTGCCAGCGGGGGCCAACGTGACGTTCCGCGTTTGGATCCCAGCCGGCAATGCAGTGTCGGCAATTCAGCCGTACGTGCTGCAGGGTGCCAATGGCGGCTGGGCTTGGACGGGCAACTGGCAGCCCAGCAGTGCGCTCCAAGCGGGCAGTTGGAACACGCTCAGCGTGCGCGTGCCCAGCAACGCCGCCGCGTTGTACGAGCTGGGGGTGCAGTTCTCCCTGAACAACGGCGGAAGCGCGGCCTACGTGGACGCCGTCAACTGGTGAACGTGTGAACGTGTGAAAGGAGTACGAGCGCGTGGGCCGTCCGCGCGCTCGTACTCGCCCGTGCTAGAGGCCAGGGAGTGCACCTCGCGCTGTCACGACAAGACCATCGCCCTTGGCCGATCCCGGAGCGTCGTTGGACGTGGCGGCAGTCGTGGCGAGATTTGCTGTTCGCGCATTGGCCGGTGAGCGTGAGTACGTTGCGTCCGCTCGTGCCCCCAGAGCTCGAGATCCAAGAGTTCGGCGGCACGTCCTGGATCGGCGTGGTGCCGTTTCGCATGACCGGAGTCATGCGTCGCGGAATCCCTGATCTGCCTTGGGTTTCTGCGTTCCCAGAATTGAACGTGCGCGTGTACGTGGAGCACGGCGGCAAGCCCGGCGTGTGGTTCCTTAGCTTGGACGCAACCAACCCGCTCGCGGTGTGGGCAGCGCGACGCTTCTTTCATTTGCCGTACTACCGCGCGCAGATGACGCTACGTCGTGAAGGGACTGACTACGTGTATGCCTCGCAGCGCGCGGGCGCGGAATTCAAAGCGCGCTACCGCGCCCGTGGGGGCCTCGAACCGGCCATGCCCGGCACGCTCGAGCATTGGTTGACCGAGCGCTACTGCTTGTATGCCCGTGACCCGCGCGGCACGCTCTGGCGCAATGAGGTGCACCACTTCCCGTGGCCATTACAGAGTGCCGAGGCGGAGATAGAGCGCAACACATTCTTGGATTTTCATGGCCTGACGCGCCCGAACGACGCGCCGCTATTGCACTTTGCCGAACGAATCGACGTGGTCGTGTGGGGCGGCGAACGTCTGACGCCTTAGGTTTCGTGGTACATTTTGGCCGTGCTCGAGTCACAACGACCGGCGCCGGGCGACGAAGCCATTTTGCCGCATAGCGGCGCGTTGCGCCGACTGGTCGCCGTGCTGCGTGGGTTGCGCAATGGCGCCAAAGCGTTCGTGCGCTTGCTCGGCCGGCGCAAAGAGCGGCGTGAGGTCACCACCATTCTGGTGACCGGTGCCAGCGCGGGCATTGGGCTCGAGCTCGCAAAGCTGCTGTACGACAGCCCGCACCGCTTGGTGCTCACGGCGCGACGCTCGTCGCTCGCTCGGTTTGCACAAACCGGCATCCTGCCGGGCGAGCGCGTGATGATCTTACCCCTGGACGTAACCAACGACGAAGAGCGACGCGCGGTCGTGAGCGCGGTCGAACGGCGTTGGGGCGGTATCGACGTGCTGGTGAACAACGCCGGCATCAGCTACCGCGCGGTCGCCGAGCACGTGACGGAAGCGGAGCGCTTTGCGCAACTGGATTCGAACTTTTTGGGACCGATGGAGCTCATCAAGCTCGCGCTGCCGCACATGCGGGCGCAGCGCTACGGCCGCATCATCAATGTGTCGTCTGTCGGCGGCATGACGGCCATGCCCACCATGTCCATCTACAGCGCGTCGAAGTTCGCGCTCGAGGGCGCCTCCGAATCACTCTGGTACGAGATGCGCCCGTTCAACGTGCGCGTGTCCATCGTGCGCCCAGGGTTCATCAACTCAGACGGCTTTCGCAAAGTGCGCTTCACTGAACAAGGCCAAAAAGCCCTGACAGACCCCGCTGACCCGTACCACGCGCATTACGCGAACATGGATGAGCTGATCGAAGGCCTGATGACCCTCACCTTCTACACACCCGAGGACGTGGCCGAGACCATCCTGGACGTGATCGAACAAAAGAACCCACCGCTGTGGGTTGCCGGCACGCTGGATGCGTACCTGTTCAACACGCTCAGACGCTTGCTGCCCTCAGGCTTGTATCACCGGTTGTTGTACGCCGGTTTGCCGCGCATCTGGCGTTGGGGGCTGCCCAGTAACTCCGCCAACAACGGCCCGCTGTCGAGCATGCCACCGACACGCGACAGAAAGCGCTGAGAAACGCGGGGCGAATTGCGCAACGCGACTCGCCCCCTCCGTTCCCGTGATTTACCGAGCGATCCGTGACGAAACTGATGCTGATCAAGGCGTGGTCGAGTACGTACCGTTCTCTGCCTTGCAGTCGTCCTCGCTGATCGGCGAGTCGTCGCTGAGGCCGCCAGCACTTTTTTGCGCTGCTCAGTTGCGATGTGACCCAGAAGGCTCCAGGACAAAGGCTTGATGGACGCCGCGAGCATCGAGCGACCTGACCGGCTAGGTCTGAAGCTGGCCGCTGTTGCGTCTGTGCTCGTGCTGCTCGCGCTCGCCTATTACTTTGGCGTGTTGCACCGCTTTTCGGACCCCGCGGGCATGGCTCGTACGCTCGTCGAGCTCGGCGGCTGGGGCTACCTGATGTTCATCGTGTCGTACGCGGTGCTGCAACCGTTCGGCATCCCGGGCACGCCGTTCGTCGTGGCAGCCCCCTTGATCTGGCCTTGGCCGGTCGCGTTTGCGCTATCCATGACCGGAACCATGGCAGCGAGTGTGATTGGCTTTTCCTTCGCGCGCTTCGTGGCGCGTGACTGGTTGACGCGCAACATCCCGGAGCGCTTCCGCAAATACGATGCCGGCTTGGTCGAACGCGCCTTCAGCACCGTGTTCACGTTGCGCCTCGTGTTCTGGATGCCGCAATGGCTGCACACCCTGCTCGGCGTTTCAAAAGTGCCATTTTGGACTCATTTTTGGGCCTCCGTCGCCGGCTACACGATCCCGTTGTTCTTGCTCAGCTTCTTCGGACAAAAGCTGTTCGACTATATGAAACACGCCTCCTACAGCACGTGGGCCGGGCTGATGCTCACCTCCGCGTTGGTGCTGCTCAGCGTATGGCTGGTGCAACGCCGCAGCAGTCGCGCAGATTCACCCCCGGTGGGTTAGCGCACACTCGCTCATCTGGTCGCGCCGCCGCGCAATAGCCGCAGCCACGTAGACCTTCCCATAGTAGCGCCGAGCGTGCAGCAGATTGTGCGCGCGACAACGCAGTCGCAAATTGACGGGCGTCGGCGCGCCGCCAACCGCCCACGGCTCAGCGTGATCCAACTCCAGGAAAACGCGACAATTGCAGCGCCGCCCATCCGCCGAAACAAACGAACACCGCCCTTCATCTCTAACGTAGACCTCCCGCGCCACGGCGGCCGGAACGTGACGAGACATGCGCGAAGCGTCCGGCGGACCCGAAAGCGTCAGGTCGACTTGGCTCGTGGGCGCAACGGCATCGCTCTCGCCTGGCGAGTGGAGGGGCGTCTCTGCCGCCGGACCCTCGACGCGCGCTCGACTGCGACGCGGTTTCCGTCCAACCGCAAAGCGGCGCTTCTCCGCATCCTGGATGAACGCCTTCAGCGCCAGCTTCATCAGCTCCGCGATGTTGCCGGCCGGCAAGCGATGACTCGCGAGAGCGCGTGCCGCGTCGAGCAGATCCCGAAACTCCCCATCAGCGGTGAAGTGCACGCCGTAGCGATCGACCGACAGCGGCTCGACGCGCGCGTTCGCCTTCGATGGCGGGCTTGGCCGCGCGAGCGTGGTGGCCTGTGTACTAGCCTGGAAAGACGGCAAACTCTCGCCCGTTTCGAGTGCGCCCGAGTCCAACGCACTCGGTCGCTCGGCGCTGTCTAGAACCGCATTCGCCATCACGGTGACAGGCGCGGCATCTGCGCCCAACCGAACCGGCAGCCTCCGAATCGATTCCCGCACATCTGGCTTCGGAAATCGCGCCGCCAAGATCTCCTCCACCTGCTGACGCTTCTTGCCGCCGCACGCCGCGAACAGCTGTGCAGCGTTCTCATGGTTCAAGTAAGGGTTGAGCGCGCAAAGGATCGATAGATTCAACTCGCCCCGCGCAACAGCCGCAAACACATCAGGGAACCGCCTCGCCACACGCGCCGCCGTGATGCGCCGCCCCGCCGAAGACTCGCTCAAGCCCAGCAACTCCGTGCAGTAGGCAAACAAAGACGAAAACCCAAGCTCGAGATAGAGCTTCCGCTCATCGAGCTCCGCCAAGTGCGCGAGCAGATCTGACGTTAGCTCGTTCTCCTCGCCCACCAACGCCTGCAGTGCCGCCAATAGTTGTTCGTTCCCCAATCGCCCCAAACAATAGCGAGCCTTCATTCCCATTGAGTAGCACGAGCTTTTTTGTGCTCCGCAATCGCCCTTAGAGCTGTTTCTAGCTACTAAAACGCGTTTTGAAAGCATCGGACTGTCAGTCGCTTCGTAATGGGCGAATGCGGCGCGCTGCGCAGCCACATTGGCGCCGCCTCTCGCCACGAGCTCGACCACGGCAAAAAACCCGTCAACAAAAATCGCACGAATGTCAGAGCACGAAAATCGCACGAAGACCCAACAAACCGGGTCAGGACAAGCGCGCGCGATTGAGTGGTTCGCGCCAAATCTCGCTGCAACTTCAACCGCGCCGCACGCACGCGCGCGCGCACCACTCAATCACGAGCTACGCGCTGCCAACAACCTCACCGGGAGCGTTCACGCCCCTGCAGCAGCGTGGTCGATGGACGCGTTCGGATGCGCCCGACCCTCGCTCACCCTGAGTCGTACTCGCCTGGCGAGTGTGGCTCGCTTTGGGGGTTGGCTGGCGGCTGGGGGGGTGAGTTGCCCCTGCCTCCGCTCGATTCGTCGTCCACGCCCGCCTCCCTCATTCACACCGACACGCAAAAAGCGGTGGTTCCCGGGGCTGCGCATGGCTCGGTCTTCCGCTAAGCTTCGGGCACGATGCTGTTTCATTCGAAACGGGCTGCGCTCGGAGTTTCGCTAGCGGTGGGTGGCATGGGCGCGTTGTGCCTCGGCTTCAAACGCAGCGCGCTGTCTCTGTTCGCTGCGGGCATCACGCAGCTGGAGCGGGATTGGAGGGATCGGCACCCAGAGTTCCGGGGCGGCCCGGCGGAGCGCTGGCAGCGGTCCTTGGAGTTCTATCGGGAAACGCATCAAGACCCCGTGAACCGCCAGCTGCACATCGTCGGTATCCCGCTGATCCTCGGCGGCGCGGTCGGCTTGCTTGCGTCGCGGCCGTTCAGCCCGGTGAGCGGCGGAATTTGGCTGGGGTCGTTGGCCGCATTCAGCGGCGGTTGGGCGCTCAACATCTTGGGCCACGCCAAGTATGAAGGCCGCGCGCCCGCCTTCAGTGAAGACGGCTTGTCGTTCATTGCCGGGCCGGTTTGGGACTTACAGCAACTGCTGCGACGTTAAGAGGGTTGGCACGAAGCGGTGACGCGCGGAGCCACGTCGACTTCAGTAAAGATCCGAGCGACACGACGCTCAACGGCTCTCGGGGTCGAGTCGTCCGCGACGCCGAAGGCTGCGCCGCGCTTTGCCGCCGCGCGTGACCATCAAAAATCAGGCCCTTGACAGCGCTGCGGCTTGAGTTAACACTGTACACATGCCGACGCGCCCGAAGCCCGCCAAGAAGCAGGCGTCAGTGCGTAGGCGTCCGTTCCTGCGCGGGGTAGACGACACGCGCGCAGGGTTGCTTGCGGCAGCGCGGGATGTGTTTTTGGAGGATGGGCCGACACAATTTTCACTGCGTGAGGTGGCGCGGCGCGTGGGTGTGTCGGCAACGGCGGTGTATCGTCATTTCGACAACAAGGAAGCCCTGCAGGCCGCGGCTTGCACCCAAGGTTTTCATGTGTTCGCCAGCTACTTGGTGCGGGCGCTGGCCGCGCGTACGCCGCTCGAGCGCATGCTGGCAACCAGCGAGCAGTACCGGCTGTTTGCGCTGGAAAATCCGCTGGATTATCGCTTCATCTTCATGACCGTGGCCGACAAAGTCCGGTACTCCAAAGACGAATCGTTGCCGCAAGATACCACCTTCCAGTTCCTGGTCGACCGCGTGCGCGAGTGCACTGAAGCGGGCGTGCTCGCGCCCGGCGATCCGACGACCACGGCGGTGCTGATCTGGGCGCACGTGCACGGGTTGGTGTCATTGCGTTTGTCCGAGCACCTGCACGCGGTGGGGAATGATGCTGCGTTCGCGGACTTGTATCGCGCGTCGGTGGCGCGGCTTTTGCGCGGTCTGGCCTGAAGTATTTTTTTGTTCCCAAAGTTAACAGTGTTCACCAAGCAACTCGAACCGAGGCAAATCACGATGGCAACGCACAATGTACGCATGACGAACGCAGCACAGGGGGATGTCGTGGTGTTCCTGATCGGCATGCGGGTAAACCGCTGGTGGAAGCCATGGCAGTGGCTGCGCACCGCCATGGCCATGCCGCGCATGCTGCGCGAACTAGCCGCGCACCCCGAGCTGGGCATGCTGAGCACTGAGGCCTGGTTCGGCCGCACCACGATCTTGGTCAGCTACTGGAAATCCATGGACCACTTGTTGGCTTACGCCAAGCAGCGCAATGCCGAGCACCTGCCCGCCTGGCACGCTTTCAACAAACACGTTGGCATGGGCGGGGACGTGGGCATCTGGCACGAGACGTATCGCGTGCCAGCCGGTAGCTTCGAGACCGTGTACCTGAACATGCCCGCGTTTGGTCTGGGCAAAGCGACTGGAGTGCGCGAAGCACGCGGCGCGCACGTGTCTGCCGCTGGTCGTTTGGGGCGGCCCGATGCAAGCCCAAGCGAGGTGGTCTGATACTTGTGCGAGGGATCTAGAGGCGAAGCACGCAATGACCACGACAAGCGGCCACTTCAAGCAGCGCTTGTCAGCTCGAGCGGCGCGTGCGTGAGCGAACGTCAGAACGCGACGGTCGCGCCGAAGCCCAGCCCGCCGCGGGGCATTGGGATTGGACCAAGCCGCGCGGACGCTGGCTGCAAGGGGCGCAGCTCACTCAGCTCGAAGTGCGCGCGGTTGTGCGCGTAGATGATCCAGCCTGCAGTCGTCATGCCTGCTCCGGCGACGAACGTGGCAGCACCGTAGTAGAAGATGGGCGGTGTATTGCAGGAATGCACCGGCGCAGAGTCGTCGCCGCAGCTGTCGTAGACGCCGACGAGCAACATCACTGTGCCAACCAAAGTCAGCACCGGCCCGGCGATGCCCAGCACCAAGCCTGAAGTGCGCGCGCCGCTGTCCGCCGCTACGAAGTCGTAAGTGCCAGGACCACGCACGCGCAGTTTGACGTTCGCATCATGGTCCGGCTGGTGCACGAGCACCTGATAATCCCCCGGATAAGCCCAAAACCCGCAGGCCTGCGCGCATTCTGCGATCGGCTGAGCCGGCGCGTGCTTCCCGTGCGGCGCGGAGACCGAGAATGCACCGCCCGCGTTCAGCTGCACGAACACCGGCGCGGCGTATTGCGCGTGCGCAGGTGACGCGAAGCACAGCGTGGCAACCAATAGCGCCCACGACGCCCAAACCCCACCCAAGAAAACCCGAACACTGGCCATGAAGCCCTTACCCAACGTTAAGCGTGTAAGAAAATAAGCCTGAATCAGTTGATCGCAAAGCAGTACAAGCGGCCGGCTCCGCCTTTCGGAGCCGTGTCTGAGCAACTTCCATTGACGTGAGCGGAGTTCCAAGAGTTCAGAGGAGCCACGGTTGGCAGCGTCGGGCCAAGACCGTCAGAGTGACCGACTTGCGCGGTGGCCGTGGTGGAAGTGGACGTCCAATCCATGCACGTCTGGCCGGCTTGCAGGGTACCGGTCGCGGTTGAACCGGTCAGGATGTCATGCTCGTTCGGCGTGGGTGAGTTGGCCCAATGGCCGTTGATTTTCTGGCCTTTTTCGTCCACGAACAGCGCCACGTTGCCCGTGAGCGCGTGGAGCGCGGTGAGGTCTTGGGCGAGCAGTACGCCGAGTGAGTTGTACCAAGGCCCCTTGCCGATGCGGTCCCGTGCGTCGAGCGCCTTGCTGGGGTTTGCCGGGTCATGCTCGACGCTCAGGTAGGCGTGGAACGTGTGATCACCAAAGCCGGCGGCCACGGCAAGCTTTTGACAGCGTGCGTCTGCGCCGCTCAGCCCGCCGAGGTTCGCGGTCGTGCTCTTGTCGCTCGTCACGAAGAACGTGGTCTTCGAAGGCGCGCCGGCTATGCCGCCGCTGCCTGCGCTTGCCCCCGCAG
>FSTV01000626.1_pt1 | contig 8650 bp, 7 predicted proteins | sample 1636931 | NCBI WGS metagenome assembly FSTV01 (sample SAMEA3914816, study PRJEB12502) | metagenome | biome: forest; material: soil | place: USA | collected 2011-09-16 | depth 0.3 m | reverse complement strand
GTTTCCAGCGCCTGTTTGAGCAGTGCAGCATTGCTGTCGGCAGGCGAGGGTGCTGCGATTCAAGCGCAAATCCCGCTTGAAGCGTGCTCGTTGTTCGGCCCGAACACGCCCCCTGGCGGTCTTCGCCCGCGCGATCCGGACGTCACTGGCGGCTACTACCAACCGCTGCGTGTCGCGTTGCAGGATGCGGCGCCGGTATTTCACTTGCAGCGCGTGCTGTGCCCACTTGGCCAGGCGCCTTCGGAGATCGCCACGCAATTCGGCGTGAGCTACGTGCCCAACCAAAACCCGCACCTAGCGCCGCTCAGCGCTCGGCTTGGCGGACAGCTACTGGCCCTCGACCAAATCCCGAGCGGCGCGCGCGTCGAGCTCGAAGCCAGTTGGAGCGCGGAAGATGTCGAGGCATACCCTTACTTCGATCGCTCACTGCAGGCCTTGGTCAGCAAACGTGAAGCCATGCGCGTCGCCTGGTACGTGAGCGCCGGCAAGCTCGAGCTCGAGTCGAGCGGCCGCACCGAGACCGACTCGGCGCTCAGCGCGAACAACCAGTTCAGCGCGCCCAACGCGCCCGGCCCGGTGAAGCTTTGGCTGGTCCTGCGCGACTCGCGCGCGGGCGTGGATTTTGCCAGCTATGACCTGGTGATCTCACGCTGATTTTAGCCACGAGCCGAATTCCGAAAGCGCGCTAAGCTGCGGCTATGCAGGCGCGAGGTCCCGCACTGTCACTTCGTCAACGCGAAGCTGCTGATGACTCGTTCATCGCGCAACTCGCGTCGCAAGCGTTCGACGAGTATTCGGTTCACCCAGCCGGTAGCACCCTGCGCATGGCGCGCACGGGCGTCACCTGGGTGGCGTGCCGAGCTGACAAGCCTCTCGGTTTCGTGGTGGTGCGCCCGGGCTCTGCTGGGCCCGCACACGCGGAGCTGTGCGCGATCGCGGTGGATGAGCAGGCGCGCGGTCTGGGCGTAGGCACGGCACTCTTGGCGAAGGTCGAGCGCGTACTTTCGCTCGCTGGCTTCAGCGAGATCACCATCCACACCGCGCAAGCCAATCTATCGGCGCTCGAGCTGTTCCTGAAGCACGGCTTCCGCGTCGAGCGCCGCCTGCCACGTTTCTATCGCGGCGTGTTCGATGCTTGTGCACTGCGCAAGCGCATTGGCGGCTCCTCCGGTAAGCCCCGCACTTGACGCTTCACTGCTCCGGGCGCATGTGCTGGCGCAATGAGCGAGCTGGAAGTCTTCTGCGCTAACGGCACCCGATGAAGATCCTGGTCATCGGAGCGTCGAAGGGCACGGGGGCCGAGGCGGTCAAGGCCGCGGCCGCGCGCGGCCATCAGGTCACCGCGTTTGCGCGCTCGCCGGAAAAACTGGCCTTCCAGCATCAGCTCGTGACCTTGAAGCAGGGGGATTTCCACCAAGCCGCGTCGGTAGACGCCGCAGTGGCTGGGCACGACGCCGTGATCATCACGGCCTCTGCGGTCTCCCTGAAAGCCTTCAAAGAGAACCCGCACTACTTCTCGCAGGGCACCGCCTACGCGGTGGACGCGATGAAGAAGCACGGCGTCAAGCGCTTGGTCGTGCTCAGCGCACTCGGCACGGGCACAAGCCGCGCCGTAGCGGGCTTCTTCGTCAACCAGCTGCTCGTGGGCTGGCTGCTCAAGACGCCCTATGAGGATCACGAGCGCCAAGAACGACAAGTCATGGCTAGCGGCCTGGATTGGGTGATCGCCCGGCCCGGGCGCCTCACGGATGGCCCGGCGCACCAGCGTTACGTGACCGAGACCGAGATCAAGCCGGTGCCCAAGGCCATCTCACGGGCGGACGTGGCGGACTTCTTGGTGCGCGCGGCTAGCGAAGACACGTGGCTTGGCAAGGCCGTGCTGATTGGTGGTTGAGCGCTCCTCGGTGCAGGCAAACGCCCCCGGCCTGAGTTAGCCTCGGGTTCATGGCACAGGCCGAGGTCGTCGCTTGTCTCACGCGCGGCAAAATCATCTTGTTGCAGGCGGGGAGCGCGCGCCAAAAGTTGAACAGCCCATACGCCGCGGAGGCGGCCGCCCGCACCGCGGCGCCGGTACCGTTCGTGGATGTGTCGCGCGGCAGGCGCACTGATGAGTTGTGTTATGCGCTCAGCGTGGCCGGCGTTTCGAGCGTCTTCACACAAATTCCTGGTAGCGGGCAGGAACGGCGCTTGTTCAGCGCCGAGGCCGAGATCCGCGATCTCGACTTCAGCTTCGCGGACGAAGCGCTAGCCTGCACGGTGCAAAGCAAAGACGGCTCGAGCGCGATCGGCCTGCTCGCGGACGACGGCAAGGGCATGCGCACCGTCACCGAGGGTGATGTGATCGATCGCGAGCCGCGTTGGGCGCCGGGTGGGCGCGGCGAAATCGTGTACGCCTCGGCAGGGATTGGGCGCGCGAAATCCGGCGCGCGCGTCGGGCTCGCGCCTTCTTCGCTGCATCGTTTGAACCTCGCGGAGAGCACGGTGGAGGTGCTCGTGGCGGACGCCAAGTACGACTACCTCGCGCCCGTGCCCGTCTCGAACCAGCTGATTTACGCGCTTCGCGTGCCGCATCGCGCACCCGTGCCGGTGGCGACAGGAGTGCTCAGTCGCTTGCTCTCGCCATTGCGCGCCAAGGCAGCAAGCTCGCCGAGCTTGGAAGGCACCGCCGTCGGTCACGAGCTCGTGCGCATCACCGAGCGAGGCGTGGAGGTCGTGGCGCAGGGAGTGCTCGCGTTCGACGTCAGCGCCGCGGGTGTCGTCGTGTACTCGAATGCGAGCGCGCTGTTTCGAGTGGATCGACTTGCCGCGCCGTCGCCCAGTCCGAGCGAGCAGATTGCCGAGCTGGAGCAAGTGGAGCAGCTCGTCATCTGCTGAGCCTCAGCTCGTCGTTGCCCGACGAGCTGAGCCAAGCATCACGCTCAGCTTTGCGCAGCAGCGATCGTCTGTTCGCACGATAGCGAGCCGGCGGCGGTCATGATGGTGCGCCCACGGCCGCTGGCCTTGGTGCCACACTTGGAGCACTTGTAAGCGCTGAAAGCGCCAAGCTGGCGGTCTTGTACGGCCCAGTCATGCGTGCGCGCTTCTTTCGGAAAGATACCCTGATGAGCTGATTTCATGGGCCACCGTAGCAGCTACGGCCCGAAAGTCTCGACTCATTCGCGGTCCCAGAACGAGCCACCCTTGACGGTCGGCGCCCGCTGGGATTTCCTGGCGAGCATTGGGAACCGCCCTGCGCGGTAGGAGGCCTGCTTGAGTCTTAGAACGACGATCCTCACGAGTGCTTTGGCGTCTGCGGTGGTGTTGGCATCCTGCGGAGGCACCAACAAGAAAAAGACAAACTACGCCGGTGAAGCGGGCGCCGCGGGTGCCGCGGGTGCCCCAGAGGAGCTCAGTGGGGGCGCCGGCGACAGCGCGGGTGCTGCGGGTGCTGCAGGCTCGCAGCCCGAAGGCGGCATGGCCGGCGAGACATCGGTTCCTCCCGAAGCTGGCTCCGCGGGCGAGGCCGGAGCCCCGCCCGTGGTCGTGGTGCCTCCGCCGCTGCCGACGGTGCTGTTCACGGTAGCGCCCGGAGCGACGGGCCTAGCGGGTACTGCCATCGCCGCGCAGGCGCACCCTGAGAGCGTGATCTTCGGCTCGACCACGGCCAACGTCGACCCGATCTCGGGCACGAACACGGTCATGGTCACGGCCGCTCAACTCGGCATCGCGGACGGTGACGTCATTTCCGCGTTTGCGCTGCCGCAGGCCGCCCCATCCGCCGCCACCTATGCCTTCTCGATCGCCGGTCCGGGTACTGCAGGTGCGGTACCGACTCGCCTCGCGCGCTCGGCGGCAGATCACGAAGCGCCAGGCGATGTGTACTTCAGCGATGGGATCCCCAGCTATCGCTACATTGGTGGTGAGAGCGGCGATCGCAGTGGCTACAACGCGCTGATTGCAGACGAACAAACCCTGGGCCTGTCGTTCACGCCGCACGGCGAGACCCTGGACGACCTGACCGGCATACAACTGTTGCCCTCAGGCGTGCTCTCGACTGCGATCTATTTCGCGGTCAGTGCGGGCTCAGCCGGCTTGCCTGGAACTGCCGTCGCGGCAGCTCCCACCCCGACGCGCGGTTGCACTGTGTTCAAGTCCAACCTGGATGGCACAAATAGCGCGGTGATGAGTTGCGCTGCGCTCGGCTTGGCTGACGCCGCGCAACTCCAAGGCCTAACCATTTACAGCGGCGCAGAGGGCGTGACTGAAATCCTCTTCACGCTTGATGCCAACTCCACCGGGCTCGTTGGAACGGCCGTCAGCAGCGCTGCCGCGCCCACGACCAGCGATGGCCCGCACAATGTCCAGAACAACATCTACGCCTCGACTGGCGACGGCTCGAACGGGCTGCGCGTCGCGGGTAACCGCTTGGGCCTGCTGCACGATGATGCGATCGACGCGGTGGCCGTGTACGACCGTGCGGCCACGTACTACGGCCACAGCGCCCAGTGCACGCTCACGCCAAGCCCGGAAACCGTGCAGGGCGGAAACCTCAGCCAGTTCCAGAGTGCGCACGGTTTGGGCGACCATTTGCTGCTACTCAACGGAGAAACGCCCAGCGTTGGCGATCAGCAAAGCGATGTCGTCGCGGCTTACGACGTGACGACCTGTGCTTTCGTGGCGAGCGCCACGCTTCCCTTCAGCACGCTCGGGTCTGGCCATTGGGCGCCCGTTCCGCTCGCGGGCTGGTCGGCCGCGGATCCACTGAAGAACCTTGAATATTGGCAGCTGGACCCGGGGGATGGCCAGAGCGTCATTCACCGCTTCAGTGCCAGCGGAGCAAACCTCAACACTTACGCGTTCGAGGGGCTGGTTGGCGCCACCTTGACACCTGACCGGCTCGACTACGATCCGGCGCACCAGCGGATGTTTGCCTCTGTCGATCCCGGCGGCGATAGCCCGTATTACGACCGCATTTCGTTCGCGCTGCCGGCCGTCGATGCGCCCAACAGCACCGTCATTCCAGTGCTGCGCACGCAGATCCCGCACCCTTGCGCGTACCGGCCACAGTTTAGCGGCGTCGACGCAGCGGGTGACTCGGTTTACGCGCAGTACGACCAGTACGGCGCGAACGCCAGCTACCGGGTCTGCTCGCTGACCGTTACCGGCGAACTTGCAGACCTCCCCGCCACTTGGCAAGCGGGAGGCTACCCGTCCTGGGCCCTGCTCGTTCCCGGGGTAGCCCTTTACTCGCTCAGCACGTACCCCGGGTACACCGTTGACAGCCACCCGCTGGGGACCGCTCCGATCGTAAACGTCCAGCCCCCGACTTTATGAAGCATGGAGAGAGTCATGACTGAGACGAAGAGCTATTCCGGATCCTGCCACTGCGGAAAAGTGACCTACAAAGTCGCGCTGGATTTGAGCCACGTGATGACGTGCAATTGCTCCATTTGCTCGCGCACGGGCTCGGTCATGGCGTTCGTTCCCGAAGACGGCTTCGAGCTGTTATCGGGGGAAGACGCGCTGACCGACTACCAGTTCAACACCAAGAACGTGCACCACGTGTTCTGCTCGACCTGCGGTGTCCGCTCCTTCGCTCGTGGCACCGATCGCAAGGGCGCTGCCATGTACATGGTCAACGCGCGCTGTCTGGAGGGCGTTGACTTGAAAGCGCTCGCCGTCACTGAACACGACGGTCGCAGCGCCTGAGTCACGCTGCGTGAGCTCTCGGCGTCGTCTCCTTCAGGCGCCGAACAGCTCTCTGTCGACGCAATGTAGATCGCTGCTGTCGTAGTACGGCGCCGTCCACTTGTCGTTCGTGGCCAGGAACCAGTGCGCGTCCGCGGCGGCTTGCTGCTTGTCGGCGGGCACTGCTTTGGGCGGCTTTTTGGCCGACTTCTTGCTAGTTTTCATGGGCGCCGTCTTGGCCTGTGCGTTGGCCTGGGAGTTCAAGAAGTGGAAGTGATCCACTAGCCCCAACGCTTCGAGCACGAACGCGGTAGCGACGTCCGCGTCATGAATCGCGAGTAGGTTGTCGCCGTTGTTCTCTTCTCCGCCTTCAGCCAAATTCGAGGAGCCGCAGTACACGACGGGGTCAGCCCCGTTGAAGCCGCAGATCACGAACTTGTGATGGATCTGATGGCCGACGCCGCCAATGCTTCGGACCTGATCGAACGGAGGAGGAAGCTTGGTGTGCATGGGCTTGCCAGTCACGAGCACTCCCGTCTTCTTGCCGGGGGCGTACAAGCTGATCCCGCTCGTCGTGTCGGAGATGCCGTAGCTGAAGATGTTTTGCGCTGCGTGCAGCTTCTGCAATGCCGGGTAAACCGGGCCCGTGCCGGTGCCGAGCTCCATCACGGCGAACAGCACGCTGCCGCCACTCTTCTTCTTGCCCTCCTTGGCCACCCGCGCGACCAAGGCGTCCAGCACCGTTTTGGCGAACTCGGGGCTGTGCGGCGAGAACGTGACGTCCGTGGGCGGCGTTTGAGCGGACGAGAAGGAGAAGGTCTGACTCGCGAGCGGCGAGGCCAAGAACGCCTTTTTGGCGACTTCCCCAGTCCAAGCAGCTTGGAACACCTGCTCGTACTGTGCGGCAACTTTGGGATCGTTGAAGACGAGGACGTGGTTGGAGTTCACGTACAACCCAGTGACCGAGAAGTTCGTCGAGCCTGTCATGACCTTGACCGCGCCGGTCTTGGATTTCACGATCATGATCTTGTCGTGTGAATAGCGGCCGAACTTGCCGCGTTTGAGCACCGGTTCCGCCTTGGCGCCCTTGGCTTTTTTCGCGGCCGCCAAGCACAGCTTTTCGAATTGGTCTTCTGGGAATTTGCCGCTGGCATCGTGGTGCAACGCCGCGTTATCCAGGATCACGCGCAGGCGGCCCGCCTTGGCCAGTGCCAGCAAGGCTTGAATGATACTGGGCTCGTTCAGATCGTAAGCGAATACGTCCAGGCTCAACGTGGCATCCTTCAGCACTTCGTCGAGCAGCGAGAGGATCTTCGTGCGCGCGGTGAGCCCGAGCCAAGCGTACTCTTGCTCGTAGCTGAATTTCTCACCGGCGGCGTTGCTCCCGGAGTTCTGCGTCACGTCGAACAACAGCGTGTCGTTCTTCGGGCGAATCAGCGCATTTAGGCCGAAATGATGGGTAAAAGCCTGAGACTGTGTGAAGCCGCGCGTGAACCCGAGCTCGAGACCCTTCTTCTGAAAGGGACCGACGTCGACGGTGATGGCTGCACTCAGGCTCGCGTCCAGCGGCTGCAATGAACCGTGCGCGTCGAAGTAGCGCGGCGTCACGGTGTACTTGTAAGGCCCATAGAACGGCGTCGTGCCCTGATGAAAGTTACCCGGCACGTGCAACCAGCGAAACTTGTGCAGCGGCGCGTTCAACGTAGAGTTTGCCGGCTCTGCCGCGTCTTGCGCGTGAGCACCGGGCGTCTCGAAGCGCAGCTCGTTCAACAAGTAGAACGCCGGCTGCCCCTTTGGCTCGCAGCGTACGCTGAATCCAGCGAGGTTCTTGCTTGCACTCTTGTCCAGGTTGAAGGCAAGAAGTGTCTTGGCATCCCCGCGGTAGGCCTTGAGCGTTGGCTTGCTTGGCATCGAGATTCCCCTGGCTTGCTTGACGATGTGGGTGCGTGATCCTGCGCCCGAGCTCGACTCCGACTCGAGACCACGGGCTACGCTAGGCCGCGGACAATCGCCTTGGAATGGGTATTCTGTCTGTCGCGCCGGGCAAGGCCTCGCGACGCCCGGCGCCTCGCTAGCTGCCGGCGTTGCGCCGAGGGCCACTCGCGAATCGGCATCCGCTCCAAAAAAAATGCGCTGTCGAACGTTGCCTGCCTGCGCTGACCGCGCCCCTTGGATCACCCGCGTGTGCGAGATCTGAATACCTCTACGGGCCGTTCCGAACGCGCGATCGCGCGCCGCATGCCGCGCTGGATTCAGGCAATAAATGCCGCTATTTCGCGGCGATTTATCACGCGATGCATGCCCTCGTGAGCGTCCACTTCGAGTGCGCTGCGAGCGACTCGAAAGCGATCCCAATCGTCGTGACCCACGTCCCGCGCGGCGGCTCCTCACGATCGTCAGAAACGCGGGTCTCAGTTTAGGTCTGGATTTTGAGGGCTAACGGTGCTCTCTGTCGGTCCTTAGTTCCCCGTACAGGAGATTTCCCGATGGCAAAGCCGAAAACAAAAGCGACGAAGCAACTCACCAAGAGCGGTCTGCTACTGGCCGTGGTCGACAGCGTTGGCGAAGGCGCGTCGCGCAAAGACGTCAAAGCCGTGATGGACGCTTTGGTCGAAATTGGCCACAAAGAGCTGAAGAAGAACGGCGTGTTCGTGCTCCCGGGCTTTGCGAAGTTCGTGGTGGTGAAGAAGCCGGCGCGTCCGGCACGCAAGGGCATCAACCCGTTCACCAAGGAGCCCACGACCTTTGCTGCCAAGCCGGCGAGCAAGGCCGTCAAGGCCCGCGCGACCAAAGCGATCAAAGACGCAATCGCCTGATTGCACTACGATAGCGAGCGACCGGCGCTCTGAGCTCGCTCAGGTTGCCGGTCCGCTCCGTCGAAGTCAGTGGTTACGTTGACGCCGTCGCAACAGCAGCGCGCCGCCCAACAAGGCGAGTAGACCTGCAGCAGAGCGCGGCGTCGAATGATTGACGAACGCGCAGC
>FSTV01000263.1_pt1 | contig 8951 bp, 8 predicted proteins | sample 1636931 | NCBI WGS metagenome assembly FSTV01 (sample SAMEA3914816, study PRJEB12502) | metagenome | biome: forest; material: soil | place: USA | collected 2011-09-16 | depth 0.3 m | reverse complement strand
GGCCGTGCCGAAGGTCGACAAGAAGCCGCCAGCCTGAGCGCGGCTTTTTCGCGCTTTGCTGGCGGCGCGCCTGCCGCCCGCTGGCGCGCCCTGGCGTCCGAGCGGTTCGAGTCTTATAGAAAGCACAGACCATGGCCGCGCCTGCCCAGAGCCTGACCCAAGATCTATCCTCGCTGGATCTCGACGAAGAAATTCGCCGCCTAAAGCGCGAGCGGAATGCCGTGATCCTGGCTCACTACTATCAAGACAGTGAGATTCAGGATCTCTCGGACGTGATTGGGGATTCGCTGCAGCTCGCGCAAGCCGCTCAAAAAACCACGGCGGACGTGATCTTGTTTGCCGGCGTGCACTTCATGGCAGAAACAGCGAAGATCTTGAATCCGGGGCGCATCGTGCTCGTGCCGGACATGAAGGCCGGCTGCTCCTTGGCTGACGGTTGCCCGGTGGATCGCTTCAAGGCTTGGAAGGCGCGCCACCCCGGCGCAACCGTCGTCAGCTACATCAATTGCTCCGCCGCGGTGAAGGCAGAAAGTGACTACATCGTCACCTCCAGCAACGCCGTGAAAATCGTGAACGCGATCCCGAAGGATCAGAAGATCCTGTTCGCCCCCGACAAGAACCTCGGCCGTTGGGTGCAGAAGCAAACGGGCCGTGAGCTGGTGCTCTGGCAGGGCAGCTGCATCGTGCATGAAACCTTCAGCCTGCGTAAGCTGGAGGACATTCGCGTGGCTCACCCGGAAGCCAAAGTGATCGCGCACCCGGAGTGTGAAGAGCCGCTCTTGGATCGGGCGGATTTCATCGGCTCCACTGCGGCCTTGTTGAAGTACGTGGAGAACGACAACGCGCGTGAATTCATCGTCGTGACTGAGTCCGGCATTTTGCATCAGATGCAGAAGCGCGCACCGAACAAGCTGCTGATTCCGGCGCCACCGCTGGCCAATTGCGCCTGCAATGAGTGCCCGTTCATGCGCCTGAATACGCCGGAAAAAGTGTACCTGGCGCTGCGCGATCTAGAACCGCGCCTGGAAATGGACGAAGAGCTGCGCGCCCGCGCTCAGCTGCCCATCGATCGCATGCTCGCGCTGAGCTGAGCCTCAGCACGAGCTACTTCTTGGCGACGCCCTGGCCGGGCAAGCGCCCGTACGCGCGGTCGGCGATTTGCACCAAATTCCCGCACTCACTCAGATCCAAGTTCTGCAGCTCGAGCGGGTCACGCGCCACGTCGTGACACTTCCAGCCCAGGTCCCAAGCGCGTGACTCGACTTTGAGGTTCTTCTGCATGATGCCCCAATTCTCGAACGCGCAGCTCCATACGCCCGCGCAGTTGGTCATCAAGAGCGGTTGATCGCTGAGCCCGGGGCGCAGCAAGCTGTGGCCGATCATGTGCGCCTTGTAGTGAGCAATGCTCGGGTCCTCACCGACGCCCATCAGATCCAAAATCGTGGGCGCGATGTCCACGTGGTACAGGTATTCCGATTGCTTGCCGGTGAGCGTCTTCAGCTCTTGATCGCTGAGCGTGCCGGGAGGCGCGTCAATCCACGCGGGAACGTGGATTTCCTCGTCGAAAACGCTGAATGTGTGGCCCATTTGGCCGTGCTCGCGGAAGGCCTCGGCGTGGTCGCTCGTGTACACGATGACGGTGTGCTTGCCGGCTTCGGTGGAGCGCACGTAAGCGAGCATTTTCGCGAGGTGCTGGTCCTGCTGATAGACCGAGTTCTGGTAATAGTTCTTGAAGTACGGGTTGTCCTCAGCGGCCTTGCTCGTGGTCGAGGGCTGAAAGGGCTGCGGCCCGCTGGGCGCCACATAGTACGGGTAGTGCACGTTGGAGAGCTGCACCACGGCCAGGAATGGTTCGCGTAGCGACCCGAATTCGCGGTTCACGCGATCGGCGAGCAGCCCTTCGGGCGCGCCCATGTCCAAGTCCGAAGTGGGCTCCAGATCCGTCGCGCTGCAGAACTTAGTCACGCCCAGGTTCTTCACCCACAAGCGCGCGTTGCCGAACAACATGTTCTGGCTGGTCCAAAACGCGGTGTCGAAGCCCGCGGCTTTTGCGTAGTCGAAGATCAGCGGCCAAGTGTGCAGGTTATCGCGTGATTCCGTAGGCCCGAGGCCGGACCAGAGCACGGCCAGCGAAACCGCGGTGGTGGAGTCCATCGAGCGCATTTGCGGCAGCGCGATGCGGTGCGGGAACAGCAGATTCGTGGCTTCGGTGCGTCGGCAATCCGGGTCGTAGGAAATGCAGGTGGCGTCTGCACGCACGCTCTCCAAAATCACGAACAGCACGTTGCGTTTGGGCGTTGCTGTCGGTGAAAGCGGCGGCACGGGCAGGGATTGCCGCGCGCGCGGGCGCATCTGGTTGGACTGCTCAGTCAAACCGAATTGCGTCGCCAGCAGACCACCGACCGCATTCAGGTACAGCACGTCCGGCGGCGCGGCTTGCAGGTGGCGATGCTGCGCAGGGATCCAGAAGGTAGCGATCAACAGCGGCGGCGCGAGGTAGCCCGTCACGCGCGCGCGCCAGCGACTGGGTCGTAACCAGCGCCGCGCGAGCCACACCAACAGCAAGGCGATCAACAGCGGCGGCGTTTTGGCGCGCAGGTAGTTCCCCACGTCCGCCATGAGCTGGTTGATGACGCTGTCTTTGAAGTTCGACGCGAACAGCGACACGTCCAGATTCAGATACGCATTGTATTGGCTGTAGAAATAGGTCTGTCCGCCAACGGTGAACGTGAAGGCGATCACGAACAACACCGCCGCGACCCAACGCCACGCACCCTGGCGACGTGACGCCGCGTGCAGCAGCACAATCCAAATCAGCAAACTCTCGACCAGCGAGGCCAGGTACAGCAGGCGATTCTCCGTATCCAGACTGGCCAAGCGCGCACTACGGCGCGAGAAATCCATGCCCAGGACGATCGCCGTCGGCACGAGTAACAGCAGCGGCGCGAGCCAGCTCCGTTGCCGAGCCAGGCGGCGTAAGCGCGCGAAACGAGTGGCTGGCAGTGTGCTCACCGGCAGCGTCGTGGCATCACCTTGTGTTTTTGGGGTGCTCTGCACGTCGAGGCGCGCAGTGTAGTCGAACAAACTACAACCACGCTCATTTTTGCCGAGTGCAGCCTTGAAAAAACCCTGGAATAAAGGGGCGCGCGCGAAGTCTCGGCCACCCGGCTCAAGTCTCGGGGAAAACGTCCGTTCTGTCTCGGCATGGGACCGCGACGCCTTCTGACCCTGACCTCAGCCCTGCTCTTGGCAACGGCTTGCTCTCAGCCTGCCGCGACAGTGGCACCCGAAACTGCGCCGAAGCCGCACAAGGCGAAGGAAGGCAAGAGCAGCCACGCCGCCGAGAAGGGCGCAGAAGAAGCCAAGGGCGAAGAGAAGAACGACGACGCACCGCAGAAGTACACCGTGCCGTTCGCCTGGGAGAACTCCAAGGCCGAACCGTTGGCGTTGACGCGCGCGTTCCTCAAAGAGGCGTTCGAAGACAACAAGACGTACATGGAGCACGGCTCCAAGTTCTTCTCCGCCTTCGCCGATGCCGAATTGCCGCGCGCCACCGTGGTCACGTGCTCGGACTCACGTGTGCAACCGCAAGGCTGGGACGAGACCAGCGAGAACGACGATTACACCGTACGCAACTTCGGCAACCAACTCGCGGGCGACGAAGGCTCGATCGAATACGGCGTGGAGCACCTGAACACTCCGCTCTTGCTGATCATCGGGCACACGGGCTGTGAGGCCGTGAAGGCAGCCGGCGGCGACACCTCCAAGCTGAGCAAGCCACTGCAAGCACAGATCAAGAGCATGCAGATCCCGCGCCCCGCAGCGGGCAAGAACGAGAACCAAGCTTGGGCGGAGGGCGTGGTTGCCAACGTACACAACCAAGTGATCACGGCACTCAAGCGCTACGGCAAGCGCGTGCAGAGCGGCTCGTTGACCGTCGTGGGCGCGGTGTTCGACTTTCGCAATGACCTCGGCCAAGGGCCGGGCAAGCTGGTCATCGTGGACGTGAACGGTAACGGCGAAGCCGAGCGCATGGAAGCCTTCATGGCGGCCGTGAACAACGACGGCGCGGGCGGCAAGAAGTCGGCCAAGAAGGAAATGCAGACGCCGGAAGAAGTCGCGCACTCGCTGTCGCAGGTGCAGGGCATCGTCACGCGCCAAGTCTCCGAAGCCACGAACGATTCGGGCGGCGTCGGTCACCCCGCCAAGTGAGCTCGAAACCTCAGCCGGTGGGGTTGCCGAGCAGCAGCGACGTCAGGATGTAGTTCGCGATCAAAATCGAAACCGAGCTGTGCACGACGGCCTGCGTCGTGGCTTGACCCACACCGCGAGCGCCACCCGAAGCGTAGTAACCGCGCGTGCAGGAAATAGCGGAGATCAAGAAGCCGAAAACGGCGGCCTTGATCAAGCCCATCGAGAAATCACTCGGGACGACCTGCTGTTCGATCTTCGACACGAAGATCCCGGGATCGACGGCGAGCCAGTGCACCGCCACCAACCAAGCGCCGGCCATGCCGACACAGGTGTAGAGCACACAAAGCAGCGGGGTCATCAACACCGCCGCGAGTAGCCGAGGAGAGAGCAGGTATTGAACCGGGCTCACCGCCATCGTCACCAGCGCGTCGATCTGCTCCGTGACACGCATGTTGCCGAGCTCGGCAGCCATTGCGCTACCGGCTCGCGCGGCAACCATCAACGCCGAAAACACGGGCGAAATTTCCATTACCAGTGACTTCGCGGTGATCATCCCGACCATGCCCTCGGCGCCGAAGGCTCGTAGACTGTTGGTCGTTTGCAGCGCCAGCACCATGCCGCTGAACACGCCGGTCAGCGCCACGATGAAGACCGACTGCACACCGATGAACTCCATCGCGAGGAACAACTGCCCGATGCGATACGGCGGACGGATGAGCCACACCAAGGTCTCTCCCGTCAGAGCCAAAACCGAGCCCACGATCTCGAACGTGGACAGGAACGGATCGGCGAGTAGCGCCCAGGGGCTACGCGCCTTCTCTTCGGACTGCTCAGCGTCGGCCACGCTCAACCTTTAGTACTACTTGGTCAGTTTGTCTCGCGACGATCGTGATCTGATTGTGCCAAGACCGGCTAAGTAGTGTCAGCACCGAGCTCGGCCACGATGGCGCCGGAACGACGCCCGGTAGCCGAAAACGCGGCCCGGCGCGGGTCCAGCGAGAGCGTCAGACACAGCGCGTCCCCACCCAGCAGCGCAATGTACGGCTCGCCCCACTCCACGAGCAAGATGCGGCCGTCATCCCGTTGCGAGTCGAGCCCGAGCTCACGCACCTGCTCGGGGCCGCTCAACCGATACAGGTCGGCATGCGACAGCGGCGGCTGGGTTTCGTGCTCGTGCACCAAGGTGAACGTGGGGCTCGGCACACGCTGTGCGGGAGGCAGCCCGAGCGCGCGGCACAAGGCCCGCGCAAAGAACGTCTTTCCCGAGCCGAGGGGCCCGGTCAGGATCAACAAATCACTCGGCTTCAGGATGGGCGCGAGCCGCTGCGCGAGCTTTTGTGTGGCGCGGCGAGTGGCGAGTTCAAAGTTCAGTTCCGAAGCGGTCACGGAGTTTTGGGGGACACTATCGTAAGCGTGCGCGGAAGCACGTGAGCCTCGGAAAATCCGCGAGAATCGCTGGTCCACAGCGGCGCTTGCGCAGCGCTCAGGGCCCGTTCGGCGCGCGCGTGCAGCTCGCGCACCACGCGTGCGTCATCGACACGGCCGTCAGGGAAGCCGTCCAGCGCGACCTTCGCCAAAAGCGCCGCGTCGTGACCCAGTGCCTCATACCAATCGATCGCCGGCAGCGCCGGGTTGTCACCCGGCTCCGCGCGCGTGGCGAGCGGGAAGCTGCCCGCACCGAGCGCAAAGCGCGCTCTCGGAGCATCGCTCGCATACACGAATTCGCTGCCCTCCAGCCCCAGCGCCAAGAGCGGTGCGAACGCGACGTCGTGCAGCTCCCGCGCGACGTCACTCGCGCACGCGGCCGAGCCGAACACGAGCAGCGCCGAGACGCGCTCACGCCGCCATTCATCGACCGAAAAGCGCGGCCCTCCGGCGTTGATCAGCGGCGCGTCACACGCTTCACCGCTGCGGCCAACGCGAGCGATGCGCTGCAGATTGCGGCGCGAGAGCTCAGCGTCGATCACCGTCTGCTCACTGGTACTGCTTTCGCCCACCACGAACGCGTGGCGAAACGGCGTGGCGCCCGGCGTGGGTACTTGCAGCAGCACCACCGCGATCTCGTTTTGGTCCGCGAAGCGCGCCGCGATGTCGGCAGACTCCGTATCGACACCCGCCACCAAGATCGCGGCGCCCTGTGCGGCGAGCTCACGGAGCGCTTCCGCGGTGCCGGCGCTCGAACCGCCGTCGTCTTGCGAAATCAGGTGCACGCCGCCGGGCTTTTCCGCGGCTTCCGGCAAGCCTAGGCCGCGCGCCAAACCTGCCACCAAGTTCGCGGACCTGCGTCTTGCATCGGCGCTCCCGAGGGACAGCGCGACGCCAATCGAGCGCCCCAAAATCAAGGGCACGCTTTGGCCACCACCAGCGACGCTGACCAGCGCGGAGCCGCTGTCGCTGGCGCGCAATGCAGCGGGCGCGCTGTCCAGCAAACTGCGAGCGAGCGCGGCATCCTTCTCACGCACGGCGATGCTGACCAGCCGCTCGCGCACCATCTTACGCAGCCATTCACGCGCCTTCGAGCTCGCACCCTCGTCGCTCTCGCCGCGCTCGAAGGTCTGCAAATTCTGAACGAGGTCCGCTTTGGGCGCCGTCCGGAATAGCTCGCGCACCGTGTCCTGCAGCGAGCTTTGCGACTCCAGCGGCGCCTCGGACAACAGCTCTTCGGCGGCCGAGAGCGCGCGACCGTAACGACGCGCTGCGGCTGCAGCACGCAAGCGCAGCTCACTGAACACCAGCCGCTCGTCCGCATCGACGATTTTACCGGCCAACGGCTCGAGCACGTCCCACGCGGCATCCGCTTTGCTTTCGCGGAGCAGTGCGTATGCCTCCGCTACTTGCGCAAAATCATGCACGGTTCCAACGTGCTCGCGCACCTGTGCGATGAGCACGCGCGCATCCGTCAACGCGCCGCGGCTCACACAGTCGAAAGCGAGCAGCACGCGCACCAAATCACTGGGCTCGTCGTTCGGGAAGCGCACCAGGAACGTGCGCAAGTCCGGCTCGAGCTTGCGGCGTTCATTCATGCTGCCGGCAAACCAGGCCGGGCGAAGCGCACGAAACGCAGCTTGCGCGTCCGAGCTGGCAGACAGCGTCGCCTCCGGGCGAAGTGCATCGGCGCGGGAATGCCCACAGGCCGCGGCCGCCGCTGCGCACACCGCGAGCAGCCAAGGCGTGCGAGCCGCGCGGGTCGAATGTCGGGAAGGCGGGGCAGCGTTTGGCATATGCTGAGCTCGTGTCAGTAGAGGGTGATGCGCGGCCCACGCGCCAGTCAAGTTTGCCGAGCGCGCTGCTGCTCGCTTTGCTTGGGCGAGCGCGCGCGTTTGGTCGCCTTGCCTTCGCCGGGTTCGTGTTGGTTCATTTCGCGTTCCAGGCGTTTCGCGCAACGGCTGACGGCGCGCGGCCCGAGCCCGGTCTCGAAACCCAACCCTGGTTCGTTGCCGCCCTGCTGCTGGTGATCTGGCTGCCCTTCGCGCTGTTCGTCGGCCATGAGCTGACGGGCTTGCTGTCTCCCGCGCGCGTGCGCGAAGCCCTGCCCCAAGCACGCGCGCTCTTATTCGCGGAGCGGCTAGCGCTGCTCGTGGTCGTGGTCTTCGCGCTCGCGCACACCGGGCAAGTTTCGTGGCCGCTGCTCACCGGCACGGCCAGCGCCGCGGACGTCCGCCCGGGCCTCGTGCTGTCACTATCGAGCACCAGTCGTGGGGTGCCATTGCATGCTGCCGCTTATGTGTGTGGGGTGGCCGCCGCGTCGTTCTACGCGACGCGGCAAGTGCTCGCAGCCAGCCGCGCGCTGTCGCGCCCTGCGGCACGCGCCATCGTGACCTTGGGCGTACTGGCCTACGCGCTGGGCAGCTTTGCCGTCATCCGCTGCTCCGGCGGTCAGATCTTCCCCTGACGTTGCGCTCGCGTTCCATGCTAAAGGGCCGCCCATGCCGCGTTGCTATTTGCTGACTCTGGCCAGCTCGTCGAGCGTCGATCAGCAGTCCAACAACGTCTCGTTGTTCAACGTCGTCGAGCAGGTCAACCTGCCGCGCGGCGTGGAACCACCGCCTGGCGCGCTCTTGCCGATGGAGATCCACGCCTATTTTCAGCTCGATCCGAGTGAGCTGAATCAGCGTCTGGAAGTGCGGTTTGCGCTGGTCGCCGAGACCGGGCTGGAAGCGCTCACCGAGGCCTACCCGCACAAATCCGGCACGCTGCGTTACCGCACGCGCACCATGGGCGTGCCCGTACCGCCTGTGCCCGGCAACTATCAGGTGCGCGTCGACTATCGCATCGTGGGCAGCGAGCACTGGCAGCGGGACCCCGCGGCATGGCCGCTGATCGTCGCTTTGGCAGAGGCGCGCCCGGCCGTCACGCACTGAGCCGCGCGCCGCTCAGTTACACGCGCACACGCTTTGCGAAGAGAGCGAGCAGGACACGAGCGAAAACACCTCGCTCGCTGCGTTGCCCGTCAAGCCGCCGAACTGATTGATGACCTTGCGACACGTTTGATTGGTGTAGCAGTTGAGGCCTTGGCAACCGGTCTTCTCGATGCACGCGAAGATCGAGGTGCAGCCGAAATCCGAGAAGCAGCCGATGATCTCGTTCGAACAGACTTGGCACAAGCACTTGTTACAATCGGTCTGGGCGAGCGAAACGCAGGCATCGATGATCACGCCCGTGCCGCCTGCGCCAGCGTCACCGGGAAAGCCGCCAATGCTGGGCGTGCCCGCGATGCCGACGAAGCCGCCGCTACCCTGCGTGCCACCGTGGCCCGG
>FSTV01000641.1_pt1 | contig 9035 bp, 8 predicted proteins | sample 1636931 | NCBI WGS metagenome assembly FSTV01 (sample SAMEA3914816, study PRJEB12502) | metagenome | biome: forest; material: soil | place: USA | collected 2011-09-16 | depth 0.3 m | reverse complement strand
GTGTGCCCCAAGTATCGCGAAGACTTGGATAACGCGGGCCTTAGCCACATGAACAAGGGCGAGCCCGATCGCTACTCGGTGGCGAGCGCGACCTGGGTGGCCGGCGCGAACGGCCCCACGCTCACCGGCCCCATGGTGGCAGCCGGTGATGACGTGCTGCAACACGCCAACACCACGACCCCCGACGACACGTACCTCTCGTACACGTACACGGGCCAATGGCAGCAATACACGGTCAACGTGATGAGCGCTGGCACGTACACGATCGGCGGCATCATGGCTTCACCCGGCGGCACCACCATTCGCTTCGACTTCGGCGGCGGCGTGAGCACCGGCATCATGACCATTCCCACGAGCCCCACCGCCAACTGCAAATGCCCCGAGACCTATCACTCGTGGAACATCGTCAACAACATCGGCAGCGTGACTTTCACCACGCCCGGCACCTACCTGATGCGCTTCAGCCTGCTCACGCAACAATTCAACCCGCTATTCTTCACGTTCACGAAGATGTGAAAGAGGCGGGCGCCCGCGCCCCAGCAACGCACCTCGCAGCGCCGCCGTATGCCTTCGCACAACGGCCCAATCATTGGTCGCGCCAACGTTTGGTGTGACCAATGAATCGACTGAATCCGAAGCGCAGGTCGGCGTTCAGCGCGGGTCGCCACACGGTGAGGCTCCGGCGCGCGGCTGGGGCTTGTTGAACCCAAAAACTCATGGAGTAGAACCGCAGCGCTGTGGCTCAGCGAGGCTCACCGGCCCGCACACTCCCACCCCGGTCGGCGCGGGCTGCACGCCGGGGCCCCCCGTGTCGAGGGAGCTCAGATTGCACTGATGCTCGCATTCACTGGAGCCACTCAAGTCGCACGGGCTACCGTCTAGCAGCTTGGCCCGACACGCCATGCCGTCGCAATAGTAGCCGTGCCCGCAAACAGGGCCGGACTTAGGGTCGCACGGCCCGCTGGTGTGACCTGGCACGCAGGTTCCCGATGCACACAGGGCGCCGGAAACACACTGCGCGATATCACAGCCCTGCCCGACTTCGGCAGGCGGCTCACAGAGGTGCGAAGGGCCACAAGCAAGCCCGTCTTCTTCGTAGCAGGCAACGCGGGCTCCAACGTCCGCCGCTGATGCGGCGTAGCTGCACTTGCCGGGGCAGGACTGCGTGCACGCCTCACCCGCGCGCCCGTGCTTCAAGTCAACGAATGCCGTTTGGCAATGTCCCTCGCCACCCGGGCCTGCCAATGCGCAATTCGTGACAGGCGCGGCGCAATCGAGCACCGTATTGCACGGTGCTCCTGGTGGCTCGGTCCCCTGGATTATCTGCTCACAAACGGCCAGAGGGTTAGCGACGTCGAAAGCCTTCGGGGAGCAACTTTGCTCCGCGGCGACCCAAGCATCGACGCAACGTCGGGCGGCCACTGGATCGTAGGTTTCATAGCCGTCGTCAACGAATTCCAGCAACCGTTCGATGTAGCCCGAACGCTGCTGACAAGCCGAGGCGTCGTATCGAAAGCCGACAGAAGCACAGCACGGCGCCAGGCCATTGCACCTTGCGGCGTTGAACACAGCGCTCAAGTCCGCTCTCGCAATCGGCCCTCTCGAAGCCGAATCACTTTCTACTGAGCCTCCGCAACCGCCTGTCAGCAATGCAAAACAGATGAGTGCGCTGGGCAGGTGCGCCCGTATCAAACCCCGATATCGACGTGTCATGCGTGCCCTGGAGGCGCGTACAACGACTCGCCACGAGAAGACATTCCCATCGCGCGCGCGGCACGCGACGGGTCAATTTGCCACGGTCTCTGCTTTCGTGAAAAATAGTCGAACTAGATCTGAGCGGCTTCAAGCGCGTCAAGAACGTCGCGCTCGGCTGAGCTCCAGTGCCCGCTTTCGAGGTCGCGAACTAAACGTTCTCCCCTCAAAGTAGCGCGGCGCGCATGGTTGCTTGTCATTTCCGCGGCGCCGCAGTTGGATAGCAGCATGACGAGCTTGTGGGTGCGGGCGGCAATAGTAACTGGAGTGTTTGGGTTAGGCTGCGCACTAACTCGACCTGTGCGGGCCGAAGAGCCAGCAGCGACTGCGCCGCCGGAGGCGACTGCGCCATCAGCGGTGGCGGCTCCGCCAGCGGCGGTATCGGCGCCGGACATCGTGCGCCTGAAAAACGGTGGCATCATGCGCGGAACGATTTCCGAGCTCGTGCCCGGCGAGTACGTCACCATCATTCTGATCACGGGTGAGACCCGCAAGTTTCCGATCTCGGAAGTCAGACGGGCCGGACGCGCAGATGCGCCGGCGAACGTGGAACCGCCGGTGGAAAACCCAGACCCGCCAGAGACGAAAGAGTTCCCGAGCAAGTCTCGCAACCGCGAGAGCGGCACACCACTGGCCACGATTCACGCCGCCGAAGCTCGGATTGCCGTAGTGTCCGCGCCGGATGGCAGCACCCTATTCTTGCGCTCCGCGGCCGCTGGTTACGACAGCGCAAACGTTTCGGGCTACGACGAAGTGTGTACCGCGCCCTGCGATGTTTCATTGCCTGCCGGCACGCACACCTTTGCAGTCAGCGCCCCCGGGCACGCGCCCCGCGAAGCGGACGCCGTCACCTTGCCTCCAGGCAGGTCGACGTTGAAAGCCAAGTATGTCAGCCGAAGCGGACTCCGCATCGGGTTGGGGATCGCGAGCGGCGCGGTCATCGCGGGATCGATACCGATTTTCGTTGCTGGAGCAGAAGCGCCCGGCAAGCAGGGCGACAAGTACCTGCCCATAGGTACGGCGGTCGTAGCCGCCGGTATCATCGGCCTGACGGTCGCCTTCCTCATCCCGGACGGAGCGGAGGTGACCATCATTCCCGGGGCTCCGTCGGCCCGCGAAGGGCATGCCTACGTTGTTTCGAGAATCGAAGACAGATCGCTCGTCAGCAGCCTTGCTGGGCTGACCTTATCCGCGCGGTTCTAGACATCGAGTGGCGCCCTCCATTGGGCGCGCTCGACGACCATCAACAACGCCACTCCGTCCGGCGTCGTTAGCTCGCCAACCCGCTGAAAACCAGCCTTTTCATAGGCTCGAATCGCGCGTGCGTTGTCCGGTGCAGGATCGGTTTGCACTTTGCTCACGCGCGCGTCCTCGAAAAGCCACGCTACGAACTGCCGCACCATTTCCGTACCCAAGCCGCGACCGAGCTGTTCGGCGTTGGCCAAGAATTGATCGATGCCGCGGGCGCCCGGATCGGTTTCTCCAGTCCACCACTCAGGATCGGCGCCCATCACCAAGTAGCTCTGAATGAAGCCCACCGGCTCACCCTCTAGGCACGCGAGCATTTGTTGCAGGAGAGGCGAGCCGATCTCCGCTCCGTATTCTTCGACGACCACCTCTAGGCTCACCGCGCCTTGCCACCACTGCGCAACGTGCGGGCGATTCAACCACTCGTGCAGCAGTGGGAGATCGGAGTGCGTGAGCGGGCGGAAGTTGAAGCGTGCGCTCAGACGCCGCTCACCAGTAGAAGGTGCCGCCCACGCGCAGCAAGCCACCACCAGAGGTGTTGCTCACGCGGTGCGTGTTCGGGTCTTCGAACTCCGGCACGGTATCGGCGAGGTCGTCGGTGCGACCACGAATGAAGCCGATGATGTCCCCCGCAATGGCGATGCGGTGCGTGACCCGCACCTCAACGCCAAGGCCCAATTGGCCGCCGAAGTACGAATAATGCTCGTCATGGCGAGAAAAATTTTGGCCGCCGCGCGGAGAGAGGCTGACGTTGGCGCGGCTGAAGCCAAGCCCAGCCAAAGCGTACGCCTGCACGACATCATGCGGATTGAAGAACACGAGCGTGTTCAGCAGCAACGCGGCTTCACTGCGCGAGTAACCGTTGAAATCAGTACCGGTCAGCAGATCCACACCCGCTTCGAAGGCGAGCGGCGGCAACGGGCGATAGCGAAACCCGAAGCCGAGACCACCCATGCCGGCGTTGGACGCGCGCTCCGGCTTGTTGCCGAGAATGACGTCCTCCAAATGCAGGTTGAAGCCCCACTCATGAAAACGGCGACGATGCGGACGCACGTGCGGCGGTGGCGGCTCTTCCGGTTCTTGGTCCGTGAACACGATGCGGTCATCCGGCGCAGCGCCCGGTGGCGGGTAGCTCGGCGGGTTGTAACCGGGCGGCGGTGCGCTGGGCGGCGCGCCGACGTCTGATGGCGGAGTCAGCGGGCGAGGCGGCGCGGGGCGGGCGCTCGGCGACTGCGGAGCCACGCCATCTTCACAGAACCAGCCGTCTGGGCAATCAGCCGCGCCGGCGGCCAACGCCGATGCCGGGGCCAGCGCGACGAACGCAAACAGCAGAGCGGAAGCGGGACACCGCGACTTTAGCATGGCGAGCATAACGAGATAGAGCTCCTCGAGCCCGAAGGCTCTCCCTGAGCAGGGTAGCAACCTCGGTGCCAGTTGCCAGCAGTGAAGATCCAGCGAAGATCCCCTCTTTCGCCACAGGATCCGTAAAGATCCGTTTACACCGGTGTGGCACCAGCGGCCCAGCATGCGCAAACCCGAGTAGCATTCGCACATGTTCAAAGGGTTCTACTACGGATTGTGTCTGCTCCTCGCCGGCTGCCAAGCGCAGCGGAGCCCCGCTCACGATCCGCGCCCGGTGTCTGCCGCGAACACCGAGCCCGCGAAAGCGCGTGCGCCGAGCCCGACCATCGCCACGACGCAAGCCACGGCGCTCAGCCCTCCGCCAGTGAACGGCGCGTCGCCCGCGCCAACGGTGTCCGCGGTCGCGCCGAACGAGGATGCTCCGAACGCGGGCCCAACAGCAGCCGACGCTGCACGCAATGCGGCGCAGTCGGCCCGCGACCATTGCAAGAGTGGCTACCCGACGCCCGATTGCTACGCCGCGTTCCCCGAGAAAGTGACCTGCCCCGGGCAACGCGCGGATGTGCCTGCCGGCGAGTACTGTGGTCTGGAGGGCAGAACGCAACCTGCCATGTGTCCGTACGCGACGGCCACCTGTACCTGCCGCCACATTCCGTACTGTGGCGGCGTCACGCCCACACAGCTCCAACAGATGGGGATGATTTGGGTCTGCGCGCCACCACGGAAAGCGGGCGATTGCCCGGAAGCGGCAGCGCGGGGCGGGCACTGTTCGAGCGCCGGCCAGCTCTGTACCTATGGCAGCTGCGGCAGTCTGACCGCGTGCACGTGTAGCGCGGGCAAATACCAGTGCCAGGATCGCCTGCAGCAGACGCCACCCTGAGATTCGCGCAGAATACCGGAGAAACCACGCGCGCCGCTCGAAAGCTTCCCTTTCTGGACGCGGATCGCACTACAGAGAGCGCTCGTCCATGGGTGCAGTCGTCATCAAGGCAGGTCACGTGCAACCGGTTTGGGCAGGGCACCCGTGGGTGTTCGCGCAAGCCATCGAGCGCATCGAGGGCGGAGTCGCGCCCGGCGACGAAATCATGGTGCGCGACGCACGCGGCAACACGCTGGGCCGCGGCTTGTACTCACCGAACTCTGCCATCCCAGTGCGGCTGTTCACGCGTGATGCAACCACGCCCATCGACGGCGCCCTGTTCGCGTCACGCATCGAGCGCGCCCTGGCGCGACGCGCCGCGCTCGGCCTGCCCTCTTCTGACACCAACGCAGTCCGCCTAGTGCACGCAGAGGGTGACGACCTGCCCGGCTTGGTGATTGATCAGTTGGGTGACGTGGTCGCCGTGCAAATGGGCACGATTGGCCTGAAGCGGCGTGAAGGCGTGATTTTAGACCTGATTTCGCGCTTCTTGAAGCCGCGCGCGATCATCGATCGCACCCCGCTCACGCACGCAAAAACCGAGGGCTTCACGCCCGCGCAGGGCGTCGTGCGTGGCGACACTACGTTGAATGCGTTCGACTTCAGCGAGCGCGGACTCAAGTTTCACATCCCGTTCTCGCTCGGGCACAAGACGGGCTTCTATGTGGACCAGCGCCCACTGCGCGCCCGCATCGAAGAGATCTCGCGCGGGTTGCGCGTGCTGGACACGTACAGTTTCGTGGGCGCGGTAGCGCTGTCAGCGGCCCGCGGCGGCGCAAAAGAGGTGCACGCGGTGGACGCCAGCGCTCCCGCGCTGGAAGTAGCCGCGGAGTGCGCCGCGCTGAATGGCCTTTCCGAGCGCATCACGTTCGAGCGCGCGGACGCCGTGGAGGTGTTGAATCAAGCCGGTCGCCACGGCGGCTATGACTTGGTGATCTGCGACCCGCCCAAGCTTGCGCCGTCGCGCGCTGCGAAAATGCGCGCGGTCGAAAACATGCGCAAGCTCGCCGCCAGCGGCTGCCGCGCGACGAAGCCCGGCGGTCTGCTCGTGGTGTGCTCCTGCTCAGCGGCGATTGGCCTGAACGAGCTCACGCGCGCCGTAGCGCTCGGCGCTCGCGACGTCGGCGCACACGCCCTGGTACTGGAACGCTTCTTTCAAGGGCCAGATCACCCAGTGCCCGCGGCCTTCCCGGAAGGGCTGTACTTGTGCTCGCTACTGGTCGAAGTGGTGCCCGGCTGAGTCATGCTGCCCATCGCAGATTTACCCAGGCTCGTGCCCGCTGGCTTACGCGGCCTATTGTTCGATCTGGACGACACCCTGCTAGATCACAGCAAGCTGAGCGAAGCCGCGTACTCCGCGCTGTTTCGTCTGCGTGAAGCGGGCTTCGAGCTGTACGCCGTCACGGGACGCCCCGCGGGTTGGGCTGCGGTGATCGTGAATCAATGGCCGGTCACCGGCGCGGTCGCAGAGAACGGCGCGGTCGCGTTCCACGCAGACGGCAGCGGATTGCACACGCTCGATACCATGCCCGCGCCGGAACGAGAACGCCGCACGCAGGCACTCGCCGCGCTGTGCGCGGAAATTCGCCGTGAGTTCCCCGATCTCGTGTCCGCCGATGATGTTCCGCTGCGCCGCACCGACTACACGTTCGACATCGGCGAGCATCAGCGGGTGCCGGCGGAGCGCGTGGCCCTGGTGCGGCGTTTCGCCGAAGCTCGCGGCGCCAGCACGCTCGGCTCCAGTGTGCATTTGCACATCAGCTTCGACCGCGCCGACAAGGCGTCCGGGGTCGTGCGGCTGATCCACTCGCTGCAGAATCTCGACCCGAGCTCGATCTTGATGCGCTACGCATTCATCGGCGACAGCGAAAACGACGCGAGCTGCTTCGCGGCCTTTCGGCAGAGCATCGGCGTGCGCAATTTGAGCGGGCGCCCCTCACTCGCGCCGCGCTACATCACCACGCGCGAACGCGGCGCCGGCTTCGTCGAAGCCGCTCAGGCGCTGCTAAAAGCGGGCTTGTCAAAGCCCCTGCGCTGAACACGCGACGCCCCTCACATGGCGGGGTCGACTCGGCCGCAGAAATGCTACAAAGCCGCTCGACATGCCTACCGAGAGCGAGCTCGTCCAGAGCGGACAGATGTACCTGTACCCGAACTATCGCCAGCCACCGTTCGTGTTCGTGCGCGGACAGGGCTCCGTGTTGTTCGATGCCTCGGGCAAGCGCTACCTGGATCTGTACGCGGGCATCGCCGTCAGCACGCTCGGCCATGCTCACCCGAAACTGACCGCCGCCATTACCGAGCAAGCCGGCAAGCTGCTGCACGTTTCCAATTATTTTTACAACGAACCGAACGTGCGTTTGGCCGCGCAGCTGTGCCGCCTCTCGGGCATGGACCGCGCGTTCTTCTGCAACTCGGGCACCGAGGCCATCGAAGCCACGCTGAAGCTCGCGCGTCGTCACTTTTTCGCCAAGGGTCAAACGGAGCGGCAGCGCGTGATCGCGTTCCGCAATTCGTTCCACGGCCGCACGCTGGGTGCGCTCGCCGCGACCGGCCAAGACAAATACAAAGACGGCTTCGGTCCCCTGCCCGGCGTCACGCACGTCACCTACGGCGACACGGAAGCCGTACGCCGTGCCATGGGCCCGGACGTGGCGGGCATTCTAGTGGAGCCGGTGCAAGGTGAAGGTGGCGTGTTGCCTGCTCCGCCCGGCTTTCTGCGTGAACTGCGCACGCTCGCGGACAGCCACGGCGCGCTGCTGTTGGCGGATGAAGTGCAAACCGGCATCGGGCGTACCGGCAGCTTCTTGGCCATGCAGCAAGAAGGCGTGCAGGCGGACGTGGTGGCGCTGGCCAAAGCGCTCGGCGGCGGCGTGCCCATCGGCGCCATGGTGTGCAAGAAGTTCCTGGAAGAAGCGCTGCCGCCCGGCAGTCATGGTTCCACCTTCGGCGGCAATCCGCTGGCCTCTGCGGCGGCGCTCGCCGTGCTGGACGTACTCGAGAACGATGGCCTGCTCGCGCACGTGAAGCAGCGCGGCGAAGAGCTGAGCGCGCTGCTCGCCAAAACGGTCGCCAAGTTCCCGAAGCTGGTGGAATGCGCGCGCGGTCGCGGTCTACTGCAAGCGCTCGTACTACGAGAAGGTGTAGATGCACGCAAAGTGATGAGCGCCCTGCAAGAATCGGGCGTGCTCTTGACCATTGCCGGCGGCCAAGCCTTGCGCTTCTCCCCGCCCCTCATCGTGACCCGTGCCGAGCTCGAAGAGGGCGTTGCATTGCTGGAGCGCGCGCTCACTTCTTACGCCTGAGCTCCGGAAGGCATTCGTGGATTCAGCCTCGCCCGAGAACGCTCCAGCGCCGTTGCGCGAGGCACTCTTGCCCTGCTCTGCTTGCGGCACTCCAGTGGATCCGTTGCGCGCGTCACGAGTCGCGTTTCATCGCGAGCGTTTTCGCTATTTCTGCAGCCCGCCGTGTCGGGATCGCTACGACATGAACGCGACCGGCACACCGCTGCCGTTACCGCGCGAGAATGACGAGCTGCGTGCGCGGCTGCGCGCAGCCGGCTTGACGGACGCTGCGCCCGCTCGTGAGCTCGCGCAGCCAATTCAAACTGCCAAAGCCATCGCGCTCGTCGCGCGCGAAGATCTGATTGAAGAGCGCAGCGCCGGGCCCGAGCGCTTGGCGTTCGACTACGAGTCTTCGCCCGTATCGAGCCCGCTCAGCCGCAACGCGGCGCTGCCACCCGCGGTGGACGTCC
>FSTV01000677.1_pt1 | contig 9230 bp, 7 predicted proteins | sample 1636931 | NCBI WGS metagenome assembly FSTV01 (sample SAMEA3914816, study PRJEB12502) | metagenome | biome: forest; material: soil | place: USA | collected 2011-09-16 | depth 0.3 m | reverse complement strand
GGTCAGTCGCGGTGTCGCCCTCCACGTCGGACGTGAACTGATACGCCCCTTCGACAGCTGGCGTATCGAACGTCACGGTAACGCTAGCGCCCGGCTCGATCGCCGAAACGTTGGCAGCCTTGGGAAAACACGAGGTCTGCGGGCACGCTGCCGGCAACTCCGACGGAATGCAAGCCACCACGAAGCTGTGCGGCTTCTCGCCGACGTTCGTGAGCGTGAGCGTCAGCCTGCTCGAATTTTCCGCGGCAATGTTGCGCTGCATCGAGCCACTGTCCACACCGCCCACCGCGAACGCGGTATCGCTCACGCTGAGCAGCACCGTTTTCGTACCGCCGAGCACGCCGTCTTGATCGCCAGGTTGACAGCTATTGCCGCCGTCGCTCGCGTCGCTGCCGCACGCACTCGGTAGCGCGAGCGCGAACCCCAAAAAAAGAAGCATGAAACCCTGGTTCATCGCCTCCAAGCTACAGGCCATGCACTCGCCCGGGTATCGGGCAAATGCCGGATGCAGGACTGGCTCCAAGGGACGTGTGCTATGAAATAGCGGAAATTCCGTGGCTCCGCGCAGACCCTGGCCTGCTCTCGTGTACGTGCTCCTCGGCTTGTTTGCCGGGGCGACGTACGTCGCGTTCGACCTGGTTTCCGAGGCGAAGCTCAAAGCCGGGACGCTGACCGGCCCCCTGGCAGATGCGCACTCGCTGGTCGACCACCTGATCCCGGTGCTGGCAGGCGCGCTGATCGGGCTATCCGTGTACCACCGCCGCCTGCAGGCTCGGCTAGCTGCGGCCGAAGAAGCCGCAGAGCGTGCGGAAGCGCTGCGCGTGAGGCTGCTCCGAGTGGAGCGCGACCAGGCGGTGTGGGTCTTGGCCGCCGCAGTGCTGCATGAATTGAATAATCCGCTGCACGCCCTCGGCTTGTTGCTCGATGAGTACCAAGCCACCGTGGACGACGCCGCGCAGCGCGCCGAGCTCGTCGAACGCGCGCATGCTCAAGTGCGGCGCGCCCTCGCACACTTGGAAACTTTACGCTCCATGCAAGGCAACGGCGAGCCCGAGGGGCAGCAGGTTGCGCTGGACCAAGTGATCGTCGCGCTCGCCGCTGACGTGAGCGCGTTGGCACAGGCAGAAGGCGTGCTGGTGCGCGCCGAATGCAGCGTGCCCGTGCCCGTGATGGTCAGCGCGGACCCTAGCTATGTGCGGGCAATTCTGGAAAATTTACTGGATAACAGCCTGCATTCGCTGCGCGCTAGCTGCGGCGGCACCGTGACCGTGAAGCTCAGCACCGCAGGGGGCCGCGCCATCGTGAGTGTCTCGGATGACGGCCCCGCTTTGGACGCGCTCATGCGCGATACCCTGTTCGATCCGCTGCGCACCACGAAACGGCACGGCCTGGGCTTGGGCTTACCCATCGCACGCGCACTCGCGCGCGCGATGCACGGGGACTTGCTCCTGCAAGACGGCGCACAAAAATCATTCCGCTTGGAGCTCCCACTCGGGGACAGCGCGTGACCAAGAAGACCATCCTGCTCGTGGAAGATGAGTTCGACACGCGCGAGCTGCTCGGGCGCGCGCTGGAGCGCGCTGGCTACGCTTGCCTCGCGGCCGAAACCGCGCCGGAAGCGCTGGCCGCGGCGCGTGCTGCACAAGCCATCGACCTGATCGTGACGGACGTCGTGCTCGGCGCAGACAGCCGCGCTGGGCTGGATCTGATGACTGCACTGCGCGCGCTCGGCGTGCGCGCGCCCGTGATCGTGATCACCGCCTTCGCGGACGTAGAAAAGCTGAAATTCGCGCTCAACGAAGGCGCCGCGCACTTCCTGGAAAAGCCGTTCCGCGCCCCGCAATTGCTAGCAGCCGTCGAGCGCGTGCTGGCCAACCACATTCCGCTGCACCAAGCCGTCGAAGAGCTGCTCACGCGCGCGCAACTCACCGAGAAAGAACGCGCCGTAGCGCGCCTATTGCTCGACGGCCTGTCGAGCAACGAAATCGCCGAGCTACAGCACAACAGCCCCAAAACGATTCGCCAACACGTCACGCAAATCTACGCCAAATGCGGCGTCGCCAGCCGCGCGCAGTTCTTCCGGCTCGCGTATTTGCGCTGACTATACCGGGCTCAATGCGCGGACCACGAGCACAAGTGGGTGTCTCCGCCGACGACGATCCTACCCTTGACTGCGATCGCGGAGGTCCATTGCCGCACGCCATCGCAGGTTTCCGCGCTCGTGTAGCTGGTTTTGCCGGTGTCACCGTCTACTGCGATGAGCTTGCCGCCGCTCACGTACCAGACCGTCGCGTTGGCCTCGCCGTCCGTCGTCGTGGCCACCGGCCCGGTCATTGCGCCGCTGATCGGCGCGCACCATTCAATGCTCGGAACTGGGGGCGAGCCCGCGATCAGCACTGAGAGCACGACCGAACCGCTCGCTCCGCCCTTCGGACACAGGCTCGCGCCGTCAGTCGAGAGCACGTAGTGCGCGCCCTTGGCGGTCGTGTACGCCGCGGGTGAGGTGTGCACGGAACCGCCGCCAACCGCCAACTGGAAGTCATCCACCTGCCCGCCTTTGCCGCCGAGCTTCGTCGGATCCAGCAAGTACAGGTGACCGTCCTTGGCCACGGCCGCAATGTAGTGCTGCGGTGGCGAGCCCGGCAACGTCATGTAGATCGGGTTGCTGGATCCGAAATCAGAATCGGCGTGGTCCATCTGCTGCCAGCTGTCGGGGTAGAACAAGTTGTCGTCAGCACGCGTGAAGGCGGCCAAGCCGCTCAGGCGCAGGACTTCTTCACTATCGCTCTGCGTGCGATCGCTCACGCGGGCGGTGTTGTTGCCCGTGACGGCAAACACCGACGTGCCATCCGACGCCAAGCCGCCCGCCGCCCAAATGCCCTCGCCCAGCCCAAGCGTCGCCCACGCGCCCCGGTTCGTCGGCGTGGCTGTGTCGATACCGATCACCCAGCCGTGATAGAGCCCGCAGTCACCCGCGTGCCCACCATAGGGAACGTACAATGTGCCCCCAACGAGCGAGAGCGCACTGCGCTGATTCTCCGCCTGGGGCGCGAAGGTCTGCGCGCCGGAGGTCATGCCATTCACGTCAATCGGAAAACCCGCGCGCTCTTTCCCGTCATCTACACTCAGCGCGTGCACTTGATGCTTGTCGATACTGGTCGTGCCGAGCGCGTTGGCCACGTAAATAGTGCGCGAAGCGGCGTCGATCACCGGCGTGCTCAGGATGCCAAGCGGGTGAACGTTGCCGCAAGGCGCGTCCGCGCCGTTCGCCGTCGGCGAATCCCCCAAGTTCGTCTTCCACAAAATGCTGCCCGTCGTCTCGTCCAGCGCAAGCACGTCATTGCCCGTGGTACCCGCGAAAAATACGCCTTTGCCCCCCGGACCCTGCGCCAGGTACAGCGGCGAGGCGAACATATTGCCCTCGAAATTGGCGACGAAGTCCTGGTCCATGGCGAACGTCGCAATGGCGTCAGCCGTCAACGTGGGCTGGACGAAATGGCCGTCACGCGAGGCGTGATTGTTGCGTTCGAGCACCGAAGCGTCGCCGACCGGCGCTTGTCCCGCGCTGGCGTCCCCGGCCTGCCCCGCGCCGCTCGCGCCTCCGTCCGCGCTCAAGTCGCCTGCGTTGCCGGCCTCGCCAGCGGAGGGCGACGTGCCGGCACTGCCGGCCAGCGCAGAGCTAGAGCTCGAATCAGAGCCGCAGCCTGGCGCGCACACCAACAGCCAGCCGACGCAGGCCATGCGACCCAGCACTCGCGCACGCACCGCAGCCACGCCGCATGGCGACTTCATGCCCGCAAAGCTAACCCCCGCGTCACGCGGGGGCAACGCAGTCACTGAATTGCGCTGACCACGCCCCACGGCAACCCGCCGAGCGGCACTTTCCTCGCCTCGCCGCGCGCGATGTCGACGATCGAGAGATCATCCGAGGAGCCGTTGGCGGTGAACAAGCGCTTACCGTCACTGTCGATAGCAATGCCCCAAGGGCGCGCTCCGACGTTCTCGATCAAGTGGTCGAACGCGCGCTTCGCCACGTCAATCACCGCGATAGCGCCGCCGCGTCCGGTGGACACGAAGAGCTGTGTGTCGTCAGGTGACAAAACGAGGCCCATCGGGCGCTCGCCGAGGGGCACTTTGGTTTCGATCTTGATCGTCGAAAGCGGCTTGTTCGAGCGAGGGTCGAACACGGTGAGCGTGCCGCCGAACTCGTTGCTGATGAAACCGGTGCTGCCGTCCTTGGTGAACACCACGCCGCGCGGGCGCATGCCAGCCGGGATATCCGCGATGACCGCCAGGGTGCTGGTGTCCACGGCCGTCACTTTGCTGTCTCCCTCGGACGTGACGTACACGACCTTGCCGTCGGGTCGCACGGTGACGCCTTCTGGCTCCTTGCCGACCGGCACTCGGTGCAGGATCTTCGCGCTGTCCAAATCCAGCACGGCAAGCTCGGCGGTTTCCTCGTTCGAAACGTACAGCGTTTTGCCGTCCTTCGAGAGATCGAATGATTCGGGATCTTGCCCGCTCGGGAACGTGCGCACCAATTTGCGTTCGATCAAATCCACCACGCCGATGCCATCTGCGCTGCGGTCCGCCGGGGGCAGCGTGGACTCATCGACATTCGGGCCACCGCGCGGCGAGCCCGACAGCGCCACATACAGGAAGCGCCCATCCCGCGACACCTTCTGCCCGCGCGGCCGCTTGCCCACCGGAATGCGCGCCTGCACCGCCGCCGTATCTGGATCCACGACGACCACCTCATCGCTAGCCTCCGCACTCACATACAGGAGCTTGGGATCAGGCTTGCGATGGCAGGCAGCCAACAAGAACGCAGCGAGCAACAGGTAGCGAGGGCGCATGAGATCCCCTCTCTAGCAGACACCCGCCCCGTGCGTCGCCCCGCACGCAACGACGCCTCTTTCAGTTGATTGGGTAACCGCGCCATAGCCACTGCAACGCTGAGGGAAGCGTTTGAGCAACTACGTTACCGTCGAAGTGCCCCGCGCCGTTCGCGGTATCGTGGTGATAGTGGTAGTTTTTGGCTTTGAACGATGCCGCCATGCGCTCGTTGGCGAGCTGAAAATCACGGTACGAGCCGGGGCCGCCGTTGTGGCCCGAGTCATTCGTGCCGTCTTCCAGCCAAACGCGCAGCGGCTTGGCCGCCGCTTCTTTCATGATCAAGCCGTTCGGCACCGCGGCCTGATACGGATCGTAGTCGTGATACGACCAGCAACCGTGCGGGTACATCGGGTCCTCGGGCGACGCTTGGCGCACGAAGGTGCCTGAATACATCAACACGCGCCGGAAATACTCCGGGTGAAACCAGGCCATCGAGAAGGAAGCAGCGCCGCCAGAGCTGCCGCCGAGTGTGGCGTGGCCTTCCGGGTCGTCGGTCAGCTTGAGCTCGATTTGCACCTGTGTCTTCACCTCCGTAATCGTGCGCGGCAAGACCTCACTGATCACGTATTCGGCGAACGTGCCGGCCACCGTGTCGTACTCCAAGCCGCGCTCGCTGCCCTCCGCGTCACCCCCGCCATTGTCGACCACGATCGCGATCATCGTGGGCAGCTTCTTGGCGGCGATCAAATTGTCGAGAATTCTCGGCAAATTCGCGGTGGCGGGCAGGTTCGCGGCCGCGTGGTTGGGCGTGTGCGGCAGGTTGTCGCCCCACCACACCGCATAGTTCCCATCTTGCACCACGATGTACGGCGCAGCCGTTCCCGGCACGTATTGTGACGGAATGTATATCCAGACGCTGCGCATGTACGCCTTGCCGTTGCGCCCCGGATAGAGCTTGCTGTCCGCAGATGACATCACGAACGTGAGCTGCTTACCAACCGGCGCTCCCGCTGGGTTGTTCGCTGGGTCTGCAACGAAGGGCGCAGAGAGGGTCGCCTCACCATCTCCATCCATCCCCGGATCCGAGATCAGTACGCTACCGCTCCCCGCGTTGCCCGCACTCGCATCGCCCGCGGTCGCGCTGCCCGCGCTGGAGCCACTACTTCCACCTGCGCCTGCAGCCGTGCCCGCGCCGCCTTGCGCCGTGCCGCCTGCGCCCGCCGCGCTGCCCCCGCTCACGCCATTTGCCCCCGCGCTGCTCTGCGAACCTGCCGCACCGCCGTCAGGAATCAGCGGCAACGCAGAGCTCTGATCGCTCGAGCACGCGCTCGAGACCAACAACAAACAGGAAGACGCGAGCAATAGCTTGAGGTTCTTGGGCATCGGAGATCTCGTTCCGAAACAGTGTTCGGGGTCGCAGATTGCGATCGCAAAAAACTCACTATTGCGCAGACAAATGTGGGTATTTGCAGGTGCAGCCGGCGCGCGCTGGCATTTGCCGGCACGGAATCAACGGCCTGTGGAAACTATACAGACTGCCCCGAGCCAGGCCTTCTGAGCGGCGCCCTGTTAGCGCGCGGAATATCCAGCGGGCCCGGGCATTCCGAGCGCATGCGGCACGCGCCACACTCTGCGCCGCGCCAGATGCGCTCGTAGCGTGCCTGCGTCGCGTCCAGCAGCGCGTAATCATCCGTGCTGATGCCGAGCTCGAAATTGCGCCGTCCCTCGCCTTTTGCGCCCAGACCGGCACCGGTGAAGTTGGCGCTGCCCAGGTACAAGTACGCGCCGTCTACCGCGATCATCTTGAGATGCACGCGCGGACAATGGCGCATTTGAAAGCGCGGCGGCACGAGCTCCTTACTCTGCGCGAGTGACTCACGGAACGGTCGCGAAGGGATGCCTCCGTGCAGAATGCGCACCTCTACATTGCGCCGCACGAGATCGGTCAGCCGCTCGGTAATGGACTGATACTGCCCGCGCGCGCGAGCGCGTGTGCCAACAGGCGCCTCCAGCCGAATGTCTTTCACGTTCGCGGTGCCGATCCAAACCGACACACGAGCCCGTGAAAGCGCGCCCAGAATCACCTGGTCGTAGTGGTCGATATCCGCCACCAGCGACACTCGCGCCTCACGCCGTCCATCATCCGGAGCGAGTGGGGGCTTGGCCACCGGTTCAGGATAGCCGAACGATTGGTAGTACTGGGAGAGATCCGCATTTCCTGCGAGAATTTCTCGACTGTTATGGCTAGCTAAAAGCAGGCTCGCTTCAACGCCTCGCGACCGTGCCCAGTTGCAAGGAAACGGGCGCTGGTCGCGCCAGTTTTTTTCTCGTGGGTCGTGGCCACCGCGCCGATCGTGATCTGCTCGTGCCAAAGTCTGCTGCGGTAGTGCTAGCTCTGCGCGAGCCACTCCCGCACAATGCGGACGTGTCTCCGCAGCTCTTCTTGTTCGCGCATGGTGCGGGCGCACCGTCGTCGCACCCGTGGATGCAACACTGGGCCGAGCGCTTGGCTACCCTCGGCGCGGTCGAGCGCTTCGATTATCCGTACATGCAGGGCAAGAAGCGCGCGCCGGATCCGCAACCCGTGTTGATCCGCGCACACCTCGCTGCCATGGACCAAGCGCTCGCCCGCCATCCGGATCACGAGCTGATCTTGATCGGCAAGAGCATGGGCTCACGCATCGGTTGCCACGCCGCTCTGGAGCGCTCGGTGGCCAAGGTCGTGTGCCTCGGTTACCCACTGGTGGCACCCGGCAACTCGGGCAAAGTGCGCGACCAAGTGTTGTTGGAGCTGGAGACGCCAATCTTGTTCGTGCAAGGCACGCGCGACCCGCTGTGCCCGCTGGAAGTGCTGGCCCCGGTGCGCCAAAAGATGAGAGCTCGCAACAAGCTGTTCGTGGTGGATGCCGGCGATCACTCGCTGCAAGTCACCAAGACCCAGCTCAAACTAGCGGGCGAAGATCAAGCCGCAGTCGACGCGCGAATCCTACACGTCATTCAACATTTCGTGCGCGATACGCCGGGCGCTTCAATGCCGCCGTCGGCATGAGTGGGCGCCCGCGGCCCCGCAACGCAGCTCGCACTTCGCCGCTGTGCCTTTCGAGAAAAAACCGCCAAGGCGCCAAGAGCGCCAGCCCATGAGAAATCCAATAAACCTTCTTCTGGCGACCTTGGCGACTTGGCGGTTCGCTTCCGAACGGCTCTAAGCGCGCGGCAAGATCTCGAACGGTCGCATCATCTCGTTCGCGGCATGCTCGAGCAAGTGGCAATGCCACACGTAGCGGCCGACGTAGCCTTCGAACTTCACGATGATGCGCGTCACGATCGCTGGGTCCGCACGGACGGTGTCTTTCCAGCCGGCTTCGTCGGCCTCGGGCAAGACGCGCTTGTTGAGCAACTTCATGCTGCCCTGGGTGAGGTACGTGTCCACATCGAATTGTTGGCGATCCAAGATCTGAAAGCGGACCAAGTGCAGGTGAATCGGGTGCACGTCCTCCGTCAAGTTGACGAAGCTCCAGATCTCGGTGTCGCCGAGCGTGGGCTTCTCCGTCACGGGCTCGAGCCAACGCAGGCCGCCCAGCAGCATCAGCATGCGCGGTGTGCTGGCGCTCGGCGGCGTGCTGCAGGTTGGCTTACCGGACACCTTCAGGTCTTGATACTGATTGAGCGTCAGCACGCGCGTTTTCTTGGCAGCGGCCACGGGTGTGCGCAGCACCGGGCGCAGCTTCGCCGGCAGCGGCGCTTCCGGCGCGGTTTTGGCCGCAGAGACGCGAAATTCCATGAGCTCGAAGGCTTGGCTCTTGAGCAGAAGGCGCGTGCCCGCGGCGGCGCTGAAGTCGACCACGATGTCCACGCGTTCAGCCGGACCCAAAGTCACCTTCTGAAGTGGCGCAGGCGCGGCGAGCAACCCCTGGTCACTACCGAGTTGATGAAAGGTTTGCCCGTTGGACAACGCCAAGTACAGGAAGCGCGCGTTGGAAGCGTTCACGATCCGAAACCGGTACCGACGCGGCTCGACCTCGAAGTACGGAAACAGCTTGCCGTTGAGCAAGAAGGTATCCCCATAGACCTCCGAAACCCAGGGCGCGTTCGGGATGCCCGACGTCGGATAACTCAGCTGTCCGTCTTCGTCGAATAGGCGGTCACAGATCACGAGCGGCACCTCCTGCGCGCCGCTCGGCAACTTCAGTGCGGCCTCCACTTCATCGCGGATCAGGAACATGCCGAACATGCCGGCGTAGTGATTCAGCCGCTCGATGCCCATGGCATGGTCGTGGTACCAGAGCGTGGCCGCCTCTTGTTGGTTCGGGTAGCGGTTGACGACGGATTTACCCTTCGTGAACCACTCGTCCGGGTTACCGTCGCTCTCCGGTGGTACGCGCCCACCGTGCACG
>FSTV01000236.1_pt1 | contig 9281 bp, 7 predicted proteins | sample 1636931 | NCBI WGS metagenome assembly FSTV01 (sample SAMEA3914816, study PRJEB12502) | metagenome | biome: forest; material: soil | place: USA | collected 2011-09-16 | depth 0.3 m | reverse complement strand
GGTCGTCATGGCGTTCCAATGCAACGTCACCCGCGTCATCACCTACATGCTGGAAGATGAGCGCTCGGAGTTCGTGTACGACCACGTGACCAAGCGCAGCTTCTCGGGCGGCACCTCCACTCAAACTTCGGGTACGTGCCCGGAGTGGCACAACGGCGGCCAGCACGGTGACCCGAACGACTTCGGCGCCATTACCTGGTGGAACATGGGCAAAGTCGCGGACCTGTGCCGCAAGATGGACGCCATCAAGGAACCCAACGGCCTCAGCCTATTGGACAACACGGTGGTCTTCCTGGGCGCCGCAATGCACGGCAGCGACCACGCCTGCCACGAGCTGCCCACCGTCTTGATCGGTTCTGGCGGCGGTAAGCTGAAGCAAGATCAAGTGGTGGCACTGAACAACCGCCCGCTGCGCGATCTGCACTTCACGGTCATGAATTCGGTCATGGGCATGGGCGCCACTGACTTCGGTCACAACCTGACCGGCAAACCGATTTCGATCATCAACGAAATCGTCGCTCCCACGACCTGAGTTTCAGGGAGGCGCGCTGACTCGGGCGCGCCTCACCCTACCGCCGCTGTTCATGCCCGAGTGATCAGGGCTTGAACAGGGGCGCTAGCTTCTCGAACCAGCGCGTGGCGACCTTTTCCGAGCCGCTGGCGTTGAGGTGCACGCCGTCGGAGAAATCCTTCACGGGGTCTAGGCCCGTGTACAAGTCGACGACGATCACCGGTGAGGCGCTGGTGCCGTTTTGCATGGCCCAGGTGACGATGTCTGCGTTCAGCTCCAGCACACTGGGTTTGCCCTCCGGGGTGTGTTGGGCAATCAGCAGAATCACCTTTGGATTGACCATGCGCGCTTGCGCCAGCGCGAGGGAGTAACCCTTCAGCACGCCGTCAATCGGCATGTCGTTCAGCAGATCCGCGCCGCCGAAGTGCATCAGGATGACTTGCGGTGGGTGCGCGCTGAACCAACCCGCGAACTGGCTGGCCATCAAGTTCGAGATGATGATGCCACTCTGGGCTTGCAGGTCTTTGTCGTAGCCCGCCACGCCGCAATCAGGGCCGTCCGTCACGCCGCCGATGAAGTCGAAATTCGTGATGTTTGCCGCGCGCAGCTTTTGCCAAAGCAGCGCGCGCCAACAGGTGATGAGCTCATTGGACGAACCGAGCACCATGATTTGCGCGGTGCCGGTGAGCGTTGGGCCCGCGCCCGCCACGGACCCGCCGGAACCTGCGTTCGGCGCGCCCGAGGTTCCGCCGGTACCTGCGGCGTTGCCCCCGGCGCCCGCCGTGCTTGCGCTGCCCGCGCTGCCGGCCGCGCTTGGCGTGCCTGCCATGCTGAGCGCACCCGCTGCGTTCTGCATCCCCGCACTGCCGATGCTACCCGCGCTGCCGGCCGCGCCGGTACCCGTAGCGCCTGCCGCCGCACCGGCTCCGGCATCGGACGTGCTGCTGGAGCACGCACCGAGTGTCAGCCCGAGCAACCCAGTAGCCACGAGCGCGGAGAGCAGGGATCGATTCACGCCTGCTATGGATAGCACGGCAGCGTGCACTCAGCCGGTAGAGAGACGCTCGCGGCCGTGCGCTTGCAGCAGATCTACCTGCGGGCCGAGTGGAATGATCCGGTTGGGGTTCACACTCGGATGACTGGTGAAATAGTGATGCTTGATGTGCTCGATGTTGCAGGTCTGGGCGACCCCCGGCGTTTGGTAGATGTCCCGTAGGTAACCGGATAACGCCGGGTAATCAGCAAGCCGCCGCACGTTGCATTTGAAGTGATAGTGATACACGGGATCGAAACGCAGCAGCGTGGTGAAGAAGCAGATGTCTGCTTCGGTCAGCGCGGCGCCAAGCAGGAAGCGCTGCGTCGTGAGCCGCGCCTCGTAGCCATCCAGAGCCGTGAACAGCTCACGCACGGCGCCTTCGTACACACTTTGCTTGGTGGCGAAGCCAGCGCGGTACACGCCATTGTTCACCGGGCTGTACAGCGCGTCGATTTCAGCATCGATGGCGACTTGCTGGCTGCTTGGGCAGAGGTCCACGCGGGCGTCGCCCAGCGCGCCAAACTCATGATCCAACATGCGCAGGATCAACCGTGACTCATTGCACACGATGCTCGAGGTTTTGCGGTCCCACAGCACTGGCACCGTGACGCGCCCGGTGTAGTTGCCGTCAGCGTGGGTGTACACCTCGTGCAAGTAGCGCGCGCCGTAAATCGGGTCTGGCGTGGAGCCCGGAAAATCCCCAAACTCCCAGCCAAACTCGGCCATGTGCGGGTGCACGATACTGACGCTGAGGGCCGCTTCGAGCCCCTTCAATGCGCGTCCGATCAGCGTGCGATGCGCCCATGGGCAGGCCAGGCTGACGTACAAGTGGTAGCGCCCGGCTTCAGCTGCGAAGCCGCTCGAGCCATTCGCGGTGATGGTGTTTCTGAACTTGGTTTCGGTGCGTACGAAGGCGCCCTTTTCGTTCGCGAAATGAGACTCGTCTTGCCACTGGCCTTGGATCAGTTTGCCCATCAGGCCTGGACGTTAGCACCGACCTCCGAAGTTACAGGTGCGGCTTGCAGATGGCGCTGCTGCAACGCCAGCCCGGTTTACACGCCATGGCACAAGCGCCGCAGTTCCCGGGATCCGTTTGCTCATTCACGCATGAGCCGGAGCATGAGCTCTGGCCTTCCGGGCAACTGGAGCCGTTGCCGCCGCTGGCTGTGCCGGCTGCACCCGCTTCACTCGTGCTGCCGCCTTGGCTCATGCCGCCCGCGCTCATCCCGCCTTGGCTCATGCCGCCCGCGCCGGCTCCGGCTTGCGCGGCACTGGAGCCAGCTTGCGCGCTTCCCGCGCTTCCTGCTGTCGACGAGCCGGACGAGCCCGCGCTTGGCGCGCCGCTCATGCCGGCGCTTCCCGCGCTGACCATCTGGCCGTCGCCCCCGCCAGACGAGCCAGAACAGCCGGCGAGCGCCAACCAGGCGCACGCGATGCCTAGAACCGAACGAGGATGCACCCTGCCAACCTAGCCTGTGTGGCCCACGGGCGTCTTGCCCATTTTGCTCACCAGCGCGTGATTTTGGTGGTAGCCGCGAAAGCACGCCGTGAGCCCCGAGCTATCCGTCTTGCTGCCTGCGTACAACGCCGCGCACACGCTCGGTGCGGCGCTGCGGAGCGTGCAACGGCAGACCGAGTCGAACTGGGAGTGCATCGTCGTGGACGATGGCTCGACTGACGCCACGCTCGAGATCGCGCGCGTTGCCGCGCGAGCCGATGTACGCATCCGCGTCGTTTCACGGCCGCACGGCGGGATCGTCAGGGCGCTGCAGACGGGGCTCTCCGAATGTCGCGCGCCGCTGCTGGCGCGCATGGACGCGGACGACCTGATGTCGCGCAGGCGCTTGCAGCTTCAGCGTCGCGCGCTCGACGCAGCGCCGGAGCTGTGCGCCGTGGGCTCGCACGTACGCCTGTTCCCGCGCGCCGCGCTACGCGAAGGTCGGCTCGCCTACGAACGCTGGTTGTGCGCCATCCGCACGCCTGAGGACGTCCGGCGCGAGGCCTTCGTGGAGTGCCCGATCGCGCACCCGACGCTGCTGATTCGCCGCGAAATCTTGGGCAAGTTCGGCTACCGCGAGTGCGGTTGGCCCGAAGACTACGACTTGATCTTGCGGCTGCTCGAGGCAGGACAGCAGCTCGGCGTCGTGGCCGAGCGGCTGCTCCATTGGCGTGACGGCGAGGGGCGTCTCTCGCGCACCGCCGCAGCCTACGCGATCGCCGCGTTCGTGCAGTGCAAGGCTGAGTTCTTGGCGCGCGGTTTGCTCGCGCACAGCGAACGTTACTTGCTCTGGGGCTACGGCGACACGGGCAAGGCACTCGCTGAAGGACTCGCGCAGCGCGGCAAGCATCCCGCGGCGATCCTCGAGCTTCATCCGCGGCGCATTGGGCAGTTGATCCGCGGCGTGCGCGTGGTTTCGCCAGAAGCGCTGCCCGGCTTGCCGCGCCTGCCGCTGATCGTTTCCGTGGCGGGTGCGACAGCACGCGGCGAGATTCGCAGCGCGCTGGCGGCGCGCGGGTTCATGGAACCGCGGGACTACGTGTGCGCGGCGTAAACACCGCAGCAACGAATACGCGCGGCACGTGCTCGGCCTTTTGGATCAGTACCGCCAGCGCTAGGAGCCTGGGTTCGCGGGGGAGGCGGGTGCTGCCGGCGCTGGCAGCCGCAGCAAGAGCGTGATCGTGATCGCCATGAACGCGGTCGCGGCCAGCGCCAACGAGAAGTGCACCGTGATCACGCTGCCCAGCAGGCCGACCGTGATGCCGCTGAAGGCGCGCAAGCCACCCGAAGACATGTTGAATAGGCCCAGCACCCGCCCGCGCATGTTGGACGGCGCGTTCAACTGCACGATGGTCTGCGTCATGCTGCTGAACGAAAGCTCGAAGAAGCCGGCCATGAACAAGCAGCCGAGCGCTAGCGGATACGAGCGCACCACCGCGAAGGCGCCCAGCGCACAGGCCCATAAAGTAGCGAGCTTGAGCGCCGACGAAGTTTGAGTGCGCAAGAAGCCGCGCCCCGTCTCCAGCAAGAGCCCGCCCGTGAGCGCACCCGCGGCGTCTGCGCCGAGCAAGGCGGTGTAGGCCGCGCCCGGATCTCCATGGCCGAGGTCCGTGGCGAAAGTCGGCATTTGCGCCTGATAGCTGTTGCCGATGAAGAAAGAGGCACCGCCGGCGAGGATGATCATCGCGGCGAGCACGGGAATGGTGCGCACGTCGCGAATCGTATCCACGATGTCCGCGAGGCCGCGCACGGCACGCTTCGCGCCCTCGCCAGCCCGGAATTTGCGCCCGTACGGCGCTGCGATCAGCCACAGCATGAGCGGCAGGTAGAAGCACGCATTCAAGAACATGCCGTGCTCTGGGCCGAGCGTGCGCAAGATCAAACTGCCCACGCCAGGGCCGGCGAGCATGCCCAGGTAGCGTGCGCTCGCGTTCAAACGCACGGCGCTGGCAATGCCTTCGGCACCGACCACGTCATACAACAGCACTTGGCTGGAGGTCAGCCAGAACACCCCCGCGCAGCCGTGCAGCACGAGCAGCAACATGGCGTGCCAGATTTGCAACGTGCCGGTCACGAAGAAATAGCCCCAGCCGAGCGACACGGTCATGAACAGCGCCGCGCCCATTTGAATCAAGCGCCGCGAATCAAAGCGATCGTTGAGCGCACCGACGGGCACCGAAAACACCAGATACGGTACCCAGTGTGAGACCACGGCGAACCCGCCGAGCGCCTGCGAATGGAACTTCTGGAACGCGACCCAGTAGCTGATCACGTGCTCGACATTGTCGGCCATCATCGTGAGCAGGAACGTGATCAGGAAGGCGCGGAAGCCGGGTAGGCGCAGCGCATCGAACGGGCGGTGAGTGGGGTTAGACATCGTGTGGAGGAGCTTCAGTTCAACTTCGGTCGAGCCAGATGTAGATCAAGATGGCGAAAGGGCTGGGTCGAGACGACGTTCTACTTCACGAATCAGGACAAGGGGAAATACCATCACCTCGTGGCGCGCACTCGGCTCGACTCAAGCGTGAATCTGAGCCCTCGCCCCAGCGGCGGCAAAGCATTCTCGAGCAACGTGTGTTGGGTGCTGGATCATCCGCGCGGTCACGACATTGCGCGTTACACGCCGCCCAGCGGCCCACCCACGCTGCGGGAAGAAATCCGCTTCTCCACGCTGGCTATGCTCGGGATATGCCTGTTGTTCGCGTTCGCCGCGGCAGGCCCATGGCTGCGCGCGTGGCGCAGCTTTCGCGTATACGCCGGCTGAAATAACCCGGAAGAGTTACTGAAACGAACCGAACGGGGTGAAGCGAGAGGGGTTCACGAACGGTCGCGGCGCGCGCAAGCGCTTCCACAGATACGCCACGTACAGCGCACGGTGCCGCGCGGGGCTGCTGCCGCTAGGCACGAGTGCGTCGAATAGCTCAGCAGGGACTGCGCTCAACGCGCCTTCCAGCACTTCGCGCGTGACGAGCGGGGCGAGGCGTGCGTCACAATCTTGCAGCTCGCGCGTTGAAACGTGCAGCAGGTGCTTGTCCACGAACGGGCCGGCTTGGCGCGGCGCTTGTTCGGTGACGCTTTCCCAATCGTACTGAAACATCAGCGCCGCACCGTTGTCGATCAGCGTGACGCGGCCCGCCTTGATCATCAAATTCGGGTTCTGCTCGGTGCGATCCGGATTTTGAACCAGCGCATCCAACCAGATGATGGGCGCGGCTTGCGCGGCTGGGATGCGCCGCGCGTCGCCGACCTTCACGTCGCGATAACCTTCCAAAAATTCGAAGCCCAGGTTCCACCCTTGGCTGCGTGCCAGTAAATCCAGCAGCTCTTCGTGGGGATGAGCACTCTCCAGGTTCGCCTCGAATTCCACCAAGCAGCGCGCGGGTGTCGGAATGCCAAGGGCATCCGCGAGCTCACCCACGACGACCTCCGCTACCAGAGGAGCGGTGCCGTGGGCAGTCGCGCGCAGTTTGGTGAACACCCGTTGCTCGTCCGCTTCCACGAGCACCGGCCAAGAGCTGCCCTGGCGGAACGCGGACAACACTTTGCGAGCTTTGACACGACGCATGTGTTGCCCGCCGTGCGCGCTTTACTTCGGATCCGGCATGCCGCTCTTCGGTGGGTATGAAGCCTGAATGGTCTTCACCTTGGGATGCACGGGCCAGGGCAAGCCGAAGCCCATGCTCTTCTTGAGCGCCTCCGGCACGATGCGTTTGTCGAAGGTCTGTGAGTCGGGCGTCAGACGCACGTCCACCAGTACCACGCGGGGGCTCACCACTGGGATCGCGCCCGTGCCGGTTTGGATTTCGTCTTGCAAAATCATGCCGTCTTTATCGACGCTGAAGTTGATCAGGCGCACGGCTTTGCCGTCATGGCGCAGCTTGCACTCCCACTTGCCTGGGTTGTCGGACAGGATTTTGTCTTTGGGCGTTTTCTGCGGCATGTCCCACTTGAGCGTGGAGCGCTTGCCCCACATCACGTCGACCAAGAACTTCATTTTCTCCCACTTGTAGGTCAGCCGCTCTCCGCCGTTGGGCTGGTAATCACCCTCGATTTCGCCGGTGTCAGGGCCGCCTTCGGGGCTGAGCCCGATGTCTTCCAGCTTCTTGCCGTCGACCGTGCAGCGCAGCGTGCCATCGTTCATGGTGTCGCCGGTCGAGAACCAGATGTACAGCGCCGGGCGCCGATAGGTGCCGTTGTTGTCGTCGTCGTGAGCCATGTACATCCAGGCGGATGCAAGCAGGTCATCAGGCGAGATCTGCCAAGTTTCCCATTGGCCTTTCAAGTGGTGCGCGGTCACCTTGAAGGTGCGCACGAGGTAATTCTTCTCGGTTTGGTCATCCCAGTAAATGAGCTCCGCGTCGATGTCCCCGAGGGTCTTGATCGGGGTTCCGTCGTAGTTGCAGGAACCGGAGGCGTAAGCGCCGTCACGGTCGAATGAACACTTGGCGCTGGCCAGCACCTTGCCGCCTTGCTTCCAATCGATGTGTGCGGTGTCCGTGTTCGACGTGAAGCCGGTCATCTCGATGTGACTGCGGAACACGTAGCCGTTGTCGCTGCGCCCCACGAGCGCGATCTGCGCGCTGGCCTCGTCCAAAATGACCGGCGGCGTGTGTTGGCTTGCCGGTAAGGGCTTTGGCCCAGAAGTAGCAGCAGCGGGCGTGGCCGCCGCTGGCTTGCCCACAGCGGGCTTGGCTGCCGCCGGCTTGGCCGGGGCCGCCGCGGGCTTAGCTACCGCAAGGGAAGGGATTGCACACACCGCAAGCGCACCAAACCAAACGAGAGAGACGAGTGTCCTCATAGTTCCTCCTAGAACTCCCCACGCTAACAGCGAGCGCGCCGAACACAAAGCTGGGTTATCTTGCGCCAATGCAGCCAGTTCCGCCAATGTTTCCACCGCAGACACCGGTCGACCCGCAGCTCGGCAACGTCGTGTCCGAATGGCGCGCAGGTGTCGGGCGGCGCGTCATGCTCGCGCTTCTCACGCTCATCTTGGGTGGAGCGCTCGCCGCAATTGGCGCTGGCAACGACAGCATGGTGGTCGTGGTCATTGCAGTGCTGCTCACGCTGCTGTTCCTAGCGCTGGTGTTCGTGCAGCAGGGCATGTTGCGCGTCGTTTCCTACACGCACGGCATCGAGCGCGTGGGCTTGTTCGGTAAAAAGCGCGTGCTGTTCGACCAACTAGCCTCGATCACCCTCGTGATCGTGGACCCGGCCGCGAGCGCGGCGGGGCAGGGCTTGCTCGTGGTGTTGATCGTGCGCCTGCTGACCAAGAAGGATCGCAAGCCGCAGTCCGTCGTGCTCACCGCATTGGACAACAGCAAGCTGACCATTCCCGGGTACCTCAAAGGTTATGATGACGTGCTCGGCTCGCTGGTTCCATACCTCACGGACCGGCTGTTCCAAAAGGCGCAGTACGAGCTCAGTCGAGGCCAGGTCATTGCGTTCGGCAAGCGGCTCGTGCTCGACCCTGCCTGGAACCTGACCTACACGGGCCTTCTTGGCGGCAAAACCGTGCTGCCCCTGAACGCCGTGGTTTCGGCGAACGTGGAGCGCGGCAATGTGTTGATTCAACCCCGGGATCAAAAGAAGCCCTGGCAACGCATTCAAGCGCGCACTATGCCCAACTTGACCGTGTTTCAGCGCTTCGTGGCGCTTGTGAACGCTGGGGCGCCCGTGCGCTACGGCAACCAATAATCAGTCATGAAGCGGAGCTCATTGCTGCTTGCTGGGGTATCTGCGTGCGCTTCGGCGGCGCCGAGCACGGTGCCGCTTTCGTCGGCGGCGCCTACGCCTGCGCAGATCGTGGGCAGTGTCCCCGCGCCGCGCGCGAGCGCTTCAGCGCAGCCGAAGGCGCCGGCGGCGCCGCACAGTCGAGAAGCGTTGTTACAGCGCGCGTGTGAGCTCGGGTCTGCCGTCGGCTGCAATGATCTGGGGATCTCGGTCTGGAAAGATACCGAGCGCGCCCGGCACTTGCTGGACCGCGCGTGCGAGCTGGGCCTGGAGCGGGGGTGCACCAACCTCGGCACGCTGCTCGGGGAAGACCCGGCTCAGCGCGAACGCGCGCTTCAACTCCTGGATCAATCTTGTGCGAAGTCGGACCCGAGTGGTTGCATGCGCTTGGCGGATGTCTTGTTTGCGGCGCCCGAGGCCTCGCGCGATGATCACAAGATTTCTGACGCTTTCGCGCGCGCTTGCAAGCTGGAGGACACGGAGGGCTGCACCGCGCTGGGCTGGAT
>FSTV01000566.1_pt1 | contig 9364 bp, 7 predicted proteins | sample 1636931 | NCBI WGS metagenome assembly FSTV01 (sample SAMEA3914816, study PRJEB12502) | metagenome | biome: forest; material: soil | place: USA | collected 2011-09-16 | depth 0.3 m | reverse complement strand
TTCGGCAACAACCCCGCCACGCTGTGAATCGCGGTGCAATCGATGGCTTCCTCGAAGCGTAGCGCCGGAAGCAGCGTCGGGATCAGACGCGCGAGCATGGTTTTGCCGCTGCCCGGCGGCCCCATCATCAGCAGGTTGTGGCCACCCGCCGCGGCAACTTCGAGCGCGCGGCGCGCCGTGGCTTGGCCGCGCACGTCCGCCAAATCGAAGCGCGTGTCCGGGAACTCCGGCTTGAACTCAGTGCGCGGCGCGCGCGGTAGCTCACGCTCGGACAGCAAATGCGCGACGAGCATGGCCAACGAATCCGCACGAAATACCGTGATTCCGGTGGCCAAGCCGGCCTCCGCCGCGTTGCCCGCGGGCACGACTGCACAGCGCACCCCGCGTCCGCGCGCTCCCTCTAACTGGGGCAACAGGCCGCGCACTGGCCGCAAGCTGCCGTCCAGCGAAAGCTCGCCCACGAGCAGCACCCCTTCCAGCGCGTGCGCCGGCACCACACCGATCGCACCCAAAATCCCAACCGCGATTGCCAAATCCAGCGCTGCGCCGCCCTTACGCACATCCGCCGGCGCCAAGTTGACGGTGATGGCGTACTCATCGAGCAGCACACCGAGGCGCGCCAACGCACTGGCTACGCGCACTCTCGCTTCACGCACCGCGGCCTCCGCCAAGCCCACCATCTGAAAGAACGAAGGCCCGCGCGTCGACGACACTTCCACCTGAATCGGGTGCGCTTCCAGCCCAATCAGCGTGCTGGCCTCAGCCACCGCAAGCCCCAACTCAGGCCCGCAAATCGTCGTCGTGTGTGCTCCGTCCGGCATGCACAGCTCTGGAGCAGAGAGCGTGCCGCTGAGAACTACGGGGAAAAGCAGATCTTGCGCGTGGCGATCGCCGGCGAACGCCCTGGCCGCGCCGGATCTGATACACAAAGCGTTGAAGCAAGCAGCTCAAGCGCCCCTCGCGCGCTCAGGATCCTGCGGCCGAACTCGAAGCTCGACGTGTGCGTGGCCAATTGCCACGGCCGTGATCCGATGGCACACGACCGCCGAATTGTCGTCTCAACTGCCCTCGCCGTCTGAGCTTTTGCTCCAGACGGGGCGCAACCGGCAGTTTGGATTTACTCGACTAGCTGCGTGATTTCGAGTTCCTTGTCGGCGACCTTTCGCTGCACGAGGTTGCTAGTGGCCATGAATGCTCCGTGCCTGTGTTACACGCACGAACCGTGCCGGTCAGCATCACTGTCGCCGGGCGCGACTTGGTCCGGGAACGATGTTTGCTTGGTCATGTCTCCCCGATCAGCGGGATCAGAAGGAGGAAAAAAACAATGGCGAATCTTTCGATCAACAGGGGCAACGGGAACAAGCCAGCTACGCTGCAGCCGCACGAGTGGGAACCGATGCGGACGCTCCGCGACTTGTTCCGCTGGGATCCGTTCGCGGAAATGATGCCGAGCTGGGCGCCGGACCACGCGAGTTTTGCGCCGGCCTTCGAGGTCAAAGAGACCAAAGACAATTTCCTGTTCAGGGCAGACGTACCCGGAATTAGCGAAGCCGATCTCGACGTTCGCCTCGCGCAGAATCGGCTGACGATCTCGGGAAAACGAGAGTCGGAAAAGTCCGATGGCAATGACACCTACTACACGTACGAGCGTTCCTATGGCTCGTTCACGCGCTCGTTTACGCTGCCGGATGGCGCGGACGGTGAGCGCGTGAAGGCCGAACTGAAGGATGGCGTGCTGACATTGGAAGTACCCAAACGCCCTGAGCTGCAAGCGAAGAAGGTCTCGGTGAAGAACGGCTGAACCGGGAGCGGATCGGGCTGCCTCTGACCCTGACAGCATGCGGGCCCGTGCGTGGGATCGTCAGCACCGGGCACGATCCCGCGCAGGCCCACATCACGCGGGTCCCGTTAGCGAGGATGGCATCCGCCCCGCATCTCGAGCACGAAACGCTCGGTCCAGTCGGGGACAGCTGATGCCAAACAGGCGGCGAGTCTCATCGGCCGGGTGCTGCTACGACAAACTACGCAACACCAAGCCATCCGCCGACCCTGGTGGCGGCCCGAGCTCTGCAACGGCTTGTAGTAGTCGCACGAGCTCCAAGGGTTTGGTCAGCACAGGTTGCGGTTGATGGGCCAAGAACTCTTGGGCTCCGGTCGCGCTGACGCCGCCGGTCAGGAACAGCATGCGCTGGGCGAGATCGGGGCGGGCGCTTTGCAACTTCGTGTACAGGGCTTCGCCGCCACCGTCAGGCATCATCACGTCGCACACGATGACGTCGACCGCTTCGTTGCCGCTGTCGAGGGTGGCGAGGGCCTGTTGCACGCCGTTGGCGGTCACCACATCGAAGGCGCGCGACAGCGTGCGCTCCGTGGCGCGGCGCACCACGTCGTCGTCGTCCACGAAGAGCAAGCGTTGGCGGAGCGGTGGCATGGTGGTTTCGCTGGCCGGTTCTTCGCTGGGCTCGGCGGCGGGTAGCAGCGACAATTGCGCTTCGGTGCCGCTGTTTTCGCCGCTCTCGCTGCTTTCGAAACCGAGCGTACCGCGCATGGCTTGCACCAGACCGGCGGACACGGCGAGCCCCAAGCCGGTGCCTTTGCCGAGCGGTTTGGTGGTGTAGAACGGCTCGAACAGGCGCGCGCGCGTTTCTTCGCTCATGCCGGTGCCGTCGTCCCTGACGGTGATCAGGATGCGTTCACCCACTTGGCGCGCGGCAATGCGCACGCGACCGATCTTGCGCGTTTCCGGCATGGCTTGGTACGCGTTGACGAGCAAGTTGGTCAGCACTTGCTCGAGCATGTAGCGCTCGCCGCGCACGCACAGCGCGTCCGGCACGTCCAAATCCAGCTTCACGCGCGGGTCGCGCATGCTCTCGGCCACGCGCACTGCGCCGCCTACGGCAACCGTAACACGACACGCGGTATGCGTGACCTCACCGTGCGCGGCAGCGCGGCTGGCATCGAGTAAGCGCCGCACGATGCGCTTGATGCGCTCGATGGCGATCAGCGTGTCATCCACCGCGCCGCCGACTTCCCCGAAATGCCCCTGCTTGGTCAGCGTGCGCTTGAGATACTGCAGATTGCCCAAGATCGCAGAAAGCGGATTGTTGATCTCGTGTGCTACGCCCGCGGAAAGCTGGCCGAGCGCGCCCAGGCGCTCCGCGCGCACGAGCGCGTTTTGCGCTTCAGCGAGCTTCTGGGTGCGCTCTTCGACGCGGGATTCTAGCTCATTTTTCAGGGACTCTACCAGCGCGGCCGAAGTCACGAAACGCCGCGTGAGCGAGAAGCCGAGCATGCCCAAGGTCACCGCGAAGCTGACACCGAGCAAGTTCGGGCCGTCGTACATACCGGAGGTGGCGAGCATGTCATTGGCCGCGCCCACCGTGATCACGCCCAACACCCAGGCCGAGAGCCGAGCGCGGTCCACGCCGTGGTGGTGATCGAGCAAGGCGCGCACGAACGTCACCACGAGCGAACACGCAAATACGACGTAGCAAATGTCGCACACAGCGCTCGGTACAGGATCGTAATAACGCACACCGAGCCAGCGCACGAAGCGCACTTCCTCGCGCATGGAGTAGGCCAACCCCGGGATCAAACCGACCACGCCCACCACGCTCAGCGCGGCGAGCATCCCGCGATCGAGCAAGCTGAGCGAGCCGGAGCGCCGCCGTGCGCCGTACACGACCCAGACTGCAATGTGCACGGCTGCCGCGGTGAGCGAGATATCGCCCAGCGTCGCGCGCAGGTGCATCGAGACGTCCGGCACGTAGGTCACGACGTCGAACACCGAGAACAAAGCACCCGACCCGCCGATCAAGGCCAGCAACCGCTCTTCGCGCCAGCCTGGCGCCATGGAGAACACCAGCGCGAGCATCGTAACGCCCAAACCCACGCACGCCGCTAACACGACGAAGATCAGGGGTAGGTTGTAAGCGGGCATGCTGAGCGTGACCGGAATGGGTAACTCTCAATATTAGCCCAGTTTTGCGTTCGTCTCAAAAATAGCCCTGCGTCAACAAACTGATGAAAACGCACCTCGTCCCCCATTGATCCCTATGTGCGCGTCGAAACATGAGATGCACTGGGAGGAACACGTGAGCTGGATCAAGAAAACATGCGGGGTTGGGGCGTTTTTGGCGGCGGTGTCGGTGGGGGCGTGTGGGCCGAACCCGGTGGTCGGCAGTGACGGGGCGGGCGGCAGCGCAGGGGGCGGCGGAGGGTTATCCGGGGTTGGGGGGGCCAGCATCAATCCGAGACCGCCGAACACGCAGCCGACCAGCAATTCCTTTCTGACGCAGATTGCGGGGGATGTTCACGGCGCGTGCCTTACTTTTGCGTTGCCACAGGACGACGCGGGAAACCCGACTTGCCACGTGCTCAGTGCCCGCTCAAATGCTGGCTGCGACTGCAAGGCGGCCGGGCTCAGCGACGCGAGCGCTGAAGATATCTCTGAGGCCACTTCGAACCTGGAGATCAACGGCTTGTGCGGAGGCAAGGGCCAACAGCCGTGCTCGAGCGTGTGCGTCTGCGCGGTCGCACCGGCAACCGGCAAAGACCTGGAGCAATGCCAAACGGCGGCGGAGCCCGACAAGAGTGCTACTGGCTGGTGTTACGTTTCGGCGGATCGCGGCAAGGCTCCCGCGCTGAAGTTGCTTGAGGCGTGCACGTTGAACCAAACCAACGAGATCCGCTTCATGGGCGATGCGGCACCCGTCGCGGGTGAGATCACCATGCTGGCGTGCTCCGGGCAAATCCCACCGGCCACGAGTGTGAAGGCGGCGCTGGGCGACCCGTGCATCCTCGACGACGAGTACTTCTCGACGTTCGCTGGCTATACCGCCAGTGAGGTGAACGTCGAAGATCACTCGTCGATGTGCAGCACGGGGGTATGTGTGGTCAATCACTTTCAGGGTCGCGTGAGCTGCCCGTATGGCCAAGCTGCAGGGAGCGCTGATTGTTTGGTGCGGGGCAGCAAGGTGCCCGTGTCTGGCGCTGTGCAGCCGCAATTGGCGGCGCGCATGGCCGCGCAGGCCGTGGTGTGCAGTTGCCAGTGCAATGGTGACGGCCCAGGGCCATATTGCACTTGTCCTGAGTCGATGCAGTGCGAGCACTTGATCGACGAGCTGCACCTCTCCGCGAGTGATCTGGCGGGCTCGTACTGCATCCCGAAGGGCACGCAATACGAAGCCAAATCAGATCAAACGCTGTGCACCGACCCGAACTGCGGGGATGCGCATCCCTTCTGAGGCGTGCTCCACCTGGAGCAGGGTGCTCGCGGCAATCGCCGTGTTGAGCCTGCCGGCGCTGTGCGCCGCGCAGACTCAGGCGCCCCGCGCCTCACTCGTGGTCACGCGCGGTGATGGAGCGCAGGCGTGTCCGGACGCCGCGACACTCGCAGAGCAAGTGCGCGGCGTTGCTGGTGCGAACGTGATCGCTGCGGGGCTCGGTGGCACACCAACCGAGCCCATGGAAACCTGGGTGCAGGTGGCAATTGCCCATGATTTTGGCGGTTACCGCGCGCAAATCAGCACTTTGGGCCTGCATCACGGCACCCGCACTTTGGAAGATCTGGGACCCGGTTGCTCCAGCTTGGCAGACGCAGTGGCAGTGACGATCGCCATTTTCTTGGACCCCTACGCAAACACTCCTATGCCGCCTGCCGCAGTCATCGTGAGCGCGCCTGCTGCGCCAGCCGCGCCGAAACCCGCGCCGCACACGCAGCCGGTCTGGCGCCTCGAGCCGTTCCTGGATGCATCGGGCGGGGTTGCGGTGCGCATGTTGGAGCACAGCGAGCCGCTGCTCAGCGCGAGCATTGGGCTGCACTTGACTGAGCGTTGGTCGCTCGCGCTCGGTGGCTCGTACGTGTTCCCCGACACCAAACAAAATGACGCGCGGAAGATCGCGCTGAAGCTGAGCTACGGCTACCTGCTCGGCTGTGGTCGCGCGCTTGGCACGCGCGAAGGCGCGCGCGTTGATTGGTGCGTCGCGCCACTGCTCGGTTCACTCGGTGGTCGGGGGGAGGGCTACACCAGCACCTCTTCAAGACGCCTTTTTTGGCTGGCGGTCGCGGCGGGTCCGCAAGCGGTGTTCCCGTTTGGCGGTCTGTTGTCGGGAGTACTGATGGGCCAAGCCGTGCTGCCTCTGACTCGGCATGGTTTCGACGAAGAGGCTGCGGGCACGCGGACTACTGTGTTTGCGCCCGCCGCGGTCGCCGGGCTCGTCTCGTTCGGCATTCGAGGCGAGCTGTGAGTCTTCTTTTTTTGGGTGCTCATGAGCGTTGATTTGACGACGTTCGAGGCGGCGTATCGCGAGCATTTCGCGTTCGCCTGGCGCGCCTTGCGTCGCCTGGGCGTACCCGAACGCGATCTCGGTGACGCCGCACAGGACGTGTTCGTGGTCGTGCATCGTAAGTTCCACGAGTTCGACTTCGCGCGGCCCCTCACGTCGTGGGTTTATGCCATCTGCCTGCGCGTCGCGAGTGATCGCCGGCGCAGCGCGGCAACTCGTCACGAACAACTGACCGAAGAGAGTGAAGTCGCAGAGCAACCCGAACGCGCGACCGTTGCCCACGCCGAGCGCCAACAACATGCCGAGCGCCGCGCGTTGCTCGAGGCCGCGCTGGACGAGATGTCGCTCGAACAACGCGCCGTATTCACCCTCTTCGAGCTCGAAGGCCATACCGGCGAAGAAGTGGCCGCCGTGCTGGACGTGCCCGCCGCAACCGTCCATTCGCGCCTGCGCCTAGCGCGTGAAGTATTCCGTCGCAGCATCGAGCGCCAGCGCGCTCGTGAGCAGTTCGAGATGCGCCGCCTAGGAGGCGAACGATGAACGAATTCAAGCATTGGCTGGATGAATCGAGCGAAGCCGACGACTTCGAACGGGCCATCCTGCGCTCCGGGTCCATGGTCGACCCCACGGACAGCAAGCGTGACCAGGTATGGTCGAACGTGCTCGGCGCGCTCGCCATCGTGCCTGCGGCCACCGCCGCGAGCACAGCGAGTACTGCCGGCACTGCCAAGGTCGTCGCCAGTGGAGCCGGTAAGGCCTCTGCGGTGTGGCTCGGTGTCGGCAAGGGCTTCGTTGTCGGTCTCGCTCTGTACGGCGCAGCCTCCGGTGTCGCGGAAATCGCCGAACGGTTCAGTGCGCATCCTGCCCCCGTCGCGAGCGCGCCTCACGCCGCCTTGGTCGCTTCAGTCGCTTCAGTCGCGTCGGGCCCGCGCGCATTGCCCGCGCTGGCTGAGCCCATGCCGCCACCGTTGGCGCCCGCTGTCAGCGTTGAACCGGCGCCGGCAAGCACCGTTTCCAGCGCCGCGCTAACTTCTCCGTCGAGCACCGCGGCAGGCGCTGCGCCGTCGCATAGCGTGCCCCTCGAAGCCAATCCGCTGCCCTCCGTCGCAGCTTTCGGGCTCACAGAACCGCCCACCACTAGCGCGGTGCGCGCTAGCCAACTCAAAGCCGAAGCTGCGGCGCTGAGCAGCGCCCGCGAAGCGTTGCGCGCTGGCCGCCTGACGGATGCGTTCGCGCAACTCGAAGCCTCGCGCCGCCAATTCTCCGCGCCGGAGCTGTACCAAGAGCGCGAAGCCCTCACCATCGAGCTCCTCTCGCGCAGCAGCCAAGTTGTCGTGGCGCAACAACGCGCCGACTCCTTCTTGAAGCGCTTTCCGGAAAGCCCACACGCGGATCAGATCCGCCGCTTTGCAACGCACTAGCCGGCGCGCGCGTAACGGCTCGGCGGCTGCCCCACGTAGCGGCTGAAGGCGGTACTGAAGGTGCTGGCCGAGCTGTAGCCAACCCGTTCGGCGACCTCACCGATGGCGAGGTCTTGGCTGCGCAGCAAGCCCCGAGCCACCGCCATGCGCCAGGCGAGCAAGTATTCCATCGGTGGAATGCCCACGGTACGGCTGAAGCGCTCGAAGAACGCCGAGCGTGAAAGCGCGGCAGTTTTCGCGAGCTGCGCGACCGTCCACGAACGCGCGAGCTGACTGTGCATGTGCCGTATCGCGGGCGCGAGCTGCGCATCCGAAAGCCCGCGCAGGAGGCCCGGCGGCGCATCTTCTCCAGACGTGGAGCGCAACGCTTCGATGAGCAGCACTTCGACCAATCGCGTGAGCACCAACTCCCGCCCCGATCTGTGTTCGGTCGATTCCTCACCCACGAGCTTGACCAACACCGACAGCCGCGGGGCACCACGCACGTGCAGCACCGTGGGTAACAGTGATACTAGCAGTGCCGCGTCCGGTGAATCGAACACGAAATAGCCGCCGAGCAAGCGCACGTCCGGGCGGCCACCGCGGGTGCCATGGCGAACCTCACCGCTAGGTGATGGTGTCAGCTTCGGGTCGATGCGCTCTGGCCTCACCGCTTCGAAGCCCGACAACGTGAAGCCTGGCGTCGCCGGCAGTAGTACGAAATCACCTGCCTCCAACGTCAGCACAGGCTCGCGGTCGACGGCTAAGCGACAGCTGCCCTCCAGCACCGCACAGAAGCTCGGTTGGCCGAAGTCCGAGTAACGAACACCCCAGCGCCCGGCGCCGCTGATGCGTTTGGAGAACACGGTGCGCGGCTGAAGCAGCGCGATGACTTCCGACAGTGGATCGGCCATGGCCGGACTCTAGCAAACGAAATCTGGACTGCACATGGTAGATAGTCCAGCTCGCGGTCGCTACGTTCCCTTCATGGACGTCGCGATCAACGCGGCAAAAGGAGTGGCTATGAAAACCGTACTCATCACAGGTTGTTCCTCAGGCTATGGCCTCGAAACCGCGCGACATTTCCTGGCGCAGGGCTGGAACGTGGTCGCCACCATGCGCACTCCGCGCGAAGAGGTGCTGCCTCGGTCGGACCGGCTGCGCGTCGTGGCGCTGGACGTGACGAACCCCGAAAGCATCGCGGGCGCGCTGGCAGTGAGCGGACCCGTTGACGTGCTGGTCAACAATGCTGGCATCGGGCTGATGGGGGCCTTCGAGGCGACGCCCATGACCACGGTGCGCGAGGTGTTCGAGACCAATACCTTCGGCGTCATGGCCATGACCCAAGCCGTGCTGCCTCAGTTCCGTGCGCGCCGATCAGGGGTAGTGGTGAACGTGACCTCGAGCGCAACGCTCGCGCCCATGCCCCTGGTCGCCGTATACACTGCGAGCAAGGTCGCTATCGAAGGGTTCACGGCTTCGCTCGCGTTCGAGCTCGAAGAATTCGGCATATCCGTCAAGCTGGTCGAGCCCGGCTACGCGCCGACCACACGCTTGACGAGCAACGGGGGCGCGCGCATGGCCGGCTTATTTCCGGAGCCCTACGCGCCCTATGCGCAGCGCATCTTTGCTGCATTTGCACAGCCTGCGCTCGTGACGACCGAGGCGGACGTCGC
>FSTV01000299.1_pt1 | contig 9452 bp, 6 predicted proteins | sample 1636931 | NCBI WGS metagenome assembly FSTV01 (sample SAMEA3914816, study PRJEB12502) | metagenome | biome: forest; material: soil | place: USA | collected 2011-09-16 | depth 0.3 m | reverse complement strand
GACGCCCCCGCTTGTGGCTACAAAGGGCTCGGGCATCTGGAACAAATCAGTGCGGACGTCCAAGTTTGTGTGCCACCCGTCGTGTGCACGCCTTCCGAGACTTGCCCGCGCGGTCTCGCTGATTGCGTTGCTGGCAAGTGCGTGTTCAAGGCCGGCTACCACGCGCTGGCCACGCTGCCCGAGGCCTGGGCCACGTATTATTGTGATCTCCCCAGCGGAGGCTGTGATGGTTCGGTACAGAATCCGAAACCGTATGATCTCGCGCACGCGATCGCTGCGAAGTTCGGCCCAGTCTGCGCGGACTCGCCCGACGGAAGCGGACCCTGTGTTGGCATCGCCGCGGTTCCGCCCCTGCTCGCAGGCAACAGCCAAATCGCCGTGGACCCAAGTACCAGCAAGCCTGTTTCTCCGTGGGGTCAAGGCATGACCGCCGCGTCAGGTGTTTGTTACCGCATCACGGGCCCGTCTGGTGCCTCCGCCGTGATCGGCATTTCGGATCGCTGTGCGGGGTACTGTAAGTGCAGCCCCACGAACAGCCAGAGCGAGTGCGGCATGTGTATCAACGCGCCGGACACCACGACTGAGTGCCCGTGCGTCGGCAGCGCACCGCCGTTGTACGGCAAGAGTTGCGACCAAGCGCTGCAGTGCGATTGGTGCGCCAGCAACAATCACGCGCATTTCGATGTAGACAACGCCACCTTCCAACATGTGTGCGGTGCGCCCGGTGTACACGACGGAAGCTGCAAGCTCGCCAAGGTGGAAGTAGTCGCCGATTGCGTTGCGGCGCGCCCGGATTGGCCGAACTGAGCCCCAATCGCCCACGCCCAGGGGAGGTTTTTGCAAGCGCTTCTGCTTCGGAAAAGCTAGAATGGCCGCCCGGTCGAATAAAGACGGCACATCGCTTCCCGTTTGAAGGATCCCGATGGGCCGGAGAATACTATTTGCGATGTTTTACGCTGCTTCGACTCGTCTGTGCACCGCGCTGATCTCGAGCGGGTTGTTAGCGGTATCCGCGCAGGCGGCTGCCTCTACGGCGTGCTCCGCGCCAAAAATCAGCGTCGCTTTTCCACCCGGCCCCGCCTGGCAAAGCGCTGCGGCTGACCTGACTGAACGGCTGCGGAGTCTGGAAGACTTGGACCGCTGCGCCCGCGTCTCGGCACGCCCGAGCGGCACCGGGGTGGATCTCGAGATCGTGACCAGTGACGGCCGCGAAGCGCGCAGGCACGTCGAAACGGTAGCTGAGCTGCTGCGCACTGCGGAGGCGCTCTTGGTGTTACCGCCAGAGCCGGTGCACGTCGCTGCGACCTCGCCGCTCGAAGTACCGCCGCCCGAGACGCCAAGAGCGCGCGCGCCCGTCACATCAACGCACGTCGAGCTTGGCGCGGGGGCCTCGCTGCGCTTCGGCGGTGGTCCGGCGTATGTCGGCGGCGGCGTCGCCGGCTTCGCACAATTTGCGCTCGACCGCTGGCTGCTTGCCGCCTCTGGCCGCTGGGACATCGCGGACGCGATCATCAATCAGCCAACGCCCAACGACTTCCACATGCAGACGAGCGTGGTCGGCGTGAGCGTTGGGCGGCGCCTGGAGCTCGCCAGCGCAGATCTTGATACTCTGGTCGGCCCGAATGTCGTGCTCGAGAGCCAAGACGGGGACGACGTCAGTCGCGAGGTGCACGGCGCCGCGGCGGATTTCCGAGTCGCACTCGCGGTGCGACTTTCCGGCCCGAAGTCCTCGTCGGTGCGCGCCTTCGCTAGCGCTGATTTCGAGGCTTCGCCGAGCAGACTGCGCTCGGCTCGCGTCATCGACCGCGCGCTGCCGCACTTGCCTTGGTGGAGCACGGGCCTCGCGCTGGGCGTGCTGTGGGGCGCGCGATGATCGGGCAAAAACGATCCGCCGCGCGGAGCCATGAGCTGACTGACGCCACGGCGCTCGAGGAATTGAGCCGCGGTCAGATCAGCGCCCTGGGCGTGCTTTATGACCGCTATCAGGCTTCGGTCGCGAGCTTCGTGCGCCGCGCTACCAACGACGCGAGTGACGTCGAAGACTTGGTGCACGCAACGTTCATGACGGCCGCCAAGGCCGCCGGCAATTTCGACGGCCGCCAAAGTTGTCGACCTTGGCTGGTCGGCATCGCGGCGCGCCTGTTGTTCCGACGCAAGCGGGGCCTGTCGCGCTGGGCGCGCGCCTTGCGGGAGCTCACCTTCCGGGAAGCAGACCGCTACACGGATCCACACCGCGAGCTGTCCGCGCGCGACGAAGTGATGCGCCTGTCTAGCGCGCTGGAGCGGCTGAGCGAACCGAAGCGCGTGGTGCTGCTACTCGCCGAAAGCGAAGGGCTCTCCTCGGAGGAGATCGCGACTGCTCTGCAAATCCCGGTCGGAACGGTGTGGACACGGCTACACCACGCGCGCCGTGATTTGCGTCGCCTGCTGGAGCGAGAGGGCGAGTCATGAAGCCCTGCGCTCGAAAGTGGCAAGTCGCGGCCGCGCGCGACGGTCGGTTGCGAGGCAAGGACCTCGCGAGCGCCGAGCGGCACCAAGACACGTGTGCCGAGTGCGCGCAGGACGCGCGTGAGTTCGCCGCGCTCAGCACTTCGATCCTACAACTGCCGACGCTCACGCGGGATCCCATCACCGTGCACCGCACGCGGCAGCAGTTGCTCTCCGCGTTCAACGAGTCCGTGCTCGAACCCACGACGAGCAGCGTGCGCGTCCGCCCGGCGCTGGCATTGAGCGGCGTGGCCGTGCTGCTGACGTTGCTGTGCTTCGTCGTCGCGCGCAGCACGCCGCAGCCTGTCTCGGCCGTCGCCACGGCCTCGGTGGTCGAGGTCCAGGCCAGCCCAGAAGCGCACTGGACAGAGCACCTGGACCAAGAGCTGGATCGCATCGATTTCACGGCGGGGTCCGCTTCGTTCAAGGTGCGGCCGCACCTAGGTCGGCGCGTGATGCTCTCGCTCCCCGATGGCGAGATCGAGGATTTGGGCACGGTTTTCGCGGTATTCGTGCGCGATCAAGCGACGAAGCGCGTGACCGTCAGCGAGGGCCGCGTGTCTTTACGCCTACACGGCCGGGCCGAAAAGGTGCTGCGCGCGGGAGAGTCCTGGGAAGCGGAGGCGCCGCTCGCCAAACCCATCGAGACACCGCTAGCCGTGGCGCCGAAAGCGGCCCGCCTGACGCCGGACAGCACCCCGGCGAGCAACACTCGAGCAGCGACGAGCGCGCTCGGCAGCCCCGCGCCAGCGTCGCTCGGAACCGAGCCCGTACCTGCTGCAGCAAGCAAAATCGTCACAGAGTCGGCCAAGGCTGAGGACGATGCCTACCTGCACGTCGTGGCCCTGCTGCGAACGGGTAAGCAAGAGGACGCGCGCGCCGAAGCCAAGCAATACTTGTTGCGTTTTCCGAACGGATTCCGTCGCGTCGAAGTGCTGAACATTGTGACAAGGTAGGCAGATGATGTTCTACCGGTTGGCACGCTGGCTGTGCGCCGCGGCCGTCGTGTTGTGCTCAGCCTCGGCCTCGGCTGAGGCGCGCGTCTCTTACGCGCAGGCGCTGAGCCTGTCGAGACAACGTGCACCTAGTATCGCTGTGGCCCGCGCCACCGAGCGCGTCGCCGAAGCCGACTCGAGGGTAGGCGGCTTGTATCCCAACCCCACGCTGAGCGCTGGTACGTCCACGCAAACGGCGCGCTTAGCGGTGGGTGCTTCGGTTCCGCTGCTCATCCTCGGTCAGCGCGGGGCCGCGCTCGACGCGGGCCGCGCTGAGCTGTCCGTGGCAAAGCTCGACACTCAGGTTTCACTCGCCGAGGTACGTGCGGCAACTGGGCACGCGTTCGCCGCGCTGTGGCTCGCGGAGCAAACCGCGAACGCGCGTGTTGAAGCGGCGGGCATCTCGCACAAGCTTGAATCGGCCGTGGAAGGCCGGGTAGAGCTCGGCGCTGCCCCGGAAATCGAACGGCTACGCGCCCATGCGGAAACGCTGCGCGCAGATCTGGACTCGCGTATCGCCACGGACTTCGTGGACGCAGCCTCGACCCAGCTCGCCGCTTGGATAGGCGTCGACTTCGATCAATCCTTGCGTGTCGCCGACGACCCGCCCGTGCCGAGTCAGGTACCGGCGCTAGCAGCCCTGCGGCTGCAAGTGGGGGCGAACCCCGGAGTATTGCGGGCAACCGCCGAAGCACACGCCAGCCAGGCCAGAGTCGCCAGCGAGCGGGCTCAGGTGCGCCCACTGATGACCCTGGATGTCGGCGCAGAGATGTACGACCCAACGTTGCCGGCAACCAATTATCGAGCGCAATTGGCCTTCGAAATGCCTCTTTTCAATCAGCGAGGGCCGCTCATCGAGCGCGAGCAAAGACGCGCCGCGGTGGCCCTTTCACAGGCCAGCGCCGAGCACGTGCGTTTGAGCTCCGCGTTGATCGTCGCGTACCGCAGTTTCGTGGCGCTCACGCAGCAAACGCACACGCTGGCTGACGGAGTGGTGCCGGCTGCCGTCGCGGCCGCGCGCGCGACCGAGGAGTCTTACACACTCGGGCGAGCCCCGCTCGTGGCCGTGTTGGACGCGGAGCGCGCGCGCATCGACGCGCAGCTGTCCTTGCTCGAGAGCCAGGCCGCGCGGGCGAACGCATGGATTGACGTCGAGCTGGCACTCGGTGTCCAATGAGCTGGGCGCGCACGGCGCTCGTGAGCGCTCTCCTTTTCAGCGGCGCGTGCCGGTCCGCCTCGCAGCCCGCCGAGCCTGAGCTCAAAGTCGTCGTGCACTGCGTGAGCCCAACGCGCCAGGCCCTGGACGAAACCCTCGAGCTACGCGGTCACCTCGAACCTCCGCCAGGCGGAGATTTGCCGTTGGCCTCCCAGGTGGCCGGTCGCATCGTCGAAGTGCTCGTGCACGAGGGGCAAACCGTGCGCGCCGGTGATGTGGCCGCGAGCGTGGATGACTTGGCTTCGCGCGATGCGGTGCGCCAAGCGGAAGCGGCGCTGGCACAAGCAAGTGCGGCGGAGCTCAACGCCCAAGCCACGTTGGCTCGCACTCAGGCGCTGGTCGAAAGGGGCATCGCGGCTCGCCAAGAGCTGGACGACGCGACCGCCAAGGCAGAAACCGAAAAGCAGTCGGTAGCCGCGGGACAAGCGGCCTTGGACCTCGCGCGGCGCACCCTGGGGCGTGTCCAGGTGCGCATCGCATTCGGCGGAGTCGTGACACGCGTTTGGCGCGGTCCCGGTGCGCTCGTCGACGGCAGCGCGGCGACGCCCATCGCGCAGGTTGCGGCCTCCTTGGGTGCTGAGCTCGTGGCTGACGCGACAGAACGCGATTTGGCGCAGGTCGGCGTGGGTCAACGCGCTCAGATCCAACTCTCGCCAGGCGCGCCGCCGCTGGTCGGATCGGTGCGCGCGCTGTCCAGCGCTCTGGATCCGAGCACGGGCCTCGGAGTCGTGCGCGTGAGTCTGAGCGATGCTCCAGCGAGCTGGTTGATGGGCGCACATGGCCGCGTCACCATCATCACGAAGCACCGGGATTCTGTGCCGTTATTGCCGACGCAAGCGCTGCGCGGCGCCATCTCGGATGGGGCTGAAGTGGTGATTTGCTCGGGCAACACCGCGACCGTGCGCGCCGTGACCGTCGGCTATCGTGACGAGCGTCAATTCGAGATCCTGAGCGGTCTTGCTAGCGAAGACAAAGTCGCGATCGATCACGTGCTCGGCTTAGACACGGGCACGACACTGGTGCAGGCGCCGTGAGCTTACTGGCATGGCTGCGCCGCTATCAGGTCGTGGTCTGGCTCACGACTGGCATCTTGGTCGTACTGGGCGTCGCCTGCGCGTACGACATGCCCAGCGGTATCTATCCGGAAATCGAATTTCCGCGCGTCGTCGTCGTGGCCCGCTCCGGCGGCGCGCCTCCGGACGTATTTCTGACCCAGGTGACGCGGCCGCTCGAGCAAGCGCTGACGTCGACTTTGGGTCTGGAGCGCGTGCGATCCAAAACCATTCGCGGCGCGACCGAAATCGCGCTGCAGTTCTCACCCGACACCGACATGTGGCGTGCGCTGCAGATGGTCGAATCGAAGGTGGGCGAGGCGCGCGGCGGCCTACCCACTGACGCGGAGATCGTGGTCGAGAAAGTGACTACGGGCTCCTTTCCCGTCGTCACCTTCAACGTGTCCGGCGCACTCGACCCGCGTGAGCTGCAGGAACTAGCGGAATTCGTGCTGCGGCCGGCGCTGGCGAACGTGCCGGGCGTCGGGCGCATCGACGTCGTCGGCGGGGACCAACGCGAGTACGAGGTGATTGTCGACCCGCAAGCCGCGTTCGCGCTCAAGTTGAACCCCGACGACGTAGCCAACAAGCTACGTGCCAGCACGAACCTTCGCGCCGTGGGTCGCGTGCAAAGCGGTCAGCAATTGGTGACGGTGCTTGGCGACGCACAACCGCGCACGCTGGCCGAGCTGCGCGATCTGCCGATCGCCAATGGTGCGGACGGCAGCGTCGTGCCGCTGCGCGCAGTGGCAGAGGTCGTGGAGGGCGCGGAGGACCGCACCGTGCGCGTGGGCGGGCCGCGCGGCAACACCGTGGCGCTGAGCGTAGCTCGGCTGCCCGGCGCGAGCACCCCGGACGTCGTCGACCACGCAATCGCAGCGGTGGCCGCCCTGAAGGCGAGTCTGCCCGCGGGCGCCAGCGTCGAGCCCGTGTACGATCAAGCGAGCCTCGTGCGTGACGCGATGAGTAGCGTGCGCGACGCGATCCTCGTTGGCATTTTGCTGTGCGCGCTGGTAATCGCGGTGTTTTTAGGGGATTTTCGCGTGGGCGTGCAAGCCGCGCTGGCCGTACCGATCACGCTCGCGACGACCTTCGTGTGCATGAAGATCGCCCACCAGACGCTGAATCTGATGTCCCTGGGCGGGATGGCCGTGGCCATCGGCCTGGTCGTGGATGACGCGATCGTGATCGTCGAAGCCATCGCGCATCACCGCGATGCAGGCGCGGAGCCAGTTCAGGCCGCGGCGCTTGGCACCTCAGAGCTGGCACCCGCCGTCGTGGGCACCACCTTGACCACCGTGGTCGTCTTGATCCCCCTCACCTTCCTGAGCGGCATCGTCGGTGACTTCTTTCGTGCGTTGGCCTTCACGCTGACCTGTGCCGTGCTCGTCTCGCTAGTGATCGCGCTGACGCTGATTCCGCTCTCGGGCGTCGGGCGAAAGCGCACGCCGGTGCCTCACGCCGCACCTTCGGTGCGTTGGTATGAGCGTATTTCCGCGCTGTTCTTGCGCCGCCCAGGGTTGGCAGTCGCGCTCTTGGCCGCTAATCTCGCGTTCGGAGCCGTACTGTATCCGCGCTTGCAACGCGGTTTCCTGCCCACGATGAACGAAGGAGCATTCGTGCTCGATTACTTCCTGCCCGCGGGCACTTCATTGGAGGTCACCGAAGCGTTTGCGCGCGACATCGAGCACGAGCTGCAGATCACGACGGAGGTGAGTACCTTCTCGCGGCGCTTGGGCGCGGAGCTTGGGCCAGCGGCGGCCACCCAGCTCAACCGCGGCGACGTCATGGTGCGGCTGAAGCCCTCCGCCACGCGCAGCTACGACGAAATCGTCGCCGACGTGCGGGGACGGTTGAGCGCGAAATACCCGGAGGTTCGCGTCGAATTCGTGCAGGTCCTCCAAGACGTGCTCAATGACCTGGCAGGCAGTCCGCGGCCGATCGAGGTCAAATTGTTCGGGCCGGACTACGCCAAGCTGAACGAGCTCGGCGACCAGCTCGCCGCCAAAATCAGCCACGTAACGGGGGTCGTGGACGTGTACGCGGGTCACGAGCACGAGGTGCCGGAGCTGCGCTTCCATGCCAATCAGGACTCGCTCGCGCGCCTGGGCGTGACCCCCGATGACTTCGCGCTGCAGCTCGAAACTGCGCTGCGAGGCAGCATCGTGGGCGCGATTCGCCGCTTCGATCGCTTGATCAACATTCGCGTTCGTTATCCAAACCCGCTCCGCTTCGACCCAACGCAGGTGCCAAACCTGCCGTTCGCGGCGAAGGACCGGCTGCTCACCTTTCGCGCCCTCGGCGAGCCCGAATTGTCCACCACCGCTGCAGAGCTGACACACGAAGCGCTGCAGCCGATGGTCGCCGTCACTGCGGATCACGAGGGACGCAGTCTCGGTGAGGTAGCGGATGAAGTGGGGAGCATCGTCGCTCAGCTGCATTTGCCGGCGGGCTACCGCGCGGTGGTCGCAGGTCAGATCGAGAGCCAGCGCGCCACCTTGCGCAATCTATCCTGGGTAGCAGCGTTCGCCGCGTTGTTGGTCTTGACCGTGCTTTCCGCGCAATTTCGCCTGCTGCGCTTCGCATTTTTGGTGTTGGGCTTGGTACCCGTGGCCATCGTGGGCGCCTTCTTCGGTTTGTTCGTCACGGGCACGCCGCTCAACGCGGCCTCTTTGATGGGCGCGGTGCTGCTCGTGGGGCTAGTGGTCAAAAACGGCGTGCTGCTGCTCGAAGAAGCAGAGAAGCGTTTCGCCGCGGGTGAAGCGCCGGAGATGGCCATTGCGGGCGCCGCAGCGCGCCGCGTGCGGCCAGTGCTCATGACCACGACGGCGACCCTGGTTGGCTTGCTGCCGTTGGCCCTCGGCATCGGAGCCGGCGCGGACCTGCAACAGCCCTTGGCCATTGCCGTGATCTTTGGCCTGGCCAGCTCCACGCTCGCAACGCTCGGCATCCTGCCGCCGCTGGCGCTGCTCGCGTTACGCCGCGTGAAACCGCTGGCTCCGAGCCCGTCTTAGTTACGCGGCGGAGAAACCAGCAACAGGCGCGCCGCTTGCGGGTCCGCTAGGTACGCCGTGCCGTTTGCATCAGCAACGGCGTTGCGCGCGCCGGGTGCGGTTGCAGTCTGCACGAGGCGCGAGAAGTCACCGTGCTCGCTGACCGTGGCAACGGTGAGCCGCGCCGCCTTGCCAGCGGCGGCGTAGATCAAACCGGTCTTCGCCACGTAGTCGATGTTGTCCACACCGGCACCTGTATCGAGCTGACCGAGGCGCGCGCCGTCGTGGTTCATATCCAGCGTTTGGACGTGATCCGTGCACGCCACGAACAACAAGCCGCGCGCAGAGTCCAGCGCGATGCCGCGTGGTCCCTCGCTCGAACAACCAGCACTCCAAGTATCCCTCACGCGGTGAGTCGCGAGATCGATGCTCAACGTGGAACCCTTGTCCTCCAAGTTCGTGAAGAACAGGCCGCGCGCAGCATCCACCGCGTACCCTTCGGGGTCCCCCGGTAGCGCGATCGTCGCCTTCGGTTGCAGCGACCCTGCCTGAGATGCGTCCAACACGGCGATCGACTGGGTTTTGGGCGTCGTCACCCACACCTCACGCGTCGAGGCCACGAATTGCACGCCGTCCGGCGACGAGGGCAGCGTCAGGCACTGACCGAGCGCCAGCGTCTGCAGATCCACGGCGCACACCTCTTGCGAGG
>FSTV01000145.1_pt1 | contig 9509 bp, 7 predicted proteins | sample 1636931 | NCBI WGS metagenome assembly FSTV01 (sample SAMEA3914816, study PRJEB12502) | metagenome | biome: forest; material: soil | place: USA | collected 2011-09-16 | depth 0.3 m | reverse complement strand
GACGGCATCCGCGACTCGCCGCACGAACACGTCAAGCCCCGCCTCTTGCTCCATGAAGCGGCGCGCGGCTTGGCCGATACGCCGAGCTTCTTCGGGATTGGCGAGCAGGCGCTCGATGGTACTTCGCAACGCGGCGGAATCCCCCGGGGGCACGTATACGCCGGTCACGCCGTCCACGATCGTATCGGTCTGGCCGTGCGTCTTGGTCGCGACCACGCATTTGCCCATCGACATCATCTCGAGAATGGTGGCGATGCCGGTCTGATAGTGATTCTGCAAGATCGGCACGACGGCGAGCGCCGAACGTGCGTACAGCTCACGCAGCTCGAAGCGATTCAACTTGCCCCAAGTCACGTTGGCCGGGAGCGGCCCTCTGGGCTCGAGCTTCTTCTCGATCCAAGGGCTGCCAGCGGCTATCTGCACGCGCACCGGCAGATCCCGAACGGCGGCGACGAGCGTGTCGTAATCACGGAGCAATTGACCAGCCGCGCAGATCAGGTCCGGCTCGAGCGCGCGCCCGTCATGTTTGAAGAACTCTTGATCGGCGTGATAGTACATGCGAACGACCTTGGACGCCGGCAAGCCGAGCTCGCCGGTCGCGAGCTGCTCCTCCGAGGTCGAGTACACGAGCACGCGGTCGAACTTGCTGCCCACGCGCGCCCATTTGAAGAAGGCCTTCTTCTTTGCAGGAAACAGCGTGTGCGCGATCATCGTGTGGGAGTGGCGCTTGGGGCTCGTCTGCAGCAAAGCAGCCAGCGGTAAGCCGATGTCCTCACCCGTAGTGAAGTAGGCGTCGTAGCGGTCGCGGGCGAAAAAGCCCAACATCGCCACACCGGCGGAGAGACCGCCAGCGCGCACGGCTAACTTCACCGCGCTGGAGGTCGAGCGATCCACGTCGCCGAAGTCGATGACGTCGGCGTGAAGAACGTCGGCGAGCTCGAAGACATCGAGCCGTGGCTCCCGGTTGGCCGCAATCTCCGCTCGAACCTGGTCGCCAAAGCGGCCAGCAGCAAGAATCAAACAGCGCATTTTTATGATCATCGGTGTAAGCGCAGTCGCACTTTGCCGCAATAGCTGTGTGGGGCCGATTTTCAGCGCGCTTGGAAACACGCGCCGCACAAAACGCTCGTGCGCCAGGCATTTCCCGGTGATACTTGGCCGTTCACTCCAACGCGGTAGGCTTGGGGCGGCAAACGCACATGGAAAATCCCGTAGACGAAGAGCACGACGAAGACGACGAAGATGCAGGCGGCGGTGGAGGTAGCTTTCAAATGGAGCACCTCCAGAGCTACCTGAACTTCGCGAAGTTCGCGCTGCGCAGACGTTGGCGGATGCTCGTCGTGACGCTGATGGCAGGCGTCTGTCTGTCCGTGTTGGCATCCATCTATATCCCGCGGACATTCTCGTGCACGACGGTGCTAATGCCCTCCAGCAGCGGGGTTCTAGACGCTCAATACTCGCAGAATTACTTGGTGGGCGCGGCCGACCTGATCCTGCGCCACGAGAATCTCGAGGCGCTAATCCGTGACGTCGACCTAGTCGAGAAGTTTTCGTCTCGACGCGCTCCGCTGATGCGGCTGAAAGACCGCCTGTCGATGGCGCTTGCCGGCCCGACGCCGAAGCAGTCTCAAATCGCGGCGCTCGTCGGATCGCTGGAGACCAAGATCGAAGTCTCCGCAGACAAGGGTGACCTGACCATCAAGGTGAGCTGGTCTGACGGCCAAACGGCGGCCGAGCTGGCCGCCGCGGCGCGCGACAGCTTCATCAAGGCCCGGCACACCGCGGAGTTCTCGGCTTTCGAAGACAAGATGGCGATCGTCGACGGTCACGGCCAGAAGCTTCGCGAGGAGATCGGCGTCCTGGCAGACCAATTGAAGGCGATTCGCGACCGAAAGCTGGACGAAGCCGATGCCCTTCGCAAGGAGGCCGCCAGCAACGCCAAGACCGCGCGCTTGGCAGCAGAAAAGGCTGAGCTGGCGCAGGCGGCGCCAAGGACCAGCGCCCCGATCGCCGCCGACACCCAGACCCCGGAGCTGAAAGACAGGCTGACCGCGCTGAACGCCAAGCTTTCGGCCGCCGAGGCCGAACGCGACCAACGCCTGCGCGCAGCACAAGCCAAGCTGGACGACCTGAAGGTAAAGCTCACGCCTTCGCACCCCGAGGTCATCGCGCAAGAGCAGCAAGTAGCGATTCTATCTCAAACGCCGTCTGACCTCGTGCTCCTGCGCTCAGAAGCAAAGGACCTTGCAGCGGAGCTCAAGCAGCGCCAAGGGCTGGGCGCCATTGGCAGCAACCTGGGCGGCGGGGCGACCGGTCGCGTACCGAGCGCTGCCGAACAGCTACTTCCGCCGGACGTGACGGAATTGCTCGACAGGGACAATCTAGATCCGGCTTTGACGGCGCAGCTATCCAGCACGGTGGTCAGGTACGCAGCCCTACGCGACGAACTGCTCAACACGCGCGTCGCGCTGGACACCGCACAGGCGGCATTCAACCACCGCTACCAAGTGATCGTTCCCGCAGAAGCCCCGACGAAGCCGGACAAGCCCAAACCAGGCGTCGTGATCGGCGCCGGCCTGTTCCTTTCGCTGCTCCTGGCGCTGGTGCTTCCGATCTTCTCCGAGCTGCGAAAAGGTGTGATCGTCGAACGATGGCAGGTGCAACACTTGCAACTTCCCGTGCTAGCGGAGCTTCACCTGCCTCCGAACTCACAGGATTGAGCGCGACTGAGCTTTCGAGCCACGAGCGGGTACATCGAACCATGAACGCATTTTCCAAGACTGATCTCGAGACGTTCCGTCAAACTTATGCCGAACAAGGCTACGTCGTGCTGCGCGACGCAGTCTCTCGAGACGAGCTAGCCAAGCTCAAGACGCAGATCTTCGACAGCTTCGAGGAGTCGAAGCGCTCGGGGCAGCTCTTCTCCGGCGGTGGCAACATCAGCGGCCATCTCAACTGCTTTCCTGGCGCAGAGTCGCGTTTTGCTTTCGACGCGCTGAAGGAACGCGGCGTTGTCGACCTAGTCAAGGACTTGTATCGCAAGTCCATGGATCTGCGCGTCAGCTGTAACCTGAATCTGCCCGGCAGCGTGGCGCAGCACTATCACCAAGATGGCGTGTTCGCGGAAGACTTCATGATCGCGAACGTGGCGGTGGTCGATACGGACCTCGTGAACGGAGCGATCGACGTCCTGCCCGGTACACACAAGCGCTTTTACGAGTTCTGGCGCTATGCGATTCAGCAGAAGTACAAGCTGACCACGCGCCTGCCGCTGAACGCGGGTGACGTGCTCGTCCGCACGTCCCGCCTGTGGCACCGTGGCATGCCGAACAAGAGCGCTACGCCGCGCCCGATGCTCGCCTTCACCTTCGGTGAAAAGGTCGCGCCCAAGGGCGACGCCTTCGCCATCAAGGAGGGCAAAATCAGCTTCGACCCCAATTGGTTCCGGCCGGATTTCATGGGTCGCATACGCGAGCGCACGTTCGTCACTGCGCCCATCACCTACTCAGCGTACCGCTTCGCGCGCTCGCTGGTTGGGCAAAAAGGCTACGACACCTGAGTGTGAACGCGCCTGTCTACGCCTGACACGGGCGCGCGAAGGCGACGACGGCGGCCCCTACAGATCGCCGCTCTTCAGATCTTGCGCAAGGCGGTCTGCGCCACGTGCGGACAGCGCCATGGACGTGAGCACCGGATTCTTTTCCGGGCCGGTGGTGAACACAGCCGAATCGCCCACCACCACGTTCGGCACGCCGTGCATGCGACTGAAGGCATCCAGCATGCCGAACTGCGGCGAGGCGTGCATGCGGCACGTGCCGCCGTAGTGATTGGAGTTGCCCGCGGGTTCGACCTTCCAGACCCGCTCGCGCGGCTGCAAACCCGCGCTCTCCAAGAGCGCTAGGATTTGAGCGCGCGTTTGATCCAGCACTTGAAGGGCTTCGGGCAAATGCTTGATGTGCAGCTCCAGACCCGTATCACCGTTCTTGCCGCTCTTATCGAGGGCGACCCAGTTATCGCGCGTGGGGATCATGGTGCCGAACACGCTGAAGCCAATTTCGGGCGAACGCCCCGGACTGCGATTGAGCACGCTTTTTGCGTAAATCGCAGCGCCGCTCCATTGCATGCCGGCCGCTGCGTACAGCGGCGCCGAGCGGTCGAGCGAAGGTCGAGTGATGTACGAAGCCGGGTGAATCGACACCTTCTCGGCGAGGTCGATGACCAGCTTACCGAGCGGGTGATCGTGCAGGTAGCGGCCGAGCACGCCGTGCGTGTTGCCGAGACCTTCTGGGAAATCCGCACTCGAGGAACGAAGCAAGACTTCAGCGGTGTTCACGGCGCCCGCCGCCACGACGACCGCGCGACACGGAATGCGTCCCTCTACACCGGTGCGCGTGTCGCGGTACACCACGGCCGTGACGCGACGCTTTTCCGCGGACCACTCCAGCCGTATCGCGCGCGAGCTGTAGCGCGCTTTGACGCGCCCGGCATGCAGCAGCGGCTTCAGCAAACGCACGTAGGCGTTGAACACCGTACCGCTGAGCGTAGCCGTCGATTCCGCGCCGTACGCGTACGGCATGGGCACGATCGACCGCCCTGCACGCTCGGCGGAAGTGACCATGGCTTGCCAATCGACGTCCAACTGGCGGGCGGCACGGACGTTGCCGGCGGGCAACTGCGGAACGCTGCTGGTCGCCCCAGCGATGCACAGGAGCGGCTCGACTCGATCATACCAAGGCGCGAGCTCGGCGTAGCCGAGCGGCCATTTCCACTCTTCGCCGGCACGCTCCGCGTCTCGAAAATCATCGTCGGAGAAACGCGGCACCGCGCAGCTCCAATGATTCGACAACCCGCCGGGCGCGAGCTCTTCATTGACCTGCGCCGTGTCGTCTAGCGTGCGAGCGACGTGCGGCCGTTGGTGCAACACGCGGCGATGCTTCGCGAGCGTCATGCCGCGCACGCGCAGCGTTAGGCCCAGGTCGGCACGCTCGAGCCCGGCCTCGAGCACCAAGACGTCCATCCCAGCGCGCTCGAGGAACACGGCGGCGGCTGCTCCACCAGGGCCGCTCCCGATCACCACGACTCTATTGTCGTCTCTCACTAACCGGGCGTATACCACTGTCCCGCGTCCACTGCGACGTGTCGCGCGACCCGTCGCCTTCTCGCTTCCACGACGCTCGCCCACGAGCGATACTTCTGCCCATGAACTTACGCGCGTTCGGAAACACGGATCTCAAGGTCTCCGAATTCGGTCTCGGTTGCGCACGCATCGGCGGCATCTTCCAAGGTGATGCTCAGAGCTTCTTGAGGCTTTTTTCGGCCGCGGCGGATTCTGGTATCAATTTCTTCGACACCGCCGACATGTACAGCCAAGGCGAGAGTGAGGTGTTGCTCGGCAAGGCATTTCGCAAACAACGCAGTCGCGTCATCATCGCGACCAAGGCGGGCTATTGCCTGCCGACACGACGCCGTTTCGCAGCCCGCATCAAACCGCTACTCCGGCCGCTGATTCGGGCGCTCAAGATCCGTCGTGACCGGCTGCCGGGCGGCGCGCGTGGCGCGCTCAGTCAGGATTTTTCTCCCGCCTATTTGCGCCAAGCCGTGGAAGGCAGCCTGCGCCGCCTGCGCACGGACTATGTAGATCTGCTGCAGCTGCACAGCGTGCCGCTGGACGCGGTGATGAGCGGTGAATGGGAACCCGTGCTGGATGACCTGAAACGATCGGGGAAGATCCGACACTACGGCCTGTCCGTGGATGCGCTCGACGCCGGCTTGGCGGGTTTGCAGTACAACGGCGTGGCGTCCCAACAGTGCGTGCTCAGCTTGGTCGAGCAAGGCAGTGCCCGCGAGCTGATCCCGAGGGCGCACGCCCAAGGGGTGGGCATCATCGCCCGGGAGATCTTGGCCAACGGGCTGCTCGTCAAACCCGCGGCCGAAATCGACGTAAAGGGCTACTGCAGCTCGGAAGAGGAGGTCGCCAAACGAATCGCGCAATTGGCTGAATACCGCGAGCAAGCGGCGCAGGAGGGCATTTCCCTGGCCACGCTCGCGCTGCGCTACGCGAGCCGCCTAGAAGGCGTCTCGGTCGCCTTGATCGGCGCGCGCAGCGTCGAGCAACTGCGCAGCATGCTCATCCAAGCCGCCAAGTAGCCGCGCGCCCCCGCCGCGGGCGGCTCCGCCGCCAACGCCCGGCGGAGTAGCTTTTGTGCAATGATTCCCAGTACTCAGGGCATCATCAGATTGAAACGGTACTGAAACATCGCACCCTTAATCTGTTCTCTTCACACCTGACGCCGGGAGCGGTATGTAACGGTTCGCGCGGAGAAGAACGAAAATGGAAAAGATCGTCAAAGGGATGATTCAGGTTGCCGGGACGACCTACCGCATCGTTCGCCTCAAACGCGGTCAGTACAATGTCGTCCGAGTGCTGGATGACGTGCTGGTCGGCGGCTTCACCAGCGCCCCACAAATCGAGATCCATGCGGATGGTATCGACCCCGCCTTGATGCGAGAAATCGCACGCGTCGCGATTCAGGGGGCGAAGACCAGCTGGGTTGGTCGCGCCCTTCTCGGCTGAACCGCCGCTGAATGGTTCTCGGAGCGAAGCCGGTGCTGGTCGCAACACCCCCGAACGGCTCGGGACAACGTGCGCCCGCCTTCTACAAGAGAAGGCGTAGGCGAAATAACGAGATCGGGCAGCTGCTGATCCGTAAGGGGATCATCACGCCACAGCAGCTGCGTGATGCTCTGAAGATTCAAGCGGAGAGCGGCGGCCACGTCGGCGCCATTCTGAAGCGCATGGGCGCCTGTGACGCGCGTGCGATCGCGGAAGCCCTGATCGAGCAGGTGCAAATCGCGCACGACAAGGGCAAAGGCCTTGCCCAGCGCGCTCGCAAAAACCCGTCCATCGTCGGCTTGCACGTGCCGGGGCGGCCGCTGTTGTCGTTCACGCTGTTGATCCTGACGGACGTGGTCACGCTCGCCTTGTCGGCAGCCGTCGCGGGCTTCGTGCTCGCGGGTGATTCGCTCACGGGTACGCAGCGCTTCAGCGTCGCAGCCATCGTGCCGATGTGCATCGCAACCTTCGCATCACTTTCGTTGTACGCGCCCACGCCGCCCAGCCCGCCCGAAGAGCTGCGCCGCGCCACGCTGGCCACGCTGCTGATCTTCACCGGCTCTTGGGCGGTCGCAGTGCTCGCGCGCAGCGGCCCGATCAGCGCGGTCTCGCATGGTGCTTGGCTCTTGGGTTGGGTGGTCGCGGCGTTCCTGGTGCCCATTGGGCGCGGCACGCTGCGTTCCACGTGTGCGAAGCGCTCCTGGTGGGGTCAGCCCGTCGTCGTGATCGGCGCCGGTAAGGTTGGGCGCGCAGTTGTCGCTACGCTGCAAAGCAGGCCGCAATTGGGCCTGAAACCCGTCGCCATCCTGGACGACGACCCGACCAAGCACGGCACCGTGCGCGCCACTTGGGGCGAGGACGACCTGATGGTCCAATCCGTGCGCCACCCGGAGTCCGTGCGGGACGAGTACGACACGCCGTCCACGCGCTCGGCGCTCGAGCAGTTCGCTGAGGTGGAAGGCGTCCCCGTCGTCGGTGGGCTAGAGCTCGCGCCCATTCTCGCGCAGCGCCTGCACATCCGCTCCATCGTCATCGCGATGCCGAAGATGGACGCAGCCAAGCTCTTGGCCGTCATCGAGCGCTACGCGGACGGCTATTCGAGTGTGCTGGTGATTCCGGATCTGTTCTCGATGGCGCACTTCGGCGCGCCCACGCACAACCTGGGCGGCGTGCTCGGCATCGAAGTGCAGCGCCAGCTGCTGCTGCGCGGTCCGCGCCTCGCCAAGCGCGCGATGGATCTCGCGCTGACCACCATCGGTGGGCTGATGATCATGCCGTTCATCGCCATCATGGCGATCTTGGTCAAGCTGGACTCCCGCGGTTCGATTTTCTACAGCCAGAAGCGCCTTGGCCAAGACGGCGTGCGCTTCACCGCGTTCAAGTTCCGCACCATGTACGGTGATGGTGAAAAGCGCCTAAAAGAGGTGCTGGATCGCGATCCGAAGCTGCGCGCCGAGTATGAAGAGTTCCACAAGCTGACGGTGGACCCGCGCGTGACGCGCATCGGACGCATCCTGCGCCGCTACAGCTTGGATGAGCTGCCCCAGGTGTGGAGCGTGTTCGTGGGCGACATGAGCTTGGTCGGGCCGCGCCCGTATCTCGAGCGCGAAATCCCAGACATGAACGGGCACGAGGCGATCATCTTGCGCGTGCGTCCGGGCCTGACCGGCATCTGGCAGGTCACCGACCGCAACGCCTCGTCGTTCGAAAACCGCGTGCTGCTGGATGTGGAATACGTCCGTAGCTGGTCGCCTTGGTTGGACTTGTACGTGCTCGCGCGGACCGTGCCGGTCGTGATCGGAGGGACGGGCTCGTGACCGCCGGCACGGCAAAGGCCGACCGAATTCGCATCGGCTCACTTCGCGTAGACGTCGTGAATCTAGACGGCGCGCTAGACGCCATCGACGCGCTGGTGTCGGCCAAAGCTGGCGGCACCGTGTTCACGCCCAACGTGGACCACGTAGTGCAAGTCGAGCACGACCCGCGCTTTCGCGCCGCGTATGATGACGTGAGCCTGTCCTTGGTGGATGGCATGCCGCTGATGTGGGCCGCGCGTCTGCTCAAGACGCCGCTACCGGAAAAAGTGTCGGGCTCGGATTTGATCTTGCCCTTGATGCGCCGCGCTGCCGAGCGCGGGCACCGCGTGTATTTCCTGGGCGGCGCTGACGGCGCGGCAGAGCTCGCGAAACAGAAGCTGCTCGAACAGTTTCCGAGCCTGCAAATCGTGGGTGTCGACTCCGCGCGTATCGACGTGAACGGCAGCGCCGAGGTGCAAGCGCCGATTTTGGCGCGCATCGCTACGGCAAAGCCCGATTTGCTGCTCGTCGCGCTGGGTGCGCCCAAGCAGGAAATCTGGAGCCACGAGCAGCGCGCCGCGTTGGGCTCGGCCGTCGCGATTGGTGTGGGCGCGAGCTTGGATTTCATTGCCGGCGCTCAAACGCGCGCGCCCAAATGGATGTCGGACTCAGGGCTGGAGTGGGCGTATCGCCTAGCGCAGGACCCGCGCCGCATGGCCAGCCGCTACCTGCTGCGCGATCCGGAGTTCTTCGGCATCGTCGCCCGCCAAATGTTGGCGAGCTGAGCGGCGGGCAGGAGTGAGGGCGGGTGCTCGCTGAGCGTCGAACCCTGCTAGCGGCTTTGTTCGACGCGGCCGGCGGCCGCGTCGCGACCGTGGCGAGCGATTTCAGTGCGGCCGCGCCCTCGGTATTTCCGGAGGAAGAAGCGCTGATCGCGGAGGCTGCTGAGGCGCGCCGCGTCGAATTTCGGATTGGACGCGGCTGCGCTCACGCGGCGCTCGGGGCGCTCGGGGTGCCGGCGGTGCCAGTGTTGCGTGGCACGCGGCGCGAGCCGCTTTGGCCGGTCGGCATCGTGGGCAGCATCACGCACACCACTGGCT
>FSTV01000510.1_pt1 | contig 9651 bp, 5 predicted proteins | sample 1636931 | NCBI WGS metagenome assembly FSTV01 (sample SAMEA3914816, study PRJEB12502) | metagenome | biome: forest; material: soil | place: USA | collected 2011-09-16 | depth 0.3 m | reverse complement strand
GTTGGACCGCCACCGATGACGCAAAACGTGAGCAACTCGCGACGCCGCAAGTCCGCCGTCTCTTGCTCCGCCACTTCCAGCGCGACCAGCACGCGGCGCCGGATTTCCAGCGCATCATCCAGCGTTTTCAGACCGACGGCGATATCCGCCCATTCGTCGTGACCGAAATGGTTGTTGCGAGCGCCAGCCGCCAGAACCAGAAAGTGATAGTCGATCGGACCGGTCGAAGTCTCGATGCGGCGCGCCTTCAGGTTCACGCTCTGCACGTCTGAAAACAGCACCTCCACGTTCTTCTGCTTGGCGAAAATGGAGCGCACCGGAAAGGCAATCTCGGAGGGCGAGAGCGCGCACGTTGCCACTTGGTACAACAACGGTTGAAATACGTGGTGGTTGTTGCGATCCAAGAGCAGCACGTCCAAGCGCTCTTTTTTGAGCGCGCGCGCCACCGCAATGCCACCGAATCCGGCTCCTACGACTACTACGCGTTGCCGCCACGCCATCGAGCACGCTCCTTTCGGTCGCCCTTCGCTCGACTCGAAACTAAGTGCGCGTGCGGGGCGCGCGCGTTTCCGAAGGGTGTCCGTGAGCTACAGACCGCGCAAGCGCGCTAACAGCTTTCCGCGACTCGAACACTCGGCTTTGCGTAAGATCGCCTTGAGGTGGTCTTTGGCGGTGTGCAGAGCAATGCCCAGCTCGTCCGCGAGCTCTTGGTTCGAGCGTCCCGCAGCGACCAACGCTGCGACTTCCAACTCACGCGGCGTCAGCCCGAGCGCTTTGAGCAGGGCGGCCGCCTGAGCCGTCTCGAGCACATCATCCAAGACAATCGCGGTATCCCGCCCGAGGGATACGGCTCGCACGCTCAGGCGGCCGTGTTGGAGACTGACGGTGGTCGCGCGCGCGGGGCGGCCCTGTCGCGCTTCGCTGGCTGTCGCTCGCACGACGTGCGCCAACCCGGAGCCCGTCGTATCGAGCAAAGCCAGGCGCCCCGTTGCACCGACGGATTCGGCGACCACGCGGTCGCGCGCATCTACGACCAGCACCGCTGATTCTGCGCGCTGCTCCGGCATATCGCGGAGGGCACGACGCAGCGCGCCTCGTAAGCCGCGCGCAATGGCGGGCACCACAGCGCGCATGAGCGTCAGATCTCGATGCGTGAACGGCCCCCGCTCGACGCGCCGGAACAGGTGCAAGTAGCCATAGCAAACTTGCTCCGTGAACAGCGCAGCGCGCAGCTCATCGGCGAAACCGAGCGGCGCAAAGATGTCTCTCATGCGCTGACTCTGCGCCGGCGCGCCTCGTGTGCTCAGCGACAAGCCGCGCACCGGTTCGACCCCCGTCGCAAGCTCACGAAGCGAATTGACGTCAGTGCCGCTTGCCTCCAATTCGAACAAACGGCGCGCAGCTTCGGCGTTCAATCCGTCACCGACGGAGCTGGTGATCAGGCCGCTCGCGACGTCACACGTGTTCACGCAATACGCGTCGAACGACAGCAGGCGAAGCAAGCGCGGGCGGAGCTCGCGGCGCAGCGCCTCACTACTGAGCTCGCGCACACACAAGGCTTCAATCCCCACCCGTGCTGCCCCTCCAAGGAGGGATGTTCGAGCGCCATGCACGAGAGCAATCTACCACTCAGCCATGACCCCCCTGGAGATTCGCGCCTTCGTGGTGCGCTGGTTGAGCGCAGTGACCACTGGAAATCACAACGAATTTTCGGATTTGATCGCAGACCAAGTGTTGGACCTGAACAGCGGAGCGAAGACGTCCGCGTCAGCCTTCGAAGCGCGGGCGCGGGCTGTGCGCGACGCCTTCGGTGAGCTACAGCCTGAGCTCGAGGAGCTGCTGCTCGACGGGGATCGCATCGCTTGGCGCTGGCGAATCAGCGGCGTGCATCGAGCGCCCTTCCTCGGTCAACCGGCGAGTGGGCAGCGCGTCACCCTGCGTGGCGTCAACTTTCAGCGCCTCGCCAACGGACGAGTGATCGAACACTACACGCTGATCGATACGCAGCAGGCCCTCTCCGAGATGCGCGAAGCGTCAACGACAGGTCGGCACTAGGTCACGCCCGGCAAAAAACTCGTCCACCAGGCCGCGCCAGGAGCGCGCGTTTTCCGGCGGACCGCACTTGAACGCACGTTGCCTCAGTTTGCCGGCAGCCAGCATCTGGCTCTGCTCCGTGAAGTAACGCACGGCGAGCTCCGCCGCGTACTCATGCACCGTATCGCCGTTGTTCTGCTGGAACGCATAGTACGTCCCGCCGCGAACGAGAGTACCGGTGGGTGCAAACGGCGCGAGGCACGGTACGCTCGAGCCCTTGCCGCACTTCTTCAAAATCGCCTCGTAGTCAGCCCGCAAATGACTGGCAGACCAATCGCCATGGGCCTCGTCATTGCTATGAAATAGCTCGTGAAACAGCGTATCTCGCACGCCGGCTGCGCTGATCAACAGCGAGCCTTCCACATTGTATTCGACCGCCCAGCCCGTCGCATACGCACTCGGGCGATGCTTGTTGAGTGAACGCACGAAGCGAAACGCAATCCCGCGCCAGCGGTAGGGCGGCGCCGGCTGGTTCGCGAACAAGGCCTCGAAAAAGCGATCGGTCGTGCGCGCGGCCTCGACCACCCAGACTAGGTGCTTGCGATAGCCGTTGCTGGGGAACTGCGGCACCAAATGAATCGTGCCGCGGAAGCCGCCATCCATGACCTCTTCAGGGCCGACTCCGGCCACATCACCCGAGTCGGTCCAAAGCGAGAGCGCGAGTTGCGCGGCCTTGGGGTCCGCCTGATACGCACGCGCCAGCAAGCACGGCACGTCCGCGCACTCCCCCGCGTCGGGAAAAACTTGCTTGGCTGTGGCAACGTCGAGCGCGGGCTCTGGAGCTGCCGAAGCGACCGAGCTCACTAGAGCCGAGCTCAGCAGCAGCGCGCAGCTGACTGATAGCCTGAGCTCAGCCATCCGGGCGCCGTGAATTCGGACTTTGGCTGCTGCGCCGCAACAAATAACCGTGCGAAAGCTCCAGGGTCTCGACAGCCATGCGCTCGATCAGCGGCCGGCTATTGCTAGCCACGACCATCGTTGTACGCGGATCATCACGAAAGCGCTCCAGCAACCCGTACACCAGCGCGCGCGTCGGCGCGTCCAGGCCGGCGTCCGGGTCGTCGAAAAACACGAAATTCGGGTCGAGAACCAACGCGCGAGCCAGACTGACGCGCTTCCTCACCCCGAGCGAAAGATGCGCGGGCAAGGCGTGAAAATCCGCCTGCGAGACGCGCAGCTCGGTCAGCGCTTCGCGGGCCCGCCGCTCGATTTCTTTGTCGTCCAGCCCGAATACGTCTGCGTGGTAGCGAAGCGCGAGCGTGACGTTGTTCAGCGCGCTCAAATTCGAGAGCAGGCCGCCACTGTCGAACAGCACACCTCGACGCACTCCGTGCCTCACCAGATCACTCGGCGTGGACAAGTGCGGCGCGCGGCCATCCAAGAGCACCTTGCCCGAGGTGGCCGGGAGCAGGCCAGCACACAGGAACAAGAACGTGGATTTGCCCACCCCGTTGTGGCCGGTGACCAGCAGATCCCCACCGCGCGGCACGTGCAGGTCCGTCTCGCGCAACACCCACAAATCCCCGTATGCGAACGTGGCGTGGTCCAATACCAGGCCTTGATCCGTGACGGGGCTTAGCGCGGGCTGTGACTCCACCAATCGGGGATTATGCGGGCGTTCACCAGAGGGCGCAAGCAGCGCGGCCGGCGCCAAATTCGCCGGCCCCGCACGAACAGACTCAGTGAATTGGCGGGCCAACTACCCAGTAGAACAACGCGGTCACGAAGGTACTGAATACGACGCCGCACAGCAGGCTCATCACCACGGCGCGACTCGCCTGCTGCGGAACTTCGGTGGGCGAGCTCTTTACTTGCAGACCGTAGTGGCAACACAGCCAGCCCACGATTGCGCCGAGGCCCGTCCCTTTGAGCATGAACAGCCCCAGATCGAAGGGCATGACACCGCGAGAAACGCCCGAATACAGGCTACCCCAGCTCGCGCTGGCGGTCAGTTGCGCGAACACGAACGCGCCGAAAATCGCGACGACACTGAAGTAAATCATCAGCACCAGCACGCTGACGATGGTCGCAATCAGGCGCGGCAAAACGATGAACCGCGGCGGGTCGATACCCAAAGAAGACAACGCGAGCACCTCGGAGTTGACCTTCATGTTGCCAAGCTCGGTCGCCATCGCGGTGCCCGAACGGCCAGCCACGACGATCGCCGTGATCAACGGAGCAAGCTCGCGCAGCACGACCGCGACCAATACTTTGCCCAGGATCTCACCATCAGCCGAACCCATCAGGCTGGACTGAATGATGATGCTCGCTCCGAGCATGAACGCGATCACGCTCACCAGCGAAAGCGCTTGCACGCCGGTGTACATGATCTGCGTGATGATCACGCGCCGCACGGTGAGGCGTGCGGCCACGCCCGGCGTCCAGAACGACGCCACCGCGTCGCTGAACGTGTGCAGCAATTGATCCGCGTCTAGGACGCGCTGAATGGCCCTGCGCCCGACAGCACCCAGCCAGCCCGCGTCCGCAATGCGATCCGTGCGGGGATCGTAGGGTAGAGTCGAGCGAACCCGGGCCATGGTGCTGGTTGGCCCGAGTCCGGGTTACTTGCCCTTCAGAGCAGCGAGCCGCTCTTTTGCCGCTTCCAGCCCATCGGTTTGGATCGCGCGCTCGTACATCTGGATTGCCTTGGGCGCCTCCCCGACCTTCTCGTGGATTTCGCCCAAGCGGAAGAACACCTCGGACTTCTTGACGGGGCCCGTTTCGTCCAGCTTCTGCAGCAACAAGGCACGGAACATCTGCTGCGCCTTCTTGTAGTCGCCGATGTCCATGGCGACCTGACCGAGCAGCGTGAGCACGCTCACGTTGCCGGGCTCGATGCGGAACGCCCTATCGAGCTCCTCCATCGCCTTCTGATTCTCGCCGTCGGCGAGGTACGCCTTGGCCAGACGACGGTGAATCTCACCGAGCTCCTTCGGCCGCTTCGTGCCGTAGCTCTCGATGATCTTTACCAAGACGTCGGCGGCAGCCTTGCCGCGACCCGAAGCGCTGTACTCGTCGCACAAGGCGAGCAGCAGCTCGCGGTCGTCCGGGCGCAGCTTGCTCGCGCGATCCAGCACGTCCGCCGCGCTGCCGTGGTCACCACGCTGTCCGGCGTGAATTCCCGCGGCTTGGCGCAAGAGCGCGACGCTCTCCTCCGGAGTTGCCGCAAAATCCGCATCGCGCGAGAGCAATGCGGCCAGCTTCTCCCAGGCCTTCATCGCTTCGTACAAGGCGCGTAGCTGGGAACGGAGCTCCGGGGCCTGCTCGTTTTGGAGCAAACCACGCTCGAGCGCGAGCGCCGCGTTCTCCTGCGAGCCGAGCTTCTGGTACACGGAAGCAAGCTCCAGCGCGCGGGCCACTGCCGATTCGCCGGTGCTTGCCGAAAGCAATTGGTCGAGCACGTCAGCGGCCTCGGCCAAGCGATTCTCGCTTTGGAGCAAGCGTGCCAGCGCTTCCAGCGCGCCTTGGTGACGAACGTCGCGCTGCAGGACCGCGCGATACGTGTCGATGGCCTTGTCTCGGTCGCCCAGGCGCGAGTCGTACACTTCGCCCAAGCGCACCTGGAAGCTCAGCTCTGCCGCCACGTCACCGCGCGCTTGCGCGCCGCTGATCTGCGACGACAACAAGTCCGCCAGCTCCTCGTCGCGCTTGGTCTTTTCGTACAGCTCGCTCAGAGCGACGACGGCGTCACCGCGACCGGGCTCGTCGTCGAGCACTGCGCGCAGCAGCTCGATTGCCGTATCCGGTGCTGAAAAGCGCTCCTCACTCAATTTGGCCAGCTCTATGCGTAGCGCACTGCGCGCCGCCGGCGACTCGGCCAAATCCACCAGGCGTTCGAGCAAGCGCCCGAGGTCATCGTAGCGGCTCGCGCGCGCATACAACGCGCGCAAGGCGCTGGAAGCGTCCGCGTCGTTCGGATCATCCTCGAACAGCTGCTCGTACAGCGTGATGGCCTTGGCCGGCTGAGTCAGCTTGTCCCGCGCAATCTCGGCGGCTTTCCGACGCAGGCTGCGCACCATGGCCGCGTCTGCACCAAGCTCGCTGCGCTTCACGAGTAGCTCGAACGTTTCCGAGAAATTGCCGCTCGCTTCACTCACCTGCGTGAGCTCTGCGAGCGCCCACAGGTTCGCGTCATCCAGCGCGAGCAGCTCGCGCAGCACGCTTTCCGCAAGCGTCAGATCGCCCAGGGTGATTGCCAGAGCATGCGCCTGACGATACAGCTCTTCACGCCGGCTCTCGTCGAGTTGCAGCTTCGCGCGACGCCTCCGCGTAGAGCACAAGTCGCGCTCGCGACCCGGTGTGCGTTGCAGCTCCTCGATCAGCACCAGCACTTCATCGCTGTCGGCCTCGAACTCCAGCGCACGATTGAGCGCGGTTTCGGCGGCGCTCGCGCTGTGAACCTTGTCCCGCTGCCAAACCGCGAGCCGAACGCACAGCCCGACGGCTGCCTCGGGCAGCAAGTCAGTGTGCTTGTCGATGGCTTCACCCAGCGCACTGGCGGCCCCGGCCCAGTCACCGGTGATGGCCGCCAAGCGCTCCAGCTCGTCGATCAGCGCGCCATCGGTCGGCGCTTCGAGCAGGCCTTGCTGCAGCACTCGTTGTGCCGCCGCCGGGTCCTTCGCTTCCTCTTCGAGCACACGCGACAAGTTGCGCCGCATGTCGACGCGCGCTTCCGGCGAATCCGCGTGAGCGACCCGCTTCTCGTACAACTTGGCGAGGCGATCCGTCCGGCCACGCGCGCGGTACACTGACTCGAGGACCTCCGAGGCCTCCTCGAACAGGTCGTGGTGCGCAGTCAACTTCTCGAGCTCATCCACCGCGCCTTCATGATCTTGGGCGCGGTCCAAGGCCATGCGCAGCGATGACAAGCCGCGCGACGGCTCCTTGAAGCTCTCGATTTGCAGTAGCGCGAGCCGGAAATACAGCTCCGCTTGGGTTTGCTCCGAATCCTCGGCCGCCACGCGGCGCTCCAGGATTTCTGCCACTTTGTCCTTGTCACCCAAGCGCGTGTACAGCCGATCGAGCGCCGAGAGCAGCTCCGGTTTGTCTCCGGCCTGCTCGACCGCGCGCGAGTAAGCGAGCGTGGCCCGCTCGTCGTTCTTCAATTGCTCCTCGGCAACGCGCCCCAGGCGCACGAACAAGTCTTGAGCCACGTCCGGCTCGAACGTCGCCTGCGCACGCTCACCGAGCGTGTCCGCATAACGCAACCAGCCACCGGTCACCGCGGCGAGCCGCTCGATGCCTTGGTGCAGCTCAGCCGATTCCGGTCGCTCGGAGAGCGCACGAAGCAGCGCCTCTTCCGCGTTCTTCTGACTGCCGAGCTTGGTCTCCAGAACCTCTGCAATCTCGCGCAGCGTTTCCATGCGCTGCATCGGTTCGGTCTCGACCGTGAGCCGCATCTCCAGGATGTCGACGAGTTGCTGCCAGCGCTCGGTCTTGCGCAGCACCGGCACCAAGATCTCCGCCACGGTTTGGCGCAGGTCATCGTGCGATTCACCGATGGCGCGCACCGCGGCGACCGATTCGGCGTCCGTCGGCACGTCATCCAGGGCCTGGCGCTGCGCCTCGAGGGCGTCCTCGAAGCTGGTCATCTTGCCGGCCAGGATGCCGCCGATCTCTTTGCGCAGCGCCGAGCGCGCCGCAGGGTCGGCGGTCGCGCCGGCCTCGAAGCGCAGATTATCCAACAATTCCGGCCACATGGATTCGAGACGATAGAGCCGATTCAGGGCCGCTAGTACCCCGGAATCGCCTGGGCGAACGGCCAACGCCTGGCCCAACACCTCGATCGCCCGCGTGCGATCCGAGAGCTGTTTCTCGTAGCAGGCCGCCGCCAGGGTCAGCAGGTTGTACTTCAGGTCCGCGTCGTCCTCGCCTGATAGCTCCACGCGTTGCACGTACAGCTCGACCAGGCGCTTGGCGTCGTTCTTCGCTTCGTACAGCTCGGTTAGGCAATCGACGGTGAACGCGCTCTCGGGATCGAGCTCGAGCGCGCGCTCGTACGCGGCAATCGCGCCGTCAGCGTCGTCCAACATGTCGCGCTTCGCTTCGCCGACACGCCGCCAAACGCTAGCGCGCTCGGCGTCATCCAAGAGCAAGTCGGCCTTGTCGGTCAGTACGCGAACGAGCGTCGGCCAATCACTGAGCAGCGTCGCGAGCTGCTCCATCTTTTCCAGCGGCTCGATGTCCGACGTGTCCGTCTCGTGAATCGCAGCGTAGGCTGCGAGCGCGCGACGCGGGTCGTCTCGCTTCTCGTTGTGCACGCGAGCGAGCGTGCTCAAGATCTCACGCTTGCTGTTCAGGTCCGGGTGCTCGGCCAGCACGCCGTCGTAGGCGTCAGCCAGCTTGTCCCACTCACCGGTGGCTTCGGCGAGCCGCTCGTAGTCGGCGCGGGCGCCGGAATCCTCCGGATCGAGCCTAAATGCCGCTTCGAGGGCGCGACGGGCGCGCGATAGGTCATTGCCGCGGCGTTCCCAGAGCTCGGCCGTTTCACGCAAGACCGCGACTTTTTCGCTGCCTTCAGCGAGCGCGAAGCGGTCCTCGTTGAGCGTGATCTGGCGGCGCCAATCATCCAGCGATTCATACAGAGGACGCAGGATGTCGACCACGCGCTGGCGTTGATCCTCGGTCTTGCGCAGCGCCTCGAGCTCCGCGATGGCTTCGGGGTGCGAGGGCAACTTGGACGTGATCTCTTCGAGCTGATCGACGGCGCGATCCGTTTGCCCCAGTTTGATCTGCAGTCGCGCCAGCGCCAGTCGATACGCCGCGCCAGCGGCTGGGGCAGACGCGGACTCTGCGCGACGCAAATACAACTCGCTCAGATCATCCCAGCGCTCGCGCTCACGATACAGCTCGGTCAGCGCATCGAGCGCGCGTGCGTCGGTGTCATCCACATCCAGCACCGAGCGGTAGGTGTCGATGGCGTCATCCGGACGACCGAGCTCGGCCTTCTGCAAGCCGGCCATGGTGTGCAAAGCCGACAGCCGTTCGCCCGCGTCGAAGCGATGATCGAGCGCCTCACGGTACAAGCTGACGCGCTCTTCATGGCGCGCGGTACGCACCAAAATCGCGTCGATGGCTGAAAACAGCTCTTTGCTTTCGGGCTCGAATGCCAGGGCCCGGCGATAGAAGACCAACGCACGGTCCAGCTCACCCAAGGTGGTGAACAGCTCACCGGTGCGGCGCGCGAGCTTCACCGTTGCGGCGTCGTCACCGTTCAGCTTCTCCAGCTCTGTCGCGTAAATCTCCGCCAAGCGACGCTCGGCGCCGGCCACCTTGGCCAACCGCTCCAGCTCCGAGATCGTGGCCGTGTCGGACAGCTCGTCCTTGAGCAGCTCAGCAATGGTATCGAGCGCCGCGCGGTAATCTTCCTTCTGCTCCTCGTACAGCTTGGCCAGGCGCAAGAGCAGATCACGGCGTTCATCCGGATCCGTCGCGTAGGACAACCGAGCGCGGATCGCATCCATGACGCGCCCGAAGTCCGCGCGCAGCAGGTACACGGGTTCCAGCAAAGCCGCCGCGCGCGCGCGGTGCTCCGGCTCGCTCGCCTCGGCCAAGATG
>FSTV01000042.1_pt1 | contig 9978 bp, 7 predicted proteins | sample 1636931 | NCBI WGS metagenome assembly FSTV01 (sample SAMEA3914816, study PRJEB12502) | metagenome | biome: forest; material: soil | place: USA | collected 2011-09-16 | depth 0.3 m | reverse complement strand
GATCGCGGAACAAGGCTTTGTCGCGGTCGCCGCCGAAGCGGACTGGCCGGACGCCTACCGCGTGAATCGCTACGCGCGCGCGCTGGGGTTCGACTCGGATGCCGAAGAGGCGCTCGCGGACTTTCGCCGCTTTCCGGCCTGGATGTGGCGCAACGCGGACGTGCTTGATTTCGTGGGCTGGCTTCGCGACTATAACGACGAGCGAAGTTCGCACGAGAAGGTCGGGTTCTACGGGCTTGACCTGTACAGCCTCCACGGGTCAATCGCCGCGGTGCTTGCGTATCTCGAGCGGGCCGACCCCGCTGCAGCCGCGCGCGCTCGGTCCCGGTATTCGTGTTTCGAGCACTTTGGCGGGGAGCTGGAGAGCTACGCTTCTGCAACCGGCCTCGGCCTCTCGCCAGATTGCGAGCAAGAGGTAGTTGCCCAGCTGCTCGAGCTACAGCGACAGCGAGACAGCATTCTTCGCCGAGATGGCCTGGCGGCGGAGGACGAATACTTTCAAGCGGAGCAAAACGCCCGCGTCGTAAAAAACGCAGAGAAATACTATCGCTCGATGTTCGGCGGGAGCGTATCGACCTGGAATCTACGAGACAACCACATGGCAGACACGCTCGAGGCCTTGCGTGCGCACTTGGCACGACGCTTCGATCGACCCAAGATGGTGGTGTGGGCGCATAACTCTCACGTGGGGGATGCACGGGCGACGGAGCTCGGAGCTCAGGGTGAGATCAACATCGGACAGCTCGCGCGCGAACGGTACGCCGACCGGGCCGTCCTGATCGGTTTCAGCACGTACACCGGCACAGTGACCGCCGCATCGAACTGGGGCGGTTTCGCCGAGCGAAAGCGCGTGCAGACCGGGCTGCCGGGAAGCTTCGAAGCGCTCTTTCATCGGGTAGGGCTGCCTGGCTTTGTTCTGCGCCCCGGAGATATTGACGGTGCAGAGGCGAGAGCGTCACTCGACGAGCCGCGCCTCCAGCGCGCAATTGGTGTCGTTTACAAGCCCGAGACCGAACGTCTCAGCCACTACCTTCAAGTGGAAATCCGGCGTCAATTCGATGCAATCCTCCACATCGATCGAACGCGCGCGCTCGAACCCCTGGAGCGAACCGCGCGCTGGGAGCGTGGTGAGGCACCCGAAACCTATCCCACCGGGATGTAATGCGTTGATGACCGCTATTGCAAATGCGAACTGCCCAGAGAGACCAGCATGCACAGGGAACGGCTGCGCGCTAGGTTGGTGGTGCTGCTGAACGCGCACGCTGAACGCGGCGGCGACCGGCTACTGACTTCGGGGCGGCGGCGTGCCAATGACGTTGTTGATATTCGAGCTGATCCCGTAGGGCGCGAGCAACTGCCGTTAACTGCGGCGCGCGCTCCGATGGGAGATCGGGGACCGGCTCAACCACGTGACCCAAGCCGCGGAGCCTCTCGCTGAACTGTCGGAGGGCCTCCGCGAAGCCCAGGAGTGGATCAGCGTCGGCCTCTTTGAGCCTTGGCGTTGCCGCCTCGAGCCCCGGCATCGATAGGATATCGTCCAGGTTGCGACGCAGTCTATCAAGGTCGCGTCGCGTCAGTTCGGTATCGTGCTTCCGTCGAATTGTGGCCGACAGCGCTTCGTCAATTCGAGCGAGTTTCCTAGCCAGGCGCGCACTCCCGCTCAGGCGACGGTGCGCGTACAGCGCCCCGACCGGAGCAAGCCCAATGCCGACGACCGCGGCAACGACGACCAGCCGACGGTTGGAGCGTGCAGCGCGGCGGAGATTCCGCGCCACGAGATCGAGCGTTTTTACGATGAGCCCGCCGCTGTCACGCATCATGCCACCAAAGAGCGAGCAGTCGGCGCCGAGCCGAGTTGCGATATCCGTGGGGATCCGAAATGTGATGGTTGCGGCTGCCATAGTTCAACCTCTCTCATGAACGCTCGGCTCGAGCGAACGCGGGTTCAACGGCGGAATCACGAGTTCGTCGGGCAGTTGCGCATGACCAGCTGCCGAGTTTTCGGCAACTCTTTCCCGACGTCTGCGACTCTAACCCAGGTGTCCAGCCATGCACCAGGCGAAATGGAAAACGCGCAATGTGCTGTGGTCGACGCTTTTCGCCAGTGCCACTCGAGGACAACGCTGGCTTGCCAGATTGCATGCGAGTGTGGCGTTTTTGGAAGCACCGCTCACGTAGGAGGCGATTGCACGTTCGCGATGGCGCTTGCATCGCTGTGGGCGGTAGGCTCTCGGTTTCGCGGGAGCGCCGTTGGGGCGTGTGGCATTTTGCGTTGCCGCGCTCGCCAAGCGCCCAGGAGGATTGTGAGCGAGTCGCCAAAGAGCACTGCACCTGGCCTCGAGTCGGTCAACGATGTGCAAGGCCTCCTTTCGGGCCTGTTCGAGCATTCGCCAGTGGCGTTCCAGATCTATCGTGCCGACGGTCATTGCTTGCTAGTAAATCCGGCGTTTCGCGAGCTCTTCGGCGGGGCGCCACCGCCCGAGTACAACGTGCTGAAGGACGATCTGCTCGAAGCGCAGGGCTTCCTCGAGCTCGTTAGGCGCGCATTCGAAGGCGAGACCCTACGTGTGCCGCCGCATTGGTACGATCCGCGCGAGCTCCGTCAGCTGGAGGTCCAACAAGGCCGTCGGGTCGGCATCGAGGCGACGCTCTTCCCGCTGCGCGGCGCCACGGGAGAGGTCCAGCACATCGCCCTGTGTTTCAGGGACGTCACAGCCGAGCTTGAGTTGAGGTCGACCGCAGCCGCTCTCGAAGTCGAGATCCACGACCGAAAGCACGCCGAGCGCGCCCTACGGGAAAGCGAGGAGAGTCTCGAGACCACGCTGAACAGCATCGGCGACGCCGTCATCGCGAGCGACACCGACGGATACGTTACCCGCATGAACCCGGTTGCGGAATCGCTCACCGGTTGGACCTTCGAAGAGGCCGGCGGCAAGCGGCTCAGCGAAGTGTTTCAGATCTTCAACGAAGACACTCGTGAGCCCATTGAGAGTCCCGTCGACCGGGTGCTTCGCGAAGGAGTCGTCGTCGGGCTCGCGAACCACACGGTGCTCGCGGCGCGTGACGGAACTGTTCGCGCTATCGCTGACAGCGGCGCTCCCATCCGCGACGCCCACGGCGCGCTCCGCGGGGTGGTCTTGGTCTTTCGAGATCAGACCGACGAACGCAACGCCGAGCGAGCGCTCCGGGACAGCGAGGCTCGCAAAGGGGCGATCTTAGAGGCTGCGCTCGATTGCATCGTGACCATGGATCACGCCGGACACATCACGGAGTTCAATCCGGCCGCCGAAAGAACATTTGGCTATTCGCGCTCGGCCGCGCTCGGCAGGCCTCTTGTGGATCTGCTGATCCCGCCGTCGCTCCGAGCGCGACACCTGGCAGGGCTCGAACGCCACCGCGCCACGGGCGTTGGTCCCATTCTCGGTAAACGCATCGAGCTCCCGGCGCTCCGCTCGGACGGGACAGAATTCCCGGTGGAGCTCGCCGTCGTACCTACCGTCTCAAACGGTCAGGCGACGTTTACGGCCTACATCCGGGACCTCACTGAACGCAAACGAGCCGCCGAGGCGTTGCTCCTCAGCGAGGCCCGTTTCGGGCACCTCGTTGATTCGGGGATCATCGGTATCATCATTGCTGACACGCTCGGCAACATTCACGAAGCCAACGACGCCTTCCTCAACATCGTCGGTTTCTCACGCGAGGAGTTGACCTCAGGAAAACTCGGTTGGGCCGACATGACGCCGCCTGAACTGCGCCACCTAGATGACGCCGCGCTCGGACAGCTCGAGCGGACCGGCGTCGCCAAGCCGTGGGAAAAAGAATACATACGCAAAGACGGCTCGCGCGCGCCGGTGCTCGTGGGCGTCGCGATGCTCGACGCGCCGCGCTGCATCTCCTTCGTCCTCGACCTCAGCGAACGCAAGCGCGCTGAGGAGGTCGGCGCCAGAGCCGTCAGGACAGCCAAACGGGAATCTGCCCAACGACAACAGGCGGAGGAAGCGCTTCGCCAGAGCGAGGAGCAACTGCGCCAGTCGCAGAAGATGGAGGCGATCGGGACGCTCGCCGGGAGCATCGCGCACGACTTCAATAACATTCTCTCGGTCATCCTGAGCTACGCCGACTTGCTCCTCGGCGAGTTACAAGCCGCCGATCCGATGCGTGAGGGTCTTGAACAGATCGCCAAGGCGGGGAAGCGCGCGAGCGATCTTACCCGGCAACTCCTGGCGTTCAGCCGGCAGCAGGTACTTCAGCCGAAGATCATGAACCTCAACGACGCTATTTCCGGCATGACGAGGATGCTGGAGCGGCTGATCGGAGAAGACATCGAGCTGACCGTCCTGCCGGCATTGCAACTCGGATCGGTGTTCGTCGACCCTGGCCAAGTCGAGCAGGTGCTGTTGAACCTGGTGGTCAACGCGCGCGACGCGATGCCACAGGGTGGAAATCTGACGATTGAAACCGCCGATCTCGAGCTCGACCGGGCGTACGCCGAAGAACACCTGGATGTCGTCCCGGGCCCGTACGTGATGCTCAGTGTGAGCGACACCGGGGTAGGCATGGACCGAGCGACCCAGGCGAGGATCTTCGAGCCGTTCTTTACCACCAAAGAGCAAGGAAAAGGCACCGGGCTCGGCCTATCTACGGTCTACGGCATCGTGAAGCAAAGTGGGGGTGTTGTCTGGGTGTATAGCGAGCCGGACAGGGGAACGACCTTCAAGGTCTATCTGCCGCGCACGCAGGGGAGCCCCAGCTTGCCCGCGCGCGCGAGCGCCCAGTCGTCTTCCATGAGCGGCTCGGAAACCGTGTTGCTTGTCGAAGACGACGAACAAGTACGGAGCCTCGCTCGCACGATTCTGCGCAGGCATGGCTACAAGGTGCTCGAAGCGCCATCCGGGGGAGACGCGCTACTGATTTGCGAGCAGTACGAGGGAACCATCCACGTACTGCTCACGGACATTGTGATGCCGCGCATGAGCGGCCGGCAGCTCTGGGAGCGGCTAGCGCCACTTCGTCCGGAGACGAAGGTGCTGTTCATGTCAGGGTACACCGACGACGCCGTCGTGCGTCACGGCGTTCTCAGTTCGCTCGTCGGTTTCATTCAAAAGCCGCTCATGCCCGAGCCCCTCCTCGCCAAGCTGCGCGAGGTGCTCGACGGTCCCAAGATCTGAGCGCCGCCGAGCATCGCTTGTGCCAACGCCTGCTTACCTGTGAACCAAGACCCGACATACTGCCTTGCGAATCACGAATTCACGATTGCCGCGCGGAGGGCGCCACGAGAAATCATCGCATGCGCCCGGCCACTGAACGAAAAATATCTGAGCAAATACCGTGATGCGTTCTGCCAATATCGAGGCGATTGGGGCGCCACACCTGAGCCGCGCGCAGCGCGCCTTCGCAATCGGGGCGGCCTCCTTTGATAGCGGTAGGTCGATGAGATTGGGACTCAGTCGCAAGATTCACGAGCTCTCGACCGACGCCGACACGCGTTCATGGTCATCGCCCCACGCAGCTTGGCCCCTCTGATGGACACATCGGTGCTACAAGCTCACGAGCAAGCGAGCGACCGCGCGACGACGGGTGGCTCTGGCACTCAAGTTGCAACTCGCCTCGTTCCTCGAATCCATCCGAGAACGGCGGCGACCGATGCCCGAAACATTCGATCGACTCATCACAGTTGCGGAAAATTGCGCGGAAGAATGTGAGCGCTGCGCGACGGCGTGCCTATCCGAGAGCGACGTGACAGCAATGCTCGACTGCGTGAAGCTCGATCGCGATTGCGCTGATCTGTGCCGCCTAGTCGCCGCCCTGGCGGCACGTGATAGCCGCTTCACGACGTTGGCCGCCAACGTCCTCTCAGTTGCATGTCAGGCGTGCGCGGAAGAATGTTCTCGTCATCAGATGAAGCATTGTCAGGTGTGCGCGGGCGCCTGTAGAAGCTGCGCGGCCGCATGCTCCGCCGCCGCAACTTTTAACGCCGTCGTCCACTCGAGCGAGTGACCGCGGACGCCTGTCGCGTTCTCGATCGGCTACTGCCAGTGTCCGTAGCCGTCGAGGAACTCGACCCTTCATACTAGCCCTCCTCGGGCACGGTCAGACGTGCGGTGGCCGTTACGATGACCTTGTCGTCCTCCGTGCGCCTGCCGATGACCCTGTTGGTCTCCACGCCGTCCACGCGAAGCACCGAGCCGGCAAGCAGCTCCGCCCGCGCTTGCCTAGTCAGCGAGGGCTCGCTGATAGTGATCTCGCACAGGCCCGGCTTCACGCGTGCCGCTGTCGCGTTCTCGAGAGTCCGCCACTGGCCGCGCGCGTCAAGGTACTCCACCCTCACGCCCCCAAGGACAGCATATGTCGTGGGCCCCATCAATGTGGCGATTGTGCCGGTAGGCCCAGCGTGAGGCCCTACCGCATAGGCTGATCGGCAATGAATTCGCGCCTTCTAAGGCTTGTCGTTGTTTGGCTGACTGAGCTCCGTCCTGGCCTTGATCACAACTTTGTCGGGCTCCGTGCTCGTAGCGACTATCGTCTTGGTCTCCGTTCCGTCCACGCGGAGTACGGTCCCCTCGAACATGTCCGCCCTGATTCCCCAGGTCGGCGACAGGTCTCGGATCGTAACCTCGTATACGCCGGGTCGGACCAGGACGGCCTTGGCGTTGTTCAGTAGCTGCCATCTGCCGTTGGCGTCCATGAACTCGACTCTCATTTTGAAAGAGTCGGCACCGGCCGGCGCCGTGTCAACGGGCGATTTGGCGCGGACTAGAGCCCTTTGATGATCCAGAGAAAAAAGAGACACGCAGCGCGCGGCAAGCTCCTCGCTTCGGTTGGGACGAGCGCGACGGTCGTCCACGGGCATGTCCTCTCCGCTCGCGCCCGGCTCCCCAAGGCGTGTTCCCCGCAAGCAGGATGACGAGAAGCAAAAGGGGAGTCAGTCGGGATGGGAAAGGATCTCCTTCATCGCCTTCGGGAGCTGCTCCTTCACGTGTTCGAGCTCCCTTTCGTTGACAAAGTGGCCAAGCGTTGCGCCCACTTGATGGCCTGCTCTTCCGAGTCAGTGATCGACAGAGTCGCGGGCTCGGGTGTCATTACATCATGCAACAGCGCTTCTTTGGGATCCAGATCGAAGCCGATGACCCGAAGCGCAAGATCGCGATCGGTAACGATGCCTACGACGCGACCCGCGTCTTGCACGATGATTGCACCGATGTGATTGCTCTCCAACGCCCGCACCGCGTCATAGACGCTGGTGCTCGAATTCTGGATGACCGTTCGCTTTCCGCGACAATATTGATCGAGCGACATCCTGGCGGACGGGTAGTCTGAACTGTCCGGCGACACCGCATGGATCGAATCTTCGTGGCGATAGCCGGCTGGAGCCTCCTCGCGCGCAGAGCTCACGCGGCGCACGAAATCACCCGCTTACCAGCCCAGATCGGCGTGTAACGCCTGTTCGAGCACGCCGGCCATGATGGCGTGAGTCGCGCCATTGGGGTGTCCGCAGCCCCAGGCATCCGCCGCGGGCTGCGCGAACTCGATACTGGTGATGTTCTTGTCGCCGGCGCTGTTGCGCGCGCTGATCACGCTCGCAATGTACTGTTTGACCAACGTGCGACCGGTACCGCCGAGCATTGGGCTCACGACGAAGTACTGGCGCGCTTTGGGGTAGTGCGTGCGCAAGCTGGCCACGAACGCGGTGTACGCATCCACGAACGGCTGACCCGGATCGCCCTTGGCGAAATCATTGGTGCCAAGCAACACCACCACGGCGTCCGGAACGTACTTGGCGAAATCCCAAGTGCTCGCGGCGTCATTGGGCAACGTGCGCAAGTAACGCGCGGGCATTTGCGTAGTCAGGCTTCCGCCAACGTCACGCCAGACGCCAATCCCGGACCACGCTTCGGTGAACAAATCAGCGCCCAGCTTGCGCGCGGTCAACGCTTCGTAAGTCAGGTAGTTGTTCTCGGTCGGGTAAGAGAAGGCCTCGGCTTGTGTTTTACATTCCACGCCAAAGCCGACGCTGATCGAATCACCGACGATTTCCAAGTGCTTCGTCGAGGCTGGCGGAGGCGAAAGCAACTTGCCGTCGAAGGTGACGGCGAGGACTTCGGCGTTGCCGTTGAGCGGCTCGGTGCGGCGCCACAAAGTCACGGTGTGATCACCAGCGGTGAGCCCCTTGGCCAAATCATAGGGATGCGTGCCGGCTTGCGTACTGAGCACCGAAGCTTGGTCGTCCACCACTAGCTCGAAGTAATCCGCGTTGTCCGTCTTGAGGCTCACGTGCGCGCCGGTACCATTGAAGCGCGCGCGGAACCCCGTGCCGGGCCACGCCATGCGTGCGCCGCCTTGCGTTGGAACCACGCGACCGATCCAACTCAGAGCGGGCGCAACGGGCTCGCTGCCACCTGTGCCGGCACTAGCGCTCATGCCAGCGTTGCCGCCAACGCCAGCACTGCTGGTGCCGCCCATGCCGGCGCTCGTCGAACCCGCAGCGCTCTCACCGGCGCTGCCTGCGCCGCCGGTCGCGCTGAGCGCGCCGCCGGAGTCTCCACCCCCAGGGGTGATTGCCGGCTCACCCGCACGACCTGTGCCAGCACCGGCGCTCATGCCACCGCTGCCTGCGGCGCCCGAAGCCGCAGGGTCAGAGCTCGAGCACGCGAGAACCAGCAGCAGGGCAGAAAACCACGCGCAACGCTTCATCCCGCAATAGTGGCCTGATCTTCGGGGATCGATCACCCGAAGGTGAACGGCGTCGCAGGAACGCCACACTCTGCCCGCGAAAAACACGCATTTATTGGGCTCCAGGCTGCGCGCGAATCCGACTGCGGTGTATGTTTCCCCACATGAGCAGCGAGAGTTATCATGAACCCCTCGAGCTTCTGTCGGAAGACACGAAGAATACCCACCGCGCCATCGTCTCGCTCAAGGAAGAGCTAGAGGCGGTCGATTGGTATCAGCAGCGCGCAGAGGCGTGCTCGGACCCAGAGCTTGCCGCGGTGCTCACGCACAACAAGAACGAAGAGATCGAGCACGCGATGATGACGCTCGAGTGGCTCCGCCGTAAGAACCCGGTGTTCGCGAGCAACATTGGCACTTATTTGAATACGAGCGGTCCGATCACCGACGTAGAAGCCGTAACGATGGCGACCGGCGGCGGTGAAGGTGGCGGCAAGGAAGGCGGCGGCGAGAAGAGCAAAGGCTCTTCCGCAATTAAGTCGGTTTCGCTCGGTATCGGTAGCTTGAAAGGGAAAAAGTGATGGATCTGCTGAAGCGTGGCAAAGCACCGATTGTCGACGAGGCGTGGGAGCAAATCGACGAAGAGGCGCGGCGCGTGCTCAAGTTGCATTTGGCCGGGCGCAAGCTGGTGGATTTCTCGGGTCCCCACGGTTGGGATCTGGGCGCGGTGAACACCGGTCGCCTGAAGCACATCGAGCGCGGCCCGGTGGAGCACGTGGGCCACGCCATTCGTGACGTGCGACCGCTCGTGGAGCTGCGCGCGCCGATCTTGCTCCCCATCTTGGAGCTGGATTACGCCGCGCGCGGCGCTGACGACCTCGATTTGGATCCCGTGATTCTGGCGGCCGAAAGCGTCGCGCGCGCCGAGGACGACGCGATCTTCCACGGCTTTGCCGAGGGCAAAATCACCGGCATCATCGAAGCCAGCCCGCACTCGCCCATCGAAGTCCGCTCCAGCCAAGCCTGGCCTGCCGCCGTCAGCGCCGCCAAAGAAGTGCTGCGCATGGCCGGTGTGAACGGCCCCTACGCGCTCGCCCTCGGTATGGAAGCGTACGACGAGCTCACCGCCGACGGTGATGACGGCTACCCCCTCAGCAAGCGCCTCGAAGAGCGCGTCGCCGAAGGCTCACTCATCTGGGCCCCCGCCTTGAAGGAAGGCGCCGTTTTGATGTCCACCCGCGGCGGCGACTACGAGCTCACCGTTGGCCAAGACCTGTCCGTGGGCTACGCCTCCCACGACCGCACCACCGT
>FSTV01000590.1_pt1 | contig 10531 bp, 10 predicted proteins | sample 1636931 | NCBI WGS metagenome assembly FSTV01 (sample SAMEA3914816, study PRJEB12502) | metagenome | biome: forest; material: soil | place: USA | collected 2011-09-16 | depth 0.3 m | reverse complement strand
GGCCGATGACCCTGGCTGTAACCACCCGGGCGGCGCGCTGAGTTACAGCGCGACATTGCAGCAAAAGGTACTCATTACCGACACCGGAAAGTACACGTACCTGGATCTGGCGGCGGTGACGCGTAAGCCGGCCTCGCCGAAGGCGCACTGACAGGCCCTACGGGCAGGCCGTGCGCTGACGCAGAATCATCACCAAAATTTCTCGATCGCAACAAGGTCGACGCCAGCTTGTTGTCAAGCTGACGCGAAGTCGCGACAGACGGCCAGTACGGTGCCGAATCGTGGCAGTTCAGAACGGTTGTGGACGAACCGGTGACGACGTTTTCGCGCGTCCCCGCGTGCTACTCGTGTGCGGCTCTCTCAATCAAACCTCTCAGCTGCACGCAGTGGCAAAAATGCTGACCGGCGTGGAGGCGTGCTTCACGCCCTTCTACAGCAGCCGGGCCGTCACTGCGCTGCGCAGCCTGGGCCTCATCGAGTCCACGATTGGAGGCAACAAGCTGCGCGCGCGCTGCCTCCGCTACCTGCAACAGCACAAACTCCAGGTTGATCTGGATGGCCGTCGCGGAAATTACCAACTGGTCATCACCTGCACGGACTTGACGCTGCCGGACAATCTCGCAGGCGCCCCGCTGGTCGTCGTGCAGGAAGGCATCCTCGACCCGCTCGGCCTGGCCTGGCCGCTGGTACGACGCTTTCCGGAGCACGTACCGCGCTGGTTTGCGGGCACCGCCGCTACCGGATTGAGCGGCAAATATCAGCGTTTTTGCGTGGCTAGTCAGGGCTATCGCCGGCTCTTCATCAATCGCGGAGCCGACCCCGAGCGCGTCGTGGTGACCGGAATACCGAACTTCGACGATTGCGCGGCGTTCAAGCACAACGACTTCCCGCGCCGCGACTATGTTCTGGTCTGCACCTCCGACTCGCGCGAAACGTACAAGCGAGACGATCGTGAGGCGTTCATTCGACGCGCGCTACACATCGCCGGCAGTCGCCCGCTGCTGTTCAAGTTGCACCCAAACGAAAACGTGGCGCGAGCGCGGGCGGAAATTGTGCGACTCGCTCCCCAAGCGACCGTGTTCGCGGACGGACCGACGGACCACATGATTGCCAACTGCACGGTGTTGATCACCCAATGGTCATCGGTCGCCTTCGTCGGCATGGCCCTGGGTAAAGAGGTCCACTCCGCTCATCACCTGGAAGACTTGCGGCGCCTGATGCCGGAGCAAAACCGGTCCGCGGCGCGCCGTATCGCTCAGGTGTGTGACGAGGTCCTCGGTCGCAGCTCAGTCAACGTCGCGCCTTCGGAGGCGGCAGAATGACGACCGTAGTCGTGATTCAGGCGCGGGTTTCGTCGACCCGCCTGCCCGGCAAGGTGCTCCTGCCAGTGCACGGCAAGCCGATGTTGGAGCGGCAAATCGAGCGCATTTTGAGCGCAAATGCGCAATTCGAGCTGTGCGTGGCGACCACCACCAGCGCACGGGACGAGCCAATTCGCGAGCTGTGTCGCAAGCTCTCGGTGCGGGTATTCGACGGTCACCCGACGGACTTGCTCGATCGTCACTATCGCATTGGTGTGGCGTACGGCGCGGATGCCATCGTCAAGGTGCCGTCGGATTGCCCGCTGATTGACCCGGCCGCGCTCGACCGCGTGTTGGAGCTTTACCAACGCGAGACCGGCAGCTGGGACTTCGTGACGAATCTGTGCCCGCCGACTTGGCCCGACGGCAACGACGTCGAATTGATGACGGCTGACGCATTGCAAGTCGCCTTCCTGGAGGCGAGCCGTGCATTCGAACGCGAGCACACCACTCCGTTCATCTGGGAACGCCCAGAGCGCTTTCGAATCGCCAACGTGCGTTGGGCAACCGGTCTGGATTTCTCCAAGAGTCACCGTTTCACCGTCGACTACCCCGAGGACTACGCCTTCGTGAGCCGCGTGTACGAGGAGCTGTGTTCGCCGGCGCGGCCCGTATTTTCCCTGCCCGAGATCCTCGAGCTGCTCGAAAACGTTCCGGAGATTGGCGGCTTGAACGCGCGTTATCGCGGGCAGAGCTGGCATCTGGGGCACGTCGCTGAATTGCAGCGCTTTCGAGCGGCGGGCGCGGGCGTCGAATGGAGCAGTAAATGAGTCTATCTCGAGCACAAATCATAGAACTGGAGCGGGTGGCGCTGGCCGCGCGGCAGCACGTGGTTCGCATGTCCGAACAAGGCGGCTGCTTCCTGGGCGCAGCGCTTTCCTGCTTGGACGTGCTGGTCTATCTGTATGCAGAAGTACTGCGCGTGACGCCGGCCACGGCAAGCCGACGCGATCGTGATTACTTCCTGCTTTCCAAGGGCCACGCCGTGCCCGCGCTGTACGGCGTACTGGTCGAGCACGGCTTCTTCGAGCGAGAGCGCCTAGACCGGCACCTGTCGACGGCCGACGACATATACTGGCACCCGAACCCGCACTTGCCCGGCGTCGAATTCCCCTCGGGCTCGCTCGGTCATCTGTTGTCGGTCGGCATCGGCATCGCGCTGGACGCACGCAACAGCGGTGACCCAAGCCGAGTGTTCGTCATGGTCGGCGACGGCGAAATGAACGAGGGCTCGATCTGGGAAGGCTTGCTCGTCGCCCGCGCTTACGAGCTCGACAACTTGGTCCTGATCATCGACCGCAACCGCTTGCAGGCGAACATCGAGACCGAGCGCCTGATCCCGCTCGAGCCGTTGGCCGACAAACTGCGCGCATTCGGCGCGCTGGTGAGTGAAGTAGACGGGCACTCTTTCTCACAGCTTTCCACGGTCTTTTCAGCGCTTCCGGCCGGTGAGCGCAGGCCCTTGGCGGTGATCGCGAACACCGTGCGCGGCAAGGGCATTCCGAGCTTGGAAGGCAAGACCAACGCCTGGTTCGTGCACGGCTCGAAGGCTTTGTACGAGGAACTGTCGCCCCGAAAGGTGGACGCATGAGCTACGAAACAGCGCTCTTGGCCTTGGCCGAGGCGGACCCGAACATCGTGGTGCTGACGGCGGAGAATCGCGCGCACATCCGCGGCTTGGCCGAGCCTCTCGGCCCGCGTTTCATCGACGTCGGCATCGCCGAGCAAACGCTGGTGGGCGTAGCAGCCGGCTTGGCCCTGCGCGGGCGGAAACCAGTCGTGCACGCGCTCGCGCCCTTCCTGACCATGCGCGCGTTCGAGTTCATCCGCACCGACGTCGGCATCGGTCGCTTCCCGGTCAAGCTCGTGGGCTTCGTGCCGGGCTTCTTGTCCGATGGAAACGGCGCCACGCATCAGTCGCTCGAAGACATCTCACTGATGCGCGGCATCCCGGGCATGCAGGTGTTTTGCCCAGAAAATGCCGCGGAGCTCGAAGCATTCTTGCCGGAGATCATGGAAAATCCGGCCCCTTGCTACATCCGCTACACCAGTCGAGAGGGCCCCGGTCCGGAGCTTCCGGCCAAGCTCGGCTCGGCCGCGGTGCGCCGCGAGGGGAGTGACGTCACCCTCGTCAGCTTCGGGGTGCTGGTCGAGCAAGCGGAGATCGCGTGCGCGGCCTTACAGCAGCAGGGCCTGTCCGTGGGCTTGATCAATCTGCGCTGGCTCTCGCCAACGGACGAAGGCGCGCTGCTGCATGCCGCGCGGAGCTCGCGCCTCGTCGTCACGATCGAAGATCACTTCGCGCATGGCGGGCTGTACGCACTGTTGTGCGAGCTGCTCGTGCGTGAACGGGTCAGCGTGAAAGTGCGCTCTTGCGCGTTCGACGGGCGCTGGTTCAAACCGGCCACGCTGGCGCGTGTGCTCGAGCATGAGAAGTTCAGCGGCGCGCGGCTCGCTGAGCGCGTACTTCGGTTTCTGGAGGAGGAAGCATGAGCAACGGCATTCGCTACGACCAACCACTACCGAACCTCGAACGCTCGGAGGACTTGCTGCGCCGGGCGAATGGGCTAATCCCCTCGCACACGCAGACGCTCGCCAAGGGGCCGACTCAATACGTGCGCGGCGTGGCGCCCGTGTACCTGCAACGTGGCTCGGGCAGCCACGTGTGGGACGTAGACGGCAACGAGTACATCGACCTCACGATGGCGGTGGGTCCGCTTTCGTTGGGCTACGCCTACCCGCGCGTGGACCGCGCGATTCGCGCGCAGCTCGAAGAAGGCATCACCTTCTCCCTCATGCACCCGCTGGAGGTGGAGGTCGCGGAGCTGATCCGCCAAGTCGTGCCGGGCGCCGAAATGGTGCGCTACAGCAAGACGGGCGCGGACGTCACGAGCGCGGCGGTTCGGCTCGCGCGCGCGTTCACGGGGCGCGATCGCGTGCTGTGTTCGGGCTACCACGGCTGGCACGACTGGTACGTCGGCACGACCGCGCGGAACGCCGGCGTGCCGCTCAGCACGCGCGCGCTGACGCAAACCTTCCCGCATAACGACCCGTCGCGGCTGCTCGAGCTGATCGACACCAGCGTGGCATGCGTGATCCTAGAGCCCGTGCTGTTCGAAGAACCCAAGCCCGAGTTCCTGCCTGAGCTGCGCCGTGCGTGCACGGACGTGGGCGCGCTCTTGGTGTTCGACGAAATGTGGACGGGCTTTCGTGTAGCGCTCGGCGGCGCGCAAGAGCGCTACGACGTAAAGGCGGATTTGGCCTGCTTTTCCAAAGCCGTGGCCAATGGCATGCCGCTTTCAGTGCTGACCGGACGCGCGGACGTGATGCGCGCGCTCGACGAGGACGTGTTCTTCTACACCACCTTCGGCGGAGAGGCTCTATCGCTCGCCGCTGCCAAGGCCACGATCAATGAACTGCGCGAGCAGAGCGTGCCGGACGTGCTGCGTGAACGTGGCGCGCGGCTGCAGCAGGGTTACAACCGAATCGCGCGAGCGCGCGGCTTGGATTTCACGCGCGCGGTGGGTCTGGAGAGTCGCACACTGATCCAGTTCGACGCGGCGGCGGCCGACCCGCTGCTACAGAAGTCCCTCGTGCAGCAAGAGCTGCTCCGCCACGGCGTGTTGTGGGGCGGCTTCCACAACCTGTCCTTCTCGCACGGCGACGAAGAAATCGCACACGTGCTCGGCGCCTACGAGCGCGCGCTGGATGTCCTGCGTGAGGCGGTTCAGCGCGGTGATTTGGCCTCGAAGATCCTCGGTCGACCCGTACAACCCGTGTTTCGAAAGACGCTGTGAGGAGCGGATGAACGAGCTCAACCTGGAAGGGAAAGTCGCCGTCGTGACGGGCGCGCTCGGCTTGCTGGGGCGCGAGCACTGCGCGGCACTGGCTGGCGCCGGCGCGCGCGTGGTGGTCACGGACGTGGATCAAGGCGCCTGCGAGCAACTAGCGGAAGCCTTGACGCGCTCGAGCCGCCAACCCGCACTGGGCATCGCGGCCGACATCACTGAGGCGGAAGCGGTGGACGCTTTGGCCGAGCAGGTGCTGGCGAAGTTCGGCCAAGTCGACGTGTTGGTCAACAACGCCGCCATCGACGACAAATTCACGCCCGAGACCAGCGAAGAGTCGCGCTTCGAGCACTACTCCGTCGAGCGTTTTCGCAAGGTGCTGGACGCAAACGTGGTCGGCACGTTCCTGTGCTCGCAGCGCATCGGTCGCCTGATGGCGGCTCGTCGCTCGGGCAGCATCATCAACGTTGCTTCCACGTACGGAGTCGTGGCGCCGCAGCAGTCGTTGTATCGCCGCGCAGACGGTAGCCAATCGTTCTTCAAATCGCCTGCGTATCCGACCAGCAAGGGCGCGGTCCTGCAGTTCACGCGCTTTCTCGCGGCGTATTGGGGCGAGGCGGGCGTGCGCGTCAACGCGCTGAGCCCGGGTGGTGTGGCCAATGACCAAGACCCATACTTCGAGGCGCAATACGCGGCGCGTACCCCGCTCGGCCGCATGGCGCGGCCCTCTGACTACCGCGGAGCGCTGTTGTTCTTGGCCAGCAGCGCGTCAGCGTACATGACCGGCGCGAATCTGATCGTGGACGGAGGTTGGACCGCGTGGTGAAGTTGGATGCGCATGAAATCGCGCGCCGCGCGCGCGGCGTGAAGATACTGATCAGCGACGTCGATGGCGTGCTGACGGACGCCGGGGTGTACTACTCCGCGCGCGGTGAGGAGCTGAAGCGCTTTTCCATGCGCGACGGCATGGGCGTGGAGCGGCTACGCGACGCGCGCATCGACACCGCATTCCTCACCCGTGAGGATTCTGCGATTGTGGTCCAGCGGGCGCACAAGCTGCGGGTGACGCACATGCACCTCGGCGTGCGGGACAAGCGCGAATTCTTGGAGCGCTGGGTGCCGACGCTGGGTTTACGCCTGACGCAGGTGGCGTACATCGGCGATGACGTCAACGATCTGGGGGCGCTACGTCTCGTTGGAGAGCAAGGGCTGACCGCCGCGCCCAACGACGCCGTCCCCGAAGTCCTTCGGGAGGTGCACGTGCGCGCCGAATACGGCGGCGGACACGGTGCATTCAGACAATTCGCCGACTTGATCATCAACTCGCAGACCCAGGAGTGACCGCGGAATGAATTCCTTCGACCTGTTAAAGGGCGCAAGCCTGCACGGCACACACGAGATCCCTCACAAGTTGGAAGCATTGCCCTGGCCCCCCAAGCCCGTGGTCGAGATCGCCGGTCGCCGCGTCGGCGAGGAGCAGCCGGTCTTCGTCATCGCGGAGGTTGGCATCAATCACAACGGTTCGCTGGAGCTCGCGCAACGCCTGATCGAGGGCGCGGCGAGCGCCGGTTGTGACGCGGTGAAATTCCAGAAGCGCACCCCGGAGTTGTGCGTGCCGCTCGATCAATGGGAGGTGCAACGTGACACCCCCTGGGGCCGAATGAGCTACATCGAGTACAAGCGGCGCGTCGAGTTCGGCGCGAAAGAGTACGCCGCGATCGAGCAGCAGTGCTCCGTGCTCGGGATCACCTGGTTCGCCTCGTGCTGGGACGAGCCTTCGGTGGACTTCATGCAGCGTTTCGCGCCGCCCTGTTACAAGGCGGCCTCGGCTTCGCTGACTGACTTGAGCTTGCTGCGCGCGATGCGCGCGACCGGCGTGCCGCTGATGATCTCGACGGGCATGTCTACATCAGAGGAAATCGCGGAGGCCGTCACCGAGCTCGGACAGCGCGACCTCTTGATCGCCCACTCCACGTCCACCTACCCCTGCCCCATCGACGAGCTGAATCTGCGCATGATTCGCACGCTCAAACAGGATTACCCGTGGTGCCCCATCGGCTACTCCGGGCACGAGAGCGGGCTCGCCCCCACGTGGGCCGCAGTGGCCTTGGGCGCGACGTTCATCGAACGGCACATCACCTTGGACCGCACCATGTGGGGCACGGACCACTCTGCGTCAATCGAGCTCGAGAGCCTGGAGCGTTTGGTGAGCCAGGTGCGCGACGTCGAGCGCGCCGTGGGTGACGGAGTGAAGCGCGTGTACGAAAGCGAGATCCCGATCCGCAAGAAACTGCGCCGGGTTCCCAGCGTGCGACCGGGCGCGCGATGAAACTCGCGGTGCTGTCGCCCATCCTAGTGGTCAGCGCCGCGCTGCTGCTCATCTTGCTGGAGCGGCGATTTCCGTACGAGCCGCGACAGAAGCTATTTCGCCCGGGGTTCTTCACCGATCTCCTGGGCTATGGGCTGCTGCAAAGCTATCTGCTGGGCCTACTGATCAGCGGCGTGATCGCGTATCTGGACGGCATCACTGGCTGGTCCAGTCACGCTTTGCTGGGTTCGTGGCCGGTGGCGGTGCAGCTGCTGTTCTTCTTCGTGACGCACGACTTTTACATTTATTGGTTCCACCGACTGCAGCACGAGTCCCACTGGTTGTGGCGCATCCACGAAGCGCATCACTCGGTGGACGACGTCGATTGGCTGTCCGGAACGCGCTCGCACGCGCTCGAGATCTGCATCAACCAGACCATCGAGTTTGCGCCGATCGCGCTCTTGGGTGCAGCTCCGCAAGTAGCGATCCTCAAGGCGACCATCGATGCCATCTGGGGTATGTACATCCACTCCAATCTGGACGTGCGCAGCGGCGCGCTGCAGCGCGTGCTGAACGGCCCAGAGATGCATCGCTGGCACCACGCGCGCGACTTGCCCGCGCCCGGCAAGAATTACGGCACGAAGCTCGCGATCTGGGACCACCTGTTCGGCACCGCGCATCGCCCGCCCGGCAAGCCCGCAAGCTATGGTCTGGACGAGCCGAGCTACCCGCGCCTCGGCTTCTTCAGCTACGTCACTCAGCACCTTCACTCGTTCTTACCCGAGCACAAGCGGCGAGCCAGCGCCGCAAAGCTCCGGGCGCGTTCAGATCAAGCCCAGATTGGCTGAGCCGCAAACGGGGCTCGATTCCGAGCTCCGCTGCGGTGCCGCCCCGATCCGATGAGTGGTCATGAGCGACCATTCCGTCGAGCTCGCTCGGGGAGCGTCGCTTGCCTGGCGCTGTGCGCGGCCGCGGCGTTGGCGCGTCCCGCGCACGCACAATCCACGCCGGAGCCGGCCGCAACCGACTACGACACGCCGCGCTACGAGCCCGCCGGCTTCCCACTCATCGGCGGAGATAGCGACATTGGCGTCGAGCTCGGCGTCGTCGGCACGGTGAGTCACTTCGCCAATGGCGTCGTGCCCTACCAGTGGAACATGGACTTGGTGCTTGCCTTGAGCGTGAAAGGCGGTCCCGATGGCGAAGAGCTCACGCAGCAAAGCTACCAAGCCAATATCGACATTCCCGAGCAGAACGGCGGCTCAGTGCGCTTCAACCCACAAGTCGTGTACTCACGCACCGTCAATCAACTGTTCTTCGGCGTCGGCAACGCATCCAGCGGCACGCTGCCAAACGGCCGCAATTTGCGCTACTTCGAGTTCGACGATCGCCAGGCTCGCGTTCGAGAGCTCACGCGCGTGCGCATCCGCGGCCCGCTCGATTTGATGTTCGCGACCAGCTACCGTTACGAGGATCCCCACACTTATGCCGGCAGCTACCTGGAGGGAGCGGCCTCATCACCGGCCGTGCTGGGGGTGCGCCCGTTGAGTTTGTTCAGCCAGGCCGCGGGTGTGCTGTACGACTCGCGCGACAGCGAGATTTTTCCGCACCGCGGCGGCTTCCATCAGCTGGGCTTACGCGGCGTCCTCGGGTTGCCACTTGGAGCAAGCGTTCGCTACGCGGGCGCCGGAGTGAACGCAGCTCAGTACGTGCCCATTGGCGGTCCGTTCGTGCTCGCGCTGCACGCCGTGCTCGATCTCGAATTCGGACACGTGCCGTTCTACGACTTGTACACCGGCGGCACCTTCTACACCGACGAAATGCTGGGCGGCTCCTCCGCAGTACGCGGCGTGCCGGACGGTCGCTACGCCGGGAAAATCAAGGCATTCGGCAATGCCGAGCTGCGCGCGATGCTGATTCAGTTTCGACTCGCCGGGCAGCACTTTCAACTGGGAAACAATGCCTTCTTCGACCTCGGCAGACTATGGAGCGACTACACGTTCCATGCGGCCGGCGACGGCAACGGGCTAGCCCTCAAGTGGGGCGTTGGTGGCGGGCAATACCTGCAATGGGGGCAAGCCGCGGTGTTTCGGTTGGAGGTGGCTTATTCGCCCGATGCCAAGGTCGAGAATCCGGGATTGCCCCTCGGGATCTACGTCGAAGACGGCGTGATGTTCTGACGCTCAGTGACTCGGAGTCAGCGCCACGCCACGGAACGCCGTGTTGGTAGCGGCGCTGGCCAGCGTCACGCGCGAGGGCGCGAAGGCTGCGCCGTAACCCGCGCTATCGGCGATGCGCACGAGCTGACCGCCACCAGTCGCGGCGCTTCCGCCGAGCGCGACCGCGTACAAGGTGACGCCGCTGCCTGAGGTCGACCCGGCGAGGCCGCGATATGTGTCGGCGCCCGAGCCAAAGGTGCCATTGCTCGTCCACGTGCTGCCAAGCAACGAATACTTGGTGATGCCCGCCGCATCGTCGGCCACGTACAACGTGTCGAGACCGGGCGTGCCAGCATCCAGATCCGCGAAGAAAAAGCCGTACGGGCTGCCCGTCGAGCTCGCGAGCCCAGGCAAATTCGTGATCACCTGGCCGGCGGTCGTGGGTAGCCCGACGCCCACACTGCCCAGGCGAACCGCCGAACCGGACGAGTCCGAAACGAACAGCTGAGCGCCGAAGATGGCGACCTGACGCAAATTCGCGACGGTGGTGCTGAGTTGTTGGGAGGTGCTCGTACCCAACACCGTGTAGCGAACGCCGCCAGTGGAACCCGCGAACCAGAAGGCAGTGCCGTCAGCACTGGCTGCGGAGCGTGGGTTACCGGCAGAGGCTGCGTCGGTCAGCGCGGTCGTCGTGTCGACATCACCGACTTGGTTCACGCGCGCAATGGTGCGTGCGGTCGCGGTGGACAGCGAGCCGGGGAGCGAGGTCGTGCCGGAAGGCGCGGCGTCGTAACCCGTGAGCACCAGGAATGCTCCGTCACTCGAACGAGTGATGAAGCCTTCGGAGGTCGCAGTGCCGCTGGCGATCAAACGATGACTCGAGCCCGTCGCGGTCGTCGGCATGGGGATGCTGCG
>FSTV01000686.1_pt1 | contig 11251 bp, 6 predicted proteins | sample 1636931 | NCBI WGS metagenome assembly FSTV01 (sample SAMEA3914816, study PRJEB12502) | metagenome | biome: forest; material: soil | place: USA | collected 2011-09-16 | depth 0.3 m | reverse complement strand
GCCCCGCCGACGATTCCTGGAACTGACGCTGATTTCTGCGGGCGCAATCCTTGGCCCCGTTGGCTGCGGGTCAGCCAGTGAAAGCCCGACGCCGCTGGACGAAAGGCTAGTCTTTCCGCAGTCGGTGGCTTCCGGCGACCCGCGGCCGAGCAGCGTGGTGCTGTGGACGCGCGTGGTCGACCCAGACCGGCCAACGCAGGATCTCGAGCTAGAGCTCGAGATCGCCACGGATGATACGTTCACACACGTCCTCTCACTCGACGGCGCAGCCAGCCGTGCTCTGACGGCGCAGAGTGATTTCGATCACTGCGTGAAGACGCGCGTGGCTGGCCTCGATTCGAGCACCACGTACTACTACCGCTTTCGTTACACGAACGGCGCTGGCGCTGTCGCCACCAGCCGCACCGGCCGCACCAAAACCGCCCCCGCGGACAACGCGGACGTCAGCGTGCGCTTCGCGGTCGTGTCTTGCCAGGACTACGCTGGCAAGTACTTCCACTGCTACCGTCACTTGGCGACGCAAGAGGTGGACGTCATCGTGCACCTTGGCGACTACATCTACGAGACGACTGCAGATCCGTCGTTTCAGGTGAACAGCGCAGCTCGCCAAGTGACGTTCAGCAAGCCGGATGAAGCGCTGACCCTGGGCAGCGCCAGCGCGCCGTATCAAGCCGCGCAGTCCCTGAGCAATTATCGAGATTTGTACCGCCTGTATCGCTCAGATGCGGATTTACAAGCCGTACACGAGCTATTTCCGATCATCGCGATTCAAGATGATCACGAGTTTTCGGACGACTGCCACGCGGACGTTGCCACCTACACGGACGGCCGCATGGACGAGACCGAGACACCGCGTCGCCTGGCCGCGGACCAAGCCTGGTTCGAATACATGCCGGTCGACCTCTCGCAAGCGCCCACCAGTGATTGGGATGCCACGCAGCAGTTCCCCGATGAGCTCCGTTACTACCGCAACTTCGAGTTCGGGCGGCACTTGGATCTGGTGCTCACGGACTTGCGCCGTTACCGCCCCGACCACCTCGTGCCCGAAGATGCGTTTCCGGGCTCCGTGTTCTTGACGCAAACCGAGCTAACGAAGGTGCTCGGCAGCTTGCCCGCCGACGCGGTGCCGTACGTCACCATCGACGACTACGCGGGCGGCGCCTACCAAGCGGCGCTCCAGAAAGGCGCGGACCAACTCGCCATTCGCAGCACGAGCGTCACGGGCGCAATCAGCGTGCCCTTCATCAATGCTTCGTTGAGCACGCTGGGCCTGAAAAAACCCGCGCCGATCGCACTAGATACGCCTGATTTGGAGCTCGGCTACGCGTATCATCAGCTACTGAAAACCGATGAGTTCTCGCGCATTGGCTCGCGTTATGTGGTCGCGCTCGGTCCGTTCAACGCGCTCGCCAAGGCGGCCTTCCAAGCCAGCTCAGGAGCTAGCGAGCAGCTGATGGGGAAGGCACAGCGCGCCTGGTTCTTGAAGACGATGAAGGCGTCCACGCGCACGTTCAAAATCTGGGGCAGTGAAGTGTGCTTCATGCCTCGCCACGTGGACTTGAGCACCGTCACCCTGGCGCCCGAAGCGCTGCAGGTCAAAATCTCCATCTCTGCGGAGGATTGGGACGGCTTTCCGAACGAGCGCGAAGCACTGCTCACTGAGCTGTCGAAGCTCGAGAACGTGGTGATCCTGTCCGGGGACTTACACTGCTTCTTTGCCGGCACGCCATTCTTGACTGATGACCCAACGCAACGCTTGGTCGAGTTCGTCACGGGCAGCCTCACCTCGACTACTTGGCAAGACGGCCTCATTTCGCTCGTGGAGAACGACCCGTCGCTGCCGCCCGCAACGAAGTTCATCGTCGCTGGAGTCGGGGACTTGCTGGTCAACCCCATGACGCGCCCCAACCCGCACTTGGCGTTCCAGAATCTCGCTGAGAACGGCTACGCCTTGTGTCAGGTCAACGCCGAACGCATGACCGTGAGTCTGTTCAGCCTGGCATCGAGTGCAGTGGCCACCGCGCCCGCGGACTTGACCGCGGGTCTAGCGGACTTGTTCAGCGAGCAAGCGTTCATAGTCGACGCGGGAGCGCCCGATTTGTTCCGTGACAATTCCGGCACACGCGAGCGCTGGGACATCGAAAGCATGAGCTGGGTCGCTGCCAATTGAAGGCTATCGACAGCCGGCGCGTTCGCTCGTATGACCGCTGTCCCAAAGAAGGAGGACACGTGAAGACTTCGTCATTCGCAGTGATTTTGGCGTTCGGAACCATTGGTCTGCTCAGCGCATGCGGAGGGCCTGCAGAGCCGCCGGCCGCCCCGCCACCGCCGCCCGCTGCGACGGAAGCGCCGCCTGCACCGCCGCCGCCTCCTCCGGCGCCAGCGCCGGCCGTTGAAGCGCCCAAGCCCAAGGCAGAGCCCTCGCCGCCGATCACCGTCACCATCGCCGGCCAAAAGGGGTCGAAGGTCAAAGGCACGGCCACGCTCACGGAGACGGACGGCGGCGTGAAAGTCGTGCTCTCGGTCGAAGGTGTTGCCCCGGGGGGGGATCACGGCGCGCACGTCCATGAAAAGGGTGACTGCAGCTCGCCTGACTTCAAGAGCGCTGGCGGTCACTTCAACCCGCAGAGCAACGACCACGGTCTGCCCGTCACTGCCAAACGTCACCTCGGCGATCTCGGCAACCTGACGATCGGCAAAGACGGTAAAGGCTCGCTGGAGATCACCATCCCGGGCGCCAACCTGAAGAAGGACGATCCGAACTCCTTCGCGGGCAAAGCGATCATCGTGCACGCCAAGAAGGACGACGGCGGTCAGCCCACGGGCAATGCCGGCGACCGCATCGGCTGCGGCGTCATCGGCTCATAATTCGCAAAAAATCTGCGATTTTGTGAGGCGACGGGAACGCGGGCACGCAGGGGTTACTCACTCCTGTGTCGCCCGCGTTCGATCCATTTGGAGGGCTGAAACGTAGCTAGTCGCACCCGCAGCGCTTTGCGCTAGGCTTGGGTGCGCGCCGTTTCGCAAGGCGAACACGGCACTCACGCACGGATGTTCGATGTCTACATCTCGCCTGCTCCGCAACACCCTGCTCGTCGCTCTCGCCTCCAGCGCGGCGTACATGCCCGCGTGCTCATCCAGCTCAGACAGCGCAGTCTCGAACAACGCGCTCACCGCTGGCGTGCTGTACGAGGGTGACGCCACTGAAGTCACCCTGATTCAAATCCTGAATACGGAGTCGGACTCTTGGGGCTGGGCGGGCGGCGCGTTCATTGCGCCCAAGCCGGACAAAGCGCTCGCGGCAAACACCGGCGCGACCATCGTTTCCGCTGGCGAGCCGTACACGTTCGCTTGGCGTTCCGATCCCTCGGACGTGTTTCCGCAGGCAGGCGCCGCGGGCGCGCTCTCGATCGCGGCCGGAGGCGGCTTCACGGGCATGGCCTACCTGCTCGTGTTCAGCACACCCGATGACCCGAGGCTACTGCGCGTGTACACGACCAACCCCTCCTACACGCCCAGCGCCTCCGCCTGGAATCGACTCGTGACCGCAAAAGGCCGAATCACCGCGGCCTTAACGACCGCCACCTTCGAGAACGACGCGCTGACAGTGGAAGGCGGCCCGCACGGCGGTCAGCAGCTCTTGCTGACTATCGGCGAGTAGTGAGCGTAGTCTGCGGTTGAGCTCCGTCGATGAATTGTGCGAAGTCGAGCCTGTAACGCTTGGCCGCTCGCCCGTGCCCATACGTCGCATGCGCCTGTTCACCCCTTCGGGTATCACGAAGCGCGTCGGCTCCGCGTCACTTGAAGAACGTCAGGTCGTCCAACCACAGATCGAAGGTGGTGGACGGGGCGAAGTAGAATTCCATCCCGTACATCTCTTTGGTGTCGATGCTGGGATTGATCATGCCATCAGCGCCCTGCACGAAGTCGCTGAAGTTGATTTGATACAACTTCCAGGCAGGTGTGAGCGTAACGCTCGCGTAATAGTGATTGTAGCAAAGGCCGGTCTGCACGCCGGTGGTCATGCACTTCTTGCCGCGCGGGTCAGTGTCGCCGCTGACGAAGCGAACGCGCATGGCTTTGATGGCCGAGGCCGTGGAGCCCACTTTGGCGATGAACGAGATGCCCTTGTAGCCAGTTGCGTCGTAGTACGGCGTGTCGTTGAAAACGGCGACGGCGCGCATGGAGACGTTCATGTACGCGCCGAAATTCGTGAACCCTTTGCCGGTGAGGTGAGCGGCGTAAGTATCGCCCGCGTATGGCGCTGCAGCGGCCGTACTGGCCGTGTTCGCATCCAGGGCTGCGGGTACGAACATTCCGGGCGCTGGCGCCTCCGTACCGCCGACAGTGCCGTCGTTGTTGGTGTCCCAGATTCCGTCACGCCGCGGGCTGTTGATGATGTTGATGAGCTTGTCGCCGTCCTCGAAGTCATCGATCAAATCCGAGCTGACCGTGGTTGCGCCACCGGTAGTGCCGAAGCCGGCTACGCCGCCACCGGCTACGCCGCTCGCTCCGCCAACGGTACCGCCCGTGCCGCCCTTCGCGCCGCCGCCGCCGCCGACCACCGTCCCGTCACCGCCAACGCCCCCGTCGCCCGAGGTGTCCGAGCCGGCGTGAGCCGTGTCGGTTCCCGCGCTTCCGCCGCCCGCAGTGATCGCGTTGCCGGCAACCCCGCTAGCGCCTGCCTGCGTGTTCGGCGTGTTTCCACCATTGGCCAAACCACTGCCGTTCAGCAGATCCGTGCTGTACGTGCTGCAGGCACTCGCGCCACACACACTGACGAGCACGCCGCATGCCGCGAGCTGGAGCACTGTCAAACGCGAAGACACCTGAATAGCGAAGCGTAACACGGCGAAAAATCTTTCCGAGGCTGCGGTCTGATTTGCAATGCCGCTGCGGCGAGGGCGACCGCTGCAGCGCATACACACACTCACTTGAACCGCATCGCTCAAGTGAGCCGCGACCAGTAGCATTGAATGATGCCTTGCGCGCACGCGGAAACACGCCTTTTCTCGATAAAAACTGGTCTTTTACTCACGCACGCCGCGCAGCACGCAAAACGCGCAGGCGCGCGCTCGAGCAGTGACGCACGCGCGTGAGTGTGTCGGCGCAGCCGGCACTGGTAAGAAAAACGAGCGCTCGATTCTGCGCTGTGCGGATTCTGCGCAGGCGTGTTGAATCGCAGTCGCGCCGAGCAGGAGCACCCCAAAAATCCAAAACCGAGCCGCGCGGCACGGCTACCGGCGAGAGTGATCTGAAGCCTCCGCAGCGCGCTTAGCGCGTTGAGCTGGTTTTTTTTGTTCCGGGCGCAGGGCCTGCTCCACCGCTAAGTACTTGGAATCAGGTATGAATCCGGCTCAGCTTAGCGAGATCTGAGGCAAACAAAAATCTAGTAACGACGTAAACAGCTTGCTATTGTAGTGTCACTGTACCCCCCGTGGACAGACCCAGAGGAGCCGACCCTTGCCCATCGAAGTACCCAGCGTCCGAATCCTGATCGTGGATGATGACAAAGAGATCCGCGACTTCATGCAGTCGCTACTCGAAAAGGACGGTTTCATCGTCAAGACCTTGGGCGATCCGACCCTCGTAGAGGACGAGATTCGGCAAGGTGATTACCACGTGATGATCCTGGACTTGATGATGCCCAAGATGGACGGCATCGAGGTCTTGAAGAAGATCCGCGCCATCGACAGCGACATCGCCGTCATCATCTTCACTGCGCACCCCAACCTCGACTCGGCCGTGGCCTCGATGAAGCTCGACGCGGTCGACTACATCAAGAAGCCGTTCAACGTGGACGAGTTCCGCGAAGTGCTGGCGCGCGTGATGAAGAAGAAGGGCCTAGCGCGCACGCCCGAAGAGCAGCTGCACAAGATCATCGGCGACACGATCCGCACGATGCGCAAAGAGAAGGAGCTCACGCTCAAGCAGATGAGCCGCCGCACCGGCCTCAGCATCTCGCTCTTGTCGCAAATCGAACGCGCCGAATCGAGCCCGTCGATCTCGAGCTTGTACAAGATCGCGATCGCGCTCGATTCGAAGATTCAGGATCTGTTCGGCAACAACTGAGGCGAGACGAGACAAGACGCAGGCCCGCGAGTGCCTCCTCCCTCTCGGAGGCGGAGGCACTCAGCGGCGCAGCGGCAGCGAGCTAGGCCAGGTAGTGCGCGGCGCGGGCTAACCTGCAGCCGTCAACCGCTCACTTTGGCGGCGGCTCCGCGATCACCGTGCCGCAATTGGTGAATTCGAGATTGGTGTCGACGCTGAAGTTCGACTGGTTGGTGTGCCGCTCGGCGTGGAACAAATCCAGATTGTACGTCTTGCCCACCGTCAGCCCGAGCGTCGTCAAGTCCACCGTGTTGGTCGCTTGAGGATGCAAGCCGCCGAGATCGATGGCGAGCTTGTTGTTGATGAACACCCACAGGTCGTCGTCACCCGTGAACTTGAAGGTCTCGTTCCCCTTGTACGTGAACTTGGTGTGTACCTCCGTGGTGAACCCGAAGTTGTGCGTTTGGCCTGGTGTGTTGCCCCAGCCCTGACCGTCCAGCGGGAAGAACGCGTTGCTCTGGAACGTGAGCACGTTGCCGTTCGGTTGGAAGTACAAGTACACGATGTACGGCTTGTTCACGTTGGGCGTCGCGCGATACCACTCGTCGAACGCCATCTTGCTGGTCGTTTGCGGGCCATTCTTCGGGTCTATGAACGGGCCCGTGGACGCGTAAACCGGCTTCTGATCATCACCCAGCACCGGCTTCACGATGCCCGGCGAAGCGCCGTTGCCCGAGAAGTGCTCGAAGTCAGGGTGGCCGCCCATTTCATTGTTGCCCTTGAAGTCACGCACCACACCAAGGATCTGCGTGCCACAGCCGCCAGGCGGACTTGTACCCGCGCCACCTGCGCCCGTACTTGCATCCACCGGGGCGCCGAGCTTGAAGCCGCCGAGCGTGGCGGGCGTGAAACCCGCCGGGAGCATGTACACGCCGGAGGACATGCCGCTCGCACCGCCATTGGGATTCGCGGCGCCGGCGTTCGCGCCAGGGCCCGGGTCAATACTGCTGGTGCCGCCGCTGATGATTCCGCCGTTGAAGCCTGCGGCACCAACCTGCGAAGAGCCGTCTGCGCTACCTCCGCAAGCGACCAAGCCACACAGCACGGGCAGCGCCAGCAGGCCCACGCGCAACGCGGAAAACTTCACGCGCAACGGACGTGGCAATGACGAGCTCGAGAGGTGGTTCAGTTCAAGCATTGAGTCTCCGGGAATTCAGGTTTCGGTCACAGATGTCACGCCAACCAAGAACAGATCAGCCCACCAATGAATGGTGTTCGTTTCCGGCAAATTGGCTGAACGTTAAGCATTCGTAACGAACGCGCCAAAACGCCTCTGCGTGCGAGTCTCGCTGCAAGACTTCACTCATTGTAACCGAAATTAGTCACCTTTCGAGCCGCGGGCAGGCACGCATACTCTGGTGCGGCGAAAGCCAACGGCTTACATGTGTGCCTGGGGCATCGTGCAGCAGTCGGAGTGAATGTTTACAGCGCGAAGACACGAGTCGCGCACAGTGTGAGCTCGTAACGATGCCGTTGAGAGAAGAGGCTGGCATCGCGCTGCCTTGGCTTGCCGATCAGCGGGTATTGCGAGCGCATGGTTTCATTGCCGACGCGCTACGCGAGTGTCGTACGTGAAACGTTGAGCTAACGTTGTAAACGCGTGGCCGCCCAGAGCGAGTACTTCTGTTACACGGACGGCTCTTGTAAGGCCGCACACGGCGCGCCAGGCGGCTGGGGATTCGTGATCCATCGCTCGGGCCATCCGTCTGTGGAAGGCTACGGCAGCGCGCGCGGCACACTCGCCAAGGTGATGGAATACCGCGCCGTCGCGGAAGCACTCGCCGCCTTATCACACGGCGCGTGCGCGGTCGTGTTCTGCGATAACCAATCGCTTGTCGAAAACCTGAGCAAGCGTCTGAGTGATTGGCAGAACAGTGATTTCGCGAAGGTCGACCTGCAGATCGTGGACAGCGTGAAGAGCATCGCGCGCTGCATCGGCGAGCGATCACTCACCGTGCGCTGGCAATGGCTGCGAGCGCACAATGGCAATGCGGGCAACGAGCGAGCCGATGCGTTGGCCGCTCAGGGCGCGCGCGAGGCGAAGGCAGCCTTCACGGTGAGCGGCCCGGCAGGGCGCCGCTAGGCTGAGCGCGAAGATTTTTTGATGGTCACGCGGCACGGCGCATTGCGGCCTAGCCTTCGGCGGCGCGGGACGGGTCGAAGAGTGTCGCTTGAGTGCCGTGGCCGTAGGCTGTGGGGGCGAGGGCGCGCGCGCCGCTGGTGAGCAGACGGGTGCGCGGGCCTTGGGCGAGTACGGCGGCATGGCCGAGGCAGATGAAGTGGTGTTGGGCGCGGGAGATGGCGACGTTGAGCAGGTTGGGCCGCGTGTTGAGGAAGCCGAGAGAAGCAGGGTGCGTGATGACGCTGCTGAAGAGCACGATGCTGCGTTCGCCACCTTGGAAACGGTGCACGGTACCCAGCGCAACGCCCGCGCGCTGTTGACCGGCACCGCCGATCTCGCTCAGTTCGGGGCTGTATTCGAGCGGAATGCGGCGTTCGGCGAAAGTCTTGCGCAGCCGCTCGAGCTGGCCGCGGTACGGAGTGATGACGGCGATTTCCGCGGCGCTCACCCCGCAATCGAGCAAGCTTTCCACGAGCGCGAGGGTTTCACGGAGCTCGAGCTCATTGCACCAACTGCCCGCTAGCGGCGACTGTTCCCCGCGCAAATCGACGAGCGCCACGGGGTGCGTCAAATACGCCGCTTGCGCCGCGCGGTCTGCGCGCGGCGTATGCACGGTGAGCCCATAGCCACACAGCGCGTCGGAGAGCGCGATGATTTCGGGCTGACAGCGAAAGTGATCCACCAAAGCCAAGCGCTGAAGCACAGCCCGGTCGGCGAGCGATTGTGTGGACACCTGCGAGTCAGCGTGCACGCGATACGGCGCAAGCTCGGCGGAGGGTACGCCGAGACGACTGGCACGCAGCAAGCGCGCTTCCTCGTCCGCGCCCAGCTCGATCACGGGCGCGAGCTGGTGCACATCTCCGATGACCAAGGCCGCTTCGGCCCGCAGCAGCGCGGACACCGCGTGCGCGGGGTGGCATTGGCCGGCTTCGTCGATCACGAGCCGCGCCACGCTGGCCGCATCATTGGCGAAGCAATTGCCGAGCGACAGCAACGTGGAACCCCAAATATTGAACAAGCGGCACAGCCAGCGTGCCGCGTCTGGCTCACTGCGAAACAAGGGCCGCAATGAGCGCTCTTGTTCCACCGTGCGCAGCGCCGTAGCCACGGCTTTCCCAAGGTCAACAGCGTGCTGCGCCGCCCACGCTTCGCGCACGGCCACGGCTGCGTCGAACAGCGCGCGCGAGAGCGGCTCGTGATCCGGCGTGACTGGTGCGGGCGCGGCATCTGCTTGCAATGCGGCGAGCTCGGCGCGCAAGCGCAGTCGTTCTTCCTCTCGTTGTGCCAACAGCGTCATGCGTTCAAAGCCCGCGCGCAGCGCGCCCAGGCGCGATAGACACAACTCGGCCGCTTCCTCCCAGCACTCCAGCTGTTTCTCCGCGCTCACGCGCCCCGCCGGGAGCGCTGGCGGCAAAGGCAATTCGAGCGTGAGCCCCGCGTCAACCAGCGCGCGCTGAAAGCCCGACACATCATGCGTAGAAGTGCGCTTGAAATGACGTTGCAAGGCTTGCAGCGGCGCGTGACCGGGCGCGTGCTCGCACAGCTTACTCAGCGCGTGCAGCCGCTTTTCGAGCGGATTCGCCGCCGCTAGGATCGCCTTACGCTGCGCAGTGCTCACCCGCGAGAGATCGAGCCCCGCGGCTTTCGCACCCGCCGCTGACACTTCCGCGCTCGGCTCTGCGAGCAATTCCAGCGCGCGCTCCAGCCGCGCACGCTCCACCACGCGCTCCAGCGCCGCACGTCGCGGCGCGAGCACCTGCTCCAGCGATGCGCGTTGCGCGCGAAATTGCTCGCACGCGTGCGACAGCCGCCCCATGCGCTCGCCGATGCCCGCGCTCTCCGCCCGCTTCAACCAGGCCAGCGTGCGCCGCAACGCCGGAGCCAACTGCTGCTCACAGGCTTGGCGACTGCCCGCGCGCAGCGCAAGCGGCAATTCACCGCCAGACAGCGGCTCAATCACATTGTCCACTGCGCGGTTGTTGCCACTCGCGATCAGAAACAGCGCACTGCCCATGCGCCCACCGTCCACCATCGGCTCTACTTGGCGCAGCAGCGCCTCCGCACACAAATGCAGAATCAAGCTCGTTTTACCGGTCCCTGGTGGGCCTTGCACCGCGCTCAGACTGGAGCCCCAAAAGTGCTCCGCGGCTGCGCGCTGACTGGCACTGAGCCCAGGGCCTGGAAATAACGCTCTCTGCGGTGCTTGCCCGGCGGGTTCTGGGCGGCCCGTGAGGTACGCGCCCAGCGGCGACTCCACCTTCCAACCCTCGCCACCCTCGGCGCCGAGCAGCGCGTTGATCTCGCGTTGTAGGTGCCACGTGGTCTTGGCCTGCGTGCCATCCAGCACGATGCCGACCGCATACACTTGCGCGCGCGAGCTGCTCTGCTGGAGCAAGCGTCGCATCGCCGCGGTGAGCCGAGTGAGCCACACCTCGAGCTCGCAGCGCTCCGCAGCGATGGCCTCCTTGAGTCGCGTCGCCTGCGCCTCCACGCTCTCCGGCTCCGTTGCGTGCTGCGTGGCCGCTAGCTCGAGCGTCTTGGTGAGCAGCGCGAGCATTTGCAGCTCGGTTGCGTCGTGCAACGCGCGCAATGCTTCGAACAGCGCATCAATGCTCTCGCCGGGCACACCGAGCGGATGCCGCAACAGGCGTGTATCGATGAAAAACGGCCAGGCCGCCTCGACCTTGGGTGCCCGCGTGAGCCGCACTTCATCAGGCGGCAGCGGATAGGCATTGCGCTGACGCTCAGCCCGCGTGGGCACCTTGAATGCCTTATTTTCACCGCTCGCAAAACGCAACCGCACCCCACAACGCACCAGCCCCGAAAGCTCCCCCTTGGGCAAATGCAGCACAGGAAAACACAGCAAATGCGAGAGCTCCCCCTCCTCACCGCTGCGCCGATACTGCCCCTCCAGCCACGTCTCGAAGAAGCCGCACAGCTCGCCATCGAACACCCGCTTCAGCTGCGTTTGCTTGCCCAAAAGCTGCGCCAACTCCGCATCCACCGGCAGCTTGAAAT
>FSTV01000644.1_pt1 | contig 11748 bp, 7 predicted proteins | sample 1636931 | NCBI WGS metagenome assembly FSTV01 (sample SAMEA3914816, study PRJEB12502) | metagenome | biome: forest; material: soil | place: USA | collected 2011-09-16 | depth 0.3 m | reverse complement strand
GTTTTGGCCGTGGCGCTCGGGCGCAGCGGGCGCGGGAGTTTCGCTCGGATCGCTCGGCGCGGCGGGCGGCGTCACTTCCGTGGGTGCCGTACCGGGCTGCGCCTTGAGGATGAACGGCCGCGCGTTGAACGTGGAGCAAGCCTCGGAGTTGCGATGAAACTCCCAATGCAGATAAACACGCCCATCAGGCGATACGATTTCATGCGGCGGCGTGCCGAAGGGCGCGGCGCGCTTCACGGAATCCAGCGCGGCGATGTCGAACGCGGTGATGCCGCTGAACTTGGTCACGCCCATGCGCACGACGTTGCCGGATTCCTGATCGAGGATGATTTCGATCTCCGTGCTGAGTTGCTCGTTGTTCATCGGGTGTGACGCGGGCAGCGAATCCAGCGAGCCCAAGAACGAATCCGCGAAGATGGGATGGATGCGATTGTGGATTGCGTTGAGGTAGCCGGCGAACGCAGAACGAGCCGTGTTCAGAGCGGTGTTGTTGCCTAGGCGAACGCTCGGCACATAGTTTTCAATCGCGCTCTTCCAGCGGCTTGGGTCCATGGGGTGCCACGAGCCGAGGTGCGCGCTGCGGCGGCGCTCGCCGTCGACCAGGCGCTCGCGCGCCAATTGATCGACGCCGATGGCGGCGACGGCGGTGCGCGGCGCGAGGTTCAGATTGACGCCGTTGGCGGTCGTGCCGGCGGAGCCGAAGCCGAGCAGCGCTTCGCCCGCGCTGCGGCGTTTGGGCAAGGGCCGCGCCTTGCGCGCTTTGGCTTCGGCTTGATCCACGAAGGCTTGGCGTGGGCCGGCCACCGTGAAGCCGCCGTTCGACGCGGTCATGGACTCCGGGATCTCGTCTGCTTGCTTGGACGCGGCTTGCGCCTTCTGTCCCTCTTGGGCGGACGCGGTGGCCTGCGAAGTATCTGAGCCCGTGCGCGCGCCCTGTTCGGTTTGTGCGGGCGCCGTGCTGCGTTGATGCGCGGCTTCGGAAGCCGAGGGCGGCTTCATCGCGGCAAGCTTGTCGGCTTCCGAGGAGGGCTTCTCGGATGGCGCGTTGTCCTTCGCGCCTGGCTTGTCTTCCGCTTGCAGGACGCGCGAATTATCCGAATCACCGGGCGCCTTGTCGGGGCTCGAGTGCTCGCCGCCGGGCGTCGGTTTGGCGTCGTTCTGATCCGCGCTGGTGATGCGCGCCTGGGTCTCTTGCAGCACGTGGTTCGCCTGATCGGCGATGAACGCAGCGTTGGGATTGTCGGGCTGATTCTCGTCCGTGACCTGCTTGACCGCGATCTTCTTGGGGATGGTCAGCTCGGGCTGTGGCTGAACTTCGGGCACCGGCTTGGCCTCGACCTTCTTTTCCTCCGGCTTGGTCGGCTCGGGCTTCTTCTCTTCCGGCTTGGGCTTGGTCGGTTCGGGTTTGACCACTTCCTTTTCCGGTGGCTTCTTCTTGGCCGCCGGGTCGTCTTTGTCGGCGTTTTGTTGCTCCGGAGGTTTGACGTCTTCCGGCTTCACCGGGTCGTCCTTCTCGACGGGCTTTTCTTCTTCGTCTTTGGTGTCGTCGTCTTGCAGCGCGATTTCGATCGGCTTGCCGATGCCGCGCGCGTGGTTCTGCACGGTGCGCGCGAAGTTCTGAATATCCAGCCGCTGCTCGAGGATGCGCGCGCCGCGATCAGCGCCGCCGCTCCACAGCAGGTGCACCACCACCGCAGTGGTGATCCACAGAAAAAGCGGGATGTTCGCTTCTCGGCGCATTCGGGCTTTTGGGCCGGATCACGAACGATCCGGCAGAAAAAGCTAACATCGGGGGGAGCGGCCAGCAATCTTGCCTGCAAATAGCCGGGCCTTATCAGGCCGGCATGTGCGGGCGCGCTCCGTAGTCCGTCAGTCCGCGCCCCGGGGGCCGTGGGCAACGAGCAGATGCGTCACACTTTGCTGATCGACTCGAAGTGGTCGGCGATTTCGTGCGCGTTCCACACGCCCGCGTCGCTCTCTTTGTACTTACCCGGGCTCTCCACCACCTTGAACACGCTCATGCGCGCGCCGGCCACCGCGAGCACGACACCCGTCACTTCATTCGAGAGCGAGCTGGCCAAGAACAAATGCGCGGGAGCGACATGTTCTGGGGAGAGCGTGTCTTCGATCTTCTCGAACATCGGTAAGTCCTCGGTGAGGCGCGTTTTGGCGATCGGGGCGACTGCGTTGACGCGCACGCCGTAGCGCTGCAGCTCGATCGACGCCGTGCGCGTGAGCCCGTAGATGCCGGCTTTTGCCGCGGCGTAGTTGGCCTGCCCGAAATTTCCGAGCATGCCCGAGACGCTCGTGGTGTTGATGATCGAGCCGCTGCCTTGCTCTTTCATTTTCTGGGCGGCGGCTTGCGTGCACAGGAAGCTGCCTGTGAGGTGCACGTCCAACACCGCTTGCCACTCAGCGACGCTCATCTTGAGCAGCGTCTTGTCCCGCAAAATACCGGCGTTGTTCAGCAGCACGTCGATGCGCCCAAAGCTCGAAATGGCGCGGGCGACGATGGCTTCGGCGCCTTCTTTCGTGGCTACGCTGTCGTAATTTGCTTCGGCTTTGCCGCCGGCCTCGCGGATCTCGGCCACGACGGCATCAGCGGCGGAGGGCGCGCTGCCGTTGCCGTCGCGGGTGCCGCCCAAGTCATTGACCAAAACCTGCGCGCCTTCGCGCGCGAAGAGCAGCGCGGTGGCGCGGCCAATGCCGTTGCCTGCGCCCGTGACCACCGTAACTTTGCCGTCGAGGAGACCCATGATGGGGGGCAGTGTAGTCTCGACGGAGCGGGCGGCGCTCAGAAATGGATCACGAGGCCTTGCGCATTCGCACTGGCTCGTAGCGGCGAAGCGTCGTGCTTCGTGTTGGTGAGGGTATCGATGCCGGCGGCCAGCGCCACGCCGACCGCCGTTCCGACCAGGTCCCAGGTAAAATCCCGCCAGGAGGGATCGCCGTGGCCCGACAGATCCCAAAGCTCTTTGCCGGCCCCGAGCGTCAACGAAAACGTGCTGCCCGCGATCACGCGTTCCGTGCGGCTGTCCAGGAACGCGCTCGAGGCGGCGTACCCGCCCGCCGAGAGCACGACGGAGAAGCTGAAGTGGAGGGCTTTATCCTGCCCGAACCAAGGATCGGCGTCGCTCGCCGAAGCCGTGCCGCAAACTAGGAGCAGCGCCAGGCCCGGCGCGAGTGCGGCACAGCGCTTCACGCGCGGTTACGCCGGCGACGGCCGAGCCAAGCGCACCCCAAAACCAAAGTTGCCAGCAAGGCCCCGCTGCCATTGCGATGCTGCGACTGAGTGCTGAGCGAACAGCTCGCCGAAACCTGCGCCTTGTGCACGACGGGAGGCGTCGGGATGCATACCTTCAGGGTGGTGTTGCAGGAGTAGTCCGTCGGACAACGCGAGCTGTTGGCGGCGCAAGGAGGCACGCAGCTTCCGGGAGGATTGTTCGACGGCGAGTAGCATTGATACGTGCCCTGGCAGTCATCCTTGGACTGACAGGTTTGCCCGAGCGGATCAACGACAGGCGTCACGCCCACGGGAGGCGTCGGGTCCGCGCCGGCGGTACCGCCGCCGCCAGTGTTGGAAGAAGGAGAGCCGGCACTGCCGGTCGCGCTACCACCGCTACCGCCAGCGCCGCTCATGCTGCTCGCTCCGGCGTCGCTGCTGGTGCCGCCTGCCGTGCCGACCGGCGTGCTGGTGTCGATGCCGGTCGCCCATGCGGGTGCTGTGTAGCCGCCCATGGTGGCGGCCGTTTTCGCGGTGCTGCGGATGAAGTCACCCCAGCTGGCGACGTTGGAATAGAGCGCGTACGTGCAGGCCGCGTCGCCCCGAGAGGTGACGCCGAACACGTGGCCATCCGCGTCTAACGCGGGGCCGCCAGAATCACCGGAACAGACTGGGCTCGCGCCGACGAACTCATCCGCCGCGGTGCCCGCTGCGCTGGGGCAGGCACTGCCCACGCAATACACTTGCGAGCCGTCGAAGCGCATGCGGCTGCCTGCGGTTTTGCCCTTGGTGTCGTTCGGATCCTGTAAGCCGAAGCCAACGGCTGAGAAGTCTTGGTTGGATTTGGTGGTGACGCCGAGTGCCGGGTCGATAGGGGTGGCCGCGGAAGCTGGCACGTTCTTGGTCAAGATCAACAGTGCGACGTCGAAGCCGCACACGTCCGTGCTGCCCGGGGCTTGTAGGATCTGCGACACACCGTACAGCGCACCCTTGGTGACCTGCGGCGTCGCTTCGGTCGAGACGTAGAGACTGCGCGGGTCACGAGAAGCGCCGAACTTGCTGACCTTGCAGTCGACGGACTCACTGCTGCCGTCACCGATGACCGCGATGCAATGACGCGCGGTGAGCACCAAGTTCGGCGCGAGCAGCGAGCCGCTGCAAAACACGGCCACGTTGGTTTGGCTGATCGGCTCGGCTAGCGCGACCACGCCGTGCGTCGCGGTGTCCAGGTAGCCACCGATGATCGGCGAGGCAAGCGAGCGCGTTTGGCCGTCGACGGCGGCGGAGCCTCCGGAGCTCGAGCAGGCAGCCAAGGAGAGGAGGAGCGGTGCCCAGCAGGCGCTTCGAAATGCTTTCAATTTAGCCAGAACACTAGCGTCCCGGTGCGCGCCTCGCAACCGGCTGGCTATGAGTGAAACAATTCGCGGTTGGCGTCTGATGCAGCGTTTGTGCATCCAGATTCGCCAAGATTTGCGCGTCTGACGATACACTCAGGACACGCGCGCGCCGTTCGCACAGGAATGTTACGCTGCGCGTCCTCGTTATGACCGGTACGAACACTCCCTCCGCTTCTCCCTCCGTTAGCTCGTCCGACTCGTCTGGCCGCCGCATCCTCGTCACGAGCGCGCTGCCTTACGCCAACGGGCACATTCACCTGGGCCATTTGGTCGAGTACATCCAGACCGACATTTGGGTGCGCTTCCAACGCATGCGCGGCTCACGCGTGATCTACATGTGCGCGGACGACACGCATGGCACTGCGATCATGATCCGTGCGCGCCAAGAGGGGCGCCCGGAAGCCGAAGTCATCGGCGACATGAATGTGGCGCACCGTCGTGATTTTGCCGGATTTCAGGTTGAATTCGATCACTACGGCAGCACCAACTCCGAGCGCAACCGCGAGTACTGCGCAGAAATTTGGAGCGCGCTGCGCAAGAACGGCTTCGTCGTCGAGCGTGACGTGACGCAGCTGTTCGATCCTCAAGCGGGTGTGTTCCTGGCCGACCGTTTCGTGAAGGGAAGTTGTCCGAAGTGTGGCACGCCCGACCAGTACGGGGACTCTTGCGACAACTGCGGCAGCACCTACGCCCCGACGGAGCTCAAGGATCCAGTCAGCACGCTGAGCGGCGCGCGGCCCGAAATACGGAGCGCCCCGCACCTGTTCGTACAGATCGAAAAGTTGCATGGATTTTTAACGGAATGGACACAGGAACCGGGACGATTGCAGCCCGAAATCGCCAATTACCTGAAGGGGCACTTCCTTTCGGACGCCTTGCGCGACTGGGACGTGTCGCGCCCGGCTCCCTACTTCGGCTTCGAGATCCCGGATGCGCCAGGCAACTACTGGTACGTCTGGTTCGACGCGCCGATTGGCTACATGGCTGCGACGCGCGAGTGGTGCGACGCGCACGGTGAAGCGTTCGATGCGTGGTGGCGCTCCACGAACACGGAAATCTATCACTTCATCGGTAAGGACATCGTGTACTTCCATACCCTGTTCTGGCCGGCGATGCTGCACGCGGCTGGGTTCCCGCTTCCGAAACGCGTGCAGGTACACGGATTCTTGACCGTCAATGGCGAGAAGATGTCCAAATCCAAGGGCACCTTCGTGAATGCTTCGACGTACCTGGAGCACTTGGACCCGGCGCATTTGCGCTACTTCTATGCCAGCAAGCTGGGCCCCAAGGTGGATGACTTGGATCTGAACCTGGATGAGTTCGTGGCCAAGGTGAATTCGGATTTGGTGGGTAAGGTCGTGAACCTGGCCAGCCGCACCGCGCGCTTCGTCAAAGACAGTGGCTTGTCTGCCAGCTACCCGGAAGACGGCGGGCTGTTCCGTGATGCAGCGGCGCGCGGTGCCGAGATCGCGGAAGCGTACGAGGGCTGTGACTTCGCCCGCGCCATGCGCTCGATCATGGCCCTCGCCGATCGCGCGAACGAATACATCGACCGCGAAGAGCCTTGGAAGCTCAAAAAACAGCCGGAAAAGGCGGAAACGCTGCGCGACGTGTGCACTGTCGCTTTGAACCTGTATCGCCAGCTCATCGTGTACTTGGCGCCCGTGCTGCCCAAGCTGGCCGAGCAGAGTGAGAAGCTCCTCGGTTCTTCGTTCGCTCGGTTCGATGCCGCACAGCAGCCCTTGTTGGGCAGCGCCGTCGGAGAGTTCGAACACCTCATGCAACGCGTCGATCCCAAGAAGCTCGAAGCAGTCGTGGCGGCGACGCGCGATGCCGCGACGGAAGCCGCCGCAGTCGCCGCACCTGCTGCTGGCGTCGCGGCGCTGGCGGCGCTGGCGGCGCCGAGCGAGCTGCCCGTCGATGACGACGCGGCGTTGCTCGCCGAGCCGCTTGCCGCCGAATGCTCGATTGACGACTTCGGGAAGGTCGATTTGCGCGTGGCGCGCGTGCTCAGCGCTGAGGCGATTCCGGAGGCGAACAAGCTGCTCAAGCTGACCGTCAGCTTGGGTGGTGGCAGCACGCGCACCATCATGGCGGGCATCAAGGCTGCCTACACGCCGCAGGCTTTGGTGGGGCGCCTGGTCGTCATCGTCGCCAACTTGGCGCCGCGCAAAATGAAGTTCGGCACGAGCGAGGGCATGGTCATCGCGGCCGGGCCCGGCGCAGCGGAAATTTACGTGCTCGGTCCGGACTCCGGAGCCAAGCCCGGGCAGCGCGTACACTGACCGAAAAAAGGCGCTGCAACGCGCGGACACGCATCACTATCGTTAACAATTTCGTGCCCCTGTTCAGTATTTCCCGGGGCGAACCGTAACGGTTTGACGGAGCCCCTCCGGAAGTGCACGCTTTTTCCCTCCGGGGAACGAAATGGCCCCGCCGCTCGAACCCCGAACATGCGCCTCGTCTTTCGATTCCTGGGCCCTGCCTGTGCGCTCCTCCTTGCTGCGGCGTCCGGCTGTTCGAGCGGCAGGCCTGCCAGCCCGAACATGGGCGCGGCCGGTGCTGGTGGGGGCGACACCAGCACGCCGCTCGTGTGCAAGCCGGACCTTCACCCAACGTCGCCGCTCTCGTTGCTGACGCGCGTGCAGTACGACGCGACCATCGCCGATTTGCTCGGTGACACGTCGAATCCGTCGGCCAGCTTCCCGCCGGAGAATCAAGTCTCCGGCTACAACAACAACACCGAGGTGCACATCGCCAATCCGCTGCTCGTCGAGCAGTTCATGGATGCAGCGGAGGCCATCTCGGGTCGCGCCGTTGCGGCGAACCTGAAGACGCTCGCTCCGTGCGCGGGGACGAGCGTCACCGAACAAGTGGCGTGCGGCACTGCGTTCATCAGCGCGTTCGGCAAGCGCGCGTTCCGGCGGCCGCTGCTTGCCGACGAAGCGCAGGCTTTCAATACGCTGTTCGCCGGCATGAACGCCTCACGCGGCTACTCCGCCGCCGTCGAGCTGACGATCCAGGCAATGCTGCAATCGCCGCAGTTTCTGTATCGCGTCGACACCAGCAGCGCGGCGACGCCGGAAACGGGCGCCGTGGCCTTGGACCCGTACCAACTGGCCTCGCGCCTCTCGTATTTCCTGATCGGCTCGATGCCGGATGACGATCTGTTCGTGGCCGCTGACGCAGGCAAGCTACTCAGCGCGTCAGAGATCGAAACCCAAGCGCGCCGTTTGCTGGAGACGTCGAAGGCGCGGCTGATGGTGCGTGATTTCAATGGCCAATGGCTGGGGCTCGGCGGGCTTTCGGGCCTGGCTCGCAACCCGCCGGACGCCACGACCGACGTGAAGGGCATCGGCGATGACTATCGCGAATCCTTGCTGCAGTTCTTGGATCAAGCGTACTGGGACAAAGGCGATCTGAGCTCGCTGTTTCTGTCGCCGGACATCTACGTGAACGCGCGCTTGGCTGGCGTGTTCGGGGTGGCAGCACCGGCCAGCGGTTACGCGCTGGTGAGTGGCGTGCCGGGCGAAGTCGGCCTGCTCACGCAGCCGGCCTTGCTGTCCATGTTGGCGCACTCGGATCAATCGGGGCCGGTGCAGCGCGGCGTGTTCGTGCGCCAGCAGATCTTGTGCAATCCCGTGCCGCCGCCGCCCGCGAATTTCAACCCGGTGGCTCCTAACCCGGACCCGAGCCTCACCACGCGCGAGCGGTTCGCCGTGCACACTCAGAATACGGCCTGCGCCGGCTGTCACAAGCTGATCGACGGCACGGGCTTCGGCTTCGAGAACTACGATCAGCTCGGCCGCTACCGAACGCAAGAAAATGGTCTGCCGGTCGACGCCTCGGGCGAGATGATCGGCATGGGTGACGGCCTCGACGGCGCGTTCAATGGCGCCGAAGAGCTGTCCAAGCGCATCGCAGCGAGCCCGCGCGCGCAGAACTGTTTGGCGACCAATTGGTTCCGCTACGCGATGGGTCGCGTCGAGACGGAGGCTGACGGTTGCAGCGTGCTTGACGTGCAAAAGAAGTTCGTGGCCTCGGGCGGCCAATTCAAGGAGCTGCTAGTGGCGCTGACTCAAACCGACGCCTTCCGCTACCGCCCCGCCCTTCCGGAGGAGATGTGACGATGCGCGTGCGCAAGGATCCCCAACTCACGCGCCGCAACTTCTTGCGCGCAGCGGGTGGTGCAGCAGTGGCGCTGCCCCTGCTCTCATCGCTACGCGCTGGTGCTGCGGGCGAAGTGTTCCCGAAGCGCCTGGTACTGATGTACACGCCCAACGGCGTGATCCCGGACGCCTGGTATCCGAAGAACGTCAGCAGCGAGACCTCGTTTGATTTGAACGACATTCACGCGCCGCTGAAATCGTTCAAGGACCGCATGATTCTGCTGGGCGGGGTGGATCTCACCATCACCAACACCGGTCCGGGCGGCTTGCACCAAAAGGGTATTGGCGGCCTGTTCACCGGGCAGCAGTTGCAAGACGGTGATTTGTTCGTGGATGGCTGTGGACAGCGCGCCGGCTGGGCCAACGGCATCAGCGTCGATCAACAGATTGCCAAGTCACTCGCCGTCGGCACACCGATCACCAGCCTGGAGCTGGGCGTGCGCGCGACGGAAAATGACGTGCAAGGGCGCATTGCCTATGCCGGCCCGGGCGCGCCGTTGCCGCCCATGAATGATCCTTCGGACGTATTCCAACGTCTGTTCAGCGGCTTCGGTCAAAACAGCGATGAGCTCGCAGAGCTCCGCGCGCGTCGCAAGTCGGTCTTGGATACCGTGCAGTCCCAGTTCAAGTCGATCTCCTCGCGCATCAGCGTCGAAGACCGCGCTAAGTTGGACGCACACGTGAACTTGGTGCGTGACCTCGAGAATCGCATGGCTGCAACTGGCAATGGCAGCAAAGCCTGCGTCGCGCCGGCAGTGCCCGCCACGCTGGACCCCACCAGTGAAGACGACATGCCCACGATTGCGGCGTTGCATTTGGACATGCTCGCGACCGCGTTTGCGTGCGATCTGACGCGCGTCGCCAGCTACCAGATTTCGACTTCGCTGAATCACATTCGTTACCCGTGGCTGAACAGCATGGGGGAGGGCCACGCGCTTTCCCACGAAGGCCCGAGCGACGCGGACGCACACCTAGAGCTCGTCACCCGTCAAACCTGGCACAGCCAAATGCTGGCAAACTTCCTGACTCGGCTCAGCCAAATCCCGGAGGGTAACGGCACCGTGCTGGACAACACGCTCGTGCTCTGGGGCAACGAGGTGTCCGAGGGCAACACGCACTCGCACGCCAACATGCCGTTCTTGCTGGCCGGTGGCGGTTGGTATTTCCGCACGGGCCGCTACCTTCAGTACTCCTCCGCCTCGCACAATGACCTTTTGGTCTCCGTGCTGAATGCCATGGGCGACAGCTCCACGACCTTCGGTCAGGCTGATACCTGCCACGGCGCGCTGCCGAATCTGGTGTGAGCGGCGGCTGGCTCTTCCTTCCGGCCTCGAATTGAGCTTAAAGGCCTGAATGCGCGCTCTCAACCGCGGCCTGTACGGACCCTTCCTGGCCCAGCTCGTGGTCACGCGGAAGTGCAACCTGACCTGCGGCTACTGCAATGAGTTCGACGAAGTGTCCGAACCGGTGCCGACGGAGGTCTTGAAGCAGCGCATCGACAAGCTCAAGGAGCTGGGCACCTTCAGTCTCGAATTCACGGGCGGCGAACCGATGCTGCACCCGGACATCACCGAGCTCATCGCCTACGCGCGCAGCAAGTCATTTCACAAAGTGATGATGATCTCCAACGCGTACCTACTGAACGAGAAGAAGGTAAAGGCGCTGAACGAGGCCGGGCTGATGGAGATGCAGGTCAGCGTCGACGGCGTGCTGCCGAATGACGTGACCGTCAAAGTGCTGAAGCCGATGCTGCCCAAGTTGCGCATGCTGGCGCGCACGGCAAAATTTCCAGTCGTGCTCAGCGCCGTGCTCGGGGCAACGAACCCGGATGAGGCGTTGAAGGTGGTGGAGGCCGCACGCGAGTTCGGGTTCCGCCCGCGCGTGCTCGTGCTGCACGACGGCAGCGGGCAGATCGAACTGGATGAAGCAGGCCAAAAGGCGTTCGCGCAGGTGAAGGATTTGCTGGGCGGCCGGCGCTTCCGTGAAGCACGCGGCTACCGCGAGCGCATCTTGCAAGGGGGTACGGCGCCGTTCAAATGCCGCGCGGGCAGCCGCTACCTGTACGTGGATGAGTTCGGCGACATTCACTGGTGCTCGCAGACGCGCGGCGTATTCCAAAAGCCGCTCCTCGAGTACTCGCAGAGCGACCTGAAAACGCAGTTTTACACGAAGAAAACCTGCGCTGACGCGTGCACCATCGGCTGCGTGCGAACGCAGAGCGCCTACGACGAATGGCGCGGCCAACCGCTTTCTTTCGAAGGCCCTCGGCGCTTGCCACTCGTGCAGAACGGGTAGCGCGTCGGGTGAGTCGTTTCGTCATTGATGCGCGTTACGCGCGCACTCGGCCGAGTGGCATCGGGAACTACGTCGCGGCGCTGATTGCGCGTCTGCCTGCGCTGGCTCCGGAGGCAGAGTTTCGCATTTGGACTCATCCGGAAAATCCGGCGCCGGTCGTCGCGCCCAACGTCACCTGCGTCACGGTGCCCGCGGTGGCGGACGGCCTGCGCACGTTGTTTCGCCCGGCCTCACTCGACGAGCTGACACCGGAGGATGTCGTGCATTTTCCGTTCAGCTTGCTAGGGCGTGGTCTGCCGTGCCCGAGCGTGGTCACGATTCATGATTTGATGTGGCTGGAGCACGCGGCCAAGGTGGATGCTCGGCCGTTGTTGCGTCGCGTGCGCGCTCGGTACTACCAACGCGGCATGCGCACCGCGCTAGCGCACGCCACGCGCTTGATCGCCGTGTCGCGCGCGACGGCGGACAGAATCATCGCGCTGGCGCCAGGCAGCGCCAAGCGGGTGCACGTGATTCACAATGCGGCAGGGCCGGCGTTCGTGGCGCCTGCGGATTTGAGCGTTGCGATGCGGCGCGCCGCCGAGCTCGTGGGCAGTGACGCGCCGTATTACGTCGTGGTGGGCAAGAACGAGCCGTACAAGGCGCATCAGCTCGTGCTGGAGGC
>FSTV01000173.1_pt1 | contig 12014 bp, 7 predicted proteins | sample 1636931 | NCBI WGS metagenome assembly FSTV01 (sample SAMEA3914816, study PRJEB12502) | metagenome | biome: forest; material: soil | place: USA | collected 2011-09-16 | depth 0.3 m | reverse complement strand
CGTCCGCTCTTTTTCCCTGCCCTGTGCGTTCCGTTTCTCACGTTGGGCTGCAGTGACAACGCGCCCACGTACCCGGCGATCGTGATTTACGACACCGGTACTGGCACGGGCCCTACCGGCAGCGGCAATGCGAGCTCCAGCGGTGGCTCGGCCGCGATGTCCAACGGTGGCGCATCGAGCGCCGGCGGCCCCGCAACAACGGATCCGTTGTACGCGCATTGCAGCGAGCTATGGAGTGGCGAAGACCCCCCGGTCCAAACCAAATGTGATTTGGACGCGCTCACGGATGCCGGCGAAATCACTGGCGACATCACCAAGGACACCACTTGGTCTAGCGGGAACTCATATCGCATCAAGGGCTCCGTGCGCGTGATGCCAGGCGTTACCCTGACCATCAAACCGTGCGTCAAAGTGATCGGAGAAGCGTCCGACGCCACCTTGGCCATCATGTCCGGCGCGCTCGGCGATCCGCTCAAGCAGTGCTTCTACGCCAGTGGAACCCCTGGCCCAGGCGCAAAGATCATGGCCGTGGGCGAGCCGATGGCGCCGATCGTATTTACCAGCTCGAAGCCCAAGGGCCAGCGCGCACCGAGCGATTGGGGTGGCGTGCTGTTGCTGGGCAATGCGCACAACAACCTGGCACTCGCCGATGACGGCGCAGCGTCAGGCACCCGCGTTCCGATCGAAGGGTTGACGCGGCCTGAGTGCCACGGCTGGCACAACAGCGACTACGACGCGGAGAGCAGCGGAGAGCTCAAATACGTGCGCATCGAATACGCGAGCCGCCAGCTGAGCGCTGACAACGAGACCAATGGCCTGTCGCTTGCCTCGCTCGGTAGCGGCACGAAGATTCACTACGTGGAGATCTCGAACTCCGGCGATGATTGCTTCGAGTGGTTCGGCGGCGCCGTCAACGGCGACCACTTGATCGCGCTCAACTGCGACGACGACATGTTCGACGCAGACAACGGCTTCTCCGGGCATTTACAATTCCTGTTCGGTCGTCAATACACGACCACGACCGAAACGGATTCGCGCGGCTTCGAGATCGATGGGGCGCCGTCTCAGAACAACTTGCCGTGGACCACCGAGCGGGCGAGCAACTTCACCGTGTGCGGCGGCGGCCCCACGGACATGAACCCCTCGCGCGACGGTGCGGTCGTTCGCTCGTACGGTGGAGACGTGTCGCTGATGAACGGCGTCGTTACAGGCTTTGCGGGACACGGCATGTTCATCGGTTCGACGTCCACTGCCGCCAAGCTCACCTACGTGCAAATGTTCAACAATGTTTTGGGCGTTGCGAACAACGTAGACGTACAACCCGGACGAAGCGAGGTCGGCGTAGGGCAAGAGTGGTTCCTCAATCAGCCCGGCAACAGCATCAGCGCGCCGGATCGCTTCTGCAATTGCTGGGCGAATCCGCCAGTCCCGGTAGCAGCGAGCACCGGAGTGGGCACTTCAACGACGGGCTTCCTGGACGAAAAGGCAAACTACATCGGCGCTTTCCAGGATCAGTCCGCCGCGAGCAATTGGATGCGCGGGACTTGGGTCGACTGGTCTTCCAACTGAGATGCTGAGCACGGGCGAGGGCGTTCTTCGCGCAGCTCGCCGGGTCAGTACGTGTAAGTCGCGGTTGCGGTAAACGTCGTACCGGGATCCCAGGTCTTGGTCTGGGGCTGCCGACCCAATGATTCGAATTGATTCTGACCAGTTTGCTTGAATCCTTGCTGATTGCGGTACGCAAATACCACGGGCTGCGCCAAAATGTTCTGCGCTTGTAGTTTGATTTCGAGGTGCTCAGCGAACTTCTTCGCAGCGCTCAGGTCCAGCGAGTGACGCGGCATTTCATACTCGTCCGGCAGGCTGTTGGAGCCTACCGCCGTAATGCGAGGACCGTAAACGTTGTACAGCAAGCGCGCTTCCAGCCCGCGCTGCACGTTCGAATAATCTAACGAAACGTTGACCACGTACGGGGATTGATACGCGAGCGGCCGGTTGTCGTTGGTGGCGGCAGCCTTTTGAGCACCGAGCTGCACTGCCGAGTGCACGAGCGTGAAGTTCGCCAGCACCGAAAAATTCTTCAATCCTGCAGTCAACACGTCCAGGGATTTGCGACCCTCGAGCTCGGCGCCGTACAGGTTCGCCTGCTGCGCATTGGTGAACCCGAGCAGCCCGTTTCCGCTCACGATTTCTTCGATGGGATCACGGAAGTGCTTGTAGAAAAAACTCACGGCCAATACTTCACGCAACGTCGGGAAGTACTCGTAGCGCACATCCAGATTGGTAATCTTGGTGATCGACAGCTCCGGATTGCCTTGCACCGAGCGATCGCCGGCGGCGTTGGTGGACACGGCCGGGGAAAGCTCACGAAGTTGCGGCCGGGCAAGGGTCTGGCTCGCACCAAAGCGTGCGTTGCTCTTGGGCGTCAGCTCGTAAACGAGCGAGGCAGCGGGCAACCAATCAGTCTTGAAGATGTTCGACCGCGCGTGCATCGCGCTCGAGTCGAACGGATCGAAGCCGTCGAAGGCCTGATAGGTGATCTCGGCCCGAACGCCGCCAATGAAGCGCAGCTTCGGCAATACCTTGGCGTCGATCATGCCGTACGCGGCGTACACGTCCAAGCCCGTCTTGTACTGGTCGAAGCCTTGGGTCCATTCGTTGAGCAACAGACCGTCCGGGCGGATCAGCTCGGGTCGGAACAGGTAGTTCGCGCAACCCCCGCTAAAGGTGGACCCGGGGCAGAAATTGAGTTGATTGAACAGGAACCCCGGGTCGCGTGAGGGCACGAACTGGAAACGCCGCGCACGGAACTCGCGTCGCCGCGTGGTGAGCAACGCGCCGCCTTTGATGCTGGTCTCATGCTCGAGCGCGTGGATGATCGGCTGAAGTAAGTCGAAGCCCGCGCTACCGCTAGTGTCCGTTTGGCCCAGGAACTGATGCTCACCACTTTGATCCGAGAGAAAAGTCCAACCTGGAACTCCGTCACGTTCACCGCGCGTGTAGCGTACGTCGCGAGTGTCCGGCTGATCGCGCGTGGCGACGGCGAACGACGTATTCCAGTCTATCTCTAGATCGGACAACGCCGGGAAGTGATGCTCGCCGCGAAGCTGCACGAAGTTCAGCGCGCGGCTGACGTATTCGAGATGCGTGGCATGCAAGCCGGCCTGCCCCGGACTCTCCAGATCCCAGGTATTGTCATCGGCATTCTGGCTATGAAAGGCGATGAGGCTGATGGTGTGCCGGCGCGAGAGCTCGAGCGCTGCGCTGCCAAACGTTCCCCAGCGCACGCTGTCGATGGACCGCTGCCCGATGAATTCTTGGGCAACCAGTACGGTCTTCGTGCCATCCGGCAGGGGTCCGTCCTGGAACAAACGCTGCTTGCGCTGCTGCAGCGTGTAGGACTGACCGTAGTTCAGCGCCATGATCACGCCCAGCTTGGCGTCGGAGCCCACCTTGTAGGAGTTGCCGGCCACCATCGTGACGCCGAAGTTCGGCGGCGTGCCGCGCTTGAAGGTAATCAGCGGCGAGTTGAGACGGTGTCCGTACGTGATCTTCTCTTGCGTCGTGGTCGAAGAGTTGTCGAGCCTTCGATTCGGGATTGACGAAGGCAGCCCGCGCGCGCCGCCGTCCATGCCCAGCCAATCCATATTGCTGCCCTGATATCCGGGGCGCAGTCTGCCGGTGCTCTCCGTGTTGTACGCACCCGCAACGGACAGTTGGAACAGCGCCTGCTTTGGAAAATCACGGGTCTTGATGCGCACCGAGCCACCGGCAAAGTCCGCCGGCATGTCGGGTAGGAACTGCTTGGTGATGTTCAGGCTGTCCAGCACCAACGAGGGAAACAAATCCAGCGGCACCGTGTTGCGGTCCGGCTCCGTGCTCGGCAATGGCGAGCCATTGAGCAGGGCGTTCGTGTACCGCTCACCGAGACCGCGCACATACACGAACTTGTTGTCGACGATGGTGGCGCCGACGATGCGCTGCGCGGCCTCGGCAGCGTTGCGATCCGGCGTGCGCGCGATTTCAGCGCGACCGACGCCGTCACCGACAGCCGAAGACCGCTTCCGTTCCAGGGTTTGCCCCTCAGAAGTGGATTGATCAGCCTTTTCTTCGATTACGACTTCTTCGACAGCGCCCTCATCCGGCACGAGCTTGAAGTCGACGCGCGTCAGCTCACCCAGCTTGACGGTGATCTCCACCACACTCGGCCGATGAAGCTCGTAAGTGACGCGTAGCTTGTAGTTGCCGGGCGCGAGCTCGAGCCGAAACCGGCCCTCTAGATCGGCAAAGGCTTTATCTTTGCGTCCGACGACTTGTACTTGCGCTTCGACGATCGCTTCATCGAACTTGGTGTCTTTGACCGTGCCCCACAACACGCCCTTGCCTTTCGGCGCAGGCTTCTGCAGTTTTGCGGCGTTCGCCTTCTCCTCCGCATCCAACTCCGCTTGCGCTGCAGCAGCGTCATCCGCGCCGGTTGCGTCATCCGCGCCGGCAGCGTCATCGCTGGCTTCCGCGGCGGGGGGCTTCGCCGGCGGGTTCGTTGCAGGCGGCGTGGCATCCGGGGCTGCGCCATTGGCCGCGCCCGAGTCAGTGGCTCCTTGTGCATGCACGTGGCGTGGCGCAGCAATCAGGAAAAAGCACAGACCAACGACGGACCAACGCGCGCGCGCGCGCCGCCGAATGCAGAGCGAATCGTTCATAGCGTAGCTTCTTGCGCCGCACCCTACACCAAGCGCACCCACAGTGTGCCCCTCAGACTGAGTGTTCGCGAACTCGACACATGAGCGGGAGCTGCCTCGAACATCACGTCTTCGATGAAGACGAGGTGACAATTTCAACGGCGAGCGCGCGCTGGCGAACGCCTCAAACGCTCGACGATTTTTGATACTTCTTGAGCTTCTCGTACAACGTCGAAGGGGCGATGCCGAGCACCTCTGCAGCGCGCGCTTTGTTGCCGCCGGTCTGACGCAACGTCTGCTCAATCGCGGCGCGCTCGATACAGTCGAGACGAATGCCGCCCAACGGCAAGTGATCGACCTGCTCTGGAGGCGGCTGTTCGCACGAGGAAGGTACGGCCAAATGCCGTGCTTCGAGCACGGAACCATCGAGAAAAGCGATCGCACAGGCGAGCGTGTTTTTCAGCTCGCGCACGTTGCCGCGCCAGTGGCGGGCAGTGAGTGAACGCAAAGCGTCCGGCGCGATGCGAACCTCAGGGTGCCCCAAGTCTTCCAGCAAGCGAGCCGCCAAGACCGGGATGTCCTCCGGGCGGTCACGCAACGGGGGCACCTGCACCACGGCCGCGGCGAGACGAAAGTACAAGTCGCGGCGGAAGCGCCCAGCAGCAACCTCGACCTGGAGATCGCGATTGGTGGCGGCCACGATGCGCACGTCGAACGGACGGTCGTGCGTGCCACCGACACGGCGCACCGAGCAATTACCCAATAGGCGGAGCAAGCGAGTCTGCAAGTCGAGCGGCAACTCGCCAATCTCGTCTAGGAACAGCGTGCCATTGTGAGCGCGCTCGAAGGCGCCCGCGTGCGCAGCGACGGCGCCCGTGAAAGCCCCCCGCTCATGGCCCAAAAGCTCGCTCTCGGCTAGATTTGCCGCGACGGCGCCACAGTCGAACACCACGAAAGGCCCATTTCGACGCGCGCTCTGCTGGTGAATGGTGCGAGCCAGGACATCTTTGCCGGTTCCAGTCTCGCCGATCAGCGTCACGGTGACTTCTGCCCGAGCCAAAGGCTCCAACAGCTCCAACACGCGGCGCATGGCGCCGGACGCTGCGGCGACTTTTCGCGGCGCTTTCGTGAGCGGCGCTGGCCCGTCCAGGTCCTCGCACCCGTCGAGCAACTGGTGACCCTCCACTGGGCGGCTTCCCCAAAACCCGCTCTCGAGAATGGCGACATCCGCCCGACGTCCGGTCGGCGGCTCGTCCGCAGCGAAACCTAGGCCTACGCTGCGCTCGTCGTTGATTGCCACGGTGCCTGTCGACATTGGCCACGCTTATAACAGCAGACCTCCAACCCGGGCTGTTACGATTCGGAGGATTCTGGGAGGCGGCGTCGACTTACCTAACGTTCGGCCGCTTCGATACGCCGCGCTCATGATGACGATCTCGTGATTCAAAAGACATCGCCGCGAATAACGATGAATATCTGGCGATGCGCGGCATCCTTGGCGCGGACTGTTTTCACTCGCGGCGGCCCCTGATCAGTGCCGAGCGACATGCGTTCGTCACAGCGAGCGGGCAGTGTCGCGCGCATTCGCGTGACGGGCTTCGAGAATGTCTGAATATCTTCGAGCGAAGCGTGCCGGCGCTGGAGGCGCGTGCATTGGGATGCGGGGCTGGTCGCTGCTGCTCACAGCACTGCTCCTTACCGCGTGCCCGGTGGATGATCGCTTGCTGACAGTGAGCCAGGGCACCGGGGGTCAACCGGACAATCAAGCCGGAAGTGGCGCCGGCGCGGGGACTTCAGGAAGAGCGTCTGGCGGCGCTTCGGGCGACACCGGCGCTTCCGGACAGGCCGGCGAGAACGCCGCAGGCGAAGCAGGCGCGCTGAGCTTTCCCGATGGCTGCGCAGATCTCGATCAAGATCATGTTTCGGACTGCACCGAAACGCTGCTCGACAATCCCGCATTCACGACCGACGTCACGAAGTGGACAGCGGAAACCGACGCGGCCATCTCGTGGGACGCTCGCGATCTGCTCGGCTCACGCAGCTCGGGTTCTGCGCTGCTCACGTCATCGATCGCGGTGATGGCACCGGGTGATAGCTTGGTCGCCGCCGGGCAATGCGTGCCGGTGCATGAGGGAGCCATCCTCGGCGTTTTCGCCAACGCGCTGATCGACGCGGGGCAGGTTTCGGGCAGGGCCGCCGTTTCGCTCTGGTTCTTCACGGCCGACGACTGCCCGGGCAACGCGTTTACCGAAGCGTACGAAACGAGCGAGCAGTTCGAAACCGGAAAGCTCCTGACCCTGCAGGGCAGCAAGACCGTGCCCGCTCAAATGCGCTCGGTACGCGTTCGCCTGGGCGTGATCAAACCCAACTCAGCCGCAATGTTCGCAGTACACTTCGACAACATCTTGCTGCGAGAAGAGTGACAGCACTACGCAGTTAGTGCGCGCGAGCTCTGGGCGTGCGAGCTCTGGCAACGAGCAGCAGCAAGACAGTGATCAGGAAGCAACCGGCGAGCACCAGTGAGGCAAACCAACCCAGCGCCGGCGTGGCCGCGGCCTGAATCGCCGGCAGCTTCACGATGAACGCATCCTGTGCGCCCACGAGTCCGTTGATGAGCGGCGTTATCTTGGGAAAATCCACGGAGCTCGTGTTACCGACGACGAACGTCGCGCCGACCCCGACTGCGATGCCGGTGCCATGGTCCTCAGCGGCCCCACCGAGGTAACTGGCGTACGCGAAGCGCGTGCCGGACGGCTGCAAAGCGAGCAAGAAAGCGTCACCGGAGCCGTGGTACGTGCTCTGGTCGTCCAGTGGGTTTTGCACCGGCAAATCCGCCGAGTTGGTGAGACCAACCGCGTATGCGTCGCCAAACGCGTCGCAGGCCACCGCCGTTGCGCTGTCGTTGCCGGTGCCACCGAAATAGGTGGAGTAGGTGTGCGCTGTGCCGGAAGCATCGAAGCGCGTCACGAAGGCGTCGGTGTGGTTGACGGCGCCGAGGGTCGGCTGTGCGGCGTTGCTGAGTGGAAAATTCCCGGACAGCGTGTCGCCCACGACGACCGCCGTGCCGAGCGCGAGACACACGCCGAGCGCCTCGTCACTCGCGCTGCCACCCAAATACGTCGAGAACACCAACGCCGAGCCAGCAGCATTGAGCTTGCTCACGAACGCGTCCGTACCGCCACCCCCGTGGCTCGGCTGGCGCGCGTTAGCGGTCGGGAAATTGCTGGAGGTCGTCGAGCCGACGACGAAGGCATTGCCGGCCGTGTCGAGAGCAATCGCGTTACCGTACTCGGTCGCGTCGCCACCCAAGAACGTCGAATACACGAGCGACCCTCCGGACGGCGCGAGCTCGCTCACGAAGGCATCCTGCGAACCCCTGAGCGCCGTCTGAAAGGCCGCAGCCTTGGGGAAGTTTGGCGAGAACGTACTGCCCACGAGGTACGCAGAGCCAGTGTTCGAAACGGTGATCCCGCGGGCGTAGTCGTCACCCGTGCCGCCGAGGTAAGTCGAATACGTCAACAGCGTGCCCGTCGAATCGATCTTGGTGACGAACGCATCCTGCCCGCCGCCGAGTGCACTCTGGAGCGCGGACGAGACTGGGAAGTTCGGCGAATTCGTGAGACCCGTAACGTACGCATTCCCCAGCGCGTCCGTCGCGATGGCATACGCAATGTCTGCGCCGCTGCCCCCCAGGTAGGTCGAGTAAATGAGATTCGAGCCGCTGGGGTTCAGCTTGACCACGAACGCGTCGTACGCGCCGCCCCCGTGCTTCGGTTGCTCGGGCGAAAACGTGGGAAACAAAGTCGACGCCGTGTAGCCTGCGATATACGTATTGCCGCCCGCGTCCACCGCGATGGCGTATGCCTCGTCGAAGCTACTGCCGCCGAAGTAGGTCGAGTAGAACAGCACCGGGTCGATCACGAGCGGCAGCGCCGGATCGTAGTGACCGATATTGAAGCCGAGCCGGCCGCCGCGTAGCTCGAAGCGCGCGGGCACGAAAACCCGCTGCCCAGCGCGCGTTTGATACGCGACGGGTGGCTGCTTCGTGAGCACCGAACCATCTGGAAGATGCAGCAGAGCGCGACCGTCTGCCGCCAGCTCAATCCGCGAAACGCCGTCGAACTCCAGCTCTACGGTGCTTGGCAGTACACCGGGCGCGATCGTGAAATCATACTCGAGCTCTCGACCGTCCGTGCCGTGGTACTCGACGTCTACGCCGGGCAGAACGTTCGTGTAGCGAACCCGAGCGTACGTCTGGACACCCGAGCGCCACGCCGCGCGATCGCTGCCCATGAAATAGTTGCTTCGGCCACTCAACACCGACGCACCCGCGGGCTCCACGGCTGCGGCACCCCTGACCCGCATGCTCACTACCGACTGAACGTCAGGGGCGGTGCCGAACGGCGCTTGAGTATCGCGATGCAACGCGAGCGTCGCGCCCGCCCCGGTCAAGAACAGCGCGTAGTGCCGACCGCGGGCGACATAGCGAACCTGGGCTTGGAACTGCCCGACGTTGGGCTCGAAGCGGAGCTCGTTTGGCGCCGACTCCGCGCGCACGGGCAAAGCGAACAGACTCGCGGAAACCGCCGCCGCGACCGCAATCAGGCCGGCGATGCAGGGACGCTTCATGCGCGGCTCACGCTTGTTACTCATGAGGGCAGAAGCCGCGTGCAGAAAGCGTGCCCTCGAGCACGCGCGGCGTTCCGCAGCCCCTGCTCCACGGAGCGTCCAGAAACCGAATTCGGCTTCCGGAAATCGGAAGACGAAGGTGCTCAACCCGGTGTCGGGCTGGACATGGACGGAAGGGGCGACGCTCCCGAACGCGCCACGAGCACCCACCACAGGAGTAGGGGAAGCGCGTACATCATGCCCGGCGGCGCGACCAAAGCGCGATACAGCGTTTGAAACGTCAAGTAGGCGAGGGGCGGGAGGTGAAAGGCCTGCACCGGGCCGGTGCCACCCAAGAACGACAGCAGGGGCAACGCGGTGAGCACGAGCAGCGCTGGCTCTAGGATCAACAGCCCGAGCCCGAGCACCCGCGCGTTGCGGCGCGCTGAACCCAACGGAGCCGCCACCGCCAACCCGACGAACGCAGCTAGGGGCAAGAACAGCAGTGTGCGCAAATCGATCGTCACGAATACTGGTTCTGGGCGTCCCGGATCGCGCGCCTCCAGCGTGAGCTGCCACGGGTGCTCTGCCAGGGCTGCGTCCGTCGCGCTGAAGCGCAGGGCCACGCCGCTTTCGAACACGTGATTTTCGACCAGCGCATTGCCGAGCGCCGCGTGCACGCGGGTGAAGGCATGGCCAACGCCAGGCGACGGCAACGCCAGCCCCGCGAAAATACAAGAAAACGCGAACAAGAACTGCAGAACGAGCCGCGTGCGGGGGCTCTTGGGGATCACGGGTCAGCTCGCAGGTAGCGAGCGCAGCACAGAAAGGCGAGCGCCGCTGCCACCACCAGCAACAACGGGAAGATCTGTTCGTGCGCGACCGCAAAGAGTTGCGGCGCGTGCACGCCCACCGCGTACAGCGAGCAGATGCGGAGCACGTTCAGCAGCACGAGCGCAGGCAGGCCGAGCGCGACCGCCAACGCTCTGCGCCGCCAAGTTGCCGGGAACGCCAGCACCGCGCTGATGAACAAGATGTTGACCTCGATCGCATCGCAATTGCGCACGATCTCCATCGGAAAACGACCATCAATGTGCGTCCCGACCACCACGATGCCCGACTCGAAGAGTCCCAAAACGCTGCCCGCGAGCCGCGCATAGGCCGCCAGATAACCCTCCAACCAATCGTGCTTCGCCCCGAGCAGCTCGAAGGGGAACGCGTAAATCGCGAACAACGTGCCGGCGATCAGCGCGTACTTGAGCGCGAAGCGCGCGCCTTGTCGCCCCGCGATCGGCTCGATCAGCGACGATGAGAGTTCCGGATTCGTAGCCGTCGACGGCCTCACTGGTGTTGCGGGGAGGATTGCTCGGCGCGACTAGTGAAGCAAGCTGTCGAGAACCGCGCGCCGATCGTGAATCGTCGTCCGATTTTCGGTCACCCGCATTCCGAAAATCAGAGACACGCGCGACAGCGCTCGCGACATTTCCCCGTGCCCGAGATCGGGCTCGATTCTTGCCGTCTGCGTGACGAAACTCATGCGAGAGCGCTCGGCAACGGCAAAACTACTGCTCGCGGGTTGTCTAGCAGGTGCGCTGCTCGTGCCCCGCAACGCGTTCGCCCTGCGACCCGCGTTCGTCTACGTCAACGAGAATCCGGATCACGCATCGAACGTGGTCTCCGCGGTGCGAACCGACAACGACGGACAGAGTCGCAGCATCCCCGGGTCGCCCTACGCAACGGGTGGCACGGGCCTCGTCCCTTCGACGGGAGCGGAGTTCGCGCACCGCATCGAGGTTTCGCGCTCGCGCAATCTTCTGTACGCCGGCAATGACGGCTCCGGCTCAATCGCCGCATTCGCGATCAATCCACTGAACGGCACGCTCACGTCGGTTCCCGGGTCACCCTTCAGCGTCGACGGCTGGTCCACTTTCTCGGGCATCTCGCTCGCAATCAGCAACGATGGACGCTTCCTGTATGCGAGCGGAACGACCGTCGTCAGTTTCTTCATCGAAGCGAACGGCGCACTGACCGCTATTGGCTCGGAGTGGGTCTTCGGTCAACGCGTGGGCGGCGTCGGCGTGTCGGGCGACAACACGCGCTTGTTCCTCTCGACTCCGAGCGGCGTCTTCATTCTCAACACCGGCGAGTCTGGACTCACCGCTGACGCGCCGGACTTCCTGAGCATCGGCAGCACGCCGACCGACCTTCGGCTCGATACGCCCGGCAATCGCCTGTGGGTGGGCACGAGGAACAGCGGCATTCTTGGCTACGACGCCACCGCGGGAGCGATGAACATCGTTGCGGGCTCACCCTTCTTCAGTAACGTCTCGAACTTGAGCGGCCTGAGCACGGATTTTTATGGCCGTACGCTCTTCGCGTACTCGAACACTGGACCTCGGCTCTTGGGCGCGCACACCAATGCCGACGGCAGCTTGCTACTCGGTCCGAATTCACCGCTCACCCCGGCACTCGTTTCGACGGGTGGAGCACTCACGCCTGACGGTCGCCTGCTATTCCTGAGCGACGCGCTCGGTCAGTTGGATGCGTGGTCTACGAGCGACGATGGCGGCCTCACACACGCTGCCGGTTATCCGCTGACCGTCAGCACCGCGCACGGTTTCTCCAGCGTTGCCACCTTTCCAGACAAGAACCCGACGCCCGCGCCCGGCACGCCGCGCGGGTTCGGGCTCGCTCTCGCAGTGGCATTGGTGCTGATCGGCCTAAGAT
>FSTV01000787.1_pt1 | contig 12029 bp, 7 predicted proteins | sample 1636931 | NCBI WGS metagenome assembly FSTV01 (sample SAMEA3914816, study PRJEB12502) | metagenome | biome: forest; material: soil | place: USA | collected 2011-09-16 | depth 0.3 m | reverse complement strand
GGCTACGAGCTCAGCGCTGAGTACTTGCGCTGGTTGGGCACACACGTGGCAAAGCCGTACGCTCAAATCGCCCAGTCGTTCGAGGAGATCTCGAACAGCTCTAAGACGATGATCTTGAAGGGCGCGCGCGCCGCCAGCTCCAAGAAGCCGGTGGATTTCGAGCCAGTGTTCGAGGACATGGCCAAGCACTGGGATACGGCGATGTCGGCGCTCGACGCGCTCGCCTGAACGCACAAAATGGCCCGAATTCGTGCCGCCACGAACTACGGAATCGAGCCCATCGCAGGCGGCTGGCAACTTGCGGAGCTGGGCGGGGGCGCGGGCACATTGCCCACCTCGCCCGCAGAGCTCGAAGCGCGCGCGGCACAGCTGAGCTGGCACAGCGCCGCCTGCCCCGGAACGGTGGCGAGCGCGCTGCGCGCCGAAAAACGCTGGGACTTCAATTCGACCCAGAACTTCGACGCCTCGGACTGGTGGTATCGCACGCGGTTTTCGAGCGCGCCCTGCGCCGAGGGTGAGTCGCTGTGGCTGGAGCTGGACGGCCTCGCGACGCTGGCCGATGTTTGGCTGAACGGCACGCACGTGCTGCGCTCGGAAAACATGTTCTGCGCGCACGAGCTGAACGTGTCCGCGCTGCTCCGCGCTGACAACGAGCTCGTGATTCGGTTCTCTTCACTGGACACGGCGAGCGGCGCGCGTCGGCCTCGGCCGCGTTTCAAGACGCGCCTGATCGAGCGCCAGCAATTGCGTTGGTTCCGCACTACGCTGCTCGGGCGTATCCCGGGTTGGGCGCCTCCGGTGGCGGCGGTCGGGCCCTGGCGGGCGATTCGGGTCGTGCGCAAGCGTGGCTTCGCGGTGCAACGGGCAGCAGTTCAAGCCCGCGTGGAGCAGGGGCGCGCCTTGGTTCGGGCCCAAATTGACGCCGAATTGCAGGGCTCACGCCTGGCGTCGGCCACGCTCCACGTTGGGTCGTACTCCGCAGCGTTCAAGCTCTCGGAACCAGCTGAGCACGGCGTGCTCACGCTGGAGGCGGAGCTGGAGGTCCCGAACGCCGAGCGCTGGTGGCCACACAGCCACGGGGCCCAACCGCGCTACCCGGCGCGCGTCAGCCTAAAGACCTCGGCCGGCAGCCACGAGCTGACGTTCGACCCGGTCGCATTTCGTAACATTCGCGTCGACACGACCGGCGAGCGCTTCGCACTACTGGTAAACGACGTGGAGATTCGCTGCCGTGGCGCGTGCTGGACGCCCACTGACGTCGTCTCACTGAATGACGAAAGTACCACGCTGGCAACTGTCCGGCAGGCCCACGCCGCAGGCATGAACATGCTACGCGTGGGCGGAACGATGGTCTACGAGTCGGACGCGTTCTACGAAGAGTGCGATCGCCTCGGGATTCTCGTGTGGCAAGACTTCATGTTTGCCAATTGCGACTACCCCGGCGAGGACGAAGCGTTCCGCGCTAGCGTGACCCGCGAGGCCGAGCAGTTCCTGGCACGCAGCGAGTCCCGCGCAAGCCTGGCCATCCTGTGTGGAAATAGCGAGATCGAGCAGCAAATTGCCATGCTTGGTTTGCCTCGCGAAGCCTGGAAGCCGGCCCTGTTCCAAGAATTGCTGCGCGGCTTGGCCAACGCCAGCCGCGCGGACGTGCCGTACGTCGCCTCCACCCCCACAAGCTCTGGCAGCGCCCTACCCTTTCAACCCGACACCGGTCTCACACACTACTACGGCGTTGGCGCCTACCTTCGCCCCCTGGAGGACGCGCGCCGCGCGGACGTGAAATTCACCCCGGAGTGTTTGGGCTTTTCGAACATCCCGGAAGATGCGACGGTTGAGTTGGTGTTGGGCGACGCGCGAGCTCCATTTCACGACCCACGCTGGAAGGCGCGTGTGCCACGTGACAGTGGTCCCGGTTGGGACTTCGATGACGTGCGCGATCACTACACGAAGCTGCTCTTCGGTATCGAGCCCACTGCGCTGCGTTACGAAGACCCAGAGCGCGCCTTGGCGCTCGGCCGCGTGACCACGGGTGAAGTCATGGCGCGCACTATCAGTGAATGGCGCCGCGCAGAGTCGAACTGCCGGGGCGCTCTGATCTGGTTCTTGCGCGACTTGTGGCCCGGCGCGGGCTGGGGCGTCATCGACGCACAAGGCTTGCCCAAGGCCGCGTACTACTTCGTGAAGCGGGCCATGCAGCAGCAAGCCCTGTTCTTCTCCGATGAGGGACTGAACGGCTTGCTGATGCACGTGGTGAACGACGCGCCAGCGCCGCTCGTCGCGAAGCTGGAGCTGCAGTTGATTCGCAACGGCGCGGTGCAAGTCGCGACCGGCCAAACGGAGCTACGGGTGGCGGCGCGTGGCAGCGTGGCCGTGAACGCGGTCAGCCTGTTCGAGCACTTCATCGATCTGACGCGCGCCTATCGCTTTGGTCCGAGTCAGTATGACGTGGCCCTTGCCGTGCTGCGCCACGCCGAAACGTCCGAAGTCATTGCAGAGTCCTGTTACTTTCCCGGCGGTCTGCCGTCCGAAAAACAAGAGGACCTCGGGCTCGAAGCGCTCGTGGAGCAAGTGGCAGGCGAGGCTTGGCTGCTGCGCGTGAAGAGTCAGCGCTTCGCCTACGCGGTCGCGCTGGATTTGCCTGGCTTCACGCTAGAGGATTCGTATTTTCAGCTCACGCCGGGGCGCGAGCGCACCGTCGCGGTGCGCGCGAACGTTGCTGGCGCCAAGCCGCGCGGGTCCGTGAGGCCGCTCAACGCGCAAAGCCCAACTCGCATCAGCGTGAGCACGCGGGAAGGCGTGTCTTCATGAGCACGCCCACCCTGTGCGCGGATCACAAGCTCTTCAGGAACCGCTTCAGGCCGCGAAACGCGACCAATGGCACTTCGTGTCCGCCGTCGAACGGGCAGAAATCCACGAGCCAACCGGCAGCGCGTAAATCTGCTTCGAAGCGCGCGGCGGCCTCGAATGCGAGGTCGGAATCGGCGCGGCCGTGGCTCAGGAACGCGCGCATGCCAGCGCGCTTGGACAAGAGCGGGTTCCAGACCCGTTGCGCGATGCGCGCTCCGGACAGCTGCACCATGCCCGCAATGCCTCGCTCACTGCGCAGCGCGATGTCGAACGCGAGCATAGCCCCTTGCGAGAACCCACCGAGCACTAGCGGCGCTCCCTTGGCTTCAGCCGTGAGCTCATCCAGCAACGCGCTCATGGTCTCGTGCGCGCTCTGCAAGCCCGTCGGTTGGAAGTCGGACAGGTCGCGCGCCACGCCGTCGCGCAGCGCGCTCGCTCGCGCCACGCCATCCGACGGCCACCAACCTCGCCCCGGCAAGTCGAACTCGGCCAGGTCCGCCGTGCCCTCGGGGAACACGAAGCGCGCGCCCACGCCCATCGAGTGCGCGAACGGTTCCAAATCTTCCGGCGTGCCCGCAAAACCATGCAGCAGCACGATGAGCGGGCCGCCCTCATCCGTGGTGACGCGCATCAGGCGATGGGCAGGGGCAGTCACTGGCGCAAGCTCCGCACCCCGCAACCCGGGCGCGTCGCCAAGAGTACTCAGCCGGCGCTCGGTGTCACCTAAAGCTGTGGCCGAACCACGCGCAGCACGCTGGTCTGGGGAGGGTCATGGATTCCGATCCGCCTGAATCACTTCGGAACCAAGCGCCTGTCAGCGTGCGGCGCGGCTTGCGCGGTCTGGAGGGCCAAGCGCAGCCTTGGCCTCAACCGCCGCCAAAGCCGTTTTGGTTCGGGACGGCGGAGCGACCGCTGTTCGGTTGGTACCACGCACCCGTGCATCGCAGCCCGCGCGCGTGCGTGGTGCTGTGTAACGCCTTCGGCCATGAGGCCATGGTCGCGCACCGCACCTATCGCCGGCTCGCGCTACGCCTCGCGTCCGAGGGTTTCGGCGTGCTGCGCTTCGACTACGACGGCACGGGTGACTCCGCCGGTGGTGACGGCGATGACGCGCGCGTGCAAGCCTGGCTAGATAGCATTCGTCTCGCCGTCAACGAAGCCACCGCGCTGAGCGGCGCGCGCCAGGTCGTGCTGTTTGGCACGCGCCTCGGCGCATTGCTCGCGGCCAGCTACGCCGAGCGCTTTCCGGTGGATAGCCTAGTCTTGGTCGCCCCGCCGCGTTCCGGCAAAGCCTGGCTGCGCGAGATGCGCGCGCTGCAAGCGCTCAAGAACGCCGGCCGCGCCGACGGCGACAGCGAAACGAGCGATCCGGGGATCGCCGGCTTCTTGATGCAGCAGACCACGCGCGCAGAGATCAGCGGGCTGGAGCTCAGCAAGCTGCAGGGGCGCCCGGCGCGTAACGCATTCGTCATCGCGCGGGATGACTTGCCTGGTAACGAAGCCGACCTCGTCAAAAATTTGAACGCGCTCGGCGTCAACGCGGAGCTCGACAACACGCCGGGGTTTGCCGCGAGCATGCCGGAGGACCCGTTCAAATCGGTCGTGCCGACGCAAATGTTCGATTCTATCGTGACCTGGCTGGACGGCTTGTATGCGCCAGAGTCGATCTCGTTCGATCGCGGGCACCCGGTGAGCTCGCCGCCGTCAACGCGCCCCTCACTCACCACGATGACGCGCCCGACGTACGCCACCCAGGAACAGGTCGTGGATGTCGGAGGCAACTTCGGGATCCTGACCGAACCCGCAGTGCCGAGTAATCAAACCGGCACGGCAGTGCTGCTACTCAACATCGGCGCCAATCATCACATCGGTAGCAACCGCATGTACGTGCACATGGCGCGCGTGTGGGCGACCCAGGGCTTGCAAGTCCTGCGCATGGATTTTTCGGGCATGGGCGACAGCCCCGCGCAATCCGGCAAGGAAAACGACGTCTATTCGAGTCGCTCCATGGCCGAAGCGCGCTCCGCCATCGACTATATGTTGGCCCAAGGGGCGACGCGCGTGGTGCTCATGGGGCTGTGCTCCGGCGCGTACGTCGCGTACCACACCGCAATCGCTGACCCGCGCGTCTCGGGTATCGTGATGATCAATCCCCTGACCTTCCATTGGACAGAGGGGGATTCGCTCGAAGTGCGCTTGCGCAAGAGCTTCCGATCCACCGAGCGGTACAAGCGTACGCTGTTCAAGCTGGATACTTGGCAACGCATTGCGCGCGGCGACGTCAGTGTCGGTGCCATCGCCGGTGAGCTCGGCCGACGGGCACAAAGGCGTGCCACACGTGAAGCGAAAGCACTGCTCGCGCGCGTCACCGGCGACATCGCGGAAGCGACCGACGTCGAGCGCGGCTTTCGGCAACTGACGGCACGCGGCACGCGCTGCCTGATGATATTCGGCGCTGAAGATGGCGGCATCGACGTGATCGAAGAGCATCTAGGCCGGGACGCCGCCGCCATGGGCAACGCCGCGGGTTTCCGCATGGAAATCTTGGAAGGCCCGGATCACACGTTCACTCCGCTCTGGACACAGCGGCGGCTGCTGCATCTCGTGAGTGAATACCTCGACGAGCTGCGCGCCGGCGTATAGGCCGCTCCGGCCAAGCTGAGCGAGCCACACTAGTACTACTTGGTCACTTTTGTCCGAGGCCGAAAACGGCTGGGGGTTTTGTAGATTTTTCTTACCCTGCAGCGGACGGTGGCGCCTCGCGTCCTTGCCACGCCGAAGGCCAAACTGCTCCGGTCGCGCCGGTTTCTCTCATGGCTCGTGCCTACTCTGGATGATCGTGATCTGATCCTGCCAGGGACTGATCAAGTGGTACTAGGGCGCGGTCGCGAAGGCGCTGAAGCGCTTCTTGCCGAAGAGGCTCTGCATGCGGCCGAGCGCCGGCGAGCCCTTGGCCGGACACACGGTAATCAGCCCGTCCGTCACTGCGTCGAGTGCACCGGAGTCGACGTCCAGCGAGCTCGTCGGGCCGTCGATGACGATGAAATCGTAGTACCCGCGCAGTTCGCTCAGGCAGTCGGCAAACTGGCGCGACAAGAGCAACCCGGGGGTGCGCATCATGCCTTCCGCCAGAACGTGCAAAGACTTGGAGACGCCCATGACCGTCCAGCGCTCCTCGCGCGCGCTCGCTTGCGCACGCGAGCCCAACTGTTGTGAGAAGCCGGCGCTCATTGGCATGTCCACGTTCATTGTGCGTCCCACCCACGGCCGGTGCAGATCACCCTCGAGCAGCAGGATGCGCGGGTGCCCGGATTCGGCGAGGCACAGCGCGAGCTCAGACGCCACGCGGGACTTGTAGTTGGTCGCCTCAGGCACGGCGACGACCGAGATCACGAAGCAATTCTCGACTGCGAACGAATACAGCTGCGCGCACAGCGGGCGCTGCGCATCCGGCGTCAGCTCGCGATCTGGGCGCCAGCCCAGCGCGACCTCGCGCACGCGAACCACGTTCGCCATGGGCGCAGGCGCCTTCGCCGGCGCTTGCGCACGGGGCGGGATGGAAGAGGGCTGCGGCTGCGGTTGGCGCTGCGGGATCGGTGACCGCGGCGGTAAGTGCACTTCCTCGGGCGCCGGCGGCGCGTTGCTGACGTAGCTGTAGCGCGAGTCCGGCGCGGGCGAGAGCGAGCGGCCAGAGCTCGGCGTGCCAGCACGGTTCATGCGCTCGTTGAGCACGGCGTCCGGCAGGAACGAGCCGAGCGGCTGCGTCACCTTCATCTGATTCAGCGGCCGCGCCGTCGTGCGTTGGATGGTCGCGGCCGGCGGCGGCGCGCTGGATGGCATGCGCGGTTCGTAGACGGGCGGCGCGTTGGTCGGCGCGCGCTGAACTGGCGGGGGCGGCTCAGACCCTGGCTTCACGACGGCAAAGCCGGGCACGTCGTGCGCGCGGATCTGCTGCTCCCACGCTTGGTTCGCCGAAGCCAACACGGGATCCGGCGTCGGATCCTCGTGCGAGCTCGGGTTGTCCGCAGGAGGCAGCACCAAAGTCGAGGCGAAGCGCCGGGGCGGCGGACGACTCGAGGCCGACTTCTTGGGTTGTTCCTCGACGCGCGGCTTCGGCGCATCCAGCACCATCGTGCCGCCCAGGCCCATCTCGGTGGTTTTCGCGGGGGGCGACGACGAAATCGGGCGCTGCTGCATCGGCACGATCGGCGGCGCCGAGGGGGCGGTCAGGGCGCGCACTGGAGTGACCGGCACGGGCGGCCCCAGGTTGGACGGCACCGCCGGCACCGCGGGCAATTGCACGGTGACGCCCATGGGCAGCGAGGCCGCCGGGCTCGGTGGACGACTCGACTTCGTCCGGCGCTGTTGCGCCGTACGAGCCACGAGCGTGAAGGCCGAGCCCAAGCCGAGCCCGAACACCACGCCAAAGAACAGCAGCAGGTGCCGGTTGGGATCGATCGGAGAGCTCGGAAGCGCGGCTTCTTGGGTGAGCCGCGCGACGAGCGCCAAGTGCGGCTGAGCGGCGGTCTCCGTGCTCGACTGCGCGACCGCGTCCAGCAAGCGCTTCCACTCCGCGCGCAGCTCCGGCGACAGCGACGTGGTTGCGGGTTTGGCTGCGAAGGCCTGCTTGCGCGCGTTCAAGCCGGATTCAATCTCCGCCAGGCGGCGCTTCAGCACCTTTGGATCCGACATCACCGGATCCGAATACGGATTGTCCGAGCCTTGGCCGCTTTCGAGCTCCAAAATCCGACGCTCGAGACTGCTCTTTTCCGCATTCAAGGCGGACAGGGCCGGGTCCTTGTCAGGCGATACTTCACCCGATGGCGGAGCGGCCGCCGCGACCTCGGGATGCAGCGACAGGAACGCGGCCAGCTCTTGAGTCTGTTGGCCGCGCTTCATGTCCAGCGCGTGCTCGGCGCTGCGGTCCACGAGCAGTTGCGGCGCGACCTCTACCGCGCGCTTGGCGAGGCGGTTACACCCGCTCTGCGTTCGCTCGGGGTCGGAGTCCTTGTAGCTGAGGCTGAACGCGTGCGCGTCGCCAGTGTCGATCTCCAGCGCCTTGCGCACGCCGCCCGCGGCTAAGGCCTTCGCCTCGGGTTCTTTCGAACCGGCGCGCTCGCTCGCCAGCTGCTCCAACGTCTTGCGATCCAAGATCGCTTCGCTGAGCCGACGCGCCGCTTCGAGCGGCTCCGGCATGTCGACCGTGCTGGCCGGCAAGGCCGGCTCCACCATGAACACCGCGCTGCTGCGGTAGGTAGCCGGAACCAAGAACGCATACCCCGCAAAAACCGCGAAGACGATGATCGCGATCAGGATACCGGGGCGGAATTGGGACATCGCGGAGGCAGCAGAGCAGCAGGGGTCAACGCCAATTTGGACGGCTAGTCGGGTATACCATTGCCCGCCCGTGCTCTACCACTTAGGCGCACATTCCGAGGCGCACTGAAGCGGGGCAATTGCACAGTTATAAAAGTGACTAGTCCCGTCGGGGGTTTGGCGCATTGCGCGCCGCCAAGAATGCGCGAATCTCGCGCGCGGCCGGCAATTCTAGGGAGAACAGCCGAAACACCGCGGCATCCAGGCGGTCCGAACGCTCCGGGTCGACCCCGCTCTGGGTCATCTCGGCACTCAACGCGGCGATCTGAGCGCGCGCGGCAGCGTCAGGCGGCGGCTCGGGGAGCGCGCGTAGATGGGCAATCTTGACCTGCGGAAACACGGCCTGTCGCGCGTCACGCCGCGACGCGAGGTGCAGCGCGCGATACAGCGAACTGTTCAGCAAGCCGACCACCAAATCCGGCGGCAGGCCGTCGACCTCGAAGCCGGCGAGTAACGAATTCCGAAACGGCAGGCCACGGTGGCGGGCTGCGATCGGGTAACGCGCCGTCTGGCGAATCACGAAGCTGACGCGGCTGTAATCATCGAGGTCACGCAGCCGACAGCGCGCTTTAGCCAACGCCTCGCGATCCGGCGAGAGGAATAGCCGGGGTTCGCCCTCCGAAAACTCGCGCACGTCACGCCCCTCCAGCAACGGATAGTGATGACGCGCGTCGGGGACCGCGGCGCGCAAGAGCAACTGAGCGGTCACGCTGCCCGCCGTTTGAAAGCCCATTTCCCCGAACAATTCGCGAGGAAATGGCGGAAGCTTGCCGATTTCGGTCAACACGACCGGAGGCTGAACTTCCACCGCTTGACCGTCCGCGCGTTGCCGCTCTGCGAGTCGGAAGGGCGCGTCGTCGCTGTCGTGCGGGGACGCACTGCCCGTCGTGGCTTCGGCAATCAGTGCGAAGCAGGGTTGAGTGACGGACTCGAAGGCATCCTGGCCGAACTCGAGCATCGGTTCGCAGGGCGTGTGACCCGAGCGCACCGCGCGGCGCACCGCGCGATAGCCATCCAGATCGGCGATAGGGCTGGGCACGACCAGCGCGACCGTGCCTTGCGGAGCGAGCCGCAGCGCGCGCTCGACGAACAAAGCGTGCAGCGTTGGGTAACCCTTGAGGGTGGTGTAGTGCGCGCTCAGGTAGGCCTTGCGGGCGGGCAAGAGCGGCTGGGCAGCGCGCCCGGCGTAGGCCACCCAGGGCGGGTTGCCGATCACCAAGTCGAAACCGCCGCGCTCGAAGACCTCCGGAAATTGCTGGAGAAAGTCCAGGCCGCCCGAGGGCGTCGGGATGCGCGGAGCGCGCGGCGCGGAGAGCGTTGCTCCGGCTCCAAAGGGCGCGCCGACCAGCGCGTCGCCGACGCGCAGGTTCTTGCCTGCTTCGGCCAGTGCCAGCTTCGGATCGGCGACGAACAAGCACAGCGCGGCCTCCGCGACGGCGACCGCGGTCGGATTCACGTCGACGCCGTACAGAACGCTCGCAGCGATCGCGCGCCGCCGCTCCAGGGCACCCAGCACGCCCGGGCGCGCTGCCAGTGCCCGCGCAATGTCGACCAGGAATGCGCCGCCGCCCACCGCGGGATCGCAGACGCGAAAGTCGCTGACGAAGTCGTGAGCGCGGTGCGAAGAGTCGCGGATGCGGCGCTCGAGCGGTTCGAGCGCGCGCGCAACCACTATCTCCGTGAGCGCGCGGGGCGTGAAGAACGTGCCGGTTTGCTTGCGCTTCGTGCCGGAGGACAATTCGAACTGACCGCGATCGCTGCGCCGCACGCTTTCGCCCAGCAGCAACTCGTACAAATTGCCCACGAGCTCCGCCGGGCACTCGGCAAAGGCGACCCCGTCACTCGCCAGCCCCGCGCTCAATTCGGCAACGAATGCCGGCTCCGCCGCTGCGAGTGGCTCAGGGAACGCCCAGTGCAGCTCGCTCCCCATACATGCGGGCTGCACGTCGAGTGCGGGGTTTTGCGGCAAAAACAAGCGCCCTTGCGCGAAGCTTTGCGGACCAGTGAACAGACCGCGCGCCCTGCCCAGCGAGAGCACCACGGAGCGCAGCACGGCCCGCGTGAGCGCGTCGTGCACGACCTCGGGGGCCAGCTTCCGACGCAGCTTAGCGCGCGCCGCACCCTCGGCATTCAGCGCGGCGAGCAGCGCCAAGAACGCGCGCCGTGCACGCCGCTGAAAGCAGAACGCAAGCTCGGAGTCTGCGCTTGCCATCAACGGCTCGAGACGAGCCGTCGCCCGAGCTCCAGTGCGGAGCGCATGCCGTCGGCTTCAGCGATGCCTTGCCAGGCGATGTCGTAGGCCGTGCCGTGGTCCACGCTCGTGCGCACGATCGACAGACCCATGGTCACGTTCACCGCGTCGCCGAAGGCCACGATCTTCATCGGGATGGTGGCTTGGTCGTGGTACATCGCGACCACGCCGTCGTAGCCGCCGTTCACCGCTTTGCGGTACGCGGTTTCTGCACCAATCGGCCCGATGAGCGTCACGCGGCGGCCGAGCTTGGCGCGAGCCGCGCGCACCCCAGGCACGATCGCGCGGGCCTCTTCTTGGCCGAGTAGCTCGCTCTCCCCGGCGTGCGGATTGAGTGAGCAGACCGCGATCGTCGGCTGCTTTTTGCCGAGCGCGAGCAGCAACTCACCCAGGTAGAAAGTAGCGTCCGTCACGGCACGCGCGGTGAGCGCTTGGGGCACTTTGGAGATCGGCAAATGCGTGGTCACCAAGCTCGTGACCAGCGGCCCGGCCGCGAAACACATCACGCTCAGCGCAGCATGGTCCAAGTCCCGTAGCCACTCGGTGTGGCCCAAGAAATGCTCGGCGCCGAGCACGCCCGAGTGCGCGATCGCAGCCTTGCTCACCGGGCCCGTCACCAGTGCACGGCGCGGCCCCGCCTTGGCGAGCCGATACGCTTCGTTGATGTAGGCGAGCTGTGCGGCGCCCGAGGCGGCGTTCGGCTTACCGGGCTTGCGATCGCGGCGCGCCAGCTTCGGACCGACACTGTGTACGTAGATCGCACGCGGGTCGCGAGCCTCACCGTCGAACGGCACGAGTCGCTGCTGCGACACCGACACCAGCTCGGCTGCCTCTTGCAGCATCGCGAAATCGCCGACGAGCACCGTGCCCGGTACCTTCGCCGCAGCACGCACGGAAACCTCGGGGCCAATCCCGCACGGGCAGCCCACGGAAACGACGAGCAAGTCGGGCTTTCGTCGGGCTTTCGTAGTGGGCATCGCCGGGTCCGAGTAACAGACGTCCCCGAGCCGCGCAAAGCCTGCCTGCCCGAGCCGTGAAAACGGCTGCAAACTGCGGTTTCGCCGACATTGAAACGCGGTCCATAGCTCGATAGCCTGACCGCATGTCGACCCCCAAAGACGCCGCACCGAGCGAAGGCCAGTTCGCCTTCGAGCTGCTGAAGCTGCTGCTGCAGGTCGCCTGGGCGGACGACGACGTCGCGACTGAAGAAGCCGAAACGCTGCTCGTGTTCGCGCGCAAGCAGCAGCTCGCTCCGGACAAGCTGCAATTGCTGAGTGATTGCTTGGCCGGTCGTGCCCCGCTGCCACCGCCAAACTTGGGCTTCCTGAAGCAGCGCCGGCTGGAAGTGATGCGCGCCGTGAAGGAGCTGTTGATGAGCGATTTGAGCGTGGCCGAGGAGGAAGAAGCAATCCTCGAGCAGATTTCGACGCTCCTGAGCTGAGCTGCGCAGCCCGCGCTTCGGGTCTCAGTGCAGCAGCGCTTGCAGCCAAGGCGGCGTGAAGCGCGCAACGACCGTGATCAGGGCGATGATCACACCGCACAGCAAGCTCTGCCG
>FSTV01000488.1_pt1 | contig 12034 bp, 12 predicted proteins | sample 1636931 | NCBI WGS metagenome assembly FSTV01 (sample SAMEA3914816, study PRJEB12502) | metagenome | biome: forest; material: soil | place: USA | collected 2011-09-16 | depth 0.3 m | reverse complement strand
TCCTCGTTCCCACGTTCATCAGCCGCGACCAAACGGAGGCGGCACCCGACTCAAGGATAACATGGTACGGTCGGAAATAGAAGGTCCTCGATGAGCTCATTCACCTATCGCTATCGCGACATCGCGAAAATGATCGATCACTCCATGCTGGCGCCGACGATGACAACGGCGGATTTCGATGCCGGCATTGCGCTGGCGCTCGAGTATGACGTCGCGAGCGTGTGCATCGTGCCGTCGTATGTGCGGCGTTGTTATGAGCTGTTGGATGGCTCGGATGTACTACCCAGCACCGTCATCGGCTTTCCGCACGGCGCGCAAGCCATGACCACGAAGATCGAAGAAGCGGAGCTCGCCTTCAGTGACGGCGCGCGCGAAATCGACATGGTGGTGAATGTGGGTCGCGCGCTCAGCGGCGACTGGAAGTACGTGCACACCGAAATTCGCCACGTGCTGACCGAAGCCCACGACCACGGCGAAAAGCTAAAAGTGATCTTCGAGAATTGTTACCTCACGGATGCGCACAAGATTCAGCTATGTGAAATCTGCGCTGAGCTCGGGGTGGATTGGGTGAAAACCTCCACCGGCTTCGGTACCTCCGGCGCCACGCTCGAAGACCTGCGCCTGATGCGCAAACACTCGCCGGCGAGTGTGCAGCTCAAAGCCTCCGGCGGCGTGAAAACGCTGGATTTCGTGCTAGCGGCGCGTGAAATCGGCGTCACGCGCTGCGGCTCGAGCCGTACACGGGAGATCTTGGATGAGTGCCGACTCAGGACTTCGTGAGGTTGTTCGTAATCGGCAAATAAACGCGCTGAAACTCGGGCTGCGCCTCGCATCGCGCTGCCTGAGCGGCCAGACTCAGGAATTGGCCAGGCGCGATCAGGTCAGGGTGCGCTTCACTCGTGAAGCGGTAGGAGCAGGCGAACGCGATGTCCGCGTGGCTGAGCGAGTCCCCGAGCCAGTAGGGCGTGCTGCGCGCGGCGCGCTCTGTTTCCAGGCGGGCGAGCGTGTCCAGGACTTGGCTGCGGCAACGCGCCGTCCAGATTGCGGACGGCTTCATCAAATCCAGGGACGAGTACAAGAGCTGCACGGCTTTGTCCGCGATGCCGGCGGCGAGCGCGGAAATGCGTAGCCCATCACGGCGCACGGGACCCGCTGCGGGCAGCAGTCGGCGCTCCGCGCTCACGAGCTCGTCGATGGCATCCAAGATCGCGAACGTTTCGACCAGGGCGCTGTCGTCTTCGAGCAGTAGCGTGGGCACGCGGCGCAGCGGGTTGTACTGAGCGATCTTCTCCGCGTCCGCCCACACCGACCAAGGCCGGTGCTCGAAGGGCAATTCATAGTGATGCAGTGCGATCGCTACGCGCCTCACGAACGGTGAATCATACTGCCCCAGTAGGATCATGGGGCCAGTTTAGCCGAGAATGGCGGCCGTGGGATCGAGCTAAGCGACGAACGCGCCGAGCTTGCGGAAGCGCTGATAACGGTCTTCGCGCAGCCCTTCACGGGACAACGAAGAAAGGTCCGTCAGCGTGGCATACAAAACGCGATCCAGCCGCTTTGCCGCGTCATCGTGATCCTGGTGGGCGCCGCCCGGGGGCTCTTCCACGATTTGATCGGCGATGCCAAACTCGATCAAATGCGGCGCGGTGATGCGTAAGCGCGCAGCAGCGTCCGGCGCGCGTTCCGCGCTCTTCCACAGAATGGCAGCACAACCCTCGGGAGTGATTACCGAGTAGTAGCTGAATTCCAAGACCAACACGCGGTTGGCGACGCCCAGCGCGAGCGCACCGCCGGAGCCGCCTTCACCGATCACGGTGGTGATGATGGGCACGGTCATGCGCGACATCACCTCGATCGAAGCGCCGATGGCTTCACTCTGACCGCGCTCTTCCGCGCCCAAGCCGGGGTACGCGCCCATGGTATCGACGAACGTGAAGATGGGCAGGTTGAAGCGCTCGGCGAGCTCGTACATGCGGATGGCTTTGCGGTAGCCCTCCGGATTCGGCATGCCGAAGTTGCGCTTCGTTTGCTCTTTGGCGCTGCGGCCTTTTTGGTGCCCGACCACGACCACGCTGCGCCCATGGTAGCGCCCGATGCCGGCGATCAACGCGCCGTCTTCAGCGAAGCGGCGGTCTCCATGCAGCTCCACGAAATCCTGGAACAGGCGCGAGATGTAGTCGTTCGTGTACGGCCGATTGGGGTGCCGCGAGAGCTGGACTTTCTGCATCGGTGACAGCTTGGCGAACACCTCGCGAGCAAGCCGTGCCGCTTTGTCCTCGAGCCGCTTGAGCTCGGACCCGAATCTATCGTCTTCACTCGCCAGCTCACGCAGCTCGCGCACCCGCGTGATCAGCTCCACGACAGGTCGTTCAAAGGCCAGGATATGCGCCATTCGGGCGGGACTCTGTCCCGAGACCGTCACAGAGTCGAGCAAGACTCGCGCCGCGTCGCGTCAGCTCCGTCACAGGGCGGTTTTTCCGCCTCGGCGTTGTTTCGCCGCGTCTGGTCAGACCACCGGCGAGCCGAGGAGTGCGCTTTCAGCCCCGAGCTTCGCCGTTGCAGGGGCTTGATCACTCGGCGGAGAGCAGGCGGAGCCTTGTCGGATTTGAGAGCGGCACGAATCATTACGGCAACCAGCAAGCAAACGCCGCCGCAGCTAGCATCGGTGCCCCGATCAGGAACAAGGCCGGCGCCCGAACTCACGATCATCGTTGAATGCCCGTCTCTCATGCGCACCAGACCGACGCAACAGACCGACGTTCAGTGTTCGACGCCAGCTAGACACCGCCGGCTAGGTGCTCGCTGGTTGCGACTCACTGATCGATGAGGCACTATCCGGCTGCCGATGGACGCTAAGAACAACGGGAGTTGGCAGATTGGCGTGGCGCCGGGCGGGGTGATTCATGCGAAGTTCGTCGGGCCGACACCGACGCCGCAAATTTTTGCGTTCATCGATGCGCTGGTGGCGGTGATGCCGGATTCGAATGCCCAGTTGGTGTTCGATTTGCGCGAGCTTGGTGGCTACAATTCGGAAACAAAGGGTCCGATGAAGGCTTGGCTCTTGAAGCACAAGTTGGCTATCAAGGAGCTGACAGTGCTGGTGCCCCAATCCGGTACGATGCTGAAGATGATCGTGGCGGCAATCGGTCTGGCCACGGGCGTGAAGATTCGAATCCGAGAAGATCACGAAGAGGCCTTGCCGTCCGCAGCGGGCTGAACGCAGGTCGCGCTCAGCGCCGGGGGAGTCGCGTCCAGAATGGCGCGAACGCTTGCCAATAGGGCGTCGTGTGCGAACGGCTTTCGGAGCAGTGGCGCGTCCTCCGTCAATGCCTCGTCCGTGTAACCCGAGATGAACAAGACGGGCGTGCGTGCCCGCGTCTTGCGAAACTCTCGCACCAGCTCTACGCCGCCCATCTTGGGCATGATCACATCGGTAATCAGCAAATGAATCTCGCCCGCGTGTTCCGCGGCGGCCTTGAGCGCCTCTTCGCCGTTCGTGGCCTCGATCAAACGGTAGCCATGACTGCCAAGCTCCGTCACCGCGAGGTGGCGCACCAAATCGTCGTCCTCCACGAACAGCACCGTTTCGTTACCGGCTTGGATGGGGGCGAGCGTTCTTTGTGACGGCGCCGGATCGAGCGGCGCATCCACCTCAGGAAGATAGATGCAAAATGTCGTACCGTAGCCGTGTTTGCTCTCGACGCTGATGTGCCCGCCGTTCTGCTTGACGATGCCGTAGCACATCGCCAAGCCCAGCCCGGTGCCCTTGCCGAAATCCTTGGTGGTGAAGAACGGCTCGAACAGGTGCGCCTTGGCTTCGTCGCTCAAGCCGGCGCCCGAGTCGCGCACGGTGAGCACTGCGTAGCTCCCTGTGGCGACGTCCGGGAGCGGGCTCGTGCTCGTCTCGTTGACCTCGAGGGGCGCGGTCTTGAACGACAGCGTGCCGCCATCCGGCATGGCGTCGCGCGCATTCAGAGCCAAATTCAAGAGCATTTGCGAGACTTGGTTGGCGTCGACCTTCACACGCAAGCCCTGCAGCGCAAGGTCGACGCGCACCTCGATGTCCTCGCCTAGCACGCGCTGCAGCAGGTTCGAGGTCTCGAGCACGAGCGTGTTGAGATCGATCACCTGCGGTTCGATGATCTGACGGCGCGCGAACGCCAAGAGTTGTTTGGTCAGGTTCGCTCCGCCCTCCGCGGCTAGGCTCAAGAGCGCCAAGTATTCGTGCGCCATCGAGTCCGGCGGCACCTCTCGCTGTGCGACTACGATCAGGCCGAAGATGCTGGTGAGCAGATTGTTGAAGTCATGCGCAACACCACCCGCCAAGCGTCCAATGCTTTCCAGCTTTTGGGCCTGCAAAAGTCGGTCTTCGAGCTGTCTGCGATCCGTCACGTCCTGCGAGACGACGACGATGCCGATCACGCGACCGTCGGCGTCGAATTGAGGCAGCTTGGCGGTCTCGAACCAGCGTCGGCCCAAATTCCTCAAGTTGACCTGTTCCAGGATACCGAGCTGCGGCCGACCGGACCGAATGACCTCCAGATCGTTCCGATACGAGTCGGCGGCCTCGCTCGGGTACCAACGCTCGGTCGGCGTGTTCACCATCTCATCGGTGGTCACGTCGAAGGCATCTGCGACAGCGCGGTTCACGCGCAGTATCTGATTTTTCGTGTCCTTGTAGAAGACGAAGCCCGGGATCGCATCGACGATCACGCGCAGCTCTTCGCTCTGCCGCAATAGCTCGGCTCGACTCAGCTCCCGCTCCACGCCCTATTCGCCCTTCATTGAATCGTCTGGGAGGACCGACCGCAGCATCGCCCAGGTCGACCACGAGTTGCTACAGGGTCGCGACGGGAGCGCCCTCATCCCACTCTTCGCGAATACGGATCTTGATGCCCACGGCGAGCGCGATGACGGCAGCGACCATCTTCAAAATCGTCCCAGCCTTGGGAACGAGCATGGTCACGTTCGCGATGCGAGCCTTGTTGTCCCGCAACCAGGTCTTGATCGGTTCTTTGGTGTCGGGATTGTGCCCCTCCAGCTCGCGCAAGTCGAACACCAGATTTGCCTCTTCATCCGGCATCATCTCGTCGAGAGCGCTGAGAAAATCCGGCACCTCATAGGTGCGGGTTGGCCCGACGAAGCGAAGCCAGATGGTGCCGGAGGCTGCCATCTTCGTGATCGTCCAGCTCGGCTTGTCCCCTCGAGGTCCAACCATCAGTACTCCGTATCTCACTCGCGCGGCTCGAGCGTCAAGCCCGAGCCGGCATACACAGTGCAAGCACTGCTCGATGTGATCAAGGCGGGAGTAGGCCGCGAGCCGGGCTGGCGGGAGTCGCCAGATGGCAATTTGAACAGTTGTGCACATTTGCACCAAAGCGGTCGGACCGGTCGTGAATGGTGTGGACGCGGATATCCAGCACGTTGTCCGGCTCGATGCCGAGCGAGGCATGACAACCGAAGCAGGTGCGGCGGTCAGCCATGCCGTGGAGGATGGTCGCGAACTGGGTACGCTCTTCGGAGTGGCAACTCGTGCACGCGGTCTTTGGTACGAAGCTCGTGTGCTGTACTTGGCCGACCTGAATATCGAACGAGCCGGCGCGGTTCAGCGCTTCGCCTGCGAATTCACGACGAGCTTTGACCGCTGCTACATAGGTGCCCGGAGCGGCGTCGGCAGGAATCGTGAACGTCACGACGTCAGACACCGGTAGATCCCAAAGCGAGGGATCGCTGAAGCCCCCGAAGGTGATCGCAGCCGACGGGATCGTCGCGCCGACCGCGGTGAAGCCGTCGACGGCAACGGTTGCAAACGGAACCTGAGGTCCAAATAGTAGATTTGGATCCAGCACGGTGCTCGGTGTCTTGAGTTTGTCGGTTGGTCCCGAGAGCACCATCAACAGGTTGGACTCGCGATGCTTGAGCGCATAGTACAGTCGAGTTTGCAGCCCTAGATTCAGGTAGCGCAAGCCGCCTTGGTCTTGCCCCGACATGACTGCGTTGTAGGCAGGTAACGCGCCAGGTTGGTAAAGACGGGTTCCTTGGCCGTCCTTGAACGTGACTCGGAAGGACGCGGACTCACCGGGCACGTAAAAGCTGTGATTTGCGGGCCCGGCCACCGGTTGCAGGCTGACGCTGAAGCCGTAGTCGAACGGCACGCTACTAGCTGCGGCGTGCGTCAACGCAACGTCGTAGTGCTGATGCGGGAGCTGGTCGAAGGTGAGCCGCAGCGTGCTCGCCAATGCTGGAATCACGCGGGCATCACGTTCTGGATGCAGTGCGTCGCGGAGCTGAATCAAGGCTTCGGTGCTGAACGTCGCGCCCGAGCAGTCGCCAACGCTGGCACAGCCGGTCGCGATCTGCCGGGCTGAGAAGCGGCGCGTGAAGCCGTCGTCTTGCGGCGTGCGCTGGTCATCTTTGCCCGCGCGGGCCACGAGCGGTGAGCCGACTTCGCGCCCACTGGCGTCGAGCGCAACGACCGAAAATGCGGATGACGCCTCCATCCAGCGCGCGTTGCGATAGTAACGTTCGCGGCTGAACGTTCCGTCCAGCCCCGGGATCCAAATCTCCTCGACTTGCTGAACGCCTCGCCAATCCAGCGCGCGCACTGAGTTGCTGGCAATCAGGGGCAGAATGCCCTGATCGGTGGGGGAAGGGACGGACTCCGTGAGATCGATCTCCTGAAGGAAGCGCGGCGCATCACCGAGCAACTCGAGCGGAGTCGCGTGCCCGTTCTGAAAGAACAGACTCAACCCCACAGGCGCCTGCGAGCAATTCACCGCCTCACTGACCTCCGCCAACGGCCCGTCGCCATTCGCGCCACAGCCCCAAAAACTCGTGCAAGCAACCGCAAACAAAAGCCAATGCCTTGCTCTCATGTCCGCCTCCCAAAGCAGTCAACGTTGCCGACCGGGCTCGACGTTTTAGTCGAGCTCTCCGCTAACTGACAAGAATGTGCGACCTACTAAAACTTGTCAACGAAGAGCGGCTCGACCCGCTCACAAGAGTCGGAGCGCGTCCGCACGAGTGGGTGAATGTGGCGCTCAGCGAGCGATTCGACAACGCGCTACGGCGGAATTCGCCGGGCGTCAGCGCGCGGGTCTACTCAGCGTTGGCAATAGTCACATGCTTGGATCTGATGCACCCGCTCGTTCCACGTAACGCGCATAGATGTGGCGAAGCGTTTGACGACTGCTAGGGACTCGTGCCGCCCGCGGGGGCGCCCGCTTCTGCGCTCCCTGCTGAGCCGCCCTCGGCTACGTCATTTGTGCCTGCTGCGCCTGCGGTTGGCTCGAGCGAGCTGCTGCCGGCCTCACTGCTTGTTTCATCGCCCGCGCCCGCGCCCGCGTCATCGCGAAGCGGGACCACGGCGCGAACGCCGCCGTCGCAACCCGCGAATGTGGAAGCGGACACGACGAGGAAGCTAGCGACGACGAACGTAAGGCTTTTCAAGATCTAACCCGCTGTAAGTGATTGCCCCGCGCACTGCGCGTGGGGAGCGCCCTGCTTCTATCGCGGCGTTGCCCGCAACGTCCAGCGTTTGTCCGAGCGTACTCTCTTCTCGCGCGTTGCGCCCAAGCCGAACCGCGCCGCCGAAGGCTTTGACGGGCTATGCGCGGCGCGTGACCATCAACAAAAACCGAAGCTCGCGGGTGCCCCTCGAATTTGCGAAATCAGTGTTTGAATTCAAACGTCGATTTTGCGTTTTCGAAACCCAGTCAGCGGACCGGGAGCGCGCTCAATCCTCAGTAGGTCCGGGCGTTCGGAACTGCGTGCTCGTGTAGCCAGTGCGGGGGATCTCGTCTCCGCCGATGCCGGGCTCGCACTCCGAGCCGCGGCGGACGCTCTCTAGCCTGAAATCACCGGCGACGGCGGCGCAGCACGACCGCGCCGAAGGCAGCTGCGACCATCAGTACCGTCAGCGGGTTGCCGCCCGCCACGCTACACCCACCGCTCGCGGAGTTGGCAGTGACGTTGCCTCCGGGGTTGGTTGCCGAGTCGCCGGCTTTGTTGCCGTTGCCCGCGCCGCTGTCGTTGCCCGCTCCTGCGCTCGAGCTCTCGGCGCCCGCCTCGCCGGCACTGCCGCTCGCGGGCATTGTCGCGTTGTAGGTGGCCAATTGGTCGTTGATCGCAGTCGAATTGTCTTCAACTACTTTGCCGGAGCCGCTGCCACCGGTCCGCACGATGACGCGATTGGGCGGCAGGCCACTGAGCGCTGCAGGCCACGAGCCAACGCTGCTACCCGAACCGCGCACCACGCCGCCTTGCGGAAGCTCGATGCGCCAAGGTGCGTTGAACTGATCCACCGAGGGATTGCATTCGATCACCCGCACCGCCGTGTGTACGTTGCTCACGTCCTTCAAGTCTGCGTTGAAGGTGAACAACGGATCGAGCGTCATCTCGTCTGCCGACATGGTCGTGTACATGCGCGATAGCTCGGGGTGCGCATCCACCAGGTTCTGCACCAGCTTGATCGGTTGAATCACGCTCTTGTCCAGCGCGGCTAGGTATGCCGAGGGTTGGAACTGGATCTGGTTCGCGTAGCAGTTCGGGCACAATTTGAAGTCGTCGAAGGTGAGCCCCGTCGGTAGTGTCACCGCGGCGCGCGTGGCATCCCAGAAGCCGTCGTAAGAGCCGTACGTCTGATAGGCCTGCCTGAAGAAGTCAGCGAAGCTTTGGAAGGTCGTTTTCTGGAACTGCGTCCAAATCGACTCTTCGTACGGGAGCCAAATAGCCTGCTTGAGTGCGCTACTCGGCCCGGCAAACTCCGTCACGAAGCCCTGACCGCCTGCGTCATTGGCAGCAGCGGTCACGACCAAATTGTAATTGCTGGCGGCGTTGAACCAATTGATGCGCGCCTCGTTGAGCTCCAGAGACAGGTAGTTTTGAGGTACCGCTCGTGACTTGCCGAGCACCCAGGTCAGCACGCCCATGTCGTCGTTGGCTGCCACGGCGGTGACCTTGATCGGAATGGATGGCTGAGTTCCCTTGTAAGTCAGCGCGATGGGACGAATCGAACCCGAGTCAGCACCCTTGGTCAGCCGCAGCGCCAGCAGGTACATGCCGCTTTGCAGATACGGACCAAGCAGTTTGGGCGATCCGCTCGGCACGTCGTAACCGTTGTCTTTGAGCCAGGTAACCGCGACATCCGACGGATCAGCCAGGCTCTTGTCGAGCGAAATCACGGTCCACGCGAACGAACCGACTACGCCCGATGCCTCCACAGTCACCCCACCATCACTCACTTGCAGTGGTGGACCGCTCGCGTTGGCAGAACCGGCAGCACCCGTCGGGAATCCGCCGGCGCTATCGTTCTGCAGACAGCTACCCTCGACCTTCACCGTGAGGGTGTATTGGGGATTCGTCGCGCCTTGTAGACGCTGAAAGGCCAGGTCGGAAGCGATGCCGATGTCCGCATCGCTCTTGGGCACCGACGAGATCGGCAGAAGCCACGAGAAGTTCTTGGACGGACCTTGATATTTGATCTGAATCACAGCGGTGACTGTGCCGTCCCCATTGTCCGCGAAGATGATGCCCTCGGCGGCCTGATTGACGGGCTGAGCCGTGTTGCAAAAGAAGCCGCCACACGCCGCTGCCGTCGCAGGCAAAAAGCTTCCCGCCGCCCAAGCGGCAACACCGATGAACGTGGCTCGACTAAAATTGCGCATGGCGGCTCCTTTTCGTGATCCGGACAATTGGATCACCCCCGAGGTGACTTTGGCACGGAACGGCACACATTCCGCCCGTTTATTCGACTCTCACCGAGTACTAGCAAGGCTAGTGCCATGCGCGAGCAACGTCGTTTCGGCGTCAGTTGAGCGGTCACCTGGGGTCAAAGAGACGACGCTTTTGCGCCACGCCTCCTAACGCATGGGAGCGCCCGAGCCAGCAAGCCAATCATCCTTGGTGATCGCCAAGCACACGGTGTCTCGGCGGCCGTCACCTACTTCAGCGATCTGACCACGAAGCACGCCTTCGTGACGCAGCCCGCATTTCTCCGCAACGCGGATGGATCCCAAATTCATTTGGTCACAACGCCACGACAGGCGCAGCCACGGCCATTCAGTGAAGCCCCAGGCGAGCATGCTCGCTAGCACGGCACTGCCCAACCCTTTGCGCGCCTCGCCGTCGCGAATGAACATGCCGACCTCCGCGCACTTGCTAGACAGCGGACCTTCGCGCAGATGGAAGCCGGTGCCGCCCAACAACCGCTTCTCGTCCGGTGAGAAGATGCCGATCACGAAGTCCTCCGCCAAGAGGTAGCGCGCGCGAAATTGACGGACCAGCTTCTCCGAATCCTCTACCGGCTGATGCGGTTTCGCCCAAGGCATCCACCGGCGCAGGTGCTCGTAAGACTCGTCCGTCGCGCCCGTCAGCAGCGCGCCATCGCCCGGCTCGTAAGAGCGCAGCACGAACCCAGCCGCAACGTGACGATCAGGAGCGAACAAGTAGCTCACCGCCTCGAGACTACAGTATTTCTCGGTGAATCCGGCTCGGAATGCGAAGCCGTTCGCTGGCGTTGGTGATACCGCGGGACGCCAGGCAGATTTCTCCCCCGCCGATCGCCGTCATCGAAAGCCGTGCTGCTGAGCGTCTGCCTCATGCATGTGTGGAGCGGGAATAGAGTGGACAGGCTTAGCTCCGAGGTAAACCTTGTCACTTGATTCGAAACACTCGCGTCTCATCCGGGATTTTCAGGCGTTCTTGGTCACCACCTGCGTTGGGTTTGCGACAGTCGCATCGCTCACGCACTGCGCCGGAAAGGGGACGAGCCCTGCCACAGCGAGCGCAGGTGAGAGCGCGGGCGGAGCTGCCAGCAGCGGATCCGGGGGTGATACGCCGGCGGGCACCTCGGGGGACCCTGCCAATGGAGGCAACGCGCCCGGCGGCAGCGCGGGCGATGGCACTGCGCCTCCGGGAATTCGCCCGGCCGGTCCACTCTCGGGCGACGGTTGCGCGGGACATGCCTGCTTGAATCCCGACTGTCAGCCGTACATGGGGAACGCGGCGCCGCTCGACCCGTTCCCGAACACTGGCTTCGACGACAAGCCGTCGTTCATTCCCAATGACGTGATCATCCCGACGCTCGACGACGCGCCCGACGGCGTCGACATGAGCAAAGACGCCTACGCGCCAGGTAGTTGGACCAAAGCCATTCTTTCGTATTTCTCCGCGAACGACCTGCACTGGGACTTCTTCATGAACACGAACAACTGGTGCGGTCCCGTGGTCGGAAGCACGGCGGATGATGCCGAATGCGACGCTGACATCATTGACATTCTGCAGCATCACAATCCGGGCAACCACACCGTACATCATGTTCACATGGGGGCGGACATTGCGCCGGATGCCACTCAAGTAGTGCAAAGCTGCGATGGCCCGTCCAGCATGAACACGTGTGACTCGGAGGTCTCTGGCGTCGAAACCGTCGTCAACTTGCTTTCGAACGGCGGCACACCGCACCTGACGCGCTTTCGACCGCCATTTGGCGAACCGTTTCAAGGCGGTGGCATGGGCCTCACTGACGTTCAAGCCGTCGTTGCAAAGTATGCGGTCGTCGTCGGTTGGAATTTGGATTCGGGTGACTCGTCCTATCACGGTCGGAGCTGTGCGAAGTCGCCGTGCCCGACGGGCGCAAGCGTTGCGGCCACTGTGGAAGGGCTGATCGGCACAGCGCCAGGCTTGGGCAGCAACTACGGCATCGTGCTGATGCACGGCACCTACGGCTGGACCCACGACGCAATTCAGCTGCTATTCGCGCCAAGAACCGGCTACGTCGCCGCACACGGCTTTCGAGTCGGCACCGTCGAGGACGCGATCTGCTGGAAATACGGCATGCACTCCTGGCAGATCGTTCAGCAATTGTCGGGCCAAACGCGCAGTCCAAACTAACGCCGCAAGCCAAGCGTCAGCGGCAAAAGCACGCCTCGCGCCTCGCGCCCAACGGCTCGCCTCAAAAAAGCGAAATTCGACGTTGGAGCTCAAACCTTGGCTTTTGATTTGGGGGTAGCGGGCGCAGCGCGCGCACGCCGTCGCG
>FSTV01000603.1_pt1 | contig 12401 bp, 10 predicted proteins | sample 1636931 | NCBI WGS metagenome assembly FSTV01 (sample SAMEA3914816, study PRJEB12502) | metagenome | biome: forest; material: soil | place: USA | collected 2011-09-16 | depth 0.3 m | reverse complement strand
CGTCAGGTGTGTCGGTCACCATCAATAACTACACGACCATGGGTGCACCCGGCGGCTACGGGTACGCAAGTTTTGGTTACGGTCGCGGACAGAGCACTTTCTCGAGCAGTGGCAGCGCGGCGCGCTCCAGCGGCTCGACCTCCTCGGGTCCGCAAGCCGGTCAGAACTGGCCAACCATTGCCGACCACGGTTCGAGTTTTCCGTATCGCTCGGCGCCAGCTTCGCCATGGTCTCGCACCCAGTAGTTGGGAGTCGGAGTTGCACTCTGCCCACTGCTCCTGCAATGCTCACGCATCGCCCGGCCCTAAGTCGGGCGTCGGGCACTCGAGGGCGAGTGCGCGGGATACCGAGGGATGAGTACTCGACGCGAGGATGATTCGCGGCCCAAGGGCAACGCTACTTCACAGCGCACGACTGCGCGTGATGTACCGATTGCCAAGTACAAGGATGTGCCAGTCGGCACGTCTCCGCCGGGCGCGCTGCGTGGTCCGTCGCTGCTTCCCGGCCGCGGCGCACCCGAGAAGATCATTCCCGAAGAGGTGGAGCTCGCCGTGCTGCGTGACGCGGAGACCCTCGACGGTCAGCATGTCGCTCGCGTAGTCGCCAAACGTGCGCCTGACCCGTCGAACTCGCCGTCGCCGATGCCGGTCTCAGTCGAGGTCCCGCGCGCGCGTTCCGTGCCGCCCATGGAAGAGCTGGCGACCACGCCGACATCGCCCAGTGCGCGTTCCATCCAGAGCGGCACTTTGATGTCCATCGGCTCGATCGACCCGCGCGCGCCGACCGAGCTGTCGTTGCCCACGCCGCGCCCGCTCTCTGTTTCTGAGCGCGCCGCGTATTTCGGTCCTGAAGCGGTCGTGGATCGCTCGCCATCGCAGCCGGATCTCGAAAGTCGCTCAATCTCGACTGAGCGTGTGAGCTCCCCGGGGCCGGAGTCGAAGCCCGTTTCCAGCGGACGCGGCGCGCCGTTGCCCGCTCGTGGCAGGCTTTCGTCGCAGCCAGACTCGAGCGCGCCACGAGCGCAGAACTTCTCGCGCGCGCCGCTCTCGTACGGGCCGGTTTCGCCGCCCGTGTCGCGCCCTCCGGGGTCCGCTCCGGGGTCGCAGGGCGAGGCCTCGCGTTTGCCGCACTCGCCGCGTGAGGGCGGGCAGAAATTCCAAATTCACTCCGAGCTGGACGCCCTGCCGCGCGAGCTCTTGGAGGACAGTTTCGACTTGCGCAGCGCGCACACCCAACGCGAGCCGCTCGCAAGCCGCAAGCCGATCTCGTCCGCGGATTGGAGCGCGACGCCCGATGCGCTGACCTTGGAGCCGCGCTCGCGTCCGAGTCGACACAGCACCTCCGCCATGACGTTGAAGGTGGATCGCGCGCGCGAGTCGCTGCCGCCGGGCTCGGAGCCTGCAGTCGTGCGTCGCGCCACCATTCCGCTGAGCTGGGTGATCGCGGCGGCGCTCGGGATTCTGGTGGCTCTGATCGCGGTTTGGGCGTTGCGCGCGACGCCCGCGCAGGACACTGCGCGCGGAGTACCGGATGATCGCGCATCGGCGTCGGCACCCAGTGCCGGCGCGCTGCCCGTGCCGCCGAGCCCGCGTGAGTCCACTCCGGTCGCGAAAGCCGCGCCGCTCCCGGCGGGAGCCACGTCTGCGGCGGTACCCACCGCGCACCCAAGCACGGCGAACCCGGTTGCCAAGATTGGATCAGGGCTACCTGGCTCAACCCCCACCGGCTCGCACGCGCCAGACCCGTTCATGAACGCCGCACCACCAGCCGTCGCGCCCGCGGCTCCGGACAGCAGCGCTAAAGTGCACCAATCGATCTACTGATTCACGGCAAATACGAAGATTTGCGGTTCAGTCGACATTGATCTGAGTTGCTCCCGTCAACGTGCCGTAACCGTTTTGAAACAGCTGGGCCGGTAACGTCACTGTAGTTTTCGAGCCTAGATCGCTTCAGGACCGCCGGCAAAATCTGTCGCCGGCGTGGGAGGCCGGCATGACTGCGGATGCGGATGACAGGCACTGCGACTCGCTGGCTGGCGCCGCGATGGGCACCGAGGCGCTCAGTGTCCCGCCGAGTTTGCCGCCGGCCGCGCGGCGTCTCGGTTCCGAGCGCACGGTCGGCTTCTTCGTTGCTGGCCTCGCGCTGGCGGGTGCGCTCGTCGCCGGTTTCCGCCACGTGCCCACGAGCTCTCCGGACAGCGAGAGTGACTCGTTGCATGTCGCTGGGCAGACCGTCAGCTACTCCGCGGGCTACGCCGCGCGCGCTGGCATCCGCACGATTGAAGTGAAGGAAGCCGCGTTTTCCCCCGTGATTTCTGGCTCTGGCAAAACCAGCTTCGATCCCGAGCAGGTCGCGTCGGTCGGCGCCAACGCGCTGGGCACCGTGCGCCGTGTCGCGAAGTACGAAGGCGACAGCGTCAAACGCGGGGACGTGTTGGCCGAAATCGGCAGCCCGTTGTCAGCACGCATGGAGGCCGCCTCGTTGCGCACTACTCAGGCGCCGCACGGCGTGCTCGGTGTCTCGCTGGTCCGCTCGCCGCTCGAGGGCACGGTGATCGAGCGCCGCATCGTGACGGGGCAATCGGTGCGTGGCGAGCGCGTCGTGTTCGTCGTCGCCAACCTCGATCGCCTGCTCGTCGACGTGTCGGTCGATCGCGGTCAGGCGCGCACGCTGCGGGTTGGGGATCGCGTGGAGCTCTCGCGTGACGCCATTCCCGGGTCGACCATCGGCGGCAACATCGCAGAGTTGGATGCGTCGGCCTCTTCGGGGTCGGCCATGCTCGTGCGCGTGGGCGTCGACAATCGCTCGCGCAGCTTGCGCCTCGGGCAAGCCGTGTCGGCCCGGATGTTCTCGTCGAGCGGCGGGCGCGCGGTCGTGATCCCGAATCGCGCCGTGGCTTGGATTGCCGGGCACCCGGTGGTGTTCGTGTCCAACGGACGCAACTCGGCCAGCGCGTCTGCCGTGACTTTGGGCGGCTGCAACGGCGACCAGACCGAGGTTCAGGTGGGCCTCGCGCCGGGCCAACACATCGTCAGTGACGGCGTCCGCACGCTAAAAGACGAGTCGTTCCTGTAAATACGCGCGGGCGGCGCACCGGCGGCGTTCTGCTATCGTCGCGACGTGACTGCTCCGCGTGCTCCGCGCGCCCCCGGACGCTCGTTGGTCAGCACGTTCGTGTGCGTGGTTGTGTTGCTGCTGGTGGCGCGGGTTGCGCTGCTCGAGTGTGGGGCAGGCTCGCTGCCGAGGGCGACCCTGCCGCCTCCACATGCGCCGTCGCGCCATACGTCGACAGCAATGAGTGACGAGCCGCCCGCGCCACAGCAGCAGCTGCCGCCGGCGAGCACGGACTTTGCGAACAACCTGCACCTCGCGCTCGGCATTCCAAAGGATGCCGACCCGTCCGACGATCACTTGCTCGACGAGCGCGCGTACGTCGTTTCTTACAGCCCCGTGAAGCGCGTGCCCAACTGGGTGGCCTGGCGGCTGGATCGTTCGAACCTCGGCCACGTGAAGCGGAAGAATGATTTTCGCCCGGATCCCGCGTTGCCCGCCGAGCTCTATCACGTCACCGACAGCGACTATCTACACAGCGGCTATGACCGCGGTCACATGTGCCCCTCCGCCGATCGCGAGGACACGCCCGAGGACAACTCGCTGACGTTCCTGTTCACCAACATGCAGCCGCAGCTGCACGAGCTGAACGCCGGACCCTGGGAGCGTTTGGAGGTGTACGAGCGGCAGCGCGCCGAGCAAGGTGACGTACTGTACGTCGTTGCGGGCGGTATTTTTAGCGCTCCCTTTCCGACCATCGGCCAAGGCGTCGCGGTGCCGGCGGCGAATTTCAAGATCATCGTGGCGTTGCACGCGGGCCAAAAACCTGGCGATATCAGCACTGCCACCGACGTGCTGGCGGTGCTGATGCCCAATGAGCGCGGCGTCGGTGAGCACGCTTGGACCGAGTTCTCGACGTCAGTCGACGCGATCGAACAGGCTTCGGGCTACGACTTTTTGAACGGGATTCCGGAGCCCGTGCAACGGGTCATCGAAGCGCGCACGGCGCACCCGTGAGCGTGCTAGTACCCACTCGGTCAATCTTGACAGGATGTGCATGCGCAGTTTGCAAACGTTTCTGAGCTTGGTGTGTTGCTTGGTTTTCGCTGGGGCTTGGAGCTGTCACAAGCCCGTACCACCGCCCGGCAAGTTGACGCACGGCGCGGAGGTATACGGTCGCATGTGCGCGGTGTGTCACGGCGCCAACGGCGAGGGCTACAAGGCCGACAATGCACCGCGTCTGGCTCAGCCAGACTTTCAGGCGTCGGTCAGCGATCAATACTTGCGGGACGTGATCAAGAACGGTCGCACCGGCACCACGATGTCCGCATGGTCCAAGGATCGCGGCGGTCCACTCAGCACGGATGACGTCGAGCAGGTGGTCACGTTCCTGCGCACTTGGGCGAAAGGCCCGCGTGTCACGTTGGATGAGCGCCCGCTGAGCGGGGACATGGCGCGGGGCTCCAATACGTACGCGCGCGAGTGCTTCAAGTGCCACGGCAGCCGCGGCATCGGCGGCCCGAACATTCACATTGGTGAGCCACAGCTCGTGATGAGCGCTTCGAATGGGTTCTTCCGCTACGCGATCAAGAACGGACGCAAAGACACGTTGATGCCGGCGTTTCGGGCCACGCTGGGTGACTCCGGCATCGAGGACGTGACGGCGCTGCTGCGCGAATGGGGCACCCCCACACCTCCACCACCGCCCCCCGTGCCACCGGCACCGCTCGAGCTCGGGCCGGTGCCGTTGAACCCGAAGGGCCCGGACGCCGTGGGTTTCAACCTGTGGCCCAAGGCCGCCACGAAGGTTGCGGTCGTGCACGCTCAGCTCGCGCGTGGGGTGCGCATGGTGCTCTTGGATGCTCGTGCGCCTTCGGACTACATGAACCAGCACATCGCCGGGGCGGTGAGTGTGCCCTTTTACGATCCCGAAGCGTACTTCCCGAAGCTGCCCAAGAACTCCTGGTTGGTCTGCTATTGCGCCTGTCCACACGCCGAATCAGGCCAGTTGGCGACCAAGCTGCTGGCCGCCGGCTTCAAGAAAGTCACAGTTTTGGATGAGGGCATCCGCGTGTGGGCGGAGCAAAAGTTCCCCATCAGCGCGGGCGACAAGCCATAAAAAGCAGCACGCTTGATTTTGCACTCCACACTTGGAGTGCCAATAACTGGCGTTTTCCCCAGCAAATCGTGGGTTGCTGGCAAAAGTACTAGCGGTGTTGCTATTCGCCGCACTCTTGAGTTTCGCTCCGTGACCGTTCTGGTTGCTATGGCACTCGCCAACAGCAACGGGGCATACGCGGTGTCCGCGGCAGACACCGTCGTCGACAGTGAGCGGCTCGGCGCGGCGACCCGCACCCGGGTGCTCCTGGTCGATGACGATAGCGCGGTGCGTAACGCACTGCGCCGGGTGCTCGAGCACCGTGGCTACAGCGTGTTTCCTTGTAGCTGTGGCAGCGATGCGTTGCAGCAACTCGCACTCGGCGGGTACGACGCGATGGTCAGCGACGTGCGGATGCCGGGCATGAGCGGTCTGAAGTTGCTGCGCGCGGTCCGCGAACACGACTTGGACTTGCCCGTGATCCTCGTGACTGGCAACCCGGATATCGCCACCGCCACGGAGGCGGTGGAGTACGGCGCGTTCCAATACCTGATCAAGCCGGTGACGAGCGACCGCTTGGACCAAGTAGTGGCGCGCGCGGCGACGGCCGGGCGCATGGCGCGCGTGAAGCGCGAGTACGTCGAGGAGTATGGCAGCGCGACATTTCGCGTCGGCGACCGCGCTGGGATTTCGGCCAAGCTAGAGCGCGCTCTGGGTTCGCTGTGGCTCGCGTATCAACCGATCTTCGACGCACGTCAGCAGACGGTGTTCGCGTACGAAGCGCTGATGCGCAGTGACGAACCCGAGCTGCCCAATCCGCAGTCCGTTCTCAAGGCGGCCGAGCGTGTCGATCGTTTGCAGGAGCTCGGCGGCACGGTGCGTCGCTTGGCCGCGTTGGGCTTGGCTGACGCCGGTGACTCCACCCTCTTCGTCAACCTGCACCCCGAGGACCTCTCGGACGAGAGCTTGTATGAGCCGAGTGCGCCCCTCACGCTCTTTGCGCGACGCATCGTGCTCGAGGTCACCGAGCGCGCCTCGCTCGAGGGCATTCGCGATTTGCGCGAGCGCGTCGCGCGCCTTCGCGCGTTGGGCTTTCGGATCGCGATTGACGATTTGGGGGCGGGCTACGCCGGGTTGACCAGCTTCACGCAGCTCGAGCCCGAGTTCGTGAAGCTCGACATGGAGTTGATTCGCGACATCGATCAGCACGACATGAAGCGCAAAATCGTCAGCTCGATGGTCGAGCTGTGCCACGACATGGGCAAGCTGATCATTGCCGAAGGCGTGGAAACGAGCCAAGAACGCAAGGTCTTGGTCGACCTCGGCTGTGACTTACTGCAGGGGTTCTTTCTGGCTAGACCGAGCAAGTACCCGCAGTTCGGTGGGCCACCGTCCGCCAAGCTTCAGACGTGACTGACTCTCAGTTGCAGAACCAGCCGCCGTTGACGCACACGCAGGCAGAGCCAGCGCCCGTGCCGTAGGTGCACTGACCAAACACCGAACCGCAGGCGCCGCTGGGCGTGGGTTTGGTCGTCGGACACCCGGCAGTGAAGCAGCTCCACTTGGCGCTGACGCCGCAGTTGCACTGATCACCATCCGGATACGGGCACTGCAGCGTACCTGTGCACGCGTTGTTTGCGGTCGGCTCCGTGCTGGGGCAGGCATTGCCACTACCCGTGCAGCGCCATTGCAGGTTGTTGCCCACGGCGCGACAGGCGCAGCTGCGCCCAGTGTAGTTGCACTGCAGCGGAGTCATGGGACACGTGCCGTTGTTGGCGGGCAGTGTGGCGGGGCACGAAACAGCATTGCCGCCGCCCGCGCCGGCTACGCCCGTCGTTCCTGCGCTACCTCCGGACGCGCCCGAGGCTCCTCCACTGTTGACACCGCCGGTCGCGCCTGTGCCACCCGTCGCAGCGCCACCCGCGCCGGCAGCTGGCGCTCCGGCCACGCCGCCTGCGCCGGCCGTGGTTACCGCGCCGGCGACTCCCGTGAAGCCACTGCTGCCACCGAAGCTGAAGCCAGCAAAACCGCTGCTACCGCCAACGCTGACGAAGCCGCCGAAGCCAGCTGAGCCGCTGGCATTGCCCGAGCCCGACGCCCCGGCAACATTGCCGAAACCGCTCGCGCCGCCGACGGCCACGGCGCCACCGCTGTTGGCACCCGCAGCAGATGCTCCGGCTGAGACGAGCGAGCCCGCGATGCCGTTCAAACCGGCCTCGCCAGCGGTTGAACCGGGCAAGTAGTCGTTATCCGAGCTGCGCGACCCGCAACCGGCCACCATGCTGGAAAAACAGCCCAAGAGCACCGCACCGCTGACGATAAGCCGCTTCATCTGATTCTCCGTGGGCCTTCTGGGCGAAGGCGCAAAGCTGCACGATGAATCAAGTACCCACCGCTGGGGCCGGCAGGCAAGCGCGATCTGCGCGAAGCTCTTATTGCGGGGCGCCGCCCGGGAGGCACAAGCCGGTGACGGCATTGCACGTTGCTCCGGCGGCACAATCCACGGCGCTGACGCACGGGAAGGCGCATTTGCCGAACTGCACGTTGCACTTCGCGAAGCCGCACGACTGATCATTCTGACAGGGGAGGGCGAACGCGTTCGGGGTCGCCATGGTGCCGGCGGCAGGCGCGGCCGCAGCAGGCGCTGCAGCGCCAGTGACCGGCGCGGGCGTTGCCGCGACCACGGCGGGTTGCTGCGGTTGGGCGACGGTCGCAGCGGGCGCGGTGTACGGCGCGGGTGCTGCTGCCGGCGTGTCGTTGTCCTTGGCGCAACCACTGACGATCAAGACCAGCCCGGCGAGGGCAAACACAGACCTGCGAAGCATCGATTTCTCCTTCCGCGCCGCGGGGGGCGCTTGTCCAAACGTTGCGAGTCGAATCAGGGGCCGCATCCTACACGGCTCGCCGAATTTATCACCGCTAACTTGGCCGCGGGTGTGACCGGATTGTGTGCGATTGTGTTTCTCGTCCCCCTCGAGATCGCGATGCAACGCACCGAGCGCTTGTTTGCGCTGACCGAATATTTACGCGGCCGCCGCACCGGAGTGACGGCCGAGGTGTTGGCGGAGCGCTTCGGCGTGACCGTGCGCACCATTTATCGCGATCTAGACACGCTGCGCGCGGCGGCCTTGCCGCTGGGCGCTGAGCGGGGCCGCGGCGGTGGCTATGCGTTGGATCGCAGTTACAGCTTGCCGCCCGTGAACTTCACGGCGCGTGAAGCGGCACTGCTGGTTGCGCTCGGTCGCTTCGCGATCGAGATGCGGCTCCTGCCGTTCGCGGAAACGTTGGACTCCGCGTTGGACAAAGTGCGCGCGGCGCTGTCGACGTCCGCGCAGCGTGAGCTACTGTCGCGTTTGACTGAACTGTCGTTCCTGGGCGTGCCCGGGATGCCGATCAAGAAATCCGTACGCGCGGCCCTGGAGCGCGCGTGGTTCGAGCAGCAACCGTTGCGCATCGTGTATGTCGATGGCAATTTCTTGCAATCGACGCGCGTGGTTCGCATCGTCGGTGTGTTGATGGAGCGCCGCGAAACACGGCTCGACGCCGTGGATGAGCAAAGCGGCGAGCGTCGCCATTTCCGCGTCGATCACATCGAGCAAGCCGAAGTGGTACGCGCCGAGCCGAAGCTGCCGCCTGCTACAGGCGTTGGAAAGCGCCGGTGAACGGGTTCTGTTTGCACGGGAAGCTGTCTGCTGCATGGGCCGCGTTGGCCGCGCGCACTTGGCCGGTGAACGGGTCAGCGAAGCAGCGCTGACCCGCCGGAGCGCGCGGCGGTGTGGGGTTGGGCGGCGGCATCTGAATCGCGGGCAGCGCAGGCAGCGCCGGCAGGACGGGTGGCGTCGCGGGTCTCGGCTCCGTGGCGGGAGCCGCTGCGGATTTGGGGGCGGGCGCGACGGTAGCGGGCGCAGTCGCAGTCGCAGGCATCACGGGGGTCAGCTCGAGCGGCGCGCTGCTGGCGGCCCTTGCGCTTGCTGGCAGCAAGATCGCTTCTTGCGAGGGATCCGTGCTGGTTCCGCCGCGTTTTCCGAGCTCCACGATCAGCACCACGACACCCAGCAGCAGGATCAGCCCGATCAATGCGCCCAGCGCGATGGGCACGATCGCGCGCTGTTTCCGCGCTGGCTCCGGGCTCGTCCAGGGCTGCACACCCGCTCTGCCGGTGTCCGTAGGGATGTGCGTCGCGACGTGCGTGGCTCCTGACGCGCTGAGCCCGGGCGCGGTGCTGGCGGCGATGGCGTTGCCCGTGAACAACAGGGTCGGTGAGTTCATGGGCAGCGTCGCATCGTGCCCGGAGGCTTGCGGCGCGGTAAACGGTGCCGGCGCGGCGCGGCCAGCAACTACGTCAGCCAGGGCGCTTGCCATCTCCTGCGCGGAGCTGAAGCGTTGGTCCGTGTCGCGGTTCGCGGCTTTGCCAAACCACTCGTCGAAGCCTGGCAAGCGAAAGCCCGTGCTGGAGGGCGGCGCGATCGGCCGCGCGCAAATGTTGAGCAGCAACTCACCGTACGTCTCGCCGTCGAAGGGCCGAATACCCGTCAGGCACTCACACGCGATCACCGCCAAGGACCACAGGTCCGAGCGATGATCGAGCGCCTTTTTGCCTTCGACTTGTTCGGGGCTCATGTAATACGGCGTGCCCATGGTGACGCCGGTGCGTGTTTCCATACCGCCGAAACGCGGGCCGGTCGTCTTGGCGATGCCGAAGTCCAGAACCTTGGCGAGCTCTTGGCCGTCCTCGTTGATCAGGAAGATGTTATCCGGCTTCAGATCGCGGTGCACGATGCCCGCGGCGTGCGCACGGCCGATGGCGCGCGCCACCTGAGTGATCACCGACACCGTGCGTTCGGGGGTCAGGCGTTGCTCGCGTTCGAGGCATTCGGCCAAGCTCTGGCCTTGCAGCAGCTCCATCACGAGAAACGGCGTTTCCTCGTGCACGCCGTAGTCCAGCACTTGCACCACGTGCGCGCTGCGCAGCGAAGCTGCCGCTTGTGCCTCGCGACGGAAGCGCTCGGCGCCCTCGGTCGTCGCTGCGATCGACGGGTCCATCAACTTGACCGCGACCCACGAATTGAGCGCCAGGTGCTCGGCCAACCAAACCGAGCCCATGCCGCCTTTGCCGAGCTGGCGATCGAGCCGATAGCGTCCCGCGAGAATTCCCTGCATGTCCAAACGACCGATCCTGATTGTACGACCAATTTGCCTCCGGCGACCACGCACAACCCGGATCGAACGTGCCGTTCCGAACAGCGGCCTGGATTTAGCGCGCTTGACGCTGCCAAGGCGGCTTCATACGCTCCCCGGAATGCGTTGGACTTCGCGTTCGTTGCTCGGTTTCGGCTGCCTGTTCGCGGCTCTGGCGGCCCCCGCCTGCGGTGCTTGGCATCAGCAAGGCAATCACGATGTCGCGGCCCTGCCCGACCCGAACGCGACCTACGCGGTGGTCCTCGAGACGTTGCAGGGGCAAAAGTACGTGATCCTGGATCAGGACGTTGCGGCGCACGGCGTGCGCGTCCGCTCGCACATCGACGAAGGCTTTCCCGACCGCGTGAGCGTGATCACGGTGCTGGTCGACGGCCCAGCAGTCCACCTGTCGGCCAGTGGCTACCTCGTGCACCCGGATGGCACGACCCATCACAGGCTGAACTCGGAGCTTGCCAATCTCCAAAGGCAATTGGCGAAGCGGCTTGGAGCAGGCGCTCCGCCGCCCACGGTCGCTCCGTTGGCGCCCGCCACGCTGCCGCCCGCACCCGCTGCGCCGCCAGGCAGTCTGCCCGTCGCGTGGAGCGAGCCTGCCTACGATCCAACCGTTTGGGGCCACGGCAACTTCACCTGCTTACCGGTTAAGCTGGCCGCTCCAGACCAGGCGCAGCTCACGCTCAAGCTCTCGAACGGTGAGAACGCGGACGTGCTGCTGTCGTTGGCGTACGCGCCCGAGCTGTGTCGTTCGCCGGGAGAGTGCAAATTGCCAGGCGGCTGTCCAGCGCTCGGCATTGGCGATCCGGATCGCGTGTCCCGCATCGCAGGGCGCCTGTCGCGGAAAGAGGTCGGGCCGCTCGCGACGCTGTATTTCAAGGGGCAAGCGGTGGCCACCATCGATCTGAGCAAGCACGGGTCCATCGCGGCTGCGATGACCGAAAAGCACTGAGGCGCTCGCGTTTCGCAGTCTGAGGTCAGCCATGCGCCTACTCCAGCCGCACTGGTTCCTCACGCACCACGTGGTCTCGATTGCCAGCAATTTGCTGGTGCTGGTGCTCGTGGCCTCGTTACTTCGTCAGCGTCGGCCGGCGGGCAGCGCGATCGCGTGGTTGCTCGCGATCGTGCTCATGCCCTACTTTGGGATCCCGCTGTACTTGGTGTTCGGCGGCCGAAAGCTCAAGCAGCGCGTACAGCGTAAGCGCCAGCTCGACCCAAACACCACGCATGCGGCTCTCGGGTCTCGCGCGCAGACCACGCTCGAGACCGTGGCTTGGTTGGATGACGGCGTACTCGCGTACGAGGCGTTCTTGCACGAGATTCGCGGCGCGCAGCGCTCGATTCGCGTCGTCATCTTCGTGATCGGGGACGACGAGACTGGCCGGTCGTTGCTGGCGGCGTTGACCGAGCGGGCGCGCGCGGGCGTCCAGGTGCGGCTCTTGATCGACGATTTGCTGCGCATCCATGCCCCGCGTGCAGCGCTGCGCGAGCTCGTAGCCGCGGGCGCTCGTGTCGAGCGCTTCATGCCGCTCTGGCATTTGCCCTTTCTCGGCCACAACAATCTACGCAATCATCGCAAGATCGCGCTCTTCGACGGGCTCCGCGCGATCGTCGGCGGCATGAACTGGGGCCGCGAGTACCTAGGGCCCAGCCCAGATCCAGAGCGTTGGCGCGATCTTTCGCTGCGCGTCACGGGTGAAGCGGTGCACGAGCTGGACGCGGTGTTTCGCGCCGATTGGGAATTTGCATGCGGCGAGATCTTGGCGCAAGCCGGCCAAGTGGCGCGTGGCTCCATCCCCGTACAAGTCGTGCCCAGTGGCCCGGATTCGGCGAGCGATCCGATTTACGACGCCGACCTGACGGCCATCTTCCGCGCCGAGCGCAGGATTTGGATCGCCACGCCGTACTTCGTGCCCGACGAAGCCTTGCTGCGCGCGCTCGTGATCGCGGTTCGTCGCGGTGTGGAGGTGCGCGTGCTCGTGCCAGCGCACTCGAACCACTTGCTTTCTGACTTGGCCTCGGCTTCGTGCCTGCGTGATTTGAGCGCGGCGGGCGTCGTCAT
>FSTV01000151.1_pt1 | contig 13555 bp, 11 predicted proteins | sample 1636931 | NCBI WGS metagenome assembly FSTV01 (sample SAMEA3914816, study PRJEB12502) | metagenome | biome: forest; material: soil | place: USA | collected 2011-09-16 | depth 0.3 m | reverse complement strand
GGCGGGAAGCGGCAGCTTGTGGCCGGGCGACGGCCGCACGTGCGCTTGGCATCTGGCGAGCCGGTGAGCTAGTGAGCGGCCGTCTCCTCGCGAAATAAGCCTCGGGAGCGCCGCACAGACTGAGCAGTTTACGAGAGAGGCGCTCCCGGTCCTGTTTCGCCGGGGGGCGGGTCCTGAGGCGATTGCTGGGTGTGCAACCTGGGTAAGTGATCCGATTGCGGGGCCTCAGCCAAGCCGGAGAAGCATTGGATTGACGACGCAGCCGGAAGCTATCCCACGCCCAAGAACCCGAACGAGATAGTGCCGCCGCGCCGCCATCCCTCACCCGCCAGCCACGTTTGCGCGCCGACAATCGGAATCTCGTCGTCTTGAAATCACGCTCCGAAGCAACGAAAAAGTGCGAGTTTGAGCCGGTTGTCCTGAGGCGGGGCTGAAGCGTGGTGCCCACTCTTCGCACCCTCCCCAGCGCCGTCCATCACCGCGCAATCGCCAGCGCCGTCACCAGCGTGCATGCTGCGCGGAAGAACCGCAGACTGAGTGTCCGGATCTGGACATCGATGTCCGGGTCCGGACTTCTCCGCGCCGCGATCAGTCCACTTCACGCAGCCGCCCGCGTCCGCCCCAACGCGCGCTGGGCGGCACAGCGCGCCCCCAAAAAAAGAGAGCGCCGCTATGCGTTCTCGAATCGGCAGAGAGGCGGGAGCGCGCGCTAGCGCTTGCTCGTGCGTCGCGCGCGCACCGCCGCAGCCAGCAATTCCAGCGCCGGCCGCGTTTCCGGGAAGCCGAGGCAGGCGTCGGTGATGCTTTGGCCGTGGACGAGGGGCTTGCCGGGGACGACGTCTTGGCGGCCTTCGACCAGGTTGCTTTCGATCATCACGCCGAAGATAGCGTGGCTGCCAGAGCTGACCTGAGCGGCCAGGGACTCGGCCACTTTGACCTGGTTTCTGTGGTCTTTTTGGCTGTTGGCGTGGCTGCAGTCGACCATCAAAGCAGGTCGCAGACCTGCTTTGCTCAGGGAGCTCGCCGCGTCCGCAATGGCTTCTGCAGAATAATTCGGCCCATTCTTCCCGCCGCGCAGAATCACGTGACAGTGCTTGTTGCCGCGTGTCGCGACAATCGCCGCTAAGCCCTGCTTCGTCACCGATAGGAAGCGATGAGGGGCGGCCGAAGAGCGCACGGCGTCCACGGCAATTTGCACGTCACCACTGGTGCCGTTCTTGTAGCCGACAGGCATCGACAAGCCGCTAGCGAGCTCGCGATGCACTTGGCTCTCCGTGGTGCGCGCGCCGATGGCGCCCCAAGACACCAAATCCGCCACGAATTGCGGCGAAATCGGATCCAAGAACTCAGTGGCAGTGGGCATGCCGAGCTGCACGACGTCGAGCAGGAATTTACGCGCCACGCGCAAGCCTTGGTTGATCGAGAACGAGCCGTCGAGCTTCGGGTCGTTGATCAGCCCCTTCCAGCCTACGGTAGTGCGCGGCTTCTCGAAGTAAGTGCGCATCACGATCTTCAGATCGGCGCTGAGCGCGTCTGCGACGGGCTTCAGCAACTTGGCGTATTCGAGTCCGGCTTCCGGATCGTGAATCGAGCACGGGCCCACGACGACGACGATGCGGTCGTCTTCCCCGGTGACGATGCGCGCAACGTCTTGCCGGGCTTCCGCGATGAGCTGAGTGTCGGCTTCGGTAACCGGCAACTCCTCCATCAAGATGGCGGGCGGGATCAGCGGGCGGAGGCTCTCGATGCGGACGTCGTCGGTCGTGTCAGGCATTAGTTTATCGTTAAAGGCGGCCAGCGCGGGCCGTTTGGGGGGCGGTGCGGGCGGAACATGCCACTTCAGGCGCGGACCGCAAAGTACCCGACCTTAGCGAAGCCGAGCGGACCCGGGGAAGCCTCGAAATCCACCAAAGCGCGCCCCAAAAGGTGCAAAGAGCGATGCCCGGGGAAGTACACGGGCGCTGGAAACGCGCGCAACGGGCCGCGCTGCACCGTCTTTTGAATGCGCTCGAGCATGAGCGAGTTGTGCACCCAACCGATGCCGCTCTGCACGTCCGCAAGCGTTGCGCTCGGGTGTCCGCCCCAAGGCGCGGTCGCCAATGCGTACGCAGAAGCCGGCCATTGGTTGATGCCGATGGTGCCGTAACGCAGCTCGGTGATGCTGCGCTCGAGTGCAGCCGAGAGCGTCGCGTCGCGCTCCAGCGCGGGCGGGACGTACAGCATCGCGTTCAACGTACCCCATAGGCGATCATTGGCGAACTGAGTCGCGCTCGCCAAGAATTCGACTGGGTCCGCGCTACCCACGCTGACCTCGCTCAAGATGCTGCAAAACGGCTCGACCGAGAATTGCTGCGCGTTCGAGCTCGCATCGAGCTCGCTGATCATCGTCCACGGCAGCTCACCCTCGCTCGCCTCGCCGATGCGCGTCACGTGCGCTGCGCCTTTCGTCAATGCCGCGTAGCGCTCAGCCGCACCCGGGTAATACGCGCGCCGCGGCGCGATCTTCGCAAACTCCGCCTTCACCTGCTCCAACAATGCGCCTCGTTGTGCAAACCCGCGCGGCGTCACCAGCATCTTTGCCGCGTTGCAATTGAACGACGCGTTTTGCACGACCATCCCGACAATGCCGCGCGCCATCGTGCTCAATTCGGCGTCACTGTACGCGCCAGGCACCACCAACACGGGGCTGACATTGCCCAGCTCGCTCGTGACCGGCTTGGAAAACAGCGGCGTGCCGCGCTGTTTCCGCGCTTCGCGCTCCGGCCCCGGCTCGCCCCACACGATGCGGTCATGGGTCTCGGCAGAGCCCGTGATGTGCAGCTCACTCACGGCGGCGTGCGCCACCAAGTACGCGCCAACCTCCGCGCCACCATACGCGATGCGCAAAAACCCACGCGAAATCAGCGGCGCGAGCGCGATCTCGAAGTGCGGACCGAGGTAGGCGTTGACTGGGCTCAGCTTGAGCAAGCACACCGCGCCCTCGACGAACGACTTGTAGATCACGTCCAGCACGGGAATGGACGCGACGTTGCCCGCACCCAACACCAACGCCACGCGCCCCTCTGGATCGCGCTGCTTGTAGAAGCCGGCTTGTGCGTCGCCCAGGCGCTGCGCGTCGATGCCCGGCTCGAGCCAGGTTTGCGCCGCGAACGGCGCGTATAACAACGAGTCGTAACTTTCGTGCGGCGTGACGCGCACCGCGAGGCCGCCACCAGGTAGGCGTTGCAAACGCGAAGCGTCTACCTGGGGCGCTCCGTTGCGGCGCACTTGGTCGAGTGACTCAGCGAGCTGCTTGAGGTTGCGGATGATCGGCGTAATGCCCGCCAGCCACTCTTCGCCTTCGAGCGGCGTATCGAGCTCGACGCCTTTGGCGGCGCAGGCATCGCGCACCATGCCGGGCGCGACCTCGCGAAAACGCGCCAGCATCTCCTGCAGCCAAGCCACCTTGTCCGAGATGGGCGCGCGGGCGAACGCGATCGCACGCGAGCGGAGCGTGCCGAGCGCGCGGTCCAAGTCCGCGAAGGGTGTGTCCGCTCCGATCCGTGCACGGGCTGGTGCGGCGAATGCGAGGGGCGCGCCCGAAGCGGGCTGTTCGAGAGATGCACCCATGATTTCAACGGCATAAGCTAGCACCGCCGGCGCGGCCGCTGTCGCGATTGCCAAGCGCGGCTTGCCGGCGTGTCAGTGTAGGTGGAACTCGGACGTATCGAAAATGGCCAAAAGCTGTGCTCGAACCGCAGGCCGCGAGGCTGTAACATCCAGCCAAACCGCACGTCAAAGATGTCGAACTCTCCCACGCTTCCACCCGTTACGGCCCTGCAGCGCAAACCGACTCCCTTCCCGGGTCTGAAGGTCGAGAGTGATGCGCGTTTGCAAGCGGCCCTCGCTGCGAACGCCCGCGCGGAGGCGAGCATCAACGGTTTGTTCCGCTCGATCCAAAATTTGGGTAGCGGGGTGGGCGGCGCGAAAGAGGCAAATGAATCGCTGACGCACGAGCTCGAGGCGCTGCGGGACATGCTCAGCACGGCGAACGAACAGCAGATGGCCTTCAAGCAGAAGGTAGCGCTGCTGGAGCAAGCCTTGGATCGCGCGCGCAAAGACAACGAGCGAGAGCGCGCATTCCTGATCGAACAGCAGGATGCGTTCATCGTCACGCTGATGGACGACCAAGAGATCGTCTTGCGCGCACGAGAGAGCGATCTGGAAACGCTGCGCGGCCGCGTTGCAGAGTTCGAGCGGCGCGGGCCGTCCACGCTCGCGCCGCTGGCTGCCTCCGCTTCACTGCCGCCCGCGCGGGCCGAGCGCAGCTCGCCTTCCGCGGCCAGCTCGCCGGTCGCGTCGAGCGCGCCCTCGAGCTCAGCTTCCGATATCGAGCGCGCTGAACGCGCTGAGCTCGAGCGCACCGCGCAAAAGCTGGCCGAAGATCGCGAACGCGCTCGTGAAACCGTGCAACGCCTGCAAGCGCAGCGCGACGAAGCGCAAGGCGCCGTGGCGCGCATCAGCAAAGAGCGGGATGAAGCGCTGCAAGCGGTGCACCGCCTGAAAGCAGAGCTCGGTGGCCCACGTATCTCCACGCGCCCGCCGTCCGCTGAATCGCGCCGCGACTCCGCGTCGTTTCGAAGCCCGTCTTCACCGGGTGACCTCCTGACTCTGGACGGTCTGGAGATGGAAGCGCGCCTGACTCGCCCCGTCACTCCTTCGCAGCCGGGCTTCGCTGCCGCCAGCTCATCCCAGCCGGGCATGCCCGCGTCGAGCACCTCGCAACCCAGCTTGCCGCCCGTAAGCTCCAGTAAGCCCGCGATCAACAGCGTGCTCAGCCCGCCGCGCAGCAACCCGAACGCCGCGCCGCTGCCCACGCGCCTATCGCCGCCGCCGTCTCGACTTTCGCCACCACCACCCAAGAGGTCGCCGCCGCCCGAAGAGTTGCGACGCGCGCTGACCAATCCGCCCCTTTCGTCCACTTCCAGCAGTCGCCCGGCACTGAAGCAAAAGCCCGATCCGAGCACGCGTCCATTGGTCGGTTACTCGATGGGCAACGAAAGTGTCGAGACCGAGCACATCGAAGGCGTGCGCCTATCGTCGAAACCGCCGGGCAACAACAAGCGCTGAGCCCGCAATCCTCGCAGGATTGCCTCGTAGCCCTCGCCGCCGTGCTACGAGGGGCTCCGCATGAGCGCCCCTGCTCCGTTGACTCCAACCACGCCTGACACGCAAACCCCGGCGCTGCCGAATGCGCTGCCCCGCGCGGTGTTGGTGCGCGTGGTGTTGATCGTGGTGGCAGCGGTGGCGTCGGTGGTCGTCACGAAGCTCGCGTTGTTCGCCGCGGTCGCTACTTTGCTTGGCTTCGTGTCTTTGCCGAGCGGGCCTGTGCGCGCGGTGCGCGTCTCAAAGCTCGCGCTTGCGGTCGGCGCGGTGTGCGCCACCGTCGGCACGTTCCGCTTTTTGGTGCTGGAAGCAGTGCCCGGCATGGTGGAAGGCGGCACCACCGCGACCGAGCAGCGCGTCGTCTCGCGGCTGCGCGAAATCCTGTTCGCCGAGGACGCTTGGCGCAAAGACGCCTTTTACGATCCGGACGGCGATCACGTGGGCTCAGCGGGATTTTTGGGCGAGCTCAGCGCGGAAATCGGCGTGCGCGGCGGGAAGCGCGTCGAGCCCGCGGTGCTAGAAAGTTACCCCAAGCTGGTCGACACGCGGCTCGGACCCGCGGCAGAAGTGGGCGGGTATCTGATCCTGGTCTGCCTGCCCAAGAAGGGCGGCGGCTACACCGCGCAGCCCCAAGATGCGGTGGACGACGAGCGCGCGGAGCGCGAATTCTACGCTTATGCCTGGCCGGCTCAGCGCGGCCAAGGGCTGGATTTCGCTTATTTTCTCGACGAGCACGAACGCATTTTGCTCGCCGATAGCCGCGAAGCCGAACCGCGCCGTTTGATCGGCGTCGACGCGCCGCCCACTTGCGACGACATTTCTGCGCCGAGCACCCGTGCCGAATGGCGCGTCTGGCGTCATAAAGTGCCGCGCGCCACGCTGCCCTTCGACCACCCTGACTTGAACTGATGGACGCCGTCTACAAAAGCGATCTGAACCGCGACGTGGCTCCCGCAGCGCCGGGCGAGTTCGCGCCGCTCGAAATCGGACCGATGCGCGTCTGGCCGCCGGTCGTGCTGGCACCCATGGCCGGTGTCACGAACTATCCGTTCCGTTCGCTGTGCCGCCGCTTTGGTGCCGGCCTGTACGTGAGCGAGATGATCACCGCGCGGCCGCTCGTCGAAGGCAACCAGAAAACGCTGCGCATCGCCGACTTCGGCCCCGAAGAGAACCCGCGCAGCCTGCAGCTGTACGGCGTCGACCCGTACTACGTGGGTGAAGCCACGAAGCGCCTGGTCGGCGAAGGCCGCGTCGATCACATCGACATGAATTTCGGCTGCCCCGTGCGCAAAGTGACGAGCAAGGGCGGCGGCGCTGCCATCCCCGTGAAACCGCGTTTGCTAGCGGCAATCGTGCGCGCCTGCGTACAAAACGCGGGCAGCGTGCCGGTCACGATCAAGTTCCGCATGGGCATCCACGACGAGCTGCTGACGTTTCTGGACGCAGGTCGCGTCGGTGAGAACGAGGGCTGCCGTGCGGTCGGGCTGCACGCGCGCACGGCAGCTCAGTTGTACGACGGCGAAGCGCGTTGGAGCGCAATCGCGGAATTGAAGCAGGCCGTGCGCACCATTCCCGTGCTCGGCAACGGCGACATTTGGGAAGCTGAGGACGCGCTACGCATGATGCGCAGCACGGGCTGCGACGGCGTCATCGTCGGCCGCGGCTGCTTGGGGCGGCCTTGGTTGTTTCGCGACTTGGTCAGCGTGTTCGACGGGCGCGAGCCGGAGACCCCGCCGCTGCTCGGCGGCATTCGCGACATCATGCTCGAGCACGCCACCCTGCTCACGAGTTGGTTCGGCGAACGCAGCGCGATGCGCTCATTTCGACGCCACTCCACCTGGTACACCAAAGGCTTCCGCGGCTCGGCCGAGCTCCGACAACGGCTGATGCAGATCGCCACCTTGAGTGACCTGCACCAAGCCCTGGAGCAGATCGACGCGACGCAGCCGTTCCCGCCCACCGCAATGCGCGTGCCGCGCGGCAAAGGCTCGGGCACACAAGCCGTCAGCCTGCCCGAAAATTACCTCCTGGATCGCGATGACGCGACGCCGCCGGGCGCCGACGCTGAGGATGAATTTTCGGGGGGTTAGCCCACTTTTGTGACCGCGCGTGGCGAAAGGCGCCGGGGAGCGCCGGAACACAGCCGACACGAAGCGCACAAATGGCGCGCGGCACGTGACGATCGGCGGAGGCGAGTGTACCCTTCTGCCCGTCACGCGGTGAGCTTCAGACCAAGGAGCGAAACATGCGAGTGCCTCCCCCAATCAAGGAATTCTTGGCATGGCGTTGGGCCCCGTGCGTGGCGCTGACGGCAGGCTCGCTCGCGTTCGTGAGTCTGGCCGTGCTCGTGATTCCGAGTCAGTTCGATGCGGCGCGCAACGCCGACAGCGTCAGCGCGTTCGACCGCCCCGCGAGCGGCTCGCGCGCAATCTACGGCGCGTCACTCGCGCAGGGTGCGTCGCTCGCGCAGAACGCGGTGGCGCCACGCGCCGCAGAAGACGCGCCCCAGCCACGGCTGCGCGCGCAGCCAATCATGGCAGCCGTGCCGCAAGTGCGCGGCTTTTCGCCGCCGATCCAGCGCGCCGAGCCCGCGCCGCCGCCGCCCGCGGAGCTCATGTCACCGCCGCCGAGCACTCCCCCTGCCCCGCCCCTGCCTGCTGACGCCGTCCTAGCGCCGCCCGCTCCGGCGCCGGAACCAGACGCGCCTCACCGCGAGAACTGAGTCAGCGCGCTAGGGCGCTAGTCGTCACTGCCGCCGCGCCAGCGATCGGTCGCGCGGCGGTCGGCTTTCGTGGGCCGGCCGGCGCCACGCTCGCGCACCGCGACTCGTTCCTCCTTCGGCGGAGGCGGCGGCGAATGATCCTCGTACAGCGTGCGCGCTTCGGGCGGACCGAGCCGCTTGTCCGCAAGCTTCAGCACCTGCCACACGATGCTACCGCGCGGAGAGAAAGCGCGAATCTCGTCGCCCACGCGCAGTAAATGGCTGGAGCGCGCGAGCTCGCCGTTGACCCGCACATGGTTCGCCTCACACGCCTGTTGAGCGAGCGTTCGTGATTTGAACAGACGCGAAGCGCACAGAAAACGATCGAGACGTACGGAGTCAGTCACGGGAGTACGGCAGGTGGTTTCGACATCGAAGGCGCGCCCTCATCATGCCGCGACTCCTTGGCCCCGAGCAATACGCCGACGGCGACGGCGACTAGCCACGCGCTGACCAGGAGCGCCGCGACCTTCTGGGACGCGGGCACGAGCAGCGGCATCGGGCCGCCGTCGCACAGATAATAAGCGAACAGCACCGCAGCCAACGCAGCCGCAGCCAGGGACAGCGCTCCGAGACCGGCCAGCGCGTGGCGGCGCGCGCCGAGCAATGCGCTGACCACGCACAGCGCTGCGGCAATACCGATGGCGCCCGCGACGAGCGCCAACACCGCGTGCACACGGCCGAAGCGCTCCGAGGGCAGCAACGACACCAGCGCCAAGCACAGCACCGTGCACAACCCAAGCCCGCGCACCCAGGGCGCCGCACGGGACTCGAGAGCGAACCGCTGGGACACGATGCCGAAGAAACCCGCCAAGGCGCCCGCAAAAAACAACATGCCGGTTTGCGCCAATCCAGCGCCTAACGAATTCTTCACCCCTGACAGTGAAACCGGCTGTGTGAGATCACACAGAAAGTTGGCAAAGAAGCGGTGACCCCGCGCCTGTGGATCTAACCAGTTACCCCCTGGGTAGACCGCCATGGCGACCGCCATCAACCCTGCAAAAGCTAACAAACACAGCAGCATTCCCAACGCAATGCGGCGCTCCCAAAGCTGAGCCGCCCGTGCCGGCACAGGAACCCGTTGCTGATTGCGAGTCACACTCACACAGTAGTTTAGAGTCGCACCTGCTTTGCGCGCAAGCCGGTCACGAAACGGATTCGAAATGCGCAATGTGTCAGGCTAGTAGTCCGATGTTGCGCCGTCTCTTGGCTGATCCCGCGGATCCCGAATGGGACAAGAATGCCCGGAGCACGGAGGAGACACCCGAGCCACCGAGCACGTCTGGCGTATCACGCTCCTCGCATCCACCCATGATGCCGCGCTCGCCGCATCCGCCTGGCGTGCGGCGCTCTTCGCACCCGCCGCCCTTTTCGACGGACCGCATCGACACCACGTGGGTCGATCAGATTTTCAACCACATCCGGGTGGAAGGCAATCTCGCCCACGCGCGCTTCGGCGATCACACGCTGCGCACTGCGCTGCAGCCCGTGCTCAGCCTGGCTCATCACAAGCCCGTCGGCTACGAGGCGCTGCTGCGCGCTTATGACGCGGAGGATCGCTTGGTGTCGCCGCACCGCATGTTCCGCAAAGCGGGCGATGAAGCGATCGCGCTCGATCAAATTTGCCGCGCACTGCACGTGCAGAATTGTGTACTGCAGGGCGCAGATCAAAATTGGATCTTTCTGAACGTCAGCCCTGCGTTGATCTTGGAAGGGCACTCCACGCGCATGATTTTGCCGCGCGTTTTGGAGCGCTACGGCGTGCCCGCGCACCGCATCGTGGTCGAAATCCTCGAGACTTCGGCGTATGATGAGGAAAACCTGGCCCGCTGCGTGCAGTACTTTCGGGATCTGGGCTGCTTGGTCGCGATTGACGACTTCGGCGCGGGTGAGTCGAACTTCGAACGCATCTGGCGGCTCAAGCCGGACATCGTGAAGCTGGACCGATCCATGGTGGTGGAAGCTATGCGCACGCCACGCGTGCGCCGCATCCTGCCCGGCTTGGTCTCGCTCATCCACGAGGCGGGTTGTCTCGTGGTGATGGAGGGCTTGGAGACTGCCGAGCACGCCCTGATCGCCATGGAGAGTGATGTGGATTTCGTGCAAGGCTACTATTTCGGCGAGCCGCGCTCCAACCTGACGCCGGAAGAAGACTACCGCGCGATCTTGAATGATCTGTTCCAGTGCTTCCAAGAGCGCGTGCGCCGGCAGTCGACCAGTGAGCGCTCGGTGCTCGGCCACTATTCGAAGAAGTTCGAGGACGCCGCGACGTTGTTTCGCCTGGGCGGCGATGCTGACCAAGCATTCGCTGAATTCCTGGCGCTCGGCGGCGTGCAGCGCTGCTACTTGCTATCGGCCGAGGGCGTGCAGGTCGGGGCCAACCGCCGCACGCGCGAGGCGGCGCGCCGTTTGGACCCGCGCTACCTGCCCTGCGCTGACGCGGAGGGCGCCAATTGGTTCCGCAGGCCGTACTTCCGACGCGCCATCACCCAGCCGCTCGTCGTGCAGATTTCGCGGCCCTACCTCTCGATCGCTGACGCGCGCGCCTGCGTCACCTTCTCGATCGCCATCCCCGAAACCGACGGCGTGCGCGTGCTGTGCGCTGATTTGGATTGGGAGTCGTTCGCGCCGTGAGGCCGCGCCTGTTCTCGCTTACACGCCAGCCAAGAATTCGAGCGCGCGCCGGCTGGGCATGAAGAAGTAAGCCCCGCCGCGCACCTCCACCACGCGCGGCAGGTGACGTACGCGGCGCGCCGGGCAGCCTTGGATCGTGAAGTCGCTGGCCCTGAATGGCATTTCACGGTCCGCGCCCAGTAGCGGATCTGGATCGCTGCTGAGCCCGGCAAATGTTGGGTTTTGCGCCCAATTCGACTGCACGAACTCGAATTGACGGCTGAGGTTCGCATTGAAGCACAGAAAATGCAGCCCGCGTTCTTCCTTGGAGCAAACGTCGAGCAAGGCATCGAGATCGAACTCTTCGTCCACGGGTGGGCCATAGGCGCGCCCGCGGCGCATGATGCGATGCCGGGCAGTGAGCTCCAAGCGCTCTTGGCGCTTGTCCGCGTTTCTCGGGTCGCCGCTCGACTCCGGATCGTGGGGGACGGGCAGCGCCGTGTCCCGCGGGTTGGTGCGACGAATGTGCGAACCAATCGGACAGTGCGTGCCGAAGGAGTCATCATGCAGGCCGTACAGGAACGACTCTGAGTCGTGAGTCGTGGTCGGGCCGGGCGCGTTGGGAAAGCGCGTCAGTGGCGTGCCGTTCGGCCAACGCCCCACGAACTTCGACGCCAGCCACTCTCGGCCGGCGCGACCCGGCGGCGCATCCGGCACTGTTTGGCGCGCTTGCTCGATGTATTGCCAGAACGCCTGCACGTCTTGCGCGAGCTGCCGGAACACCAAATAGCTGCCATTTTTGCCGAAATCGTGGCTCTCTGGTCGGCCTTCGACCGAGCTCAACAGGTGCAACGGATCTGCGCTGGCCGGCACCTCAGGCGACATGGGCAGCTTGCCGTACGAGTTCTCGTAGCCGAGCAAGATCTCGCCCATCGCGATGACGTCGTCCGCGCGGTCGCGTGGCAGGCCGTCGAGTTGCGGGTTGGCGATGCCGTCGCGAAAGCCGAAGTGCTCTTTGCGGCGCGTTTGATTGGACGCCAGAGTATCCAGCTCTTTCACGATGCGCATGCCGTGGTCGCGGCACACTTGAGCGTCGATGAACTCTTGGATCTTGACCCAATCTTCCGGATCCGCGTCGCCCTCCCCCGCGAACAACGCCAAGAGTCCATGCACGGACTGGCCCGGGTTGCCCCAGGCCCAAGACTCCGGATCGCTCGGGCCGTCATCGCCCAAACGACGCGCACGGCTCGGCTCGTTCATGCCCTCCTGGAACGGCAACGCAAACCCGTTGAGCGTGCTCGCGCTGAGCCCGAACATACTCAAGCCCTCGTAGCTGAAGGCAATGTTGAGGCACAAGTCTTCCAAGAACGGCGGCGAGTGCGGGGCCGAGCGTCGGAACGTGCCGAATTGAAAAGCGTCTATCGTGCGGCTCAGCCAGACGCGCATGCGGCTGACATCCACGATCTCGAACACCACGTAGCGGGCTGCCGGCTTCTCACCGTAACCGCTCAGGATTAGCCCCTGAATGTCGCGAAATTCGAGTGGTTTCTTCATGGCAGTCGTAGCGCGTTCAAGTGATGCGCCGAAACCAGGCGCGCAAGTCGATCGCGCCCGGTGCGTGGTGTAGCCCGCAGCGGATCCAAGTGTTGTTGTTGAGCGCGGCGATGCTGAGCTCCGGATAGGCCGTGTAGAACACCTGCGTCGGGCGTTGATGGGCGCGGCTCCAGGCTTTGAAGCGCTCTTCGTCCGTGGCCCCCAAAAACACGAGCAACGCCGTGCGCGGGTATTGGTGCGTGCACACCCAAGCCAAATTCAGACCAACCGGCGCGCGGTCGACGAAGTCCCCCAAATAACTCTCCCAACTACTGTCGTAGTTGGTCAGGAACATCAGCCGCTGGTTGTCGTCGATCAGCAGCCACTTGGCGAAGTGAATCGATGGGATGCCACCCAATTGCCCAATGTCGTCGAAGTAACGCTTGGCCATGACGTCGATGTAGCCGTGCGCCGCAATCAGCACGGCCAGGCGATCCGCACCCTTCAGCGGCACGACGTGTGTCAGCGCATTTTGCAGCGCGTAGTCCTCGGTCGCCGCAATTTCGACGAAGCCTCGCTTGTCTTCGGCCGTCCAGGCCTCTTGCACGGCGCGCTGCTCGAACTGAGCGTCGGCCTTTTGCCAGCGCAGGATATTCTTCAACTGCTGCAGCGCGAGTGTCAGCAAGCCGAAGGACAGATTCTTGATCCACACCCAATAGCCCTGATTCAAGCTCGAGGTGCGCGCGGCCGCGCTGGGCAGGGGCGGCATTGGCGCATCGAGGTTCAGACCGGCGAGCAGTGGGTCGCTCGCGCTGCGCAACCGCACGTGCTCGCGCGCGGCGTGATACAGCTCACGCGGCGAGGCCTTGTGAGCACGCGAGAAGAAGTCCAAGAGCACGTCACGCAAGCGCTGCTCGAGCCGGATTCTGCGCAGATCGCGCTGCGTGTGCCCTTGGTAGGCGGCCGTCGCCAGCACCAAGTTGCGTTCCAGCGCCGCCGACAGCTCAGTGCTCGAAAGCCGCGGCCCGAAGCCGACGCAGTACTCGAACGCCGTCAGTAACTGCGCGCCGGCCGCATCCGACAACGCCACGAGGTGAGCTTTCCGCGCGGCCTGGCCGTCGTCTAGCTCGGTGTCGAAATTCGATTCGAGGATCAGCGTGGAGCCGTAAGCCGAGTCGGGCTTTTCCTCGAGCACAGCCAAGCGCGCGAAATGAATACCGAGCGACCCGCGCGCGAACACACGCGGCCGCGCGCCGGACCCCGGCAGCGTGTCATGCGCGAGCGCCTTCAACGCCCGGTGCAATGGCGCCAAATGAGCGGGCGCCACGACCCGAGCCACCACCGTCAGCGTTTCTTGACGCACCCATGACCTGGTAGCAAGGCTTTGGGTTTTCGCGCAACAGCCACTCTGCGCGTTGGGCGCTATTTCGCGCCGTGACTCGGCATTCGGCCAGCCGCTCGAGGCCTATTTCTTCGCTGCCTGACGCACGCGCGTAGTTGTTT
>FSTV01000568.1_pt1 | contig 13630 bp, 12 predicted proteins | sample 1636931 | NCBI WGS metagenome assembly FSTV01 (sample SAMEA3914816, study PRJEB12502) | metagenome | biome: forest; material: soil | place: USA | collected 2011-09-16 | depth 0.3 m | reverse complement strand
CCGCTGCTCGTGCCCGCGCTGCCACCACTCCCGCTGGTGCCTGCGTGACCGGCAGCGCCCGCGCTACCACTGGCACCGCTTGCGCCACCAGCGCCGCTCGTGTTCGACCCGCTGCTGCCGGCAGTGCCGGAGCCGCTCGCGCCGCCGTTGGGCAGGATCACTAAGCCCGCAGTACCCGCGGACGACACTGAGCCCGAGCTGCCCGCAGTGGACGTCGCGCCGCCGCCGCCCGAAGAGTCATCCGACCCCGCGGCACAGCTCAGCGCCAGACCCATGGACAACGACAACGACAGCAACCCACGCAGCGAACGAAGCTCCATGGCTACCGATTATCATTCGCGTCACCCAACGCCAGCGAAACCGTGGTCAAAATCCGAGATTTACTACCAAATGCAGACGGATCTCAAGCTGCGTCATGCTCATTCTTCGTCTCGGGATCCAGCTTTCTCGACGCGACGAGTCACGTCAAACACGCGCTGATTCACTACCAAGACAGCACGCCAATCGCGCGCAAAGACAGCATGGCGCCGACGCGCGGCGAGCGATACGCGACACCCAAGCCGTCCACTTCGAAGTCGTGATGCTCGAGCGTGCCGAGCGCCGACGCACTGAGCTCCCAACCCACAGGACCCGACACTTCCGCCAAGGATAGTTCGACTGGAACCGCCAACCAGGATCGACTGCGGCGCTGGTTGACGGTGAAGCCCTCGGCTTGCGCGGTGACCACTCCAGCCAGCAGCCCCGAGCACAAGTCGAAGCGCAACGAGTCCGCGCGCAGTAGCGCAAAGCAGGTGCGCGCGGTGCCGCTCAACAACGACTCGTGCACGCTTCCAGGGTCGAGCACTAGCGATTGCGTCGGATTCCAGAGCACACCCAGACCAACGCGCACGCGCGCTACGTCCAAACCGAGCTCACCGCTGAACGCAGGCGAGACCGGACGCAGCACGCCAATCAGCGCGGCCGCGCCAACCTCGAGCGTGCTCTGCACGTGCACGCCCGAGTGCGCCGATGGGGCCGGCTCGGTGAACGGGTTTTCGACTTTTGGCGGAGGCGGAGCCGGCGGCTTCGGCGGTTCTGGCTTCGGCGGCGCGGGCGTGCTCTCCGGCTCCGAATCGAACAGCAGCGCGAGCGTGACGGCGCTGGCCTGCGCTAGCGCTGCGCAACTCGGGCCGTGCCCTTCCAACACGCGTTGGCTCTCGCCGTTCGGTCCGCCGTGAATGATCGCCGTGTAGGTATCCGGTGTGCGCGTGAACGCCACCGCGTAGCTTACGCTACTCGAAGCACCCGCGCGCCCGCGAATGCTGGCGATGCGCGCGGCGAGACTCGCGGCGTCCGGGCAATCCTCGGCGCCTGGCCCGCGCTCGACACTCAGCGGCTCGGAACCTTGCGCGCGCGCACTGCCAGCGAACGCGAAGAGTGCGCCCAGCACGAGAACCCAGCGTAGCCTGCCGCGCATCTGAAACTTCGCGGCTCATTGTCGCGACTCCGTCCGGAATGTCCACCGACGTCGCGCAATTTAGCGACGCTGCACGCGAGGCCCGCCCTCATGTAGGTGCGGGCCAGTCGGCTCGCCGCCCGCACACGCGGGAACTGAAAGGCCGCGCTTCACGGAAGCCCAAGAACGCCGTTTAAATCCGCGGTCGCACTCGGAATTTCTGATCCTTTCGGCCCATGAGCCCCCACTCACCCCTAAAGTGGTATTATTTCATGACTTGGTCTCGGTCACCGAGCTCGAGGGCGGCATTGCCAGTGCCCCCGGCTCGAGTCCGGCCCGCGCCGCGAAGGTCATGATCAGCACGCCCCACCCAGATTTCCGCGCTCTTTACGACGCGCACTTCGACTTCGTGTGGCGCTCCCTGCGCCGCCTCGGAGTGCGCGAGCCGGACGTGCTGGATTTGGCTCAAAAAGTCTTTCTGACCGCACATTTCAAGCTCGCCGAGTTCGAAGGCCGCTCGCTCGTTTCTACCTGGTTGTTCGGCATCGCGCAGCGCGTCGCGAGTGACTACCGGCGCTCCGCGCTGATCCGGCGTGAGGTGTCGACGGACAACGCCGAGCTCGAAGCCGTTGCCAGCTGGCATGAAGATTTTTCGGCCGAGAGTGACGCACGTCGGCGCGCCCGCGCCGCGGAGGCCATCCTCAACAAGCTGCCCGAGCCGCAACGCACGGTGTTCGTCTTGTTCGAGTTGGAAGAAATGTCCGGACAGGACATCGCCACCCTGCTCAACATCTCTGTCGGCACAGTCAGGTCGCGGCTTCGGCTGGCTCGCGACGCCTTTCGCCGTGAAGTCAAACGTCTCTCGGCAATCGATGCCAGCGGACGAAAGGAGGCAGTCTGATGGGCGACCCTCAACGATTGCTGAGCAGCATCACTGACAGTGACGACTTGGAGCGCGAGCTCCTAGCCAGCATCAAGAACGCAAACCCGCCGCTCGGCGCCAAGGACGACGGCTGGGCGCGTCTGTCCGCGCAAATAGCCGCGGTGGCCTTGGTCGGTACGGCACACAGCAGCGCGGCGGCAAGCAGCGGCGTCGGCGCAGCAGGGCACGGCGCAGCAGCTGCCGGCGCAGCGGGCACGGGCGGCGCCGTTGCACCGCTCGCACTGAAGCTGCTGAGCAGCAAAATTGCTCTCGCTTTGGCCGTTTCCGGCGTCGCCATCGGCGCGTCAGCGGTCTGGGTTCATTGGTCGGGTACTCAGCACACGGCGCCCATCGGCGCGCCCGCAGTCAGCGCGCGCGCGCCGCAAGCCGCTCCGAAGGCGGACCTCGCAGCAGCACTCGCCGCACCCGATCCAGCGCTGCAACTGGCGCCCGCGCTGGATCCCTCCGGCGCGAAGCAAGCGCCCACGCCCAGCGCAGATCAAAAGCGCAAAGACATGCTCAGCGCGGAAAGCGCAATGCTCACCGAGGCACGCGCGTACCTGCGCAACGGGGACGCCAACGCGGCCCAACAAACACTCAACAAGCTGCGCTCGAAATTCCCCAAGGGCGTGCTGCGCCAAGAGCGTGAAGTGTTGACGATCGAGGTGCTCTCGGCGCGTGGTAACAAAGGCGCAGCGCGGCGGCGTGCGCAGGCCTTCATCGCGGCCTATCCAGAGAGCCCGCACAGCGCGCAGTTGAGTCGTTTCGCGGATGCTCCGTGAAGTCGGGACCGTGCTGTGCGCGGGCCTGTTCTGTGCGGCGTGCGACTCGCGCCTGACCAGCGTCGGCTCGTGGACTGACTCTGGGCACTACCTGGAGGCCGAAAGCGGCGTGCTTTCTGGGGGCTTCGAAATCGGCACAGACAGCGCCGCTTCGGCCGGTCGCTACATAGCGCCGCCATTCGGGGTGGAATCCGATAAGGAAGCGGGCTCGGCGCGAGCCGAGTATGACTTCATCGTGCGCACGCCCGGCACGTACCGAATCTGGGGACGCATCCGCTCGCCCACCGCAGAAAACAACCGCTTTTGGGTGAAGGTGGACGATCTTGCCTGGGTCCAATGGCGCATCAGCGTGGGCGACATTTGGTACTGGGACGCGATTCACGACAACCGGAACTACGGCATCCCCGTGAACTACGAGCTGGGTGCCGGCCCGCACCACATCACGATCGCCAATGATGTGGACGGCGTCGACCTCGACCGGCTCTATTACACGTCGGATCCGAAAGACGTGCCCCCGGGTAACGACACGCCCTGCAACCCGCCTCACTCGATCGAGATCGTGGGCGTTTGCCAGCCAAGTTGCGGTAGTCAGGGCGGAAATCAGTGCGGCGCCATGTGCGCTGGCCACAATCCGTTCAAGGCGTACGACTGCCCGGCGTGCTGCATCATTCCATAGTCGGGGGTTATCGCACCCTGGCGGCCAGCCGTGCTCTGAGGCTGAAGCTTTCCACGAGCCGAGAAAAGGTGGCAAAAGGAGGCGAAATAAAGAGATCGTGCGAGCCGTACTTGCCCACGAACCAGACAACATGACTGAACGCCGCATCGTAGGTCTTGCCTTGCTGGCCCTAGGCGCCGCCGCCTGCACGGGGAACATCAGCGGCGACCCGCTACACGGGCCCGGTGCCATGGGGGCCGCCGCTGCGCCGGGCAGTGTGGGCTCGGGCGGCGCAGGCAGCACGCCTGTGGGCACCCCCGGCGGCGGTGCGAGCTCCAGCACCATGACGCAGAGCTTCAACTGCAAGGCGGGCACGGTCGACCCGGGCCCCTCACCAATGAAGCTGCTCTCTCGCTCGCAGTACCTGAACAGCGTGAGGGACCTGCTCGGCACGGTGCCGAATCTGGATACCGCGCTCGGCGCGAGCGCCAATGCCTCCGCGTTCGGCCTCGTACAACCGGACGTCGCCCAGGTGGATGTCGAGAACTACGGCAACGCGGCCAAGGTGATTTCCGCGGCCGTCGTCGGCACTGCAGCCACGCTGAATACGCTGGCCCCGTGCGCGGCCAACGCCGTCAAACGTGACTGCGCAAAGACCTTCGTCACTACGTTCGCGGCACGCGCATACCGCGCGCCGATGACAGACGTCGCGGACATCGAACAGCACTTGAAGCTGTTCGATGTCGGCGTAGCGGTCAGCTACGCGCACGGCATCGAGCTGCTGCTCCAGGGCATCCTGCAAGCGCCGCGCTTCCTGTACCGCGTGGAAATCGGCACCGGTGAAAAGGTCAGCACCACCGCCGTCAAGCTCTCCCCCTATGAGCTGGCCGCACGCTTGTCCTACTCGCTGTGGGACACCTTGCCGGACGCCAAGCTGACGCAAGCGGCCAGCGCAGGTTCGCTCGCCACCAAAGACGCCATCGCCGCCCAATTGACCTGGATGCTCCAAGATCCGAAGGGCAGCACGCTCGTGCGTCGCTTCCTGGAGAACTGGATGCAGCTGCCCGCGTTGAACGGCGCCGTGAAGGACGCCACGTTGTTCCCGCAGTGGACCGCTTCCTCCCTGAAGGCCTCCATGGGTGACCAAGCGCGCGCCTTCTTCGACGACGTGCTCGCCAACCAAGGTGGCAAGTTGAACGCGCTGCTCACCTCACCCACGGTGTTCGTGAACAAGGATCTGGGCAAGTACTACGGCATGACCGGCGGTGACACGTTCACCTCCATTCAACGCGCGGACGGCACTATCTCTGGCATGCTGACGCTGCCGGCGTTCTTGGCGCTCGAAGCCAAGCCCAACGAGAGCTCGCCGATTTACCGCGGCAAGTTCGTGCGTGAGCAAATGCTCTGCCAGATTCTGCCCGCACCGCCGGCCAACATTCCCAAAGCGCCGGACGTCACGCCCGGCGTGTCGACTCGTGAACGCCTGAAAGAGCACGAGACCAACGCCTCGTGTTCCGGTTGCCATCAGCTGATGGATCCGATCGGCTTCGGCTTCGAGAACTACGACGCCATCGGCCAGTACCGTACGACTGACGGCTCCGCGGCGGTCGACGCCAGCGGCGAGCTGATCGGCACGAACGAGATCGACGGCAAGTTCACCGGGGTCGCTCAGCTCGGCCAGAAGCTTGCCTCCAGCGAAACGGTGCGCCAATGCATGGCGCGCCAATGGTTCCGGTTCGCGCTCTCGCGCTTCGAGCAAAGCGTAGACGACTGTTCGATGCAGGGCTTGGTCAGCGCCTTCGAAGCGGCTGGCTCCGACCTCAATGCCCTACCCAAAGCGATCGTGCAGAGCGACGCATTCGTTTACCGTCATCCCGTGGACTCGGAGATCCCGCAATGAATCCCAAGCAGCCGATTGACCACCGCACCGCACTCAGCCGCCGCAAGCTCCTGGGTGGCCTCGGCGCGCTGACTGTCGCCATCACGAGCCCGATCTGGCGCACGAGCACCGTATTCGGCGCGGATACCAAGGTCGCCGCGGCACGGCGCTTCATCGGCGTTTTCTCGGCCAACGGCACGATCCAGAAGGATTTCTTTCCGCAGGGCGCCGCGAGCGGCGCGCCACTCACCCTGGGTCGCATCCTGGCGCCGTTGAAGGACCACGTCTCCAAGATGATGGTGCTCAAGGGCGTGCACATGAACTCGACCGTGCAGAACGTGCTCGGCACGGACGCGGCCGTAACGGACAAGCCCGGCGGCCCGCACATGAAGGGCCCCGGCGCCATGCTCACCGGCGGTTCGCTGCAGGCAGGCAGCTTCACCGGCTCCGGCGGTCCTGCCGGCTACGCCGATCGCATCTCGGTCGATCAAGCGATCGCCAACCGCATCGGTACGAAGGACACCTTCCCGTCCTTGGAATTCGGCCTGCGCATTCAAGGCCAGGAGCCGCTGCGCGTGATCTCGTACCGCGGCGCGAACATGCCCAACACCGCGGTGGACGACCCGCTGCAGATGTACACGCGCATTTTTGCGAACGCGAACCTGTCCAGCGCGGATCTGCAGAAGCTGATTGCAGACAAGAAGAGCGTGCTGGATTTCTTGGCGGCGGATATCGGCCGCCTCGAAACGCGCGTCAGCTCCGAAGACAAAGCCCGCCTGGACGCGCATTTGACGAGTATTCGCAGTGTGGAACAGCAGCTCACAGCGACGGTGCCCAGCTGCACGCCACCCGCGATGCCGCCCAAGGCGGATCCGGAAGCGATGGCGAACTTCCCGACCAACGCCAAAATGCAGATGGACTTGATGCTGCTCGCACACATTTGCGGGCTGACCAAGGTCTCCACGCTGATGTTCGGCAACGCGGATAGCTGGCAGCACTACGACTGGATCGGCGTGCCAGAAGAGCATCATGAGCTTTCGCACTCCGGTGACAGCGACACCGTGAACAACGAGAAGCTGGTCACGATCAACATCTGGCACTCCCAGCAGATGGCCTACATGATGGACAAGCTGAAGGCGACCACCGAGCCTGACGGCACCAACATGCTGGACAACACGCTCATGCTCTGGGGCAATGAGCTCGGCGTGGGCAATACGCACACGTACAAGGACATTCCCTGGGTGCTGATGGGCGGCGCTGGCGGCTACCTGAAGACGGGCCGGTACATGCAATACCAGGATCAGCCGCACAACAACTTACTGGTCTCCGTGATGAACGCGATGGGCTTCGACGACGTGAAAACGTTCGGTATCCCCGGCGTGTGCACCGGCCCGCTCGGTGGCTTGACCGCGTAACGCTGGACTAGCTCGTTTTCCCGATTTTTTGCGGCAAGCGCGTGTGCACCAAGTTCCCGTCGGACAAGCGTCCGACGAGGAACCAGGTGCGCATGACGCCCTTGCCCTTGACCGAGATTTCGCCGCGCGGCGTCAGCTCGTACATCTCTTTGAGCAAGCCGCGCGTTTCGTCGGTGACGTGAATCATGCCCGGCTCGCTGTGGGATTCCATGCGGCTCGCCGTGTTCACGGTGTCGCCCCACACGTCGTAGATGAACTTGCGTTTGCCGATCACGCCGGCGACGACCGGCCCGGTGTGGATCCCGATCCGAATGCTGAGCTGCTCACCGAACTCGACCCCGAATTGCGACGCGCGGCGCTGCATGCCTAGCGCCATCTCGGCGATCATCTGGGCGTGGTCGTACTCGTGACTGTGTAGCCCGCCCGCGACCATGTATGCGTCGCCAATAGTCTTGATTTTCTCGAGCTTCAGCTTGTCGGCCAAGTCGTCGAAGCTGGAGAAAATCCGATTCAGGCGATCCACGAGCTCGACCGGGGTCACGCGCTCGGACATCTTGGTGAAGCCGACGATGTCCGCGAACAGCACCGATACTTTGGCAAAGCCGTCAGCAATCGGCCGCTGACCGCGCTTCAAGCGCTCCGCGATGCTGGCGGGCAGCACGTTCAAGAGCAGCTCTTCCGCGCGCGCTTTCTCCGCGGCGAGCGCTTCGACTTGTTCGTCGATCAAGCGGCGTTGCAGGAAGCTTTGGCGCGCTTGGCGTTCGAGGCGATAGGCGACCAAGGCGCCAATGCCGCCTAACGACAGCAAGGTACTGGAGATGGATAGGCTCACCTGCAGCGGTGAATGCGCGATGAAGTGATCCAAGACCGCGTACATCACCAAGGTGGCTAGCGTGTACGCCAGCTGCGCGGCCACGCTCAAGCGCGCCACGAACGGCCCGAGCGTGACGAACGCCACGGCGAAGGACGTATACAAGAAGTAGCCGCTACCGCCGGCGATGGCACCGATGTACAGCACCACGAAGCTCGCGCACACGCCGTACACGAGCATCATCGCCTGCCCGAGTGAGAGCAGGTACGTGGAATTGATCAGCCAAAAAGCGAGCGCCGAGGCAGGCCCAAATACGCCGAAGCGGATCGCCCACGCGCGATCCCTCACCTGCGGCACGACCAACGCGTCGTGCACGCTGAAGGCCAAGAACGTCAGCGACGCCAAGGCCACGCTGAAGCTCAAGAAGCGGCGCAGCGGCTCCAAGTTGTCGACCCGGAACGCCCGCTCCAGCGCCGGCTCGGCAAACCTGCCGCTCCAATCCAGCCGCGGCCGGTTACTCTGCGCGGCTCGTTCCGCGTCACTCAGCTCGCTCACGGGGCGCATGCTACAGTGTTTACGGCCCTGTAGCCTCGCCAGCGCGGACGATTTGACACGACGCCGCTCTGCTGAAGGACCGACTCATGCTTCGTTACGCTCCAGCAGCGCGTAGCCCAAGCCACCGTCGGCCCGATCGAGCCAACTCGCCGGCATCAAGCGGAACAGCAGAGACCAGGGCCAGGGCGGCCGCCGACGAATGCGCGCCGCTTCCGCGCGAATGCTGATCTTCTGCAGCGGTCGGAACCCGAATTTGCCGAAAAAGCCGAACCAATCGGGCGCGCTGAACAGAAACGGCGCGGCCTGCATCTTCTTGCGCCAGCTCGGACGATGACGCCGTGCTTCGGCACTGTAGTAGTCCTGAATCCAATATCGAAGCGCCGGTTCGGCGTGCACATCCTCGGCCAGGCGCCCCGCTTCGTCGTCGGATAGGTAGTTGATGACCCCCTCGGTGATGACGAGTACCGAGCGCGCGCCGGCCGCGACTCGCGCCAAGAGCGCGCGCCGCGCCGCTCGATCCGCGAGATCGATGTCGACACGCTCGAGCCCACACACGGGTTGCTCGTGCGCGAGCTTGGCGTTCTTGAGCTCGATCACGCTCGGAAAGTCGGCCTCGACCCAACGCAGCGAAGTCGGTAGCTTCATGCGGTACGGGCGGGTGTCGAGCCCGGCGCCAAGGTTCAACACCGTGTCTACGCCGCGCTCGATGGCTGCTGAGATCAGGCGATCGATGGCGCTCGTGCGCACCACCATGATGAACGCCATCGTGCGCGCACCACCCAAAGATTTGGCGATTTGCGCGCCTTTTTCCCCGACTAGAACGCGCGCCAGCGGATCTTGAAACACGGCGTCCGGGCGTTCGCTCTCGAGCGCACGAAAGCTGGCGACCCAGAACGCCGTGTCGCTCACATGCTCGATCTCGCCGCTCATGAGGTCTTGCGCGAGGACTCTGCTTCGGGCTCTTCGGCGCCGGCCTTGGCCAGGCCCTTCAATTGTACGGAGTGTGCCGCGCCGTCGTGCATCAGCCGAAGGACCTCGGTCAGCTCATTGGGGGCGAGTTGATTGTTGGGCAACGTGAAACGCGCCAATGGCGGTTCGCTGCCGAAGTAGCCGACACCGCAGCTCGCGTGAATGGTGCCGATGGGCGTGAAGCGGCCGTCTTCGAAAATCTGAAGCGAGATGCGCCAGGCGCCTTGCTCGATCAGCTCCCGGCAATGCCGACAGCGCGCGCGGCCCGAAGAGGCACGCTCAGCACGTAAGATGCGGCACAAGCGCCCCTGCGCCACGCCAGCGCGAGCCAACTCCTCCAGGCGCGCTCGCTCTTTGCCCGAAACCGAGCTTTGCTCGAGGACGGGCAATAGGGCCTCGGGCCGAGCGCAGGCTGCGCACGGCACGTGAAACCAAAACATGGCGTCACCTTCACCGTAGGCATTGGGCAGCGCTTCGCCGAAGCGTTCGTCGCCACGTGCGATCGCTTGGCCGCAGACCCGGCATTTGGCGCGCCCGGTGGACGCACGCTCGATCACGGAGGGCATATTCGAGATTTTGGCGGAGGCGCGCCCCAGGGGTCAAGTTCGCGGCACGGTGGTAGCCTTCCGGCCATGAGCGAGCCCGAAACTGAGCCACGCCCGCCCGCGAACGGCGCCCTGGAAAGCGTGCTGCGCGGTCAGCCGCGTGACGTGGATGGCTTCACGGTGTCGCGCGTATTGCCCTCGCTGACGCGCAAGCACGTCGGCCCATTCACGTTCTTCGATCACTTGGGGCCGAGCGAGCTGCCGGCCGGGCGTGGCTTGGACGTGCGCCCGCACCCGCACATCGGCCTGGCCACCGTCACCTATGTGGTCGAAGGCGAAATCATCCATCGTGATAGCTTGGGCTTCGAGCAGGCGATTCAGCCCGGCGCCGTGAACTGGATGACGTCCGGCCGCGGCATCGCCCACTCCGAGCGCACGTCCGCGGAGCTGCGCAAGACCGGCTCGCGCTTGCACGTGGCCCAGCTGTGGGTCGCGCTTCCCCAATCCCACGAAGAGATGGAGCCCGAATTTCACCATCATCCGGCCGACACACTGCCGGAATTCTCGGTCGGTGGAGCGCGCGTTCGGCTGCTCGCGGGCAGCGCGTACGGCCACACCTCCCCCGTGCGCATTTTCTCCCCACTGTTCTACGCGGAAGCCACGCTGCCCGCCGGAGCTTCACTCAGCTTGCCTGAAGGCCACGAGCAGCGCGGCGTTTACGTGTTGAGCGGCGCGCTGAGCTGTGACGGCAGCGCGCTCGAAGCACGCGCGCTCGGGCTCTTCAATCCGGGTGGCACCCCCAGCGTGCGCGCCGAAGCCGAAGCCCGCATCCTGCTGCTCGGCGGCGCGCCGCCCGACGGCCCGCGCTACCTAGAATGGAACTTCGTCTCCAGCTCACGCGAGCGCATCGAGCGCGCCAAAGCCGACTGGAAAGCCGGGCTGTTCCCGAAGGTGCCGGGGGATGACGTGGAATTCATCCCGCTGCCGGAGTCAATCAAGCGCTGAGCCCTGACGGTTACTGACGCAACACCCGCAGTGCATCCGCCCAACGCGCCAGCTCATCCAGCATCACCACGCTGGATTTCTCGAGCGCCTCGGAGCCTTTGAAGACGCCGTTTTCCATGAGCTGCGCGAAGAACGTGATCGTGACGGCTTCGGGAATGGGCATCACCTTGAGCGTGACGAGCGGCTGCTTCAGCTGCTGGGCGGCGCGCATGCCCCCAGAAATGCCGCCGTAGCTCACGATGCCCGCGGCCTTGTAGCCCCACTCGTAGAACAGGTAGTCGAGCGCGTTGAGCAGCGCTGGCGCGAGGCAGAAGTTGTATTCGGGCGTGACGAACACGAACGCATCCGAAGCCTTGATGCGGGCGCTCCAGGCCTTGGTGTGCTCGTTCTCGTATTCGCCCAGGCGCGGGTGCTTGGGTTCGTCCAAAAGTGGCAAGCCGATTTCCTTGAGGTCCAGCAGGTCCACCTCGAACTTGCCGTGGCGTTTGGCCTGCTCGAAAAACCACTGCCCGATGGGCAGGCCAACACGGCCGGGGCGCGTGCTGCCGATGATGACGCTCAGTTTGCTCATCCGGTTTTCCTAGCACTTGACAGCCCCAACGGAGGGACCATTTTGGCGCCCGTAACCCGGGAAGAACCATGAGCGAAGCCACCACCCACTCCTTCAAAGCCGAAGTCAGCCAAGTCCTGCACTTGGTCGTCAACTCCCTGTACAGCCACAAGGAGGTGTTCCTGCGGGAGCTGGTATCCAACGCTTCTGATGCGCTGGACAAGCGCCGTTTCGAATCCGTCACGAACGCGGAGCTGGCCGCCACTGGTGAGCTGAAGATTCAGATCAGCACTGACCCAGTCGCCGGCACGCTGACGATTTCCGACAACGGCATCGGCATGAACGCAGCTGAGCTGGAGCAGAACTTGGGCACCATCGCCCGCTCTGGGACGCGTGAGTTCCTGAACAAGCTGGCCAAAGCGCGTGAAGCGAGTGACCAGGGCCTGCAGCTGATCGGCCAATTCGGCGTCGGCTTTTACAGCGCGTACCTGGTGGCTGACCGCGTGGACGTGATCACCCGCCGCGCCGGTGAAGAAACCGCCCAGCGCTGGAGCTCGGACGCGCAGGAGTCGTTCACCATCGAGCCGGCCACGCGCGCGGAAGCGGGCACCACGCTCATCCTGCACGTCAAGCCGGAGCAGAAAGAGTTCCTGGAGCCGAGTCGCTTACGGGAGCTCGTGCGCCGCTACTCGGACTACATCGGGCACCCGATCGAGATTGGCATGCCAGCGAAAGAGGCGCCCCAAGAAGCTGAGCCGGGCGGGCTCAGCTTCGAACGCGTCAATCAGGCCAGCGCGCTCTGGCAACGCACCCCGACCGAGGTGACGGAAGAGCAATACACGGAGTTCTACAAACACCTGACGCACGACTACGAAGCGCCGCTCGCGCATCGCCACTTCAAGGTCGAAGGCACGCAGCTGTTCGCCGGCCTGTTGTTCCTGCCCAAGCGCGCCCCGTTCGATTTGTATGACCCAGCGGCCAAACACGGCATCCGCCTGCACGTGCGCCGCGTGTTCGTCATGGATGATTGCGCGGAGTTACTGCCGAACTTCCTGCGCTTCGTGCGTGGCGTGGTGGACAGTGAGGACTTGCCACTCAACGTCTCGCGCGAAATCTTGCAGGATTCCAAGCTCGTGCGCGTGATCAGGAAGCAGGTCGTGAATCACAGCCTGTCCATGATCGAGGACCTGGCCGGCAAGGACGCCGCAGTGTTCGCCAAGTTCTGGGCTGACTTCGGCGCGGTGATCAAGGAGGGCCTACACTTCGAGAGCGAGCACCGGGATCGCATCGCCAAAATCGTGCGTTATGAGTCCTCTACGCAGGCTGGCTTGGTCAGCCTGGGCGAATACCTCACGCGCATGAAAGACGGGCAGAAGGCCATCTACTACGCCACCGGCACGTCGCGCGCGCTGCTTGATTCCAGCCCGCACTTGGAGGCGCTCAAGAAGCGCGGCTATGAGGTGCTGTTCATGACGGACGGCGTCGATCCGTTCGCGGTCACCAGCCTGCAGGAGTTCGAAGGTAAGCCGCTCGTTTCCGCCATGGACGAGAATCTGGATCTCGCCGACGAAGATCTGAGCGAAGAGCAAAAGGCGGCCGAGGCTGAGCAGAAGAAGCAAGCCGAGCCGCTGGTGGAGCGCTTCAAGGCCGTGCTCGCGAGCAAGGTCGGCGAGGTTCGGCTGTCCACGCGCCTGACGGATTCCCCGGTGTGCCTGGTGATTCCAGACGGTGGCATCGCCCCACACATCGAACGGCTGATGATGGCCCGGCAAATGGGCATGCCGGCACAAAAGCGGATCCTGGAACTGAATCCCGGTCACCCGCTGATCCAAAATTTGGAGCGCCGCGATCGCGAAGATCCGAGCAACGTGTCCGCGTGGATTGAGCTGCTCTACGATCAGGCATTGATCGCCGAAGGCTCGCCACTGGAGAACCCGGCCGCCTTTGCGCAGCGGCTGACCTCGCTGCTGACCAACGCCAGCAGCCCGACCTGAGCAGCGCGCGCCGCGCGAAACGGGCGGGCCGGAGCGCGCCTTGAACAAATACTCACGGCCGCTTACAGCGACAACGGAGCGCGGCGCGGTGTGGGCCCTACATGGTTCATTTG
>FSTV01000602.1_pt1 | contig 19549 bp, 17 predicted proteins | sample 1636931 | NCBI WGS metagenome assembly FSTV01 (sample SAMEA3914816, study PRJEB12502) | metagenome | biome: forest; material: soil | place: USA | collected 2011-09-16 | depth 0.3 m | reverse complement strand
GGATTTCGTGCTGCTCGTCTCGCTCTGGGTGTCAGCGGGTTGAGTATTCCGGCGTTTGCATTCCCACCTCCTCCAGCAGCTGCAGCGGCTCCGGTTGCGCCCGCGCCCGCGGCGCCAGCGCCCGCGCCCGCGGCGCCAGCACCCGTGACGCCTGCTCCGGTCGCGCCCCCCGCGCCTCCCGCAGCGACACCTGTTGCGCCCGCGCCCGTTGCGCCTGCACCCGCCGCTGTCGCGCCCGCTGCGCCGCCTGCCGCGCCCGTCGCTCCAGTGAGCGTCGGACCGGAGCAGCCAGGGCCAGTCGTCAACGGATCGCTGCCGGAGTTGTCGTCGAGCGCTGCACCGGATGCCGCAGCGGACGAAGCGCCCGCAGCCGACGAAGATTGGTACGACGCGTTCGACGTGCGCCTGTTTGCGGACGCGTATTTCAACTGGAACTACAACGCGCCGAAGGCCAGCGTGGGCCAAGCGCTGACCAGCGGCAACGACGTGATCCGCGCGTTCGATTCGGCCAACGGTTTCTCGTTGGCGTGGGCGGGGCTCGATATTTCGCACGCCGCCGAACCGATCGGCGGCGCGCTCTCGCTCCGCTTCGGCCCAGCCGCGCGTCGTTACAATTCGAGCTGCGCGGGCACGTGTGATGCTGGCTACGGGCTCGAGAACGTGAAGCAAGCGTACGCTTCGTGGCGGCCCGGTGGTGACGGTAGCAAGGTGACCATCGACTTCGGCAAGTTCGACACCATCTTCGGCGCCGAAGTCGCCGAAAGCCAAGACAACATCAACTACACGCGCGGCGTGCTGTACTGGCTCGGACAACCGGCGTTTCACACTGGCTTTCGCGTCAACGCGGAGCTGAGCAAGAATCTGACGTTGCGCGCTTTGGTCGTGAACGGTTGGAACAACACGGTCGACAACAACAGCGGCAAGACCTTCGGCTTGCAGGCCACGGTGCATGTGCCGCGCGCTGACGGCCACGACTGGCTTGCGGCTTCTGCCGGTTATTTGGGCGGCCCGGAGCGAAGCGACGTGGGTGAAGTGACGTGTGGCGCGGGCACGGTGTTCGACGCCACGAGTCCAACCGGGTGTTCTGCGGCTGCTCAAGGCGTCTCCGCCCCAACCACCGGCACCGTCGACCGCCCGAGCAACAACACCAAGGGCTGGCGTCACTTCGTCGACTTGGTTGTCACCTCGGAGCCCACGGACGAGCTGCACTTGGTACTGAATGGGGATGTGGGCGTGGAGGCGCAGCGAGACGAGCCGGTCACGTCCACGCACTTTACGTCGCATACCTGGTACGGCGGCATGCTCGGTGCTCGCTACCTGGTGCTGCCGACCTTCGCGCTGGCTGCTCGTGGCGAGGTGTACCGTGACAAAGGCGGCATCACCACCGGCTCGGTGAACGGCATCGCGATCAAGGATACTTGGATCAGCACCGGCACGCTGACCATCGACTACCTGCCTGGTAAGAACCTGCTGGTTCGCTTGGACAATCGCCTGGATCACTCCACCAAAGAAATCTTCCCCAACGGGCTGCACAGCCTGAAGGGCAATCAGTTCACGACTACGCTCGGCGTCGTCGTCACGACGAACTGAGGGCTCCTCTTCTCAACCGCCATTTTGGCGCTAGGCTCGCCTGCATGTCTTCCCCACTCCGCACTCGTGATCTGGAGGACGTCATCGACGCCGTCGTCGAAAGCTACGACGGTCCCGAAGAGATCAACAACCTAGAGAGCGCCGCGTTGCCCAACAAGCGCGCGGTGGTTCAGGCCTACAATCACCTGAAGCCCGTCATCTACATGGGTTTCTACAGCCAGCGCTCGCTGACACGCAGCAACCTGCGCTACGCGCTGAGCGAGCACCTGTACCCCGCGTGTGAAATCCTGGTCGATCAGATCGGGCGCGCCCTCGCCTACGAAGAGCGCAGCGGCCACGTGAAAACGCCATGGCCTGCCGGCTGGAGTGAAGAGGTCGTGCTGCGCCTGCTGCGGCGCATCCCTGAGCTGCGGCGCACGCTGAACGCGGACATAACCGCGGCGTTCGAGGGCGATCCCGCGGCCAAGAGCGTGGAAGAAATCGTGTTCAGCTATCCCGTCGTGGAAGCGATCACTGCGCACCGCATCGCGCACGTGCTGTACCTGGAGCACGTGCCGATCGTGCCGCGCATCATCGCCGAGCACGCGCACGGTCTGACGGGCGTGGACATTCACCCGGGCGCCAAAATCGGTGAGGGGTTCTTTTTGGATCACGGCACGGGCGTCGTGATCGGGGAAACCTCGGTCATCGGTCGCGCGGTGAAAATGTACCAGGGCGTGACGCTGGGCGCGCTCAGCACGCGGCGCTCCGAGTGCGAGGCCGATCCAATGCACCAGAAGCGCCACCCCACGATCGAAGACAACGTTACGATTTACGCGGGCGCGACGATCCTAGGCGGCGACACCGTGATTGGTGACGGCTCGGTCATTGGTGGCAACGTGTGGCTGGTGCGTTCGGTGCCGCCGAATTCGAAGATCTTCGGTAAAGCGAAGGAGTAGAGCGCTTGCAGCAGCGGCTTTCGTGGCTCGGGTGTGTGGTGTTTGCGGGGTCGGCCATGGGTTGCAAGGCCAAGCCGCCGCAGCCGTTGCGCGTCGCCGCTGCGGCGGATTTGGCGCAAGCGTTCGCAGAGGTCACGCCGGCATACACCGCTCATCACCCGGCTGACGTGAAGCTGACGTTGGGCTCCACGGGCCTTTTGGCGCGCCAAATCATCCAGGGTGCGCCGTTCGATCTGTTCTTGGCGGCCAATAGCTCGTACGCGGATCAAGTCGTGAAGGCGGGCGCTTGCGACGGCGCTACTGAAGACAAGTACGCGCGCGGGCGCATCGTGATTTGGGTCAAGGGTGAGGGCGGCGCGCGGCTCACCTTGGCGTCGCTCGCTGACGCGCGCTTCAAGCACATCGCGATCGCCAACCCTGAACATGCGCCGTATGGCGCCGCCGCCAAAGAGGCGCTCAGCAAAGCCGGCGTCTGGGCGCAGGTTGCCGACCACCTAGTGTACGGCGAGAACGTGCAGCAAACGTTCGAGCTCGCACAAAGTGGTAATGCAGACGTCGCCATCGTCGGGCTATCCTTGGCTATCGGCGCCAGTGGCGGCTCTTGGGCCCTGATCGACGAGGCGGGCTACTCGCCGATCGACCAATCACTGGTCGTGTGCAAACACGGCACGAACGCCGGCGGCGCCCAAAAACTGGCGGATTTCCTGAAGTCTCCAGCCGGCCACGTAATCCTCCGCAAGTACGGGTTCTTGCTGCCAGGTGAAGAGCCGCCCAAGGCGCCTTGATCGATCTCGAGCCGCTGCTGTTGTCTTTCGAGGTGGCCACCATTGCCACCTGCGTCGCGACCGCACTCGGCATAGCGTTGGCTGGAGTGTTGGCCACGCCCCGCGTTTGGGGTCGTGAGCTTTTGGATGCAGCCATCACCGCCCCGATGGTGCTGCCTCCAACCGTGCTCGGCTACTACTTGCTGGTGCTGCTCGGGCGCGAAAGCGCCATTGGTCATAGCTTCGAGGCCCTGTTCGGTACGCCGATTGTCTTCTCGCGCGGCGGGGCCGTGGTGGCCGCCAGCATCGGCGCGCTGCCCTTGATCACCAAAGCAGCACGAGCTGCGCTCGAAGGCGTCGACGCGCGCTTGGTGGGTGCCGCGCGCACGCTCGGCGCCAGCCGTTTACGGGCTTTTTTCAGCGTCAGCCTGCCCTTGGCTCGGCGCGGGATTTTTGCCGGAGTGATGCTCGGCTTCGCGCGCGCGTTGGGTGATTTCGGCGTCACGCTGATGGTGGCCGGGAACATTCCCGGGCAAACGCGCACGGCTTCCCTCGCGATTTACGACGCGGTGCTGTCAGGCCGCGACGCTGACGCGGTAGAGTTGTGTTTGATCATGACGGCGCTGGCGATGGTCGTGTTGATCGTCGCCAGCTACCTGACCCGGCAACGACGTGATGGCTTCTGAGTCGCACCTGCACGCGCGCTTGGCGCTGCGGCGAACGATCGCCGAGGCGAGCTTTTCGCTCGACGTCACTGTTCGGTTCGCGCCTGGGTTGAGCGTGCTGTTCGGCCCGTCTGGTTCCGGAAAGACGACCATTTTGGCGACGCTGGCCGGCCTGCTACGTCCGGACTCGGGTCAGGTGCGGCTCGGCGAACAAACGCTGTTCGACGCTGATGCGGGGTTGGATTTGCAGCCCAACGAGCGACGCATCGCGCTCGTCTTTCAGTCGCTTGCACTGTTCCCGCACCTCGATGCGCTGGGTAACGTTGCGTACGGCTTGCCTCGCGGTTTAGCCCCGGCGGAGCGGGTGGCGCGCGCGCAGCATTGGCTCGAGCGCATGCGGGTCGCGCACGTGGCCCGGCGGTTCCCGCACAGTTACTCCGGAGGCGAGGCGCAGCGCGTCGCGTTGGCGCGGGCATTAGCGAGCGAGCCCCGCGCGCTACTGCTGGATGAGCCATTTTCGGCGCTCGATCAGCGTTTGACGAGGGAGCTCAGCGCGGAGCTGTCCGAGTACGTCAGTTCGGTTTCCCTACCTGTGGTGCTCGTCACGCATGACCGCGTGCTGGCGCGCGCGCTCGGTCGCGAGCTCATCTTGCTGAAGGATGGGCGCGTGGAGCGGGTCGGGCTGGCGCGGGAAATGCTGGCCGAGCTAGACTACGTTCCTTGACGTCGAAGCACGCGCTGGTTGCCGCCTGGGGTGCCTGTTGGGTGCTCTCATGCAGCGCTGTGCCGCGCATGGACGCGGTCGTCGGCAAGAGCGTGCTGCCGAACTCCGCGGATGACCCGGGGCACCCGGTGCTGCATCGCTTGAATCGAGCCGAATACGACAACACCGTGCATGAGCTGCTGGGCACCGAGCTCCGTCCGGCACAGTCGTTTCCCGGTGATGATCACGGCTTCGGCTTCGACAACAACGCGGGCGTGCTGAGCATTTCACCGGTGCAATTTCAGCTCTATGAGCAAGCAGCGACATTGCTCAGCGCTGAAGTGCTCGCGCCCGAACCACCAAGAAGCACCACCCAAGTGCAGGAGGGCGAGAACCTGCACTCCAGCTTTGGCGGCCAGCGCGCGACGGCCTTCAACCTGTCGAACAACGGCAGTGTGGTGGCCAAGTTCGAGCTGCCCGCACACGGCAAGTACAAGGTGACCGTACGCGCTTGGGGGGAACAAGCCGGGGGCGACGCCGTACGCATGCGCGTTGCGGTAGCGGGCCACGAGCTCTTGAGCACAGAAGTGCGCAACATCGCGGCCGCACCGGGAGCATTCTCTGTCGATGTTTCGCTGAGCGCAGGCAGTACTCCGGTGGAGGTGTCGTTCTTGAACGACGCGTTCGATCGCAAGACGGGGCTGGATCGCAACTTGCTGGTGGATTCGGTCAGCGTGGAGGGGCCGTTGGATACCGCGGCGGACGCACGCACGCGGCGAGCGCACGTGCTGATTTGCGATCCAGTAGCCGGCGGCGAAGCCTGTTTACGGCAGATTTTGACGCGTTTTGCGGGGCGAGCGTTTCGGCGTCCTGCGCGCCCGGCTGAGGTGGAGCGCCTGCTCGGGCTGGTGAACGCCGCACTGGATGACGGTGAAAGTGTCGATCAAGGGCTTGAGCTTGCGCTACGCGGGATCTTGCTATCTCCGCATTTTCTGTTCCGTCCGGAGCTGGATGCGCGTCCGGACTCCGCCGTCGTACGCCGCTTGGACGGGTACGAGCTGGCGTCGCGCCTGTCTTACTTCCTGTGGAGCTCCATGCCTGACGAGGCGTTGTTCCACGCGGCCGAGACGGGCGCACTCGATAACCCAACCGGGTTAAGGAACGAGGCCGCGCGCCTGTTGGCCGATCCGCGCTCGCTGGCCTTGGTGGATGACTTCGGCGGCCAGTGGCTGCTGTTTCGCGCGTTGAGCGAGCACCAAGTGAGCAGCAACGTGCCCGCCTTTGACGACCAAACCCGCGCCGACCTCAGTCAAGAAACGCGGCTGTTCCTCGCCGAATTCTTGCGCCGCCCGCTCCCGGTCGAGCGGCTGTTGACGGCGGATTTCAGCTTTTTGAACGACAATTTAGCCCGCTATTATGGGCTCTCTGCGCGCCCGGGCGCGGCCTTCGCGAAGGTGAGCTTGGACACGCCGGAGCGCGGCGGCTTGCTCCGCGAAGCATCCCTGCTCACGGTCACCTCGCTCCCGCATCGCAGCTCGCCGGTCAAGCGCGGTAAATGGGTGCTCGGCCAACTGTTGTGCTCGGAGCCACCACCGCCACCGCCCGGGGTGCCGCAGATCCCGCATCAAGACTTTTCGAAGGCCACCCTGCGCGAGATCCTGAAGGCGCATCGCGACAGGCCCGAGTGTGCAGTGTGTCACAATGCGCTCGATCCCATCGGGCTCGCGCTCGAGAACTACGACGCGATTGGGCGCTTTCGAGCGCGTGACCACGGACAGCGCGTGGACGCGCACGGCACGCTTCCGGACGGCAGCGTGTTGAACGGCCCGGATGATTTGAGTCAGTCCATCGCGCATGACCCGCGCTTCCCGGCGTGCGTCGCCGAAAAGCTGTACGTGTACGCGCTCGGCCGCGGGCTCGAGCCGCACGACAAGCAGGAGCTCGACCGCATGCTCAAAGAGCTGGGTGGCAGTGGCTTCTCGCTGCCGGATTTGATCGCAAAAATCGTACAAAGTAGCGGCTTTCGTTACCGCCGCGGCGAATCACCGCTGGAAGGATCTGCGCCATGAGTAACGGTCGAACTCTGCTCTTCAGCGCGTCCTCGCGCCGGCGCTTCCTAGGTGGCGCTGCGGGTTTGGTGGCGTTGCCTTGGCTCGAGAGCCTGGCCCCGCGCGTGGCCGCCGCGCACGCGGCAAGCCCGAAGCGCTTGGTGGCGTTCTATGTGCCGAACGGCATGCGCATGGACGCCTGGACCCCGACGACGACGGGCACGGACTACGCGCTCACGCCGATCCTGACGCCGCTCGAGTCGATTCGGCAAAAGGTGTTGGTGCTGAGCGGCTTGGCCAACGCGCCCGCACATCCGGATGGCCCCGGGGATCATGCCGCGGGCACCGCCGGGTTTCTAACCTGCCGGCATGTCGTGAAGACGGATGGCGCGGGTATTCGCAACGGCATCAGTGTGGATCAGCTGGCGGCGCACAGTGTTGGCCGCGCGACCCGCATTGCCTCGTTGCAGTACGGCATCGACAGCGGCGCGGGCGTGGGCAATTGCGACTCGGGTTACAGTTGCGCCTACGTGCGCAATATTTCCTGGGCGTCGGACGCCCAGCCGCTGCCCAAGATCACCAGCCCGGAGGCGGCCTTTTCGTCGTTGTTCGACGGCGCGGATCGCAAGCTGTCCGCGGTGCAGCGCGTGCGGCGTCGGCGCGATCGCTCCAGCGTGCTGGACTACGTGCGCGGCGAGGCACAAAGCCTATCGGGCGCGGTCTCGGCGTCGGACCGGGTGAAGTTGGACGAGTACCTGACCGGCGTGCGCGAGCTGGAGCGGCGAGTTCAAGGTGCGGACTCCTTCGTGTGCGTCGCGCCGAGCGAGCCGCCCGCGGACTTGCCCTACGCGGAGCATGTACGGCTGATGCTGGATCTGACGGTGCTCGCGCTCAAATGCGACGCGACGCGCATCGTCTCTTTCATGTTGGGCAATGGCGGCAGCACGCGCTCGTATGAGTTCCTCGGCGTTCAGGGCGGGCACCACGACATCTCACACCATCAGAAGCGCACCGAGAACCTGGACAAGCTGCAGATCATCGACACCTGGGAGGTCGCGCAGTTCGCGTATTTGCTGCAGCGCATGGACAGCATTCAGGAAGCAGATGGCACGCTGCTGGACCACAGCGCAGTTTTCTTCTCCAGTGAGATTGAGGACGGCGATACGCATTCGCATTACAATCTGCCCGTGTTGATCGGCGGCGGGCTGGACGGCGCATTGCCCACCGGTACTCACCTGCGTACGCCGTACAACGCGCCGCTGGGCGGCCTGTTCTTGACGTTGCTCGCTGGGTTGGGCGCCCCCGCGGCGCACTTCGGGGACGACGGCAGTGGGCCACTGGCGCTCGGCAGCGACCACCCAGAAACCGTCATGGGTCGGGTGATGCAAACGCCGGCCAAGCTTTGAGCCGCGCTGACTCGCGCGGGCCTGCAAAACTTGTTGTGCGTCAGCCGAGTGCGCTAAGAAAGCCTCGTGGCAGGCCGGTATGACGCTTGGTTGGTGGATCTCGACGGCACGCTGTACACGGCGCGTTGGGTGAAGCTGGCCATGGCGGCCGAGCTGGCGCTGTTCGGTTGGTCGGCGTTCGGAGTCTTGCGCCAGTTTCGGCACGACCACGAAACGCTACGCGAAGAGCAACATGCCGGTACGGCGCTGGCCATAGAGCACCCGAGCCCGTTCGCGCACCAGCTCGCGCGCACCGCCGCCACCCTCGGCAAGCCAGTCGAACAAGTCGAACGCGTGGTGCAAGCTTGGATGTTCGAGCGGCCGAGCAAATGGATTGGGCGGTTTCCACGCGCGAGCCTGCTCGCGGAGGTGCGTGCGTTCAAGGCCAGCGGCGGGCGTACGGCGCTGGTGAGTGATTACCCAGCGGCGCGCAAGCTGGTTGGGCTCGGCGCCCGTGATGCGTTCGAGGTGATCGTCGCCAATGGTGAAGAGCACGGGCCGCGCCGCCTCAAGCCTGACCCGGAAGGGTATTTGCGCGCGGCACAGCTGCTCGGCGTGGCGCCGGAAAAGTGCCTCGTGATCGGGGATCGCGATGACGCGGATGGTGCCGCAGCCCGCGCTGCCGGCATGGGGTTTCGGCTCGTTTGAGCCTCGAGCTTCGAGGGTCTTGGAAGACCAGATCACGATCGTCTTGGAGACCACGAGCCACGAGAGAACCGGCGCTACCGGGGCATGCTGACCTAAGCACCAGTGAGTCGCGCGAGTTCACGGGTTGCTCCCCCAAGGACCATGGGGATACCAAAACGTCAGAAGACCTCGATAAGAAATATTCTGATCAGTGGCTCACGCCGCGCAGCCCTGCAGCTTGGGAGACCACAGCGTGACGCGGTTGCGGCCGCCGCGCTTGGACGCGTACAGCGCCTCATCCGTCGATTTGAACAGCTGCTCCCAGGTTTGACCGGCGACGGGAAACAGCGAAGCGCCGACCGAACAGGTGACTTTGAGCGGACCCAGTTCAGTATGAAACGCCGTGGCTTCGAGCTCGCTGCGGATGCGCTCGGCGAGCAGCATCGCGCCGCGTTCGTCGGTTTCCTCGCACACGATCACGAATTCTTCGCCGCCGAAGCGACCGACCGCGTCGGTATCGCGCTTCACGCGCTTCAGTACGTCCGCGAAGCCCTTGATGACCAGATCGCCCATGTCGTGACCGTAGGTGTCGTTGACCCGCTTGAAGTGGTCGATGTCGCACACCAAGAGCGAGAGCGGCTTCTTGAAGCGTTGCGCGCTCTTGATCTTTTGAATCGCGACTTCTTGCAAGGCGCGCTTGTTGAACAGGCCAGTTAGGCCGTCCATCGTGGCCAGCTCTTCCAGGCGCTTGAGCATGCGCGCATTGGCGAGCGAGACCGCGACGTGGCTAGCGAGAATCTCGAGCGTGGGGCGCACCGAGTCGCCGAAGGCGCCGCGGCGATTCGAGCCGAGCACGAGCGTCCCGAGCGCGCGCTCGTGCACGAGCAGCGGCAAGACCAGTAAGGACGGCATGGATGGCGGGTTCAAGCGGCGCGTGAACACCGTTTGGCGTGAGGGATCGTAGTCGCCGCGGTACGGCAGCGCGTGACGGTTGGCGACCACCATCGAGACCAAGCCGGAGTTGTGTTTGAAGCGCTGCCCGACCAGTGCCTCTGCGCCTTCGCCGCTGACTGCGCAGATTTCGTGTTCGCTCGCGTTCTTGTCGAACAAGGTGACGACCGCAAAGTCGAAGGCAGCGAACTCGCGCGCGCCGCTCACGCCCGCCTCGATCACCTGAGCCTCGGTGGTGGCCGCGGCCAGTGCGTTGGCGGCGCGATACAACTTGCCTTGCTCGACCTTCGCGCGGTCGAGCTGCACGAAGACGCGCTCGTTCTCGATGGCCCGGAGCACGAAGTGCGCCGCTGAGCGCAACGTCTCTTCCTCTTCCGGAGAAAACGGCTCGCCCGATTCGCGATCTACGACCAACAGGCCGCGCGCGTTGCCGTGGTCCAGGAGCGGTGTGGCGCACACCGCTCCAATGCTCGGCTTGCGCGTGTAGTACGGCACGTGCGCGCCCGCCTTCGGCCCCGAGATGGCGAGCAACGAGCCCTTGGCCAGGCTGGCTCCGAAGATCCCGTCGCGTGCACTGAACGGCCCGCTCGCGATCGCGTCTTCGGTGCTGGACAGCTCTTGGATGTGCAATTGGCTGCCGGTCGCGTCGAGCCCGAGCAGCAACGCCGTGCGTAGCCCCAGCGTGCGGCACAGCAGAATCAGCGCGAATTCCACGGCTTGGTGAATCTCGTCCACACCGGAGCGGAGCAGCCGGTCTTCGGCGTCCGGGCTCGACAGCGTGGCGCGTTCGCCGGCGGTGGCCGGTGCGCCGAGCAGGCGATACGAGCGCGCCGCGTCTTTCATCTTGCGCAGCTCGGTCTCGATGCGTTGCCGCGAGAGCGTGCGAATGCGCGCGATCTCAGCGCGGAACACCAGCATGTTCAGGAATGCGAACACGCCCAACAGCGCTGCGTGCGGCACCAAGCGGTCGGTGTCGCGGCTACCCCAAGCAATGAAGTTGAGCGCCGCCTCGACCAACACCGCGAAGGCAATCGTGCCCGCGGCAGCGACCGGCTTGGCGAAGCTCGCGCAGATCATGACCAGCGCGTACACCGCCGGGTAGTAAGGCCCGTCCAAGCCGCCCGGCGTGCGCAGGATGACGCCGTACGCAAGCACCACCAAGTGCGTGAACAGCTCCAAGTCGAGGCGCGTGGTCTCGCTCGAGGACAGGCTGCGCAGGCGCTTCAATAAGCGATAGCCGAGCGATCCACTCAACAGTGCCACGGCCAGCACGTTCCAGAGCAACGGCGGCGGCTCGACGGCCCAGTACACGAGGTAACCGCTCAAGGCGAAGCTCAACGCCAGGCCGGAGCTACGAGTGATCACTTGCTGCACCCAGAGGGCGGAGCGCACGAGCGGGTCCATGTCGTTCGGGCGTATCAAACGGCGCCCGAAACGGCCTACTTTTTCGGGAATTTTCGGGGAGTTCGCGAGAAATCAGGACTGTGTGAAAAGGTCGGATACCGTAGCGTTCGTGCGCGCCGGCCTGCGACTCCAGATCCTGCTGCTGCTGGGCGTGCTGTTCGTGCTCGCGTTCGTGCCGCTGTTCCTGGCCGTTGCCACTTATGCAAGCTTCACTTTGCGGCAGGTGCGTGAGGCACACGCGCAGGCGTTGGGCCGCGCGGTCGCCGGGCATGTGTCGGAGGCGCGCGCGCATCGCTCCCCGGAAGAGCTGCTCAGCTTGCTGGGGGCTGAGATCGGCTCGCAGGGCGTGGCCGCGATTGGGGTGTATGGGCGTGACGGGCTACCGGTGGCGCGCGCTGGCGAGCCGTACATCGTCGATCAGCTGCCCAGCCGGATCAGCGCCGGGCGCGAAGCGATTGTCGAGCTGGAACAGCACGCCGCGTTGGAGGTCGTCGTACCGAGCAGCGATGGCGCGGTGGCCGCGATCTTGCGCACGGACGACACCGCCGCCCGCGCTGGCCCGCTCGTGCGGCTGCTCGGCTTGTACTCGCTGCTCGTCGGCACGTTGCTGCTGGTGGCCGCGTATTTCGCGCTCACGCGGCTGATCGTTCGTCCCTTGGATGGCTTGGCGCGCGCCGCAGAGCGCGTCGCGCTCGGGGCGCGCCGCTTCTCGGTGCCGCAGGCGGGTGCGCGTGAGCTCGTTGACCTGGGGCGCAACTTGCACACCATGACCGAGCACCTGATCCGGGAGGAAGAGGCACTGCGCGCCAAGGTGGACGAAGTCGAGCGTGCGACGGTGAGCTTGAAAGAGGCCCAGGAGCGCTTGGTCCGTTCAGAGCGCTTGGCGTCAGTCGGTCGGCTAGCGGCCGGCTTGGCGCACGAGGTAGGTAACCCCATCGCGGCTTTGTTGGGGCTAGAGGACTTGCTGCTGGAAGGTGGGCTGAGCGCCGCCGAGCAACAGGATTTCTTGCAGCGCATGCGCAAAGAGACCGAGCGCATCAACGGTATTTTGCGCGATTTATTGCAGTTTGCACGACCGGGCGAACAGTATGATCTGGCGGGCGGCGCCCAGGGTGACGTTGCCGAAGCGGTGGCCGACACCGCGGCGCTGATCGCTCCGCAAAAAGAGATGCGCAACGTCGAGCTGGAGTTGGCCGTGCCGGAAGGCCTGTCGCCCGTAGCCATGAGCGCCGAGCAGCTGATGCAGCTCGTGTTGAACCTGATGCTCAACGCGGTGGACGCGCTCGATGGCGGCGGTCGCGTGCGGGTGACGGCCCGCCCGAGTGCGCTCGGCGTCGAGCTGGTGGTCGAGGACAACGGTCCCGGCGTTGCTGAGTTGGTGCGCGAACGTCTGTTCGAGCCATTCGTGACCACGAAGGAAGTGGGCAAGGGCACCGGGCTCGGCCTTGCCGTGTGTCGGGGCCTGGTTGAAGCGGTGGGGGGCAGCATTAGCCTGGATACGGCGTTCCGAGGCGGCGCCCGCTTCGTGGTGGAGCTGCCGAAGGCGTCGCCGGTGGCTGCGAGCAATTGACGCTGCTGCCGTAAATTGCCGGTAATTCCCGGTATTTCTGGGTGGTTTTGCGCTTCGGCTGCGAAAAAGATGGCGTGCCCGGCGCGCTTCGCTTGTCCATTCACCGAGAAGCGGCGCAAAATGGGTCCGCTCATGCGCCTTGGCATCGACTTTGGGACGACGCGAACCGTGATCGCTGCGGTCGACCAGGGCCGCTATCCGATCGCGCAATTCGAAACCGCGCTCGGGTACTCCGACTTCGTGCCGGGCCTCGCTGCCAACACGCACGGCAAGTTGGAGCTCGGTTGGGAAGCGGCCGCGCGCTTCAATCAGAATCCGGACGGCGCGCTGCGCTCGATCAAGCGCGCTGTGAGCCGCGTCTCGCCCGATGAAGTGTTTGCTGAGCTCGGCTTGGCGCAAACCAGCGCGGTCGAGCTCGTGGCCGCATACCTCACGCGCATTCGCAGTTTGCTGGTCGAGCAAAGCAACCTCGACATTTCGCCGAACGAGACGCTCGAAGCCATGGTTGCGGTGCCTGCCAATGCCAGCACGCGCCAGCGTTACCTCACGATTGAAGCCTTTCGCCGCGCGGGCTTCGAAGTGCTGGGCATGGTCAATGAGCCCACGGCGGCGGCGATTGAATTCGCGCACCGCAACTTGGGCACGATCGGCAAGCGCAGTCCGAAGCGCTACGTGGTCGTGTACGACTTAGGGGGCGGCACGTTCGATACTTCTGCGGTATCGCTCGAACATCGCCGCTTCGAGCTGATCGCGAGCGAGGGCATCGGCGAGCTCGGCGGTGACGACTTCGATCAGATCATCTTCGATTTCGCGCTGCGCGCCGCCAAGCTGAACCCGCAATCGCTCAACTACGTGGAGCGTGCGCGCCTGCTCGAGCTGTGCCGCGAGGCCAAGGAAGGGCTGACCACTTCTTCTCGCAAAATGCTGATCGATCTGGGGCGGATTCTGCCCGGCGCGGAGTCGATCACGTTGGATCTCACCGAGCTATACGAGGCGACGCGGCCGCTGATCGAGCGCTCATTGGCGCTCTTGGAGCGCGTGTTCGAGCGGCTAGAAGCGCGCGGCATCGACCCGAACAACGCGCGCGAGCTGGGCGCCGTGTACTTGGTCGGCGGCGCCACTGCGTTTCCGATGGTCGGGAAAATGTTGCGCGAGCGCTACAAGCGCAAGGTTCAGCTGGCACCCCAGCCGCACGCCGCCACGGCAGTTGGTTTGGCCATTGCCGCCGATCCGGATGCTGGCGTGTTCGTGCGCGAAGCCATCACGCGTCACTTCGGTGTCTGGCGAGAAGGCGAGGCCGGCCGCGAGAAGGTCTTCGATCCGATCCTGGACAAGGGTACCGTCAGTGAGTCCGGCGACTTCATGATCGAGCGCAGCTATCGCCCGGTGCACGCGGTCGGGCACCTGCGGTTCTTGGAGTGCAGTGAGCTCGGCGGCGATGGCCGGCCCGAGGGCGATCTCACTCCGTGGGGTGATATTTATTTCCCGTATGACCCACGCTTCTTGGGCGATCTCGACCTGAAAGGGCGCGGGGCCGAGCGTTGTGATGGGTTGTCCGAGCAAATCGTCGAGCAGTATCACTACGCTCGAGACGGCACGGTTACGGTCACGATTCAGAACCAGACCCGCGGTTATCAAAAGCGCTTCGTGCTCGGCGCTTCCGGCGAGCTTGCGCCCGGCTGAGGGAGCTTCAGCTTAGCAGTTCGTCGACAGCGACGGCGCGGAACGCGCGGGCGCGCAATGCGTCCAAGATCTGCGGCAGCGCGGCGATCGACGCTGGCGTGAAGTCGTCGCGCTCGGCTGCGTCATGCAGCAGGACGATCGCGCCGTCTTCGAGGTGGTCGATCACGCGTTGCGCAACGCGCGCTGGGCGCGCGCTGCGTAGCCCGTCCAGGCTGCGTACGCTCCAGGCGACCACGCGCACCGCGGCGCGCTCCGCGCCGCGAAAGGTGAGGTGGCTGGCGAAGCCGATCGGGGGGCGAAACAGCGTGGGCGTCACGCCGCACGCTGTCGCGATGGCACGTTGAGTGCGTTCGATTTGCGCGACCGCGTAGCGCGCCGGACGCAGGCAAAACAGGCGATCGTGCTGAAAGCCGTGGATGCCCAGGGTGTGCCCGGCCGCGCGGATTTCACGCACGATTTCCGGGTGGGCCTCCACCTTGTGCCCGAGCAAGAAGAACGTGGCGCGCACGTCATGCGCGCGCAGGATCTCCAGCACGGCGCGGGTGGTGACGGGGTGCGGGCCGTCATCGAAGGTGAGCGCGACGGCACGCGAGCCGGCTCGGCCGCGCGCATGCGCGGTGCCGTACATGCCGCACTGCGGCCAAAGCACGCCGAGTGTCGCGTACAGAAACAAGCCTCCGAACGCCGCGCTCAGCTCGAGCGGGCTCGGGAATGGATGGTGCCAAGACAAGCCGCACCACACGAGTGCGCTGACGCTGATCAGCCACAGCAAAAGCCGAGCGACGGGCACCCTAGCGCTTTCCGCGGCGTTGCTCGGTGTCTGCGGATTCATCGCGCTCGAGCTCGTCGAGTGCATCGCTTGGCGTGGCAGCCGACACGCGCTGTTTCTGGGCAACGCTGACGCGCGCGGGTGCGCGACCTGCGCCGTCGTCATCCAGCTCGAAGAACAGCGCGAGGGTGGTCGCGACCAGCGGCAACACGGCGGCCGAGAGCGTACCGGCAGGACCGACGCCGAGCTCGAACGCGCTCAGATCTAGCGGCACCTTGAGCCAGTGTTGCGCGGCGAACGACAGACCGGCCCCGCCCAACGCGCCCGCGCCGGCCTTGAGCAACGCCTCCGTTTTGCCGTTGGGCGACCACACCGGGCGACCTGCGACGAGGCCGACCAAGAAGCCCGCACCAGCGCCCAGCAGCAACGAGACGACGCTGCCGGGCGCGCTCAACCCGAGCCCGCGCGCCGCGCCCACGCCGAGGGCGAGTCCGATCACGAGCCCCTCGAAGAGGCCTAGCAGCAAGCGTCGGAGCATTCGGTTCTCCGAGTTCTTGCGTCAATTTTGGGGTCTCGCCAAGGCTTAAACCGCGCTGGCCGCTGATTTCGGGTGCGGCGTTCGTGTAACGTGCCGCGTCCCGTGCAGTTCACGACGCTCGCGTACGCCAAGTTTTTCGCCCTGGCATTTGTCGTCACCTGGTTGTGCGTGAACGCCCGGCGGCTGCGGCTGTTGTTCCTGCTCGGTGCCAGCTACTTCTTCTACGCGCAATCCGGGACGCGCTTTCTGGCCTTGATTTGGGCTTGTTCGACCGCGGACTACTTGCTCAGCCATGCCATTGGGCGTGCCCACACGGCAGCTCGTAAGAAAGCATTGCTGGCGCTGACCGTGGTCATGAACCTCGGGGTGCTCGGGTACTTCAAATACGCGAATTTCGGGCTGGAGAACGCGTACGCGGCTCTGTCTGCGCTGGGCATCGCGCTGCCGCGCGTTGCGCTGTCAGTGACGCTGCCGGTGGGCATCAGCTTCTTCACGTTCGAGTCGATGAGTTACGTGATTGACGTGTACCGTGGCGAGCTCAAGCCGCACGCGAGCTACCTCGAATACCTGACCTTCGTGGCTTTTTTTCCGCACTTGGTGGCCGGTCCGATCGTGCGTCCGCGAGATCTGTTGCCGCAGCTCGCGAACCCGCCCCGCTGGGATGAAGGGCAGCTCAGTGGCGCGCTGTTGATGATTGCGCTCGGCCTGCTGAAGAAGCTCGCGATTGCCGACTACCTCGGGCTCAACTTGGTCGACCGGGTGTTCGACGCACCCACGCAATACTCTGCGCTCGAGTGCTACGTCGCGATTGTCGGCTACGCGGTGCAGATTTATATGGATTTTTCAGGCTATACGGACATCGCCATCGGCTCGGCGGCGCTCTTGGGCGTGCGCTTCCCGGCGAACTTTGCCGCGCCCTATCAAGCGCATGACATCGTCGACTTTTGGCGGCGCTGGCACATCTCGCTGTCTAGCTGGCTGCGGGACTACTTGTACATCCCGCTTGGGGGCAATCGCCATGGGCGCCTGCGCACGTATTTGAACTTGATTGCGACCATGCTGCTCGGCGGTTTGTGGCACGGGCCCAAGTGGACGTTCGTGATCTGGGGAGGGCTACATGGCGTGGCGCTCGCGCTCAACCGCGCATGGCGCGAGCGCTTCGGCGATCGGCTGACGAGTACGCCGCTCTTGCGTGCGCTGTCCACGCTGGGCACTTTTCACTTCGTGCTCGTGGCGTGGGTGTTCTTTCGCGCGGACAGCTTTCGCAGTGCGCAGGCCGTGTTCGGTGAGCTGGCGACGTTGACCACGTATCACCCGAACCTGGATCGCCGTGTGCTGGGCGTGCTGGCGTTCGGCTTGGGCATGCACTTCTTGCCGGAGAAGTTGGAGAACACACTCCGCGCGCGCTTCAGCGCTTTGCCCGGCGTGGCGCAGGGCTTAGCGCTATTCGCCGTGCTTTTGCTGGTGCGGCGCATGGCGAGCGCTGAAGCCGTTCCCTTCGTGTACTTCCAATTCTAGTGAAGCCGTTCTACCAATGACGTCGATGACAGAGCCTGATCCCGCGGTCGCAGCTGCGGACCGCCCGCTCAACGCAGATGGCCGCGAACGCCCGCGCTTCCTGCTGGCGTTCCCAGACGACCCCGAGCTGCAGCGCTTGGCACGCGCGTTCGAGGCCGGAAACTACGAAGCGGTGCGGGTCGGGGCAAGCAAGCTCGTCGAAGACACCACGGATCCGATCGTGCGAGAGGCGGCTCGGGAGTTACGCCGGCGTATCGATCCGGACCCGCTGATGAAGTACTTGCTCGCGGTCGCGCTGGCGTTGTTCGTGTTCGTGGTTTGGTACACTTACCAGAGCCAACATTGATGCGCGCGTGTTCGTTGGCTGAGCGCTTCATCGCGTGCTCTGTGCTCGGGCTCTTGGGCACGGCCTGCGCCGCGACTCCGACCAACCATGCCGAAGCCCCGAAGAGCGCGGTGGTGTCCGAGCTCGGTCGGTACTTGCCGCTCGAGAACAACACCGTGTTCTCGTATGAGAGTTACATCGAGGACACCAACGAGCGTGGCCTCGTGGTGTTCGAAATTGCGCGCCCGCGGCCTGAGCTCGCGGAGCTGAGCATCGCGGGCCAGGTGCGCAAACGCTACTATTTCGAGCCGGGCGGCGTGCGCAGCGGGCAGGGCGGTTATCTGCTCAAGAGCCCACTTTCGGTGAATTCCGAGTGGACCGGCGACGACGGTAAGGTGCGGGTGACCGGCGTCGCGCAAAGCGTGGACGTGCCCGCGGGCAAATTCTCGGGCTGCATTCAGACGGTAGAACAGGCTCAACTTGCTGCGGCCACTCGCACCACCACGACCGTGTTTTGCCCCGGTGTGGGCATCACGACGCTGCAAATCGAGGGTGAGCAGGACGGCACCAGCGTGCTGCAACGCTTGCAGCTCAAATCGTTCGGTCCGCGCTTTACGGGTCTCTAGAGCGTAGGGTCCGCTTCCCGCGCTGGTGTTTTCGCGATAGGACGAGCAGCGTGCTTCGCCTATTCGCACTGACGATCCTGGGACTGGTGCTCGTGAGCTGCGGGCCCGATCGCCCGAAGTGCACCGGCTCGAACCCGGACTTCAAGGTGACGCTCAAACTCAGCGATCGCCCGCTGCCAGAGGACACCGTAGTGCACGTGCTGTACGGCGGCAGCGGTACCGAGGACTACGTGCTCGCTGCACCGAGCACCCCTGAGGTCGTGTTTTGCAATCCCGAGGATGAAAACGGCAACGTGCTCGATCGCTCCGCGGACGGAGCCGCAGGGGCGGCCGGCGCCGCTGGTTCTCCAGGTGACGAACAACCGGTTGCCGAGCTCGGCTGCCAACTCTGGACCGGTGGCTACACGAAGCTGCATGTGAGTGGCACCGGCCTGGATAGCGACACCTTCTACCCCCTCGAGCCCACCGACGCCTGCTTCGTAGTGCGCACCATCCTGCTCGACAGCCCCGACGGCGGCTGAGCAGCGTCACGCGCACCAGCGCGCGCCAAGCACTACGGTCGCCTGCTCCTCTCCGGCGCGCGCGAAGCGCCGCGCGCCACACCCCAGCGTGCGCCAAGCAGTCGCAGCCGCATGCCCGGAAGCAAAACGACCTAGAAGTCTTGGGAGACCAGATCACGATCGTCTAAGAAGCGCAGACCTAAAACACAAAAGCTGACCGAACAGGCGCCTGCGATCTCTACTCGCAAGGCGGAGCGGCCAAACAGCAATACAAGCTCCTGGGCCCGACCTCCCCCGAGAGACGACGCCCAACAGTCTCATCACGTCATGCCAGCCCACAAAAAAATACGAGCCGGACACCTCGGGGCATCCGGCTCGCATTTGCGGAACTAGACTACTTAGTTCCTGCGCTTATCAGAAGTCACCCGGGCCGCCGCCGCCGTGGTTGTGACCACCGCCGCCGCCAGCCGGTTTCTCGTCCTTGGGCGCGTCCGCGACCAAAGCCTCGGTGGTGAGCATCAGGCCCGAGACGCTTGCGGCGTTCTGGAGCGCGGAGCGCACGACTTTGACCGGGTCGATGACGCCGTCGGCGACGAGGTCGCCGTACTTGCCGGTGCCGGCGTTGAAGCCGAAGTTGCCGGTGCCTTCTTTGACCTTCTGCACGACGATCGAGCCTTCTTCGCCCGCGTTCGCCACGATTTGGCGAAGGGGTTCTTCGATGGCGCGACGGATGATGCGCACGCCGACCTGTTGCTCATCGCTGAGCTTCAGATTGTCGAGCGCCTTCTGAGCGCGGATCAGAGCGACGCCGCCGCCGGGGACGATGCCTTCTTCGACCGCCGCACGGGTGGCGTGAAGGGCGTCTTCGACGCGAGCCTTCTTCTC